>Ga0265798_10001686_pt1 | contig 33834 bp, 31 predicted proteins | sample P3T30metagenome_FD_192430 | JGI IMG/M metagenome (GOLD analysis project Ga0265798, IMG submission 192430) | Plant litter microbial communities from East Loma Ridge, Irvine, California - P3 T30 | ecosystem: Environmental > Terrestrial > Plant litter > Unclassified | place: USA: California... | reverse complement strand
TTCGCGTCGGTGATCTCCGAGGCCTCGGCCGCGACGGGCACGCCGCCGTTGTTGCCGATGATCGCCTGGATCTCGGGGCGGAGCGTGATCTCGATGAACTGGTAGGCGAGGTCCTTGTCGCCGGCGCGGGCCGGGACGACCCAGAGGTTGCCGCCGGAGCCCGGCGCCATGTCGCTGCCCGGGAACAGGAAGGTCGACCAGTTCGCGTCCATCTCGTCGATGAAGCGGCCGTACCACCAGCTGCCCGAGTAGAAGATCGGGTAGGTGCCGTTGATGAAGCCGGTGCCCGCGTCCTCGGCCGCGAGGCCGGTCGCGTCGCTGGAAATGTAGCCGGCGTCGACCCAGTCCTTGACGGTCTGCGTGGCGGTGCTGATCTCGGGGCCCTCGAAGTCGACCGGGGCCGTGTAGGTCTGGTACGCGTCGACCCAGTCGCGGTCGGCCTCGCTCAGCGCGAGCTGGTACCAGAGCTGACCGAGCGGGTACTCGGCGGCCGCCTCGGCGAGCGGCGTGACGCCCGCGTCGGTGAAGGCCTGCATGACGGTCTCGAGCTCGTCGACCGTGGTCGGCACCTCGAGGCCGTACTCGGCGAACATGTCGGCGTTGTAGTAGAACTGCACGTACTCGCCGTAGTTCGGGATGCCGTACCAGGAGCCCGAGCCCATGACGCCGTTCTCGTCGTAGCGCGAGGTGGTGGCGACCGAGTCGGCCAGCTTCTCGTCCCAGCCGAACTCGGCGACCGCGTCGTCGAGCGGCTCGAGCAGGCCCTGGCTCGCGAGCAGGCCCGCGGTCGCGTTGCCCTTGTTGTACTCGAGCAGGTCGGGCGCCTCGTCGGAGTTGAGCGCCTGGCTGGCGGTCTGGCGGATCTGCTCGAAGGAGCGCTCCTCGAACTCGACGGTCGCGCCGGTCTCCTCCTCGAAGATCTCGATCGCGCGGTTCCAGGCGATGCCCATCGCCGAGTTCTCGCCCTCGTAGTGCCAGAGCGTGAGGGTGTTGTCCGACTCCTGGGCTCCGGGCGCGCAGCCCGTGAGCAGGCCGGCGCCGACGGCGATGACGCCGATGGCGGATGCGGTGCGTCGCAGTGACATGGGTACTACCTCCTTGTAGTGGGCCGAGGCCCTGGCCCGCCGATGTGCTTTCGAAGCGCTTCGACGATGCCGCTGTGGTTGGGTTTCCTGGTCGGTGGGTCTAGGGGGCGGTGACGAGCGAGCCGCGGTCCTCGAACCGCGGTTCGAGGAGCGTGACGTCCGGGACCGGACGCCCGTCCACGGCGGCGAACACGGATTCCACCGCGCGCCGGCACATGTCCTCGAGCGGCAGGGTGATGCCGCTGAGGGGGATCTCGAGCCGCGAGGGGTCGTAGCTCGCGGCGGCCGCGAACAGGCTGACCTGCCCGGGCACATCGACGCCCAGCTCGAGCAGGCGGCGCTCCGCCTCCTCGACCACGGGCTCGTTGCAGTGGAAGACGATGGCGGTGAGCTGCGGCGCCTCGGCGAGCAGCTCGTCCACGGCGGTGCGCCCGGCGCCGCGCTCGAGTCCGGCCCAGCGACGCACGATGCGCACGCCCTTGGCCGCGGCCTCGCGCTCGAGCGCCTGGTCGAAGCGCTCGATGAAGCCGGTCTGGCGCTCGAGGTAGGTGCGCGGGTGGCCGATCATGCCGATGGTGCGGTGACCGAGCTCGGCGATGCGGTCGATGGCGTCACGCGCCGCGGCGGCGAAGTCGAGGTCGACGCAGGCGATGTCGTCCACGTCGCCGGGCACGCCGATGAAGGCGGCGGGCAGCGCGAGGTCGCGCACGATCGGCAGGCGCTCGTCGGCGGTGGCCACGCCCATCATCACGACGCCGTCGACGAGCGAGCTCGAGCCGACCCGGCGGATGCCGCTGACCTCGTCGTCGGTCGCGAGCAGCAGCACGTCGTAGTCGTGGGCGCGCGAGGCGGCGACGACCGCGCTGACGAAGCGCATGTGCGTGGGCAGGTGGCCGTCCTGCCGCAGCGGCGCGCTGAGGGCGAGGATGTTCGTGCGGGCCCCGGCGAGCATCCGCGCGGCGGCGTGCGGCCGGTAGTCGAGCTCGGTGATCGCCGCGTCGATGCGGTTGCGCGTCGTCACCGAGATGGAGCGCTTGCCCGAGAGCGCGTAGGAGACCGTGCTGATCGACACGCCGGCCGCCTTGGCGACATCGTGGATCGTGACCATCCGGGACTCCATCGTCGAAACGCTTCAACACTGAACGAGGAGTGACACTACGTCCAGTCGAAGCGCTTCGCAAGTCCGCTGCGCCATAACCCGCGACCGTCGGCGAGCGGCCTCTCGGCGTCGCGGCCGCCCGGGCTGAGGCGGGCGCCTGCGCGTGCGAGGCTGCGGCTCGTCCGGCGCCTCCCGGGCGGGGCGTTCTCAGCCCGCGAAGCGCCCCGCGAGCTCGCGACCGGCGCGCTCCAGCCAGCGCAGCGCATCCGCTCGGGCCGACTCCCCCGAGCCGGCGAGCTCGGTGAGCGACACCGCGTCGCCGAAGCCGTCGGTCGGCGCCTCGATCGCGCCGGCCACGAGCAGCGTGGGCGCCCCCGCCGCATCGGCGAGCGAGCGGATGTAGCTGGGCACCTTGCCCGCGGCGGACTGTGCGTCGAAGCGCCCCTCCCCCGTGATCACCGCGCGGGCACCGCGCACCGCATCCGCCGCGCCAAGGGCCTCGCCGACCGCACCCGAGCCGGGTGTCAGCCGCGCACCCCAGGCGAGCAGCCCGTAGCCGGCGCCGCCCGCGGCGCCCGTGCCGGGCGCATCGGCATCGGCGTGCAGCAGCGCGGCGAGGCGCGCCAGGTTGGCGTCGAGCACCGCGACGTCCTCGGGCGTCGCGCCCTTCTGCGGCCCGAACACCGCCGCGGCGCCCTCCGGGCCGAGCAGCGGGCTCGTCACGTCGCTGAGCACGGTGATGCCGTCGATGGGCGGCGGGCGCAGCCCCTCGAGTTCGACGCTCGCGAGCACGGCCAGGCCGCGGTTGCCGAGCGGCACGGGCTCGCCGTGCGCGTCGAGGAAGCGGGCGCCGAGCGCGGCGAGGGCCGGGAAGCCGCCGTCGGTGGACGAGCTGCCGCCGATCGCCAGCACGAGGCGGCGCACGCCGGCGTCGAGCGCGTCGGCGATGAGCTGACCGAAGCCGAGGCTGTGCGCGTCGTGCGGCCGCAGCGGGTCGAGCAGGGTGATGCCGCTGGCGTTGGCCAGCTCGACGACGCCGGTGCCGTCGGGCAGCAGCAGCCACTCGGCCTGCAGGGTGCGCCCGTCGGGGCCGGTGACGGCGAGCGGACGACGCTCGGCACCCGGCACGGCCGCCGCGAAGGCGTCGACGCTGCCCTCGCCGCCGTCGGCCATCGGCAGCAGCACGACCTCGTCGCCGGGCCGCTCGGCCAGCCAACCGCGCCGCAGCGCCTCGGCCGCGTCGAGCGCGCTGGCGCTGCCCTTGAAGGAGTCGGGGGCGATGACGATCCGCGCTGAGGTCATGCCCTCAGCGTGCCACAGGCAAGCGCTTGCCGACGGCTCGCTGCGCCCGGAGACGGCACGAGCGGATGCGCGCCGCCGGCCCGCATCCGCTCGTCGCGATCATGGGCCTACAGCCGGTCGAGCGCCTCGACCAGGTCGCCGACGAGGTCGTCGACGCCCTCGATGCCGACCGAGAGGCGCACCACGTGCTCGGGTACGGCCAGCTCGGTGCCGCGCACCGAGGCGTGGGTCATCTCGTGCGGGTAGCTGATGAGCGACTCGACGCCGCCGAGCGACTCGGCCAGCTGGAACACCGAGGTCGACTCGGCGAAGCGACGCGCAGCCTCCGGGCCGCCCTTGATGGCCAGCGAGATCATGCCGCCGAAACGGCGCATCTGCTTGGCCGCGATGTCGTGACCGGGGTGCTCGGGCAGGCCCGGGTAGTAGACGCGCTCGATGGCGGGGTGCTCGACCAGGCGCGCGGCGATCGCCTCGGCGTTGTCGCTGTGGCGCTCCATCCGCACCGCGAGCGTCTTGATGGCGCGCACCGTGAGCCAGGCCTCCATCGGCGCCGAGATGGCGCCGGCGGCGAACTGCACGAAGCCGGTCTTCTCGGCGATCTCGGGGTCGGAGGTCACGATCGCGCCGCCGAGGGTGTCGGAGTGGCCGCCGAGGTACTTGGTGGTCGAGTGCACGACCACGTCGGCGCCGAGCGCGAGCGGATTCTGCAGGTAGGGCGAGGCGAAGGTGTTGTCGACGACCACGATCGCACCGGCGGCGTGGCCGATCTCGGCGAGCGCCGCGATGTCGCTGATCTTCATGAGCGGGTTGCTCGGCGTCTCCACCCAGAGCACCCGCGTGCTGGGGGTGATCGCCGCGCGCACCCGCTCGAGGTCGCTGAACTCGGTCGTCTGCAGCTGCACGCCCCACGGCACGAACATGCGGTTGACCAGGCGGTGGGTGCCGCCGTAGACGTCGTTGCCCATGAGCACGTGGTCGCCGGGCTTGAGGATCGCGCGCAGCAGCGCGTCCTCCGCGGCCAGGCCGGAGGCGAAGCTCAGCGCGTGCGAACCGCCCTCGAGCGAGGCCAGCAGCTCCTGCAGCGAGTCGCGGGTGGGGTTGCCGCCGCGGGCGTACTCGTAGCCGCCGCGGAAGCCGCCGATGCCGTCCTGCACGAAGGTCGAGGACTGGTAGATGGGCGGGATGACCGCGCCCGTGGTGGGGTCGAAGGCCTGGCCGGCGTGGACGGCGCGGGTGGAGAAGTCCTGGGTCATGCGAGTCGCTTTCCGGTGGAGAGGTAGCCGAGCAGGTCGGGTCGGGTGAGCACGGAGACGGGCTTGCCGCCTTCGGTGACGAGCAGCGCATCCGCTGACGCCAGGGCCTCGCGGGCCTGCTCGAGGGAGGCGTTGATGCCGATGAGGGGGAACGTGGCGCCGAGGTGCTTCGAGACGGCGTCGCCCATCGCGGCGGTGCCGGTGAAGACGAGGTCGAGCAGCTCGCGCTCGCTGAGCGCGCCCGCCACCTCGCCCATCACGACCGGCGGCTCGGCGCTGAGCACGAGCAGCTGCGAGACGCCGTAGCGGCCCATGGCCTCGACGGCGTCGTGCACCGTCTCGGACGGATGCACGTAGACGAGGTCGGGCACGCCCGGCGACTTCGCGTCGAGCACGTCGCGCACCGTCGTCTCCTGCCCCACCGGCGCGAAGCCGTAGGACTGCAGCCAGCGGTCGTTGAAGATCTTGCCGAGGTAGCCGCGGCCGCCGTCCGGCAGCAGCACCACCACGACGTCGTCCGGGCCCAGATCCTTCGCGGCCTCGAGGGCGCCGACCACGGCCATGCCGCTCGAACCGCCGACGAGCAGGCCCTCCTCACGGGCGAGCCGGCGGGTCATGGCGAAGGCCGAGGCGTCGTCGACGGCGATGATCTCGTCCGGGATCGCCGGGTCGTAGGCCGTCGGCCAGAAGTCCTCGCCCACGCCCTCGACGAGGTAGGGGCGACCGGTCCCGCCCGAGTAGACGCTGCCCTCGGGATCGACGCCGATCACGCGCACGCCGCCGTCGGAGGCCTCCTTGAGGAAGCGGCCGGTGCCGCTGATCGTGCCACCCGTGCCGACGCCGGCGACGAAGTGGGTGACCCGCCCGTCGGTGTCGCGCCAGATCTCGGGGCCGGTGGTCTCGTAGTGGCTGAGCGGGCCGTTCGGGTTGGCGTACTGGTTGGGCTTGAAGGCGCCGGGGATCTCGCGCACCAGCCGATCGCTCACCGAGTAGTAGCTCTCGGGGCTGTCGGGGGCGACGGAGGTGGGCGTCACGACGACCTCGGCGCCGTAGGCGGTGAGCACGTTGCGCTTGTCCTCGCCCACCTTGTCGGGCACGACGAAGACGCAGCGGTAGCCGCGCTGCTGCGCCACGAGCGCCAGGCCCACGCCCGTGTTGCCGCTGGTCGGCTCGACGATCGTGCCGCCGGGCTGCAGGTGCCCCTCGCGCTCGGCAGCGTCGATGATGCGGGTCGCGATGCGGTCCTTCGCGCTGCCGCCCGGATTGAGGTACTCCACCTTGACGAGCACCGTGGCGGCGATGCCCTCGGTGACGCGGTTGAGCTTGACCAGCGGGGTGTTCCCGACGAGGTCGACGACGGATTCTGCGTACTGCATGGAGCTGTCTCCTGTGCTGATGGCTGCGGCTTCCGGGCTCCGCGACTGCGGAGGCTGCACGGAGCACGCCGCCGACGGATGAGAGGTCGGGGCGTCAGGAACGACAACAGCGCAGTGCGAGCACGCGACGAGCATAGCCCGCGGATGCGCACGGCGTCCTCCCGGAATAGTCGTCGGCTGCATACGCTTGAATGAGTCGTCATCCCGACGAGACCACCCCACCCCACCCGGAGATCGCGAACGTGGCCAACAGCAGCGCCGAGAACGAGAACCTGACCGTCAAGCAGCAGCGCGAGGCGCGCCGACAGGAGAAGGTCGCGCAGCTCAAGAAGCAGCAGGCCAAGGAGCGCCGCAACCGCGTGATCGCCATCGTCACGAGCGCCGTCGCCGGCGTGGCCGTGGTGGCCGTCGTGATCGGCATCGTCGTGTCGAACGCCACGCGCGTGCAGTACGACGCGGCCCTCTCCGCGGACGACCGCGCCGACATCACGGTCGAGGGCGCGGAGACCTACGCGAACCTCACCAACAACCACATCGACACCGACACCGAGAACTACCCCGATGGCACGGTCGACTACGCCGGCATCTGGGACATGGAGGTGCCCGCCGGCGGCGATCACCTGAGCGCCTGGCTCAACTGCGGCGTCTACAGCGAGCCGCAGATCGCCGAGCACGCGGTGCACTCGCTCGAGCACGGCGCCGTCTGGATCACCTACAACCCCGACGAGGTCGACGCGTCGACGATCGAGGACATGTACGGGCGCCAGATCCCCTCGTCGAAGGTCATCATCTCGCCGGTCGAGGACCTGCAGGCGCCCGTCGCCGCCGCCGCCTGGGGCGCCGACGTGCTGCTCGACGGCCCGGAGGACCCGCGCCTCGAGCAGTTCATCAAGAAGTACTGGCAGTCGGGCCTCGTGCCGGAGCCGGGCGCGCAGTGCTCCGGCGCCTTCGAGGGCGAGGGCCGCGTCGCCTGATGACCCCGCGCGTCGACCCCGAGTCGCTGAGCGACACCGAACTCGACGCCGCGATCGCTGATGGAGCCGCCGGTCGATCCGACCGGCGGCTCCGTCGCGTCATCGCGGTGGCGGTCGTCGGGCTGCTGCTCTTCACCGGCGGGCTGCTGCTCGGCCGGGTGAGCCTGCCGCAGCAGATCTCCGTGCCCGGCGACACCAGCGCCGAGGCCGGCTTCGCCCGCGACATGCAGCAGCACCATGCCCAGGCCGTCGAGATGGCGCAGCTGGTCTACGACCGCTCCGACGACGCCGACGTCAAGCTGCTCGCCTACGACATCCTCACCGGGCAGACCCAGCAGATGGGCCAGATGTACGCCTGGCTCGACACCTGGGGCCTGCAGCAGGCCGCCTCCGAGCCCTCGATGACCTGGATGAGCCGCCCGACCCTCGACGGCTCGATGGGCGACCACGGCCACGGCGGCGCGGCCGACGAGCCGATGCCGGGCCTCGCCACTTTCACCCAGATGCAGGCGCTCAAGGCCTCCGACGGGGTCGACGCGGAGATCCTCTTCCTGCAGCTCATGACCGCGCACCACATCGGCGGCATCGAGATGGCCGAGGCCATCGAGGAGCGCTCGCGCCAGCGCGAGGTGCTCACGCTCGCCGGTCAGATGATCGCGACCCAGCAGGGCGATCTCACCTACATGCGCGACCTGCTCGAGCAGCGGGGTGCGGGCGTGGAGCCCTCGGTCTCCTGACCGCACGACGAGAGGGGCCGGATGCGGTGCATCCGGCCCCTCCGTCGTTCCCGATCTAGCCCTTCGTCGAGCCGGCCAGCAGGCCGCGCACGAAGAAGCGCTGCAGACCGAAGAACACGATCAGCGGCACCACGAGCGAGACGAAGGCGCCCGCGGTGAGCAGGTGCCAGTCGCTGCCTCGGCTGCCCGAGAGCTCCGCCAGCCGCTGCGTCAGCGGTGCGACGTCCGCCGTGCCGCCCGAGAAGACGAGCGCCACGAGCAGGTCGTTCCAGACCCAGAGGAACTGGAAGATACCGATGCTCGCGATCGCCGGCAGCGAGAGCGGCACGATGATGCGGGTGAAGATCTGCGTGTGGCTCGCGCCGTCGACCCTCGCCGCCTCGATCACGTCGCCCGGGATCTCCGAGATGAAGTTGTGCAGCAGGAAGGTCGCCAGCGGCAGGCCGAAGATCGCGTGCGCGATCCAGACGCCGATGAACGAGCCGTTGATGCCCATGTTCGTGAAGATCTGCAGCAGCGGGATCAGCGCCATCTGCAGCGGCACGATCTGCAGCGCGAACACCGTGACGAACAGCGGACCGGAGCCCTTGAAGGGGATCCAGGCGAACGCGTACGCCGCCATGAGCGCGAGCCCGAGCGGGATGAGGGTGCCCGGGATCGCGATCACCAGGGAGTTCACGAAGTACGAGCCGAGGCTCGCCGAGCTGGCGCCCGAGGAGACCAGCACCGAGGTGTAGTTGTCCAGCGTGAACGACGGGTTGCTGAAGATCGTCCACCAGCCCGTCGAGTTCACCTCCGACTCCGGGCGGAACGAGCTGATGAGCAGACCGAAGGTGGGCAGCGTCCACACCACGGCGATCACGATCGCCGCGGTCGTCGCCCACTTCGAGGTGAGCTGCTGCTTCACCCGCCCGGTCTTCGTCCTCGGCGTGCGGTCGCCGAGCTCCGTGCGCCGTGCCGACTTGCGCGACACGTCAGGGATGGGCGTGGCCATCAGCGCACCTCCTTCTGCTTGCGCATGACGCGCACGTTGTAGATGACGATCGGCAGCACCATGACGAAGAGCACGAGCGCGAGCGCCGCACCCTGCCCGGGTTCACCGAGCCGGAAGGCCTGCGTGTACATCTCGTTGGCCACGACGCTGGTCTCGTACTGGCCGCCGGTCATCGTGCGCACGATGTCGAACACCTTCAGGGTGGCGATGGTGATCGTCGTGACGACGACGACGAGGGACGAGCGGATGCCCGGCACCGTCACGTTCCAGAAGATGCGCCACGAGTTCGCGCCGTCGAGGCGCGCGGCCTCGACGATCTCGAGCGGCACGCCCTTGATCGCCGCCGACAGCACGACCATCGCGAATCCGGTCTGGATCCAGATCATCACCACGATGAGGAACAGCGTGTTGAACGGCGAGTTGATGAGGAACTGCTGCGGCTCGCCGCCGGTCCAGACGATGATCTGGTTGAGGATGCCGATCTGCTCGTAGCCGGGCGAGCGGTACTCGTAGACGAAGCGCCAGATGATGCCGGCGCCCACGAACGAGATCGCCATCGGCAGGAACACGAGCGACTTGAGGATCTTCTCGCCGTGCGACTTGTCGATGAACACGGCGTAGGCGAGGCCGATGGCGGTGGACAGGGCCGGCACGAGCACGACCCAGACCACCGTGTTGAGCAGCGTCGTCACGATCGTCGGCTGCGTGAACATCCAGACGAAGTTCTGGAAGCCCGTGAAGGTGCCGCGGCCGTCGGTGAAGGCCGTGAAGGCCGTCTGCAGCGCGGGCCAGACGAGACCGACGAGCAGCAGGAGCAGGGCGGGCGCCACGAAGACGGCGAGCTGCACCTTGTCGCGCGCCTTCTTGGGTGCGCGGTCGGCGAGGAAGAGGATCAGCCCGACGACGGCGAGGAAGACGGCCACCCCGATGCCGAGCAGTGCGAGCTTGCCGCCGATGTCCTGCAGCAGCCGGTACGTTGCGAGGTCCATGGTTCTCCTTCGGTGAGGAGAGCGAGCGAGCGCCCGGCCGTCTCACGACAACCGGGCGCCCGCGGCGCTCGCTACGGCCAGGTGGCGTCGATGTCGCTGAGCGTCTGCGCCGTGTCCTTGCCGCCGATCCAGTTGACCAGCTCGGTGAAGAACGAGGCGCTGCCGACGGCGGCCGGCATCAGGTCGGAGCCGTCGAAGCGGAACACCGTGTCGCTGCCCTGCAGGATCTCGATCGACTGGCGGCCGATCTCGCTGCCCGCGTTGGCCGGGTCGAGGCCCTGGTTGGCGCTGATGACGCCGCCGAGGCCGACGCGGATGTTCGCCCACTCGGCCGAGGAGAGGAAGGCCTGCAGCGAGGCGGTCGCCTCCTCGTCGTTGAACGCCGCGACGAACTCGCCGCCGCCGGTCACCGAGGCGGGGTCGTCGGCGTTCACCGGCGGGGTGAGGAAGGCCCACACGTCGCCGTTCTCGCTGACGTCGGTGCCCTCGGGCCACTGCGCCTCGTAGAACGAGGCCTGGTGGTGCAGCGAGCACTGGTCCTCGAGGATCGTGAGGCCGCCGTCGTTGAAGGTCGTCGAGTTGATCGACTCGACGCCGCCGTAGCCGCCGTTGACGTAGTCGGCGCTGCGCAGGATCTCACCGGCCGAGTCGAATGCCGCGGTCACCTCGGGCGAGCTGAACGGCAGCTCACCGGCGACCCAGGCGTCGTAGGCCTCGGGGCCGGACTGGCGCAGGACGAGGTCCTCGATCCAGTCGGTGCCCGGCCAGCCGGTCGCATCGCCGGAGCCGAAGCCGACGCACCACGGACGGTAGGTGTCGGTGTTGCCCTCGGCGAGGGTCTCGGTCAGCGTCATGAGCTCGTCCCACGTGGCGGGGACCTCGACGCCCAGCTCCTCGAACTGGTTCGGGGAGTACCAGATGTAGCCCTTGACGCTGGCCATGAGCGGCGCCGCGTAGAAGGTGCCGTCGACCGTGCCGTACTCCTTCCACGACTCGGACCAGTACTCGTCGACGTTGCTCTCGACCTCGGCGGGCGCTGCGACGACCGAGCCGCTGTCGACGACGCGCTGCAGCAGGCCGGGCTGCGGGATGATCGCGAGGTCGGGGGCGTCGCCGCCCTGCACGCGCACGTTGATCTGGGTCTCGAACTCCTGCGTGCCCGTGTACTGGATCTCGGTACCGGTGCAGAACGAGTAGGCCTCCCAGCTCTCCACGAGCTGATCGGCCTCGACCCCCTGGATGGTCGCGTAGACCTCGACGGCTCCGCCGGGCTCGCCGTACGCCTCGTAGTCGGTGCAGTCGATCTCCTCGCCACCGGGACCGGTCGGCGGGGCGCAGGCGCTCAGCGCGAGCGCTGCGACGGCGACGCCGGCGACGGAGAGCGCCGCGCGGCGGGTTCGGGTGGTCATCATTGACGTTCTCCTCTTCATCGAGCGAGACCGCTCCCCCCCTGCAGGACTGCAGCATCGGGTTTGCGCGATCCGTGGATCTTCGCCGGTAGAAGCCGTGATGCGACCTGCTGCGTCACGCCGGCGTGACCTCTCGCGTCGAGGCTATGCCCTCCCGTTCACGGCGGACAAGAGAGCGCGACCATCTGCGGATCACGGTCGGGCAACGAAGCCTGTGCGGCGACTGGGCAGGCGCATCCGCTCGCATCGCTCCGTGCTCGTCCGGGTACGCGGAAAGGGCCCCCGCCGAAGCGGGAGCCCTTTCGAGATGCGCTGATGCGCAAGGGGTGTTACTTGAGGGTCACCGAGGCGCCGGCCTCCTCGAGCTTCGCCTTGGCGGCCTCAGCGGCCTCCTTGGCAGCGCCCTCGAGGACGTTGGCAGGCGCGCCGTCGACGAGGGCCTTGGCCTCGCCGAGGCCCAGCGAGGTGAGCTCGCGGACGGCCTTGATGACCTGGATCTTCTTCTCGCCAGCCGACTCGAGCACGACGTCGAACTCGGTCTTCTCCTCGACCTCCTCGGCGGCAGCGGCCGGGGCGCCAGCGGCGGCAACGGCGACGGGGGCAGCGGCGGTGACCTCGAAGGTCTCCTCGAACTTCTTCACGAACTCGCTGAGCTCGATGAGAGTGAGCTCCTTGAACGCCTCGAGCAGCTCGTCGGTCGACAGCTTCGCCATCGTGTTCTCCTTAGATTGGGGGGTTTGTTGTCGTGGAACCGGGAACCAAGCGGATGCTTAGTTGCCGGACTCCTGCTTCTCACGCAGCGCGTCGACCGTGCGAACGGCCTGAGCGAGCGGAGCGTTGAACAGGTACGCGGCACCGAAGAGCGACGCCTTGAAGGCACCGGCCAGCTTGGCCAGCAGGACCTCGCGGCTCTCCAGGTCGGCGAGCTTGTTCACCTCGTCCGCGGTGAGCGGGTTACCGTCGAAGTAACCGCCCTTCACCACGAGCAGAGGGTTCGCCTTGGCGAAGTCACGCAGCGACTTCGCGACGGCGACGGGGTCGCCGTGCACGAAGGCGATCGCGGACGGTCCGGCCAGCTCGTCGTCGAACGACGAGATGCCCGCAGCGTTGGCCGCGATCTTCGTGAGCGTGTTCTTCACCACGGCGTAGGTCGCGTCTGCAGCGATCGTCTTGCGCAGCGTCTTGAGCTGCGCGACCGTGAGACCGCGATACTCGGTGAGCAGTACGGCGTTCGAGCTCTGGAACTTCTCCGTGAGCTCGGCGACCGAAGCTTCCTTGTTCGCCATGGCACTCCTTTTCCTTGTCACCGCAGCGGATGCTGCGGTGGCCGCCGACCGGTCCGTTCAGAAGGACTGGGGCAAAGAAAAAAGCCCCGGCGCAGAGGCTCAGGGCTGAGGAGGACGCGAGGTCTTCGACATTCTTGTTCCACCTGCGCAGGTGTCCGAACTGATTCGGACCTTCGCTCTGCTGCGCGGGCGCAGCGGAGACCGGCGGTCTTTGGCTTCGTGAACTGTACGACACGCCCGGGCCGATGCGCAAGTCGGCCCGGGCATCCGTCGCTCAGGAGGGGAGCACCAGGCGGAACTCGGTGGCGCCGGGCACGGAGTCCACGTCGATGCGGCCGTGGTGCGCCTGCACGATCGCCGCGGCGATCGCCATGCCCAGGCCCGAGCTGCCGGCCTTGCGCGAGCGCGAGGCGTCGCCGCGCACGAAGCGCTCGAAGAGCGTCGGCACGATGGACTCCGGGATGCCCGGGCCGTCGTCGGCGACACTGACGACGGTCTCGCCCGCATCCGCTCGCAGCCCGATGCGCACGGTCGTGCCCTCGGGGGTGTGCACGCGCGCGTTGGTGAGCAGGTTGACGACCACCTGCTGCAGGCGGGGGCCGTCGCCGATGACCGTGATCGGCTCCTCCGGCAGGTCGAGCTGCCAGTCGTGGTCCGGTCCGGCGGCCTGCGCGTCGCTGACCGCGTCGATGAGCATGAGCGTGAGGTCGACCTCGGCGCGGCGGATCTCGCGGCCCTCGTCGAGGCGGGCCAGCAGCAGCAGGTCCTCCACGAGCTCGGTCATCCGCAGCGACTCGCTCTCGATGCGGCCGATCGAGTAGACGACGTCCTCCGGCAGCTCGTGGCCGCCGCGACGGGTCAACTCGCTGTAGCCGCGGATCGAGGCGAGCGGCGTGCGCAGCTCGTGGCTCGCATCCGCCACGAAGCGGCGCACCTTGTTCTCGCTCGCCTGGCGAGCCTCGAGGGCGCTGCCGATGTGGCCGAGCATGCGGTTGACCGCCGCGCCGACCTGTCCGACCTCGGTGCCCGGGTCGGTGTCGCCCTCCGGCACGCGCACGCTGAGCGCCACCTCGCCGCGGTCGAGCGGCAGCTCGGCGACGTGCGAGACCGTCTCGGCGACGCGCTGCAGGGGGCGCAGCGCGAGGCGCACGACGAAGGCCGCGGCGAAGGCGGCGAGGATGAGGCCGGCCAGGATGACGAGCACGATCGCGGTGGTGAGGGCGGCGGCGGTGGCGTTGACGTCCGCCATGGGCAGGCCGACGAGCAGGGTGTCACCCGACTCGGTGGAGGCCGCGAGGATGCGGTACTCGCCGAGCTCGCCGCCGAGATCGACCGTGACCGGCACACGCACCACCGCGGCCGCCATCGCGAGCGCGGCCTGGTCGTTGGTGAAGGTCGTGCCGCCGTCCGGTCCGACGAGGATGCCGGCGGCGCTGAGCCCGCCGCGCTCGACGACGGCGATGGTGCCGATCGGCTGCTTGTCGAGCACCGCGCGCGGGTCGGGCAGCCCGTCGCCGCCGTAGCCGGGGCCGCCGGGGCCGACGTTCGTGCGGCTCACGCTCACCGCAGCGCGCAGCTGCTGGTCGAACTGCCCGACCAGCACGCTCTCGAGCGTCACGACGCTCACGGTGCCGATCGCCGCACCGAGCACCGCGAGCAGCGCGACGATGCCGACGACCAGCCGTCGCCGCAGCGTCCAGCGCTTGCGGGGGCGGGCCGCCGGAGGAGCCGGGTCGGCGGGGATCGTGACGTCCGGCGCCGCGGCCGGCTGCGTCACTCCGCCGCCTTGATCATGTAGCCGACGCCGCGCACGGTGCGGATCATGGGCTCGCCGAGGGTGTCGATCTTCTTGCGCAGGTAGGAGATGTAGATCTCGACGACGCTCGACTTGCCGCCGAAGTCGTAGCTCCAGACCCGGTCGAGGATCTGGGCCTTGCTGAGCACCCGGCGCGGGTTGCGCATCAGGTAGCGCAGCAGCTCGAACTCGGTGGCGGTCAGCTCGATGGGGGTGCCGCCGCGGTGCACCTCGTAACTGTCCTCGTCGAGCACCAGGTCGCCCACGATGAGCTGCGGGTCGTCCTCGTTCACGCTCAGCAGCGTGGAGCGGCGGATGAGGCCGCGCAGCCGGGCGACGACCTCCTCGAGGCTGAACGGCTTGGTCACGTAGTCGTCGCCGCCGGCGGTGAGGCCCGTGATGCGGTCGTCGACCGAGTCCTTCGCGGTGAGGAACAGCACCGGCACGTCCTGGCCGTTCTGGCGCATCCGCTGCAGCACGGTGAGACCGTCGATGTCGGGCAGCATGATGTCGAGCACCACCACGTCGGGCTTGAACTCGCGGGCAGCGGCGAGCGCCGACTGGCCGTCGCCGGCCGCCTTGATCTCCCAGCCCTCGTAGCGCAGGGCCATCGAGAGCAGGTCGGTCAGGCTGGCCTCGTCGTCCACGACGAGCACGCGGATGGGGGTGCCGTCCGCGCGCTTGAGCTCGGCTCGGGGGGCGCTGGGGGCGAGGTGGCGGGAGTCGGTTGCATCGGTCACGGTTCCGAGTATCCGCGCATTCCTATGAACCGGCTGTGGTGCGGCTATGCCGCGCCGATGCTCTTATCCGCTTCATAGGGAGCACCGGGCGGACGCACGGATGCGGGATCGATCGGCCATAGCGCCGCTGCCTAGCTTTCGAGTCGGCGGCCTTCCCCGCCGCCCCGACCTCTTCATCCGCTCTGGAGTGCCATGTTCACCACCTACCTGCGCCGCGAGCTCGTGCACCGGCGCAAGCACAGCCTCATCATCGCCATCGGAATGGCGCTCGCCATCGCCCTCGTCGTGGTCGTCAACGCGGTCTCGGCCGGCGTGAGCGCCGCCCAGTCGACCGCGCTCGCCTCCGTCTACGGCGTCGGCACCGACATCACCGTCACGCAGGCCTCCGAGCCCGGCGAGGGCGGCGGCGGCCCCGGCGGCTTCTCCTTCGGAGCGGATGAGGGCGCCACCGCCGAGGACGGCACGACCACCCTCGAGCAGACCCAGCTGTCGACCGCGCGCGGCACCACCTCCTTCGACGCCGCCGACCTCGACACCGTGCTCGCGGTCGACGGCGTCGAGGACGCCACCGCGACGCTCAGCCTCGAGAGCACGAGCTTCTCGGGCGAGATCCCCGACTTCAGCCAGGCCCCGACGGAAGGTTCCGCCGGAGACCTGCCCGCTCCCCCGAGCGGCGGTGCGGACGGCGCCGGCGGCAGCTCCTTCGGCGTCGACTCGTTCAGCGTCGAGGGCATCGACCTCGGCGGCGCCGCCCTCGGCCCGCTCAGCGCGGTCGAGCTGGCCGACGGACGCACCTTCGAGGGCACGGACAGCGGCGCGAACGTCGCCGTACTCGACGCCACCTACGCCGAGAGCGCCGAGCTCGCGGTCGGCGACGTGATCGAGGTCGGCGGCGCCGAGCTCGAGATCATCGGCACGGTCGCCTCGACCTCCGCCGAAGCGGCCACCGCCAGCGACGTGTACCTGCCGCTCGACACCGCCCAGACGCTGGCCGACCTCGACGGGCAGGTGACCACCGTCTACGTGCAGGCCACGGGCTCCGACGCGGTCGACGCCGTGCAGGCCGACCTCGAGGAGGCGCTGCCCGAGGCGACCGTCAGCACGCAGTCCGACCTCGCGTCCTCCGTCTCCGGCTCGCTCGGCACCGCCAGCGACCTCGTCGCGAGCCTCGGCACCTGGCTCTCGATCATCGTGCTGCTCGCCGCGTTCCTCATCGCGATCCTCTTCACCATCTCGGGCGTCACCCGGCGCACCCGCGAGTTCGGCACCCTCAAGGCCATCGGCTGGTCGAACCGCCGCATCGTCGGCCAGGTCGCCGGCGAGAGCGTCGTGCAGTCGCTGCTCGGCGGCGCCATCGGCATCGCGGTCGGCCTGGTGGCCGTGCTCGTCATCAACCTCGCGGCGCCCTCGCTGTCGACCGCCTCCACCGGCGGCGACGCGGCGGCCGGCGGCGCGTCCGGCGGCGCAGCCGAGGGCATGGCAGGCGGCATGGGCGGCGGGCCCGGCTTCGGCCAGCAGGCGACCACCGTCGCCGCCGACGTCACGCTCAACGCCCCCGTCACGATCGGCATCCTCGCCATCGCGGTCGGCCTCGCCGTGATCGGCGGCGTGCTCGCCGGCGCCATCGGCGGCTGGCGCGCGGCGCGGCTGCGGCCCGCCGAGGCGCTGCGCAGCGTCGCCTGAGCCGGGCGGGCGCCGGTCACCGGCGCCCGCCGCTCCGCCATCCGCTCGCTCCACCCATCCGCTCCCTCACCGTCCGCTCGCTCCCCCATCCGCTCGCCAGCATCAGGAGACCGCCATGACCAGCATCAGCACCGCGAACGTCGAGACCGTCGAACGCCCCACGAAGGGCGCGTACACGCTCGCCGGCGTCGGCCGCGTCTACCAGCAGAAGGGCCGCACCGTGCACGCCCTGTCGAAGGTCGACCTCGAGATCCGCTCCGGCGACATGGTCGCCATCCAGGGGCCCACGGGCGGCGGCAAGTCGACGCTGCTGCAGCTGCTGGGAGCCCTCGACCGGCCGTCGAACGGCACCATCGCCCTCGGCGGGCAGCTGCTCTCGCAGCTCGGCGACGCCAAGCTCGGGGCGATCCGCGGCAGCGAGATCGGCTTCGTGTTCCAGCACTTCAACCTCATCCCGACGCTCACCGCACTCGAGAACGTCGAGACCGCGCTCGTGCCCCTCGGCGTGAGCGCCGAGGAGCGCCGCAGCCGCGCGACCCAGGCCCTCGAGTCGGTCGGCCTCGGCGAGCGCGGCGGGCACCTGCCCTCCGAGCTCTCCGGCGGCCAGCAGCAGCGCGTCGCCATCGCCCGCGCCATCGTCAAACGCCCGGCAGTGCTGCTCGCCGACGAGCCCACCGGCAACCTCGACGAGGAGACCCGCGACGAGATCATGAACCTGCTCGAGGGGCTGTGGCGCGACCAGGGCCTCACGCTCGTCATCGTGACCCACGACTCGGCGGTCGCGAAGCGGGCGCAGCGCCGCCTGCACATCAAGCAGGGCTCGGTGCGCGAGGTCGCGTAAGGGGCTGCTCTCCCAGCACCCAGGTCGCAGATCGGCCAGTTCCTGCTGCTCTCCCTCCCCTGAAGCGACCGGAACTGGCCGATCTGCGAGAGAGGGAGGGAAGCTGGGCCCGCGGCGCGGGAGACCAGGTGCTGCGGGGCTCGAGGCGGCCACCCCGAGTGCTCCTCCACACATTGGCGGAGGCGCAGCGTCTCTGTGGACGACGCGCGCGGCCTGGCGTTCCAACTCATCGTGGGCGGATGCCACGTCGCCCCGGACCGCTTCCGCACGGAGTCAGCACCCCGTTGAGCGTCCGGCGAGCCCGCGCGCTCGGCATCACGCCGTCCCGGCTTCGCAGCTCCGATCTGGAGAGCCCTCTCCGCGGCACGCGCTGGTCGAGAGGCACGCCGCAGACCATTCGGAACCTCGCTCGCGCGGCCACTTCGCTCCAACTGGGCTCCGCAGTGCTCTCGCACCAGACCGCAGCGATCCTCTACGGGATCCCCCTCCCTCACGCGCTCGAGCAGGACGCGACGCTGCACTTGACATGCCCAGCGCCGGGGCGCGCGAAGCGGGCGGCCGGCTTCGTCGGCCACTCCCGTCGCCTGCTGCCTCACGAGCGCGGCCTCATCGGAGAGATCGCGGTCACCTCGCCAGCGCGCACCTGGTGCGACCTGGCTGCAGTGCTCTCCCTGCCCGATCTCGTTGCCGCCGGCGATCATCTGCTGCACGGCCGTGAGCGCCCGGCGCTGGCCTCGCTCGACGAGCTGACCGCCGCAGTCGCCGCGCTGCCCCGCGGCGCCAAGGGTGCGGGCACGCTTCGCGCAGCGCTGCCGCTGCTGGATGGCGGCAGCGACTCGCGCAAAGAATCGCTGCTGCGCGTCGAGCTGCACGCTGTCGGGGTCAGCTGGCTGCTCGTGAATCCGACCGTGCGCGATCGACGCGGCAGACGGATCGGACGGGTCGATCTCGTCGACGAGCTCCGCCGCACCGCGATCGAGTACGAAGGCGATCAGCACCGCACCGATCCGAGGCAGTGGCGCAAGGACGTCGAGCGGCACCGGCGCCTCATGGCCGACGGCTGGCTCCTCATCCGTGTCACCGCGGCGGATGATCTGCGTGTCATCGCGAGGGAGATCGCCCGCCTGCTCGCCGAGCGCGGGCCTCGCTGATTGTTGCACTGGCGCAGATCGGCCAGTTCCTGCCGCTCTGCGTAGTCGGTAGCGACGAAAACTGTCCGATCTGCGACTGCAGGCAGGTTCGCGCGCGGCGGGAGGGGAGGAATGGGGAAGACGGCCGAGCAGGGCGAGCGGATGCGCGACGCGCGGGCGCGCGGACGGGCTGGGCGCGAGGAGGGCGCACAATGGACGGATGACCTCGAGCCGCGCCTTCGACCAGGGCGCGGGCTCGGTCCCACTCTTCGGACCGGCCTCCGGCCCCTTCGACATCGCCGAGGCGGTGCTCGACGCGACGCCCGTCCGGCTCGCCGGCGCCGGGCCGGCAACGTCCCTCGACAACGCCCGGCCGGCGATCACGCTCGACGGCGCAGGTCCGGCGCTCTCCCTCGCCGGCGCCGTGCTCGACGCGACGATCGCGGCCGACCCGGCGCCCGCATCCGCCCCCGCCTCGCCCGTCGACCTCGACCCGGGCATCGCCGAGCGGGCCGCGGCCGCGCCGCTGCTGATCGTGAGCGCTCCGCAGCAGGAGGGCATCCGCGAGCAGCAGGCGCGGCAGTCGCTCGATCCCTCCGCCATGATCGACCACCGCTCGCGCATCGTCGCCTACTCGGACGACCGGGTCTCGTGGATCCGCGCCCGCAGCCGGGGCATCACCGCCACCGACGTGGCGAAACTGACCAGCGAGAGCGCCGTGCGCTCGGTGCTGTGGGAGAAGCTCAACGGCTCGGGCTTCGGCGGCAACGCCTACACCGAGCACGGCAGGCGCCGCGAACCCGTGATCGCCCGCTGGGTCTTCGACGAGCACGGCATCGCCGCGAGCAATGCGCTCTTCCACGCCTTCGAGGCGCCGCAGCACCTCGCGACCCCGGACGGCGTCGTCGCCCGCAGCGGCGGCACCGTCGAGCTGGCCGAGATCAAGACGACGAGCAAGCCCTGGCGCAGCATCCCGCGCGGCTACCTGCGCCAGATCTGGTGGCAGCAGTACGTGCTCGGCGCCGAGCGCACGCTGCTGGTCTGGGAGCAGCACAAGGACTTCCGCATCGTCGACGAGGTGCCGCAGTGCCGCTGGATCGAGCGCGACGACGCCCAGATCAGCACCCTCATCAGTTACGCCGAGATGGTGCTGGACGGCCTCGAGGTGGCGCGCAGCCGCGGTTACTGAGCCGCCGGCACCCGCTTGCGGTTCTCGAGCACGAGCAGGGCGCCCACCCCGCCGATGATCGCGGCGATCAGCACCACGTAGAACCCGACCGAGGCGTAGCCGGTCGGCGTGAGCGCGGGGTTCAGGAACGGGTACGGGTACCAGTCGACGATCGGCCCGCGGATGAGCGTGTAGACGGCCCAGACGATCGGGAACGCCACGATCGCGCGGATCGCGCGCCACTCCAGGCGGCGACGGCCCGGCGCGAGCAGCCAGTCGAGCAGCACGAGCAGCGGCCCGAGCACGTGCAGCACCTCGTTGCTCCACGGCACGATCTGCCCCTCAGGCATCGCGATGCCGCGCAGCAGCGTGTTGTAGACCACGCCGGTGGTGACCATGTAGGTCGCCACCATCACGCGGAACACCGAGAGCCCCGGCCCGTCCTGCCCCGAGCGCAGCAGCGAGATCGCACCGAGCACGAAGACGACGACGGTGAGGATGTTCGACTGCACCGTGAAGTACGAGAAGAAGTTGACGATGGTCGCGCTCGCCGGCTCGCGACCCTCGGCGAAGGCGAGGCCGTTGAAGAACTGCGCGACGATCGCCGCGAGCACGAGGGCGGCCGCGGCGAGGCGGGCCAGGGCGGTGGTCAGGCGCACGACGGCTCCTCCGGTCTCGTGCCCCGCGCGATGCGGCGCACTGCAGCGGACGAGCGGATGCGGGTCCTGCGGCGATGCTATCGCCGCGCCCGGCCCCGTGGTCGTCCCGTCGCGACCGCCCCGACGCCGCGGTCGTCGGCACGACCGCGCGCGGCGCCCGGTGGCCGCGCGCATCCGCTCATCCCGATGCTCACGACACGGTGACGTGCCGGAAACGCCGCGGAAGCATTCGCGCGATTGGATGGGAGCAGCGCGGAACGGGACGCACGACGCCCGCGCAGCCTTCGACGATGCGGGGAGAGACACAATGCCCGAGACGCCAACCGCCCGGACCGCCACGGCGGTCGGCCCGGCCCCCGAACTGCCCGAGACGATGCGCGCCGCCGTGTACGACGGCCCCGGGGATCCGAGTGTGCTGCGCATCGCCCAGGTGCCGCGGGTGCTGCGCCTGCGCGACGAGGTGCTCGTGGAGGTGATCGCGGCGGGCGTGAACCCGCTCGACGTGAAGACCCGCGCCGGTCGCGGCGTCACGCCGGGCATCGCCGACTACCCCGCCGTGCTGGGCCTCGACTTCAGCGGCGTGGTGGTGCAGGCGCCGTACGCCGCGCATCCGCTGCAGCCGGGCGACGAGGTGTACGGGCTGCTGCCGTTCCCGCGCTCGGAGGGCGCCTACGCCGAGTACGTGAGCGCGCCGAGCCTGGCGGTCGCGCGCAAGCCGTCGTCGCTGAGCCACGTCGAGGCCGCCGCGGTGCCCTGCGCCGCGCTGACCGCCTGGGGCATGGTCGTGGAGATCGCCAAGGTGCACGAGGGCAGCCGGGTGCTCGTGCACGCGGGCGCCGGCGGCGTCGGGCACTTCGCCGTGCAGTTCGCCGCCTACTTCGGCGGGCACGTGACCGCCACCGCCTCGACCGAGAACGCCGCCTGGCTGCACTCGCTCGGCGCGCACCGCGTGATCGACTACCGCACCGATCGCTTCGAGGACGTGCTCGACGAGGTCGACGTCGTCATCGACCTCATCGGCAACGTGCACGACGACACCGGCAGCCGATCGCTCGGGCTGCTGCGCCCCGGCGGCATCCTGGTCAACGCGCCCACCGGCAGCTGGCCGACGCTGGCGAATGAGGCGGCCGCAGCGGGCGTGCGGGCGAGCGGATTCCAGGTGGCCGGCAACGCGCAGACGCTGTCGGTGATCGGGCGCCTGATCGAATCGGGCGACGTCTCGGTGCACGTGAGCTCGGTGCATCCGCTCGAGCAGGCTGCCGAGGCGCACGCGGCCGTCGAGACCGGGCGCACCCGGGGCAAGCGCGTGCTGCGGGTGCGCGAGGGCTGAGACCCGCGCTGCGCCGCTGAGACCACCGGCGGCCGGGTGCGTGGGGCGCTCGGCTGCCGGTTCAGCGCGGTGCACGCGCGGGCGGAGCCTCAGCGCAGCACGAGCTCCATGACGTGGTCGTGCTGCGCGCTGGTGCCGAGCAGGAACGACTTGCGGCCGACCGCGGCGAAGCCGTGCTTGCCGTAGAAGCGCTGGGCGCGGGCGTTGTGCTCGTTGACGCCGAGCCAGAGGCCGGCGGCGCCGCGCGCGACGGCTGCGGCGAGGGTCGCCTCCATGAGCCCGGCCGAGACGCCGACGCCGTGGTGCTCCTGCAGCACGTAGAACTTGCTGAGCTCGATGCTCGGCGCAGCGCCGAGCTGCACGACGATCTCCTCGTCGTGCGGTCCGTCGACGAGCATCGTGTAGCCGAGCAGGCGCGCGCCGAGCGGCGAGCCGCCCGCGGTGCCCTCGAGCTCGGCCACGATCACGTGATGGCTCGGGTCGGCGAGGTAGCGCTCGAAGCTGTCGACGGCGAGGTGCAGCTCGAGGTGGGCCTCGAGGTCCTCCTCGGTGGTGCCGAAGGGGCAGGCCAGCACGAAGGTGGCCTCGGCCAGCGCGGCGAGTGCGGTCGCGTCGGCGAGGACGGCGGGGCGGATGGACATGCTCATGGGGTGGGGCCTCCTGCGGTCGATCCTGCCACGCCGGGGAACGCGGAAGGGGGCCCGCCGAAGCGAGCCCCCTCCTGCATCCGATCCGTGAGGATCAGTAGTTGTTGACCTCGAGCGGGATGCCCGGTCCGAAGGTCGTCGAGACGGCGCCCTTCTGGATGTAGCGGCCCTTGGCCGACGACGGCTTCAGACGCAGGATCTCGTCGACCGCGACGGTGAAGTTCTCGTCGAGCTGCTCGGCGGTGAACGAGACCTTGCCGACGACGAAGTGCACGTTGGAGTGCTTGTCGACGCGGAAGGCGATCTTGCCGCCCTTGATCTCGTTGACGGCCTTGGCGACGTCGGGGGTCACGGTGCCGGTCTTCGGGTTCGGCATGAGGTTGCGCGGTCCGAGGACCTTGCCCAGACGGCCGACCTTGCCCATGAGCTCGGGGGTCGAGACGGCGGAGTCGAAGTCGACCCAGCCCTCGGCCACCTTCGCGATGAGCTCGTCGCCGCCGACCTCGTCGGCGCCGGCCGCGATGGCCGCCTCGGCCGCGGGGCCGGTGGCGAAGACGATGACGCGGGCGGTCTTGCCCGTGCCGTGCGGGAGGATGACGGTGCCGCGCACCATCTGGTCCGCCTTGCGGGGGTCGACGCCGAGCTTGAGCGCGACCTCGACGGTGCTGTCGGTCTTGGCCGAGCCCGTCTCCTTCGCGACCGCGACGGCCTCGGTCGAGGTGTAGTACTTGCCGGCTTCGAGCTTGTCGGCCGCGGCGCGGTACGCCTTGGACTTCTGTGCCATGAGATTCTCCTGAAGTGAGTGCGCGGTCATCGAGCCTGGCTGGCTCTCCCGCGGCTTACGTGCGTGAGTGCCGGGCGTTCAGCGCCCGGCGTGCAGTGATGAGGAGGCTCAGGCCTCGACCGTGATGCCCATGCTGCGGGCGGTGCCGGCGATGATGAGCATCGCGGCCTCGACGTCGTTCGCGTTGAGGTCGGGCTGCTTCTGCTCGGCGATGGCGCGCACCTGGTCCTTGGTGAGGGTGGCGACCTTCACGGTGTGCGGGGTCGCGGAGCCCTTCTGGACGCCCGCGGCCTTCTTGATGAGCTCCGCCGCCGGCGGGGTCTTCAGGATGAAGGTGAAGCTGCGGTCCTCGTAGACGGTGATCTCGACGGGGACGACGTTGCCGCGCTGCGACTCGGTGGCCGCGTTGTACGCCTTGCAGAACTCCATGATGTTCACGCCGTGCTGACCCAGGGCCGGGCCGATGGGCGGGGCGGGGTTGGCGGCGCCGGCGTTGATCTGCAGCTTGATCAGACCCGTGACCTTCTTCTTCGGTGCCATTCGATTTCCTTACTGTCGAGCCGCCCAGAGGCGGCGCTCCCGCACTTCCGGGCGAATCCCGGACGCGGTGGAATGGTGTCGTCGCCGGCGCTGAGGCACGGGCAACCTCTTGAGTGTACGCGAGGGCGACGCATTAAGCGACAGCGCGAGCGAGACGGCGAAGGGCGCCACGTCCGAAGACGGGGCGCCCTTGCGCGGTGCGCTGCTCAGAGCTTGGTGACCTGGTCGAACTGCAGCTCGACGGGGGTCTCGCGCTCGAAGAGGGAGACGAGCACGGTGAGCTTGCCGCTCTCGGGCTTGATCTCGCTGATCGTGCCGGGCAGACCCGCGAACGAGCCCTCCTTGATCGTGATGGTCTCGCCGACCTCGAAGTCGACCTCGGCCGGGATCGAGCGGGCCTGCGTGGCCGAGCCCTTGGTGGGCGTGCCGCCCTTGGCGACCGGCACCTCCTTGGGCTCGACGAGGCTCTTCAGCATGTTGAAGGCCTCCTCGAAGCGCAGCGGCGTCGGGTTGTGGGCGTTGCCCACGAAGCCCGTGACGCCGGGCGTGTGGCGCACGACGGACCAGGAGTCCTCGTTGAGGAACATGCGCACCAGCACGTAGCCGGGGATGCGCACGCGGTTGACCAGCTTGCGCTGGCCGTTCTTGATCTCGACGACGTCCTCCATCGGCACCTGCACCTCGAGGACGTCGTCCTCGATGCCCATGCTGACGCGGCGGTTCTCGATGTTCTGCTTGACGCGCTTCTCGAAGCCGGCGTAGGAGTGGATGACGTACCACTTGCCCAGCTTCGAGCGCAGCTCGGCGCGGAACTCCTCGTAGGGGTCGATCTCGACCTCTTCGGCGTCCTCGGCGTCAGCCTCGGTCTCGACGACGTCGGTGTCGACAGCGTCGGCCTCCTCGGCGACCTCGTCGGTCGTCTCCTCGACCTCGGTCGACTCGTCGGCCTGGTCGAGGGTCTCCTCGATGGGCTCGTCGCGTTCGATGTCAGACACAGCTTCTCTTTCCGTTCGAGTGGCCGCCCTCGTGGGGCCGCCGTTCAGGAGGTTGCGGGCGCTCGGCCATCAGGGGGCACTGCCGCGGTTCGACGGGCGCGTGCCCGGTCAGAACAGGTCGTTCCCGGTGCCGAAGATGTAGGAGATCGCGGTGCCGAACACCACGTCCATCAGCGAGACCAGCGCCATCATGATGATCACGAAGACCAGCACGACACCGGTGTAGCTGAACAGCTCCTTGCGCGTCGGCGTGACGACCTTCTTGAGCTCGCCGAGCACCTGACGCAGGAACAGCGTGATCCGGGAGAAGGGATTGCGGCGCTTCGCCCGATCCTTCTTCGCGTTCTCGACGACATCCTCGCTGGGCTGCTCGTCGACCACTCTTCTCGCCAAGGCTCCGACCTTCCAGGTTCTCGGAGCGCCGTGGCGGAAGGCCCGGCGTCCGTACGCCGCCCGCCGCGAGTTCACGACGACCGAAGTGCAGGGCGGACAGGACTCGAACCTGCAACCTGCGGTTTTGGAGACCGCTGCTCTACCAATTGAGCCACCGCCCTATGGGCCCCGATTCCCGCATCCGCTCGCACCCTCGGAAGGGCGCGCCGAATCATGGAGGTTCAGGGCCGCCTCGGCCAGTGTAGGTCACGGCGCACGGCACCGCAAAGCGCGGCCCCTCAGTAGGCTTGCCGCGTGACCCAGCAGCAGCGTCTCTCCGCCCGTCTCGCCGCCATCGCCGAATCGGCGACCCTCAAGGTCGACGCGAAGGCGAAATCGCTGCAGGCCGCGGGTCGCCCGGTGATCAGCTACGCGGCGGGCGAGCCCGACTTCTCGACGCCGGAGCACATCGTCGAGGCCGCATCCGCCGCCGTGCTCGACCCCCGCAACCACCGCTACACGCCCGCCGCCGGGCTGCCCGAGCTGCGCGAGGCGATCGTCGCGAAGACCCAGCGCGACAGCGGCCTCGAGGTGACGCCGGCGCAGGTCGTGGTGACCAACGGCGGCAAGCAGGCGGTCTACCAGAGCTTCGCGGCGCTGCTGAACCCCGGCGACGAGGCCCTGCTGCCCGCGCCGTACTGGACGACCTACCCCGAGGTCGTGAAGCTGGCCGGCGGCGTGCCCGTCGAGGTGTTCGCCGGTGCCGACCAGGGCTACCGCGTCACCGTCGAGCAGCTCGAGGCCGCGCGCACCCCGCGCACGAAGGTGCTGCTCTTCGTCTCGCCCTCGAACCCGACCGGCGCCGTCTACAGCGACGAGCAGACCAAGGCCATCGGCGAGTGGGCGCTCGAGCACGGCATCTGGGTGATCACCGACGAGATCTACCAGAACCTCGTCTACGGCTCCGTCGAGCGCGCGCTGTCGATCGTCGAGGCCGTGCCCGAGCTGGCGCAGCAGACGATCCTCGTGAACGGCGTGGCGAAGACCTACGCGATGACCGGCTGGCGGGTCGGGTGGATGGTCGGGCCCGCCGACGTCATCAAGGGCGCCGCGAACCTGCAGTCGCACCTCTCGTCGAACGTCTCGAACATCTCGCAGCGCGCGGCGATCGCGGCCCTCACCGGCACGCAGGAGCCCGTCGAGCGGATGCGCCAGGCCTTCGACCGCCGCCGCACGCTGATCGTCGAGGAGCTGAACCGCATCCCAGGCGTCGTCACCCCCACCCCCGAGGGCGCCTTCTACGTCTACCCGGATGTGACCGGGCTGCTCGGTCGCGAGTGGGGCGGCGTCACGCCGACCAATTCGCTCGAGCTGGCCGACCTCATCCTCGAGCAGGCCGAGGTCGCGGCGGTGCCCGGCGAGGCCTTCGGCCCGAGCGGCTTCCTGCGGCTCAGCTACGCGCTCGGCGACGAGCCGCTGCTCGAGGGCATCCGCCGCCTGCAGGCGCTCTTCGGCACGAAGTAGCCCGCTACAGCAGTTTCCTCTCCAGGGCCCACGCGGTGAGCTCGTGGCGGGAGGAGAGCTGCAGCTTGCGCAGCACCGCGGAGACGTGGGTCTCGACCGTCTTGATCGAGATGAAGAGCTCCGTCGCGACCTCCTTGTAGGCGAAGCCGCGGGCGATGAGGCGCATGACCTCGCGCTCGCGCTTGGAGAGGCGGTCGAGCTCCGCGTCCGTCTCCGCTTGCTCGCCCGCGGGCGCGCCGAACGCGTCGAGCACGAAGCCGGCGAGCCGCGGCGAGAACACGGCGTCGCCGCCGGCGATCGTGGCGACGGCGCGCGAGACCTGCGGGCCTGAGCTGCCCTTGGTGATGTAGCCGCGGGCGCCGGCGCGGATGACGCCGACCACGTCCTCGGCCGAGTCGGAGACGCTGAGCGCCAGCGCCTTCGTGCGCCCGAGCTGCGCGGTGCGCAGCACCTCAGCGCCGCCGCCGCCCTTGCCGCCGGGCAGGTGCACGTCGAGCAGCGCCACGTCGGGCTGCAGGCGCTCGATGGCCTCGACGGCCTCCTCGACAGTCGCGGCCTCACCGAGCACCTCGAGCGAGTCGTCGAGATCTGCGCGCAGGCCGGACCGGAAGATGGAGTGATCGTCGACGATCACCACGGTCAGCTTGGCGTCGGTCATGGGCGGCGTCCTTCCGTCTCGGGCCAGCGCAGCACGATCTCGGTGCCGGCCCCGCTGCTGCGCACGGTGGCGGCGCCGCCGGCGCGCTGCATCCGTCCGATGATGGACTCCCGCACGCCGAGCCGGCCGTCCGGCACGGCGGCGAGGTCGAAACCGGCGCCGCGGTCGCGCACGAAGACCTCGGTCTGCGCGGCGGCGATCTCGACGTAGACGCTGATGTCGCCGCCCGCGTGCCGGGCGGCGTTGACCACGGCCTCGCGGGTCGCGGCAACGAGCGCCTGGCCGGCCTCCTCGGGCAGCACCGCCTCGCCGATGGCCACGACGTCGACGACGACCGGGTGCTCGAGCTCGACCGTCTCGGCGACCTCGCGCAGACGGGCGGCGAGGTCGGCGCCGACGGGCGCGGGGCCGGCGAAGAGCCAGTCGCGCAGCTCGCGCTCCTGGGCGCGGGCGAGCCGGGCGACCTCGCTGGAGGCGCCGGCGCGGTTCTGGATGACCGCGAGGGTCTGCAGCACCGAGTCGTGCAGGTGGGCGGCCATCTCGGCGCGCTGCTCCTCCTTGACCCGGGCGACCCGCTCCGATCCGAGCTCGCTCCAGAGCTTGACGACCCGGGGCGCGAAGAGCGTGCCGAGGGCGACGAGCGCGAACGCGCTGGCGAGCAGCACGGTCGCGACGCCCTGCGGGTTCGTCACGCCGAGCGCCGCGAACAGGGCGCAGAGCAGCAGCACGCCGGCCGCGACCAGGCGGGTGCCGCTGGTGTACCAGGCCGGCCAGGACGGGTCGCGGCGGTCGACGCCGAGCGACCACGCGATGACCGCGCAGCAGATGAGGGCCGAGACGGCGAGCGCCCCGAACCGGCTGAGCACGCCGAGCACGAGGCCGACGAGCAGCACGCCCGGCAGCAGGAGCAGCAGCTGGAACGCCACCGGCGACGCCCGGCGCAGCCCCTTCGCCTCCTCGGCGTCCGCGGGCTCGGCGACGGGCGTGAACGCCCAGAGCCACAGGTAGAGCAGCACGCCCGCGCCGCCGAGCGGGGCGAGCAGCAGGAACCACCAGCGGACCGTGGAGGTGCGCCGGCCCAGGTGCCGTGCCACCCCCGCGCTCACGCCCGCGAGCAGCACCCGGCGCGGCCGCAGCAGCGGCGGGCGGGGCTCGATCTCCGCGGGGGCGGTCGTGGCGGTGGTGGTCACCCCTGCATCCAAGCACGGGCCCGCGCCCCGATCCGGGCCGGTCAGGGACGGATCAGGGGAACACCCCATCGCGGCCGGCCTCGCCGCTGCGACAGCATCGAGACCATGACCGACACCTCCGCCACCACCGACTGGCGCTTCTTCCGCTGGACGCGGGGCATGGACGCGCCCCGCCGCGCCGGCTGGATCGGCGGCGTCTGCGCCGGCATCGCCGACCGCATCCGCATCGATCCGATCATCGTGCGCGGCATCGCCGTCGTGCTCGCGGTGCTCGGCGCGCCGGCCCTGCTGCTCTACGCCGCGGCCTGGCTGCTGCTGCCCGACACCGAGGACCGCATCCACCTGGAGCGCCTGCTGCGCGGCCGCTTCGACCCCGCCGTCGTGGGCGCCGGCGTCATGCTGCTGCTGCAGCTGACCCCGCTGACCGCCGGCTTCTGGTTCCTCGGCTACTCCTACTGGAGCGAGCCCTACGGCGGCGTCGGCTGGTTCTTCCGCGTGCTCTGGACGGGCTTCATGCTCGTAGCCGTCGTGCTCTTCATCCTCTGGATGGCGCGGAGGGCGCGGGCCTCGGAGCAGCGTGCGGCCTACGACGCCTCGGCGGGCGCTGCTCCGTTCGCCGGCACGGCGGGAGCGGATGCGGGCGCGCCGTCGGGCGCGTGGGTCGCGTCACCGACGGGCACGGTCTCCGAGGGCGCTCCGGGCCCGGATGCGCAGGGCGCGTCGAGCGCGCAGGGCGCGTTCCCGGCACCCGCTGCAGGCACCTCGGCGACGACCTCGGGAGCCCCCGCCGACCCGACCGGCCCCTCGGCCGAGTACGCCCCGCAGCCCGGCGAGCCGATCGCTCCCGCTCCCCCGGCGGCCGACGCGCCGGCCGACCAGTTCGCTGCCTGGCGGCAGCAGCACGAGTCGTGGAAGCTGCACCACGCCGCCTGGGCGGCGCAGCAGCGAGGCGGGGTCGATGCGCAGATCCGCCGAGAGCTCGCCGCGCAGCGGGCCGCGGAGCGCGAGGCGAGGCACGCCGAGTGGCGCGATCAGCAGCGCCGGCGGCGCGCGGCCAACCCACGGGTGGGCTTCCTGCCCACGGTGCTGGCGCTCGGCGCGGCGCTGCTCGGGGCCGGCGCCGTCGTGCTCGCGGTGCGCGAGGCCGGGATCGGCGAGGTCTCGCTGGTCGCGGCGTTCGCGACCGCGGCCGCGGTGTTCGGTGTCGCGATGATCGTGGCGGGCGCGGCGCGGCGGCGCAGCGGGTTCCTGGCGTTCCTGGCTGCGGTGTCGCTCGTGGTGGCGTCGCTGGGGGCGCTGGTTCCGACGGATCGGGACCTGCTGGGCCCGGATGCGTACCTGCAGCTCACCGACAGCGGCAGCTACTCGCAGGTGGTCGGCACGACCCGCCTCGGCTGGTCGGCACCGAGGGTCGAGACGACGGGCGAGGTCCTCGACCCTGTCGACGGCGTCGACAGCTCGGAGGGCGCGGTGCACGTGCCGGGTTCGACGGGCACGGAGCGCATCGACCTCTGGCAGGCCGCCGGGAACGTGTACATCGACCTGCCGCCCAACGTCGTGGTGCAGCTCGATCTCGAGGTCGGCCCGCGCACCTTCGGCTCGTACTACGAGTATCCGTTCGAGGGCGGCGAGACGCTATACGACACCCTCCCCCGCGCCGACGGACGGATCGTCACCACCATCGGCGAGGGCGACGGCGTCGACGTGATCATCACGGGATGGATCGGCACCAGCCAGATCGAGGTCTCCCGACAGCTGGCGGCGGAACCCGCCGAGCAGCCCACCGACGGAACCCAGACCGAGGAGGTCCAGCCGTGACCGAGCGCGACGCATCCACCGAGCCGACCCCGACGTCGGGCACCCCGACCTCGCCGACCGAGCGGCTCGGCACCGAGATCTTCGACCCGGCGCCGGCGGGCGCGGGCACCGCGGCGACCGAGCGGCTCGACGCAGCGACCGCGCCGCTCGACGCGGGCGAGCCCGCGGACGAGCCGACCGTGCCGGAGGAGGCGACCGCCTCGGCGGCCGCGGCCGGCGTCGCGGAGCCGCGGCCGCGCATTCGCTTCGCCGGCATCGCCTGGGGCGTGCTCTTCGCCACCGCGGCGCTGGTGCTGCTCGGCGTCGTCGCCGCTCCCTCGCGACGCGCCGCGGCGGCCGAGTGGCTGGGCTCGCTCGAGGGCGACACCGTGGCGATCATCCTGGCGATCGTGTTCGGCGCGGTGCTCGTGCTCAGCGCGCTGCTCGCCTCGGTGCGCCGCCTGCAGCGGGAGCGCGCCGAGGGCTGAGTCGAGCCGCACACCTTCACACTCCACTCCCGACACTGGCGTAGCTCGGCCAGTTCCGGTCGCCTTCGCACTGCCGAAGCGACCGGAACTGGCCGATCTGCGGAGGAGAGCGGAGGGGCAGGGCGACGACGAGGGGTGCTGCCACGTCCGCATCCCCCGATCGGTGGATGCCAGGTCGAGCCGGACGGGTGCTGCCGCCGCGGGCCTGCGAGGAGGAGGCTGGGCGCATGAACAGTCAGCAGCCCGTCGTGCGGGTGCACGACCTCGTCAAGCGCTACGGCCAGCGGGCCGTCGTCGACGGTGCGAGCTTCGAGATCGCCCGGGGCGAGACCTTCGCCCTGCTCGGCCCGAACGGCGCCGGCAAGTCGACCACGATCGAGATCCTCGAGGGGTACCGCGACCGCTCCGGCGGCCTCGCGGAGGTGCTCGGCACCGACCCCGGCAAGGGCGGCCTCGACTGGAAGCGGCGCCTCGGCATCGTGCTGCAGAGCAGCGGCGAGACCGGCAACGCCACCGTACGGGAGCAGCTGCGCCACTTCGCGCGCTTCTACCCGAACCCGCGCGACGTCGAGGAGGTGATCGCCGCCGTCGGCCTCGAGCAGCACGCCGCGCAGATGATCAAGAAGCTCTCCGGCGGGCAGCGCCGACGCGTCGACGTGGCGCTCGGCATCATCGGCCGCCCCGAGCTGCTCTTCCTCGACGAACCGACCACGGGGTTCGACCCGGAGGCGCGGCGGCGGTTCTGGGACCTCATCCGCTCGCTCAAGGCGGAGGGCACGAGCATCCTGCTCACCACCCACTACCTCGACGAGGCGGCGCAGCTCGCCGACCGGGCGGGGGTGATCGCCGGCGGGCGCATCGTCGCGCTCGGCGCCGTCCACTCGCTGGGCGGCGAGGACGCCTGGACGCCCGTCGTGCGCTGGCGCGAGGGCGAAGGAGCGCACGAGCGGATGCACGAGCACCGCACCACCACGCCCGGCGCGGTCGTCGCCGCGCTGCAGTCGCGCCTCGGCGTCGAGCCGGACGGGCTGGAAGTCGTGCGCCCGTCCCTCGAGGACGTGTACTTGGGGCTGATCGGGGCGGCCTCAACCGAACCGTCCACGACGACGGACCAGGAGGTCCCCGCATGACCGCGCACACCGCATCCGCTCGCCCGCTGCAGCACCCGAACCCGCTCGCCCTCGGCATCGCGCGCATCGGCTACGAGGTGCGGGCCTACTTCCGGCAGCCGGACAGCGTGTTCTTCACGTTCCTGTTCCCGGTGCTGCTGCTCACGATCTTCGCCACCGCCTTCGGCGAGCAGGAGTACGGGCGCGACGCCGCGGGCGACCCCATCGGCGCCGCGGCGTACTACCTGCCCTCGATGCTCGCGGCGGGCATCCTGCTCAGCGGCCTGCAGAACCTGGCCATCGACATCGCCGTGGAGCGCGGCGACGGCACCCTCAAGCGCCTCGCCGGCACCCCGCTGCCGGTGGTGAGCTACTTCATCGGCAAGCTCGGCCAGGTGCTCGTGACGGGCGCCGCCCAGGCCGTGCTGCTCATCGCGGTCGCGGCCATCGCCTTCCGGGTGCCGCTGCCCGCCTCCCCCGAGGCCTGGCTGACGGTGCTGTGGGTGTTCCTGCTCGGGGTGCTGACCAGCGCCGTGCTCGGCATCGCGCTGAGCCGCGTGCCGCGCAGCGGCAAGACCGCCACGGCCGTGGTGATCCCGATCGTGCTGGTGCTGCAGTTCGTCTCGGGCGTCTACCTGCAGTTCTCGCTGCTGCCCGAGTGGCTGCAGAACGTGGCCAACGTCTTCCCGGTGGCCTGGGCCGCGCACGGCATGCGCGCGGCGCTGCTGCCCGACACCCTCGCCGTGCTCGAGCAGGGCGGCGAGTGGAACCTCGCCGGCGTCGCCATCGTCTCGGCGGCCTGGCTCGTCGGCGGGCTCGTGCTCTGTGCGCTGACCTTCCGCTGGATCCGCAAGGACACTTGAGCGGCTGCTCGGCTCGGCTCGGCTCGGCTCGGCTCGGCTCGGCTCGGCTCGGCTCGGCTCGGGAGCATCGGAGCGACAAAGGAGTGGCGGTACGACAGCACCTTTGTCGTTCTGATGCGCCATGACGCCCGCAGGCCGGTCGGGGCACGGCGGCAGGGCGACAGCGCGGCACGGCGACAGCGCGAGCGGATGCCCGCGGCCGGCCCGGCTGCGACACCATAGGACGAGGAACGAGGGAGAGCGGATGCCGTATTCGCGCTGGTGGCACGTCGCCGTGTTCGGCGTGTGCGCGCTGATGACCGCGATCCTGCTGACGCAGGCCTTCACGACGACGAAGCTGGCCGTCGGGCTGGTCGGCGTCGGCGTGCTGCTGGCGGCCTGGCTGCTCGGCTACCGTCGCGCCTTCGACGACGAGCGGATCGGGGTCGCCGTCATCGCCGCGGTGGTCGCGTCCACCCTGCTGCTGACGATCGGGCATCCGGCCCTCGCGCTCTCGCAGGCCATCGCGATGCCCCTGGCCTGGTCGCTGGTCAGCGGCGTCCGCCGCGCAATCGCCGCGAACGTCGCCGTCGTGCTCGGCATCAGCGCCGGCTACGTGATCGGCCTGGGGCCGTACCCCGACGTCATCATCGAGATCGCGATCATCGAGGGCCTCTCGCTCGCCTTCACGATCGCCTTCGGGCTCTGGATCAGCCGCATCCACGTGATCAGCGCCGAGCGGGCCGCCCTCGTCGAGCAGCTGCAGGCCGCGCAGGCCGAGGTCGCCGCGCTCGGCCGCGAGGCCGGCGCCACGGGCGAGCGCGAGCGCTGGGCCCGCGAGCTGCACGACACCATCGCGCAGGACCTCACCGGCGTGGTGCTGCTGGCGCAGCGCGCCCGTCGAGAGGCCCACCCGGCCGAGGCCCTTGCCCTGCTCGAGGAGTCGGCGCGCCGCGCCCTCGACGAGACCCGTGCGCTCGTGGCCGCATCCGCCCCGCTCGGCATCGACGCCGGCCTCGGCCCCGCGCTCGAGCGCCT
>Ga0265798_10001685_pt1 | contig 33859 bp, 42 predicted proteins | sample P3T30metagenome_FD_192430 | JGI IMG/M metagenome (GOLD analysis project Ga0265798, IMG submission 192430) | Plant litter microbial communities from East Loma Ridge, Irvine, California - P3 T30 | ecosystem: Environmental > Terrestrial > Plant litter > Unclassified | place: USA: California... | reverse complement strand
TGGCGGGCGGTTTGCTGAACAAGCTGCCAAACCCCCCGGCTTGCGCTGGCGGTTGCGACGGCGATGTCCCAAACGCGGACGTCGACGCAGGCTTGGACCCCCCCAGAGTGCTTCCAAACAACCCCCCGCCTAGCCCCCCGGTGCTTGCGGGTTGTGCTGGCTGCGATGTGCCCCCGCCCAGGTTGCCAAACAAGCCCGATGTTGTGCCTGTGCCTGACTGCGTGTTCGTATTTGCGCCAAAGAGGTTGCTGGATGCCGGCGTGCCTGACGTGGGCACTCCAGAAGTGCCGGGCTGTTGGCCTCCAAGATTGCCGAAGAGCGACATGTTCGTGGTGGTGCGGGTGCGCGGTTGTTGATTGTTGATTGCGCTGGAAACATTCGCGTTCGCCGAACTAACTTCGTGTATGCGACCTAGAGCTTGGGCCTGACACCCCTGTCAATCCACTTAGTCAGGTACACATTCCCATCTGACATGAAAATGTTCAAGTTACATGAAAGCACTAGGATGATCGATGGCATGTAAAACCAGGTCTGCTTGGGTGTGGCTTGCTACTCATCGTTTACACGTCTAGAATGGACGAGTCGAGCAACTTGCTTGATCTACTGACAAAGAAACATTCGCATCGCGTGAACGATCACTGCAGCCGGGGCAAATAACTATACAGACCCATTGATGACCATAATGAAGCGTTTGGCATCTGTGCGAACGCCTGCGTGATACATCCAAACTCGCGTAGTAGATTTTCAAACCGACCGTCCCTATACCTAGGGCTACCCAACTCTGCAAATCCGCATCATCTTCTCCCATCTCCCATCCGACACCATGAACCCTCTCGGCCATATCCCGTCCCACTTCCACCCCACCGGCCTCGAGTACAGGCACCGTCCCGCCGAGTGGTGCCCCCTTCAGCGCGGCTGGTTCCAAGACGGCCGAAAACTGCGCAACGTCAAAGCAACAAAAGCATTCGTGTGGCCCAAAGACGGAAGAATGGACACGCCATGGGGCCGCTTCAAAGACATCCTCAAAGGCCAAGGGCCCGACATGTACCTGACCTTCAACGCCGACAAGCACGACTACATGGTCAACCGCCCGACACGGGGCCAGTGGTCCGGCTGGAGGAATCCCGAGGACGACGTCCTGCAACCCCTTCCACTGGCGACAGAAAAATGGGCTCAGGCCGGTCTGCTCGACGGCAGAAGCCCATTTGCAGGAAAGGCCTACGACTTTCGCACACGGAAATACGGCCGGCCAAACCGCTATACGTGGACGGACGCAATCTGGCAGCCAGACCAGCGGAACAACAAGTACAATCGCTTCCCCGAAGCCGTTCGCGACGTCTATGGCCAGTGGTGGCAGGATCACAGCTATCTGCCGCAGTGGAAAGGTGGACCCGTCCACACCGCCCAGGGTAAAGGCCGCTTCGACTTCCACAAAACTCCGCATCTGATGTGATGATACTAAGGCGGGCGTACCTCATGTGCAGTTCTCGTGGAGGGCTTGCCATACGTTTTCGGCGGACTCGTTAGTGATTGCGACTTGCTTGCTACGTCGCGCAATTGGTTTCATCATGGTGCTGTCGAGACTCTTTCCACATTTGGCGCAGGATGTTCCTTTCACCAGTTTGTACGCTGCGATCATATCCTATAACAACATATTAGCATTTTCACGATCATATCGCGTGTTGTTGAGTTTTCTTGGTCGTATGGACATACCAATAAGTACTTTAAATCATTTGCCTGTGGCCGCGATGCAATACATCTTGTGATACCCAAGAACGGCTCTCTTGCTCCTTGACAAATTGCAACGAGCTTGTGCATATCGTTTGGCTCGCGTTCGATTGAGACGCGGAAACACAGCTTATTCCCTTCGGCCACGAATTGAGTCTACATCCTATGAATTAGTGCATTCCTTGCAGCGAAGAATGGTCTACGCACGGAGATCGTGTGATTGTCGTCCTGCGTCTCCAGCTTGATGTTCGGATACGTCTTATTAAACTCCACGAGTATTTGCGCAATATCCTCAGCAGTAAGAGCAGGAGTGCTCTCCTCTACGACTTCACTGGGACTGCTCTTCTTCTCTTCGCGCTCTTTCTTGTCCCGCTCGGTCCAGCCGTACGACGGTATCGATACGCTCGCAGAGAGGTCCGGATTACCAGCCAAGCTCTTCGCAGTGTGTTCGAATAGCTGCTGCGCTCCTTGACTCCTCCAGCTCTCATGTAGATCCTTGATGCCGTTCTGAGAGCCGATCACACCTTGTGCATATAGCTTGAACATGCCGGGGCTCGGAGGCTGGTGAAAGGGCTCGATGATGCGCGGCATGGCTAGTCGGAGATCGTCGATCTAGAATTCGTTAGTTACACTGTGTGTCTCTTTCAAGGCAGTCTATTACCTGCGCCTGAAGGCCTTCGAGGAGTGCGAGCGCTGACGTGCATTGCGCTTCGTCCCAGTCTGCGCTGGGTTGACTGGCAATATCCTTTGCGGTCATTGTTATAAGATTTTCGAAGGTAAATCAAAATCGAAGCGGCGAATATATATAGATGTGTTTGGTAGATTGAATGCGTGATTGCGGTGTAGATGTAAAGAGTGTAAATGTGAAGGAGAGACAATGCGGTTGCAGATGTCAGCGAAGCTTGAAGATCGGCGGAATTCACGTCGATCTTCCGAGGCTACCATGGCCACGCTCTCACGTGAGCACGTCACGAGCATTGAAGCCCCAAAATACATCCATGGTTGCCTAGGCAAGGTGAATGAGACGGAAAGCAGAATTGCTTGATTGACTCAAAGATCTCTATTACTTGATCGATGTAGCATCCCCAAAAGCGCCCAAGACCAATACATATGTACATTACAAACATCCGAACATCGTGATGCTCTACAGCTTAGCCTTCACGACCTTCTCCTGTGGTCCAATCAACGGATCGTACACGTTGAGGCCAAGCGTGTCGCTCGGTACAGGCGCAGTATGTAAGCTCAACCCTCTTGTGTCAAGCATAGAGGGATTCAGGTCCGCAACGCTGGCTGCTCCGATCAGTCGCATGTTCATCTCCATCTCATCCTTGAGCAGCTGCATAGCGCGGTCCACACCTGGCAGACCGTACGCAGACATGGCGTAGAGGAACGGCCGTCCGATACCTACACCCTTGGCACCGAGCGCCATAGCCTTGATGATGTCTGTTGCTCGTCTGACGCCGCCATCAATGTAGACCTCAATGCGATCTTGCCAGCCGCGCTGGCGCAGAATAGGCATGACTTCGGCAAGGACCTCAATTCCAGAGCGGGCAAAGTCGAGCTGGCGACCACCGTGGTTTGAGAGCACAACGCCTTCAACTCCGACCTCAACCGCACGAATGACATCTTCCACACTCTGGACACCCTTCAGAATGATGGGCATTTTGGTGATGCTCTTAAACCACGGGATGTCCTTCCAGCTCAAACTCGGGTCAATAAACGACGAGATGGCGCGTGCGGCACCCTGGCTTCGGTCCACATTGTCGCCGGAAGTATTCTGCACGTTCGAGCCCACATCCGAAAACTTCGATCGCATGTCTTTCTCGCGGCGACCGAGCTGGGGCGCATCGACAGTGATAAAGAGGCCCTTGCAACCGCGCTTCTCGGCGTGCTCCACGATGCGCTTTGTGATGGCGCGATCCTTGTTGACGTACAGCTGCAGCCATTGGACTTGTCCGTCTTGCGCCGCGTCCATGATCTCGTCGAAAGAACATGATGCGAGTGTGGGTATCATCTGGATGACGTTGTGCTTCCGTGCACCGCGGGTGAGGACGACTTCTCCCTCAGGATTGCCCAATTTGCCCAGCGCGGTGGCGGTCACGTAGAAGGGTATGTCCACTTTGGTGCCGAGCATTGTGGTGGAGCAGTCGACTTTCTCGACATCGACGAGGACGCGTGGGCGGAACCAGATCTTGTGGAAGGCGCTGTGGTTTTCGCGCATTGTCTGTGATGATGTTAGTATATGAGAGGCTGTCAGTCATGACGCCACTCACCACTTCATCGTCTGCTCCGCTGGAGTAGTATGCCCAGGCCGACTTCTTCATGACCTTACGGGCAACAGCCTCAAAGTCCATCAGGTTGTAGCATTGCTCCAGGATGGGCATGCGCTCAATGCGCTTCTGTCGCTCGATCTCATCTGGATCCTCCTCAGATTTCTCCTGCTCCACTGTGTTCATGTCCACCTCGCCGAGATGCTTCGACTTGTCCAAGTACTTATCGAGAGTATCTGGCGGGTGAATTGGCTCATATGCCTCGGTGCCATCTTTACCAGCGTACTTCAGGATGATCTTCTGGCCACCAGGATGCTCCGGCATGAACTCAGTGACATCATATGCGCGACCGTGAATGATGACCCAGCAAGAGTCTGTGTTGTTGTGCTTCGCGACCTCCTCGCCGGTGAGCTTCACCTTCTGCGTGTCGTTGCTATCGCGGTTCATTGTGGCAAAAGGAGGATGGCTTGAATCGCAGATTGAGTTGAAAGGACCAGCTGGAGAGCAATGCCAGTAATGAAGAAGGATTGCGGAAATGTTTCGATTGACTCTAACTTAGTTTATTTCCAGCCACTCGAGCACCAAGAGCCGGATTGCCCAGGGTGACGACGGCTCTCGGTACATGATTTCCCCGCAAAAGCGCGTCGGGTGTTGAGCTCGGGGCGAGTCTGAACGTTCTGAATTGTCGTGCTTCTGATTCGCCGGGCGTGAAGCATTAGAAATCCATGCAAATAGACTCGTTCTCAGATGGTTCTCGATGTCGGTCGCATGGAAGTCAAAGTCTGCCAATCGGACTCGTTCACACTCCCGATCTGTGGGGGCGGAACTGGCGCGCTGGCATGACGTGCATACGAGTAACTTTATTGAAGTCGTGTTTCCTGTCTCCGTAAATCAGCAAACAAACACCGAGAATGTGACTCTATCGCAAACACAACGGGGATGCTGTTTGAGACTGGCTTGGTGCGACTGGCGGCATCCATATCTCAGGCATCAGTCACATGGCTCCTCGGCGGCTTAGCGCGACACCAAACGGTACGGCTATGTCACTCTCCACGATCCTTGCGCGCAAGTCATCCATACGTAGCTGAAGCAGTCACTACACTACGTCAAACGCCTGGGACGTCTCATTCTCTGTACCGTCGCTGCTCAACACCGCGCCATGCAAGCTGTTCTGCGACCGCCCACCAGACTTGCTTTTGCTTCTCAGGCCCCAAGGACCCCTGTGGCCGCAGCCCAAAATTGAGCGCAGATCGTCCGCGGACCTGATCATTCTGCTTGAACACAGGAGATTGCATTCTTAAGAGAAGTCTGCTCACACAAAGACGGACATGGCGAACAGCTTGGAAGCGAAGATCGTGGTGCTAGGCAGCCAGGGCGTGGGTAAAACTTCGCTCGTGCACCGCTACGTCAAGAACGCCTTCACACCGCCAGACACGCAGTCGACGATAGGTGCGTCCTTCTTGACAAAGCGCGTGGTTGACATAGACTCCTCGACAGTTGTGCGGCTGCAGATCTGGGACACGGCGGGGCAGGAAAGATTCCGCTCCATCTCCAAGCTCTACTATAGAGGTGAGGACGCCTAGAGTATTCATATTTAACGCGATTTGCTAACATTAAACCAATAGGCGCGAATGCCGCCGTGCTATGCTACGACATCACCTCAAATGAATCCTTCGACGAAATGGCCCGCTGGCTCAAAGAGCTGAAGACCAACCTCGGAGAAGATATCATCCTCCACGTTGTCGGCACCAAGTCCGACGTCGTAGCCGAAGACCCCTCGAAGCGCAAAGTCCCCTTCGAGCGCTGCATCGCCTACGTAGCCGAGAACATGTTCCCCGTACAAGCCGCCGCACAAACCGCCCACACCGGGCGCCGAGCAAGCGTACAACCAAACGGCTGGAGTCCCGCGCCCGCAGCCATACACAACGGCGGCATGGCGTCACCACAAAGCAATCGCTCGAGCGGCTTCTGGGGCCAGGATATAGGCTGGGACTGCTGTCACGAGATCAGTGCGAAGGACGGCGAGGGCGTGGACGAGGTGTTCCGCGTCATTACGAGGAAGCTGGTTGAGCAGCAGCAGCAGAAGTTTGATGAGGAGCAGAGACAGCTTACCATGGCGGGAGTTACTCCAGGTGTCGACGCCAACGGTAATGTCCACGGCTACTTTGACTATCCGGGGAACGGCAACGGTAGCTTCAGAGTTGGCGCAGGGGATAAGCGGAGGAGTTGGCTGGGCTTTCCGACCACGCCTGGCGCGGCGGGGCATCAGCAGGAGTGGGAAGAGGACATCAGTAATGCTCGGAAGAGCAAAGGTGGACGCTGTTGTTGATGACGGGTCCTGTGTTCTTGATCTGTGTCACCGCTTGCATGTCGATTGCATCTATGCGCGTTCTTTCGCTTCACATATCCCTCAAATTTCACGATACCCTGTTTCCTACGATTAGAAGAGTCCTCTTTGCTTGTGTGTTGCATTTCCTTTTGCGAGCAGTAGAAGAATTCGCCGCTGTTACTTTGTGGTGATCGTTCCTAGAATTCAGACGGCGATACTATTTTGGAAAATATACAGGAGTAGTCGATTGGTGGATGTTTGTGAGGTGAGTTGTGAGTCTGCTTGCCACATTCTGATTCGATTTCTGTTGTGTCAGTGACGCCTCGGAATCCTGGCAATTTCAGAATGATTTGGTACATATTCTTCACATATCCTTCCTGACAGACATGGGCGTGCTCATCGGGATCTCATCGCCATGAAACAGCTCACGGCTGGCGCATTGGGTGACGAATGGACACACAAGGAAGATTAGGACGACCTGTCGCAAAGTGAAAGCTGTGCTGAGCCTCAGGAAAAGCGTCATACATCATATACATCAACCAAACGCGTCAACAGCGCGATGTCAGGTATCTCGCATCATTGGTAGTCTATCTTCTAGGGGTATCTCAATGCAGGTCATGCCCAAAAATGCGCGCTTTAAAAGCCAGCTTTATCTTTCACAACATGCAATCTAAACGGTTTCATCCAAGCCCCAAACTCCGTCACACGTTCTACCTACTTTCCACCACCGAACACCTTCACTCCAAACTTCCAGACCTCGTCTACTACCAATTTCTTCTCTCCATCCTCGGTAGCTTGCAAGTTCAGAATAACCAGATCAGCATCAGCACCCTCCCTCAACGTGCCTTTGACACCCTCCAAGCCCAGCATCTTCGCAGGCGTCTCGGTGACCGCCTTCAATGCCTCCGGCACAGTCGCGCCGGTCCAATTCAGAAAATTTGTTACACAGTCCACCAACTGGATGCTGCTCCCAGCAATCTTGCCGTTTTCCTCGAGTGTCAGCAAAGGACCTTCCTTGATGATGCGCGAGCCATTCGTCCAGTCGTATGTACCGTCCGGCATACCAGCGAGGCGCATAGCATCTGTCACGAGGATGAGTCCATCGGGATGGGCATGCCATGCAATCTTGATGGATGTTGGGTGCAAGTGGATGCCGTCTGCGATGATGCCGAAATAAGGCTTCGTAATAGAGGACGATGCAGTGCCGAGGAGCCCGAAGATCCCTGGGTTGCGGTGGTGTAGAGGGCGCATGGCGTTGAACAAGTGGGTGATCATGCTCGCACCAGCCTTGATGCCGGCTTTGGCTTCTTCGTAGGTTGCTTCTGAATGGCCGATGGAGACTTGGATGCCGCGGTCGGCGAGGGCGGGGATGCATGCAAGGGCGCCAGGCAGTTCCGGAGCAAGCGTGATGAGCTTAATGGGAGAGGGATTTTGGAGGCTGTCACTGCCATAGCACTCCTCGAGGTCTGCGAGACCATTTGTGGGCCCCTGGAGGACGGAAACATTGTGAATGCCGTTCTTGGTAGGGTTCAGAAAGGGTCCTTCGCAGTGCACGCCGAGCGATTCGGCACCGTACGATGCATCGCGAGAGGCTTCCGATGGACCGAGGTATTGAATTGCCTGTCGAAAAACATTAGCAATTGGTGATGTCGAGATTTGCCCGGTCCTCACCTTTCGGTAGACTTCAGATCGCTGAGATGTCAGGGTGGGCAGGTACGACGTAACACCCGTCGCTACCAGGCTTCGATTGACTCGTAGAACTCCCTTGCTGTACGCCACTGCGCCTTCTTCTGGGATGACGGAGAAGTCGAAGCCATACGCGCCGTTGAGTTGTGTATCGATGAGCCCTGGCGACAAGATGCGTCCACCTAGATCCACTATCTCTTCTGGGGCGGCGCGATATTCGTAAAGTATTTGCTGCCCGTTGAGGATCTTTCCGCTCAGGGAGCTGACCCAGAGATCTTCCTTGACGAGGTCGTTGCCCTTGACCAAGAGGCAATTGGTGAACTTGATTACACCCGAGGTCGGTTGGGCACGGGTGGACGCCTCGTACATCGGTACGAACGACGGCATCGTGCGTATACGGAAGACTGTACAGTCGAAGTATTGACGATATGTGGTGCACTAATTGACAAGGAAATGCGGCTCTGGAAGTGGCCGAAAGCGGAAGGAAGGAAGTGGTCGCACAGGGTTGAGACAAGCCCAACACTTTTCGCATGCCTGCCTGCGCTTTACCTCTCTTTTAACAACATCGATAGATACACAGTTATCATGAGTTCCATGACTGTGACGCTGCATAGTCGTCACGTACGGCCATAGAATCGGTCCGTGGTCCTACCGTTGCCGCACGCCTCATGAGCATGATAGATTACTGGTCTCCGAGAGGCACAAAGAAGATGGGGTAGCTACCACCTAGAAGCGATGTGACACAACTAGGAGCTCCGTCGGCTTATTGCGCAATCAGTGCACGGGTTGTACGTTCATGTCGTTCAAGGTGGCATCGACTTCGGCTGTTTTCTATCTCGACAAGGGTGGGGCGGACTATGACCAGAGCGGATAGCGTGCTTCCCCATCCCCAGCTCCAATGCAACGGTAACAGAGCACCGGTCGCCTTCTCATCCTCCTCTACCAGGCTTTTACGGGCCACATTCGAGCCTCCGGATTCATTGCAGGTTCATCGACTGATGCACCCGGCATTGTCATCATGGCGAAAAGCGAGAATGTCGATCCCGTTTGGGACAACCTCGATAGGTAAGCAAAGCACTCAATCTCACCCACACTACTAGACGCAATGTGACCACGGATCCGGCTAACGTTGCTTTGATGCAGAGCTATGGTGGGTCGTCTCCACGAACACCCTGGGATCACACTAGCTAATAGCGTGCTGTGAAGGGCCAATTGTTCATGATAGGCTTTGATGGAACATCGGTCACTCCACAGATCAAAGAGCTTATCGAGAAACATCACGTTGGCAGTCTTTTACTCACTGCCAAGAATCTGAAATGTGAGACCTGATGTCTCTTGCGCTGAAGTGAATGTTCCTCGACCATTGCTGATCAACAATAGCTGCTGAGGATACTACAAAGCTTTGCTATGAACTACAGAAGATAGCCCACGATGCGGGGCATCCAGTGCCCCTGGCAATTGGCATCGATCAAGAGAATGGAGGTGTCAACAGCCTTTTTGATGAAATCTACATCCGCCAATACCCAAGTAACATGGGGATGGCGGCTACTGGTTCGACAGAACTTGCGTTCCAAGTAGCCAAAGCTACTGCCCAAGAAATTGCGGCATGCGGGATCAACTGGATCTTTGGGCCATGTCTCGATGTACTCACCAATGCGCGTAATCAACCGCTCGGTGTGCGCACCGCTGGCGACGACCCTCAAGAAGTGTCAGCATTTGGGTGTGCATTCATGCAAGGCTACAAAGAAGCCGGAGTCGTTACCCTAGGCAAGCACTTCCCGTCATATGGCAATCTGGAATTCCTGGGCTCAACTCTCGATGTCCCGATCATCACAGAATCGCTGGAGCAGCTCAGCCTGAGCGCTCTTATCCCCTTCAAAAGAGCGATCGAGAGAGGCTTAGACTCTGTGATGGTTGGCGGCTGCGCAATGTCTTCAGCTGGCCTGAATGCGATGCATGCATGTCTCTCCGAGGAAGTCGTCGACGAGCTGCTTCGAAAGGATCTCAAATTCGACGGAGTTGTGGTATCGGAATGCTTGGAGATGGACGCCCTCAGCCACAATATCGGAGTCAGCGGAGGTACAGTCATGGCAGTCAACGCTGGCTGCGATGTCGTGCTGTTGTGCCGCTCATTCGTGTTACAGCAGGAGGGTCTAAACGGCCTGAAGACTGGCGTCGAAAGCGAGATGGTCTCGAAAGAAAAGATATACACTTCTCTGAAGCGCGTCTTGACCATGAAAGCGAAGTGCACGTCCTGGGAGAAGGCACTAAATGCGCCTGGCATCCACTATCTCGAGACACTGCAGCCATCGCACACAGCTCTATCGACAAAAGCATACAACGCCTCGATATCAGTCGTGCGAGACAAGAACAGACTACTGCCACTGACCAACATACTCGAGAGCGAGGAGGAACTGCTCCTTCTCACGCCGTTGATCAAACCATTGGCAGCATCTGCCGCATCAAGAGCCTTGTCAGATGTCGCTACAGCCAATGCGCACTCACCAGAACCTGCACAATGGGAGCGAAGCGCATCTGTCATGAGTGGAGAACGAGTCTTCAGAGAACTTGGAAGGTCACTTGCGCGACAACGAAACGGGCGAGTGCTGCATACTTCGTATACGGCCAATGGCGTGCGACCGGTACACGAGAGTCTCATCAACCGAGCAAGTGCCATCATCGTCGTTACTGCAGACGCAAACCGAAATCTGTATCAGCATGGGTTCACGAAACATGTGTCTATGATATGCAACATGCAGTATACCACTGGTGGGGAGCGGCGAGAGAAACCTTTGGTGGTCGTCGCGTGAGTATATGTACCGGAAGACCTGTGAGATAAGCACTAACATAAGTCAAGTTGCTCGTCCCCTTATGACTTCGCAATGGATACCTCGATTGGCACGTGTAAGTTCTTCCCATCGTGGACGAAATTTTGCCTCACTCACGGTCACGTCTAAACACGACTTTTCTAACTGATTCAGACATCTGCACATACGACTATACTGAAACCGCCCTTAACTCGTTGGTGCGTGTTCTCTATGGAGAGCTGTCTCCCACGGGCTCGTTGCCTGGCACCATCAGCAAAAGCCAGAAACTGCACCCTTCACGACAACACTGGCTTGTCGAGATCTTCAACGAAGAACGTGATGCAAACGCTCTCGATACGCTTGTGACGGCAGTCATAGACAGTGCGCAGCCTCAACAACGATCGGAGCTATCGAGCGCCACATCCAACTCGTTCATATTACATCATCCTGAAGTCGATGAGACACACTTCGTTGTCAGAAACAGCAGCACTCAGGCTTTGTACGGTTTCTGCTCGACCTACTTCTTCAAATCTACTGGGACTGGAGTGATTGGAGCTCTTTTTGTCGACCCAGGCCGGAGAAAGCTCTCGATTGGCCACTCTCTACACAATCGGGCTATTCGGACCTTGCTACAAAAAGAAGGGATCAAACGTTTCCAATTGGGCTCGCGACTTCCAAGCATGTTTCTTGGTATTCCAACAGGTCACGGTTCAGAGCGTAAACGTCTACGTTCATGGTTCGCCAACCTTGGATGGGGCGCTGCGCTTTCACGGCCAGTTTGCAATATGGTCGCCCGAAATCTGCAGACATGGACGCCGCCAGATGGCATGGCAAAGAGTCTGGCAGGGGCTGGGTCACAATTTGATCTCGTCTATGGTTGGGACTATGCCGGACCAATACTCGATCACATCAAGACCAGCAACCGTCAGGGCCTAGCTGAAGTCTACAAGCTTGCACTCTCGGACCCGTCAGCTTGTGGTATCATCCGCGCTAAGCGGCCAGAAGACGGTGCGCTGGTAGGGACAGTGGTGCTTTACAACCATCAGTCTCGGCTCGCAGAGTACATACCCCCACTCAAGGACTTGAACGAGGCAGCTGGTGGCATTTCGTCACCAGTCATATCGCCTGGCGTGGGAGAGTACTCGACGCTACTGCAGGGGCTGATTCTGCTCGGGATGCGACAGATCAAGGCGCAGGGGTGCAATGCCTGCCTACTTGACTATGTAAGTTTCCGCTCCGCCAAGATGAGCACCCTGAATACTGACACACTGCAGATGGATGGTGACGGCAATTTCGACGGCTTCTCATCGATGGGATTCGACGTCATGCACAACTTCGAGGAAGTAAGCTGCGACGCAGCTACGTGGACGACTATACCCCCTGCATAGTGTCATGCCGGTCGATGGGAACGACGGTTCACGGATGTGTACTCGTTGCTGTCAGGCGAGATTCTAGACGTTGTTTGGATACCGGCGTTCGGGGTTTTCAGCTGTGCTACATGAACTGATGTCACGATATTGAACGAGGCTGCTGGCCCTTAATTTTCTGCACTGTATGTCCCAATTGAGAATCTACAGGCCTGCCTGTGCGATGCTGTCCATATGTTGTCCTCCCGTACTGCTCACACAAGATGACTGCATTGGTGTCTCAGCCGTTCGCGAAGCATGTCACTATCGCTTAGGTGGAAGGATTGCCCGTCGCGACAAGGCATCCGATACGCTGATGGCACCCGCTCAAGTGGTCACGCCCCGGCTGAAGTTGCGAGTTCTGATTTCTTCACATTCTGCTGCGCCCTCCTCGCTATTGAATCGATAAAGTGAAGATATAGAGAAGAGAGCCGGCGCTCGTATGGTGCTGATCTTAGGGAGGACGTTGGATTAAACGTAGAGTAGGCATTCATTGGAATCTATATTTATCGGCTCTAAAGGCCTTTGGCGTCCGGGCTGGCTGGTGCGGAGGCTGAAGCACGCTGATCAAACCCCGAATTTGTCTGTTCCAGAAGGCTATCCGCCGAGTCCCTCGTCCTTCACTCGCCTGCAATTACCTACTCTACGCTGTAGATCTCGCGAAAGTATTACCTGGATTGCTACATAGGTGTTTGTGCCTGTCTTCATGCCTTGCACCTTATCGCAGCTTTAAGCTTCCCCTCGCCAAATTGCCCCACAGCGGGACCCTTCCTTTCTTAGCGCATGTGATCCCAATCCATCGACATCTGTTGCACAACTGCGGTAGAATATCCATTGCTTGCGGAGCGCGAGGGTGCTGCTGGCCGACCGCCTGTGTCGCTCTTGCCTGTGTCCACTGAGTCGCGCCTTCCTTCAGTCGCGCCTTCCTTCTGTCGCGCCTCCTTCACCATAGCTGTTGTTGCGACCGCCAGCGCACGACACACTACCTGTCTGGGCTTGTTCAACACCGAGCACTAGGTATTCGCGCCGGTCCTCGGCTGTCTGCCAGTGCGCGCGCAAATGAAGATGGAGCCCGCCTTCCATATCAACACCATGAGCTGGAACTCTATGCCAGCGCAGTCCGTTGCAGAAGGAGAGTCCCACATGTCCATGTCGATGCCGGCATACGATCAACGGGCCTATGATGCTTCGACCTTTGTCGGGTAAGATAAGATGCCTTGGTATATACACTCTATCATGTGCTAATAAGCGACCAGCTCAGAGGACAACTTCTCAGCATATAACTTCAACCTCCAACACGCGATCCCACCCCTACAGCGCTTCTCCAGCACCGGCTTCCACGACCCCTTCGAGGCCCAGAGTGCCTACGAGTCGTCAATACATCAACATGAGCATGATGGCGTTCCCGAAAGCCCCAGCATCAACAGCAACGATAAGCTGCTCAGCTTCTCGGCGCCGAACGTCCCCTATGCGATACTGAGCTATGCGATGCAGAGAGTATCAGTATCCATGTCTGCGCAGTTACACGGCATGTTCTTCCTTGCAGAATCGCCCTGGGCGACTACAGGCGACATACAGGCACCGCCAAACGAGTTGACGTGCTATCGGAGGAATCTGTTTCAGATCACAGGCACAGTGACACTTCCGAGAGGCCTACAGTTCATCATGACCGAGCAGGGGGATCAAATACCTATACTCGGCACTGAGCTGGCGATATCTGCGACTGAGTCGCTGGAGGGAAACCCTGTAAAGATCATATCTGTACCATGGAAGACACCGGCAACCGGCAGTGCGCCTGTAGAGGACAAGACGGAGAAGGAGCCCCCAACATATCCATTAGATCTCACGAAAGGTCAAGACGTGGACTCTGACTATGTAAACTTCCCCATCAGCTGGAAAAGGCTGCAGTTCCGTATAGCGACGGCGAATAACGGCAGGAGGAAAGAGTTGCAGCAACATTTCGTTGTTCGCTTGAAGGTGGTAGCCACGCTGGCGACGGGCGCAAAAGTACCCATATGCGAGGTGCATTCTGGTGCGATCATCGTTCGTGGGCGAAGTCCACGCAACTTCCAATCGCGCAAAGATATGCCAATAAGCGGAGGCGCTGCTACTGCCCGGAAGCCACAAATTCCTCAGCAGCCCAGCAGAACACCAACGGGCGACAGCCACCCGAACCAGCATAACCATGCGCAAAACAACCATACAGTGGCGTCCAAGCAGATGGATATGCTACAAACACCATTCGAATTCAACGCGAATGATGTTCCCGTCTCTCCAGATTTCCTTGACTGGAAGGTCCCGGGCGGCGGTGCCATGACCGCAATTCCACCGGATCCTCCATCCTCTCAGATGCTGCACGCGACACCTTACGCACACTCGACACCAGAAATCACCCAGGGTACCCAGCCACACAGGTCATCGATAGCTCCAGTCACATTGTCATTGACAGAAGACGAGCCGAAGAAAGAGGCGTCGCCCAGCGAGCAGGTCCGGAAACGTGCAACCCCGGTACGACCGCCTTCATTTTCGATAGGAGTTGTTGGCAGCCCCGATGAGAGCGCGGATCTGCTCTACGAGTATTTCCCACTGGGTCTCGACGACTGGATGCCACCTGTTGATGCTGTGTACCGACCGCATGTGGTCCACCATACCAATTTGCCGCAGGATCCGAAGGCGCTCGCCGTGAAGAATCGATCGAAACGATATTTTTCTGACGTTTTCTGAGCCTGTGATGTATTGCGATTTTGTGCGCATTGCGTAGGCTGCCTTCGGAGAAGGGTACGCGGACGAGCTCTCAAAAGCAGGACAGAGCAAATGGTCCCCGATGTTCAGAGGGGCAAAGTATCACAGTCCGGTGGCGGCTTCCAACGGTCGATAGTGGAAGGCTTGGAAAGCCTGCCACGAATGCGATTCGGTTCTCTTTCGACTTGATAGATGGCCTGAACAGCAAAGCCAGGCCCAACGATTCCTAAGTCCAGCCAGGGTTTAGGAGTCCAACATTCGATCTATCTGAGGGCTTGTTAACTTTATATCAAGCTCGACTTACGACAGACACGAGGTCTTGCACGGCGCCGGATGCGACCGGCGCAAGACACGAGCCAAATGACTTTCTCAACTGTTCTTAATATACGACATGGTTGGGTGTCACACCGGCTTCAGCATTATATCCCACTATTCTTATTCAATGTAATCAATCTATAATGTCACCTCGGGACCGTTCCATCTTGCGCAACACGGAGAGCAGTGATGGTGGGAGAATAAGCCTCTTAAAGTCAAAATAGCAGAACGAGAATGGGTGAGTAGCATTACTAAATATACGAGCTGATGGAGACTGCAACGACTCTACAACGCACAGCTCACGACCCATTTTGTTCGTACTCTACGCATAATGTTAACTTCGCCGAACAATCTAGTAGTCCAGCGGCACAGCAGCACGTCAGCAGCATAGCGAGCAAGGCGGGCAAGGCAAGCACTATCAATGCCCATACATACCACCCACTTGACCGCGACTAATTCACAAACAGGCAGAAACTAAACAACCCACCCACTTCGAAAACCCAACCCTGAGGCGGGGCTCGCCTTACGCCTGCATTTCTGACGATGGACCGCGGCGATGCAACCTACTGTTACCTTGTACAACCACGCCAAGACACAACGCACTCAACTGTTCTCGAGGGAAGACCGACTGGAGTCTAGCCTCGGGATGTGGGTCCACGTGGAATGTGGATTACGGCTTTCCGGATTACTGCCGAATCTCGTTCACTATCTACGGGAGAAGGACCTTGGGAGTCCGCGTGGATGGGATGGTACCGTTTCAACATCGTTTCTTGTGGTAGCACTACACTGCGCTGCATGGCATCGCGAGAAAGTGGAAGAATGCCACGAATACATCATCACCTTCCTCATTTGTACGCTTTCGCCGTATGCAAGCCCATATCCGAAGCTGACGTTCGGCGAAATTGGAGGCGACGTTTTGGGTATGCCGTTCAGAGTCTCTGCGATGTCACATGTGACTGCTACAGTTAATACGAATTCGTGATTTTTCGGGACTTTTCGTGTTTTGCGTTGCGTGTCTTGCATGCAGCTCATCGCCTCTTCGATCCGATCGGTGCCGAGGAATGGAAAGTGCTATATGCGGGTTATGCTGTGCCGAAGCCTTGCTTTGAATGCATGGTCCTCAAGATGGCGTGCTGAACACCGTGAAGAATTCCGATGGGAAGCGCACTGTGTAAGTCCGAGCGTTGCAGACAAGCCGATGCGTGGGTATTGAGAATGTCAAAATATCGATTTGAGTGTATTCATTTCATTTCTGCTCATATGCGATGTAAATCGTCCTCGGACAATCAACGTGTGCCCTTTAGCGCCATAGGAACAATATTTCATGATGTTACCGCATGCATGCGATTCGTAATGTCCATATCTAGTCTCAATGGACTCTAGATGCCCGATGTAAAGAAAAATGCGAGAACATGGTATGGATATATACATCGGTGCTGAAAGGGTATAAAGCAAATGCTTGATGAGAACGCCGATGGGAGAAGAAATGACAAGGGCGGCGTTGCGCAAGGGACTACTGTCCTTCCAGACAACATACGGCGACTGCTGCCCCAAAGATGGCAGACTCTAGTGCAATCTCAAGTGAGATCGACTTCGAAGCCGCGCCCGATGCAGTTGTGAGCTCGTCAAGGTGTGACTGGCAGAGCTCTCTGAAGAAAGGATACTTCTCGATGACCGAGCCGTTGCACCCTATGCTGATGTGCTCAGCTGTTGCCGGCTCCAGGCCCTCAGATTTGGTTCTCAGCACCCATAGTGCGTGGATACCAGTTGCAAGGAATGCAGCGGCGCGATGTGATACCAGCTGAGATACCTGGCGGATGAAGTGGATGTCGTTGAAGGTAGGTGGCCGGGTCAGAGGATGCTTCTGCTCGAAAAGCGCAATCGCGTTGGTGTAGTGTTTCGAGTTGTCCATCTCCATAGCGGCGAGGGTGCCGGTGTCAAGAGTATAAGGCTCTGACAACTTCTCGGGTATTTCGCCGCCGAACAAACCAGCTGTTCGAACGGCCTCTACTACGATCAATCGAACAATCTCTCCGAGATAGCGTCCGCTGATCATGTGTTCGAACGGTTGGAAATCCGGGCGTAGGTGACTCTCATTCAAGGCATCGTCCCACCGCGTAGTGGGGAACACATTTTTGCCGAACATGCTGCACTCGGTGTTGACAAGGACATGCGTAGCTTCGTCTAGCCATGTTTGAGGATAGCCTTTGTACTTGGTAATCGCTAGTGACGAAACGGGCAGGTGCACGGAGATATTGAACCCCGTCCCCAAGATGACGGCGAACCGTGTAGACGGATCTTCGTAAGCTCGCGATAATAATGTTGCGGATGAGTCGTTGACAATGGAATCCATGTGCACAGGTAGGTTCTGGTTGAAGCCGTCAGTGGCTTCCTAGCGCATCGGAGACGTGGTCTGAGCTTACCCTCTTCCTGCATGGCGCCATAATCAGCTCGCTCAGATCTTGACCTAGGACGCCTTCGGTTGCCCGAAAGCCTTTGCCCATGTCGAGCAAATTCGCACTGCGAATTGATGTTTGCCTGAAGTGGTGTCAGCTCTGCATCGTTTTGGAGAGGCACAAGGTGTCATACTCAACTGGGAACGACCACGCTAATCCCATGGGAAAGCTCTTGGTGCCACTGATATTCTGCAATTGCGGATCTGCAAGTGCTTGTTGTATCTTCTCGGCCATCCAGTCAAAAAATGCTGTTCCACTTCGTTGGCGAACTTTCTCGTCGATCACGAAGCTCTTCATAGTAACGATGCGCATGTGCTTGGCGTCTGGCTGCTTCCCATTCAATTCCACCAGAGCGACGCGAAAGGTTGATCCGCCAACATCGAGTGCGAGATATGTTCCTTTTTCTAAACCAGACGGCAACTTGTGGTTGTATGAGGGAAGCATACAGATGTCGCTGGCCTGGAGTTTTGGGGCGAATTGTTCCTGCAGTTCTACAGACATCTGCTGCAGCTTGGCCGGCTCAAGGGGCGTTTCCAACAGGCGCTGAACTTCACGTAGTAGGTCCTCCATAGTCCGATCGTATCTTCGCAGTGCATCTCGCGTCCGTCTTCGTGAAGAGAGTGATGGCAACACAGAGTGAATTAGGGATGGCAACATGGCCAATCTTTCTAGAGCCGCGAGCAGGCCCTGCCAGAAGTCGATCATGGGCTGTTTGTACCAAGAACGATTGGCGTTCGTAGCTGACGAACGGTGCTGGCCACGGTTGCTGTCAAGCTCCGGAATGATGGTGACGCGACGGCTTTTGAAGCGTTTCAGTAACAGGGAGGGCATTGGGAGGCAACAGTGTATTTGGATGTTGGTGACAGTGGGGCCAGGTCTTGGGATGGGTGTCGTTCGCAGGAGTTATATCAGACTTGACAGCTCAGTGATTTCTTCCAGGCCCCTGGATTGCAATGCACGGAGAAAACAGACGGGCCGGAGGAACGCGTGAACCGATGTCGCAAACGGCACTTCAGCATTGTTGTACGGGTCGTCAGACCATCGAAAAGGTTGTATCCGCTAGAAGACGTAGCAGCAAATGCTCCGGCGACTACTGGCGAGCGACGGGCTGCGTTGAGGCACGGCAGACAGGGCACACGTAAGGGTGCTTGCGGGGATCAAGGGAGAACGCCGCAGCGCTGAGAGACGAGTAGTCGTGTGGACTATGGCCGCTGGCAAAGCTCGCCAGCGTGTCAACTCGCGCCAGGCACGCTGCGATAGGGACCAGGCGTGCAGCGCAGGGCGTCATGGCGAGCGCCGTGGTGGGGTCTCTGGGAATGTTTCTTGATGGCCATGCTACCGTTACGTTGGCGTGGCTGGCTAGACTGCATTTGGACCGAAAATCTAGCCGTAAGCAGGCGAGATGGGAGTCGAGTGGTTGACTGCGCCGCGGACGTGATTCAACCAAATTGCAGGCATTAATGCGTGCAGTGGCGATCAAGACGGTTACTCATAGAGTGTAACCACACCCAGGACCACGACGTTGAAACAGAGCGAATGCACAGCGGCTGAGGGACGTGCACCCGTACCTACAATTCTGCGCCAAGTTGTGATAGATTGGCTCACTTTGCGCCTCTTTCAACCTCACCGCGACGTTTTCCGGAGATATCGCCAAAATCATGGAGGACTAACGACCGTCACGCCATCATTTTCACGATTCATCAAACCTCCTGGACTGCAGAATGCTCCGCTGATACTAACACGTACCCCGCCCCGCGCAAGTGTAACCATCGGAGCTCCCTCGTGGCCCAGAATGCTTGTTCTCGGAAGCAAGGACTCGAGGCGGCAAGGCTGCTGGAACATCGTGTCCAACCTCGTGTGCCAGCGCGAGCTGTCGTCAGATTCCGCGCCGCATAGTGTGGGAGCAGAAACAGTTTAGATGCTGCAACGAGCAACAAGGGCATGATGACTTGATACGAAGCTACCACCATCCTCGATCGGCATATACTCGATGAGGAAGGCACAGATCGATCAAGGAGCCCAGAACTGGGGCACTTCAGGGTTCAACACGCGAGACCCGGAGATCACATCCATGGGTTCTTGAAACAGATTCCGTCACTGTATCAAGACCACGAACAGCAGCATGGTTTGTTCATGTGATTCAATTCCATTGTGCAGTCTGACCTGTGACACAAGCTCGACACAGTCACCCATGTACGCTGCGCGTAGAGATCGAGATTGCTTCACCACGCTACGATAGCTCTCAGTACGGCATTCGTGTAAAGAGATGTACAGAAAGTGAAAGAAGGAAATCGCCAGGTGGTATCAAGAGCCCCAATAAACAGCAATGCATCCTCCGCTGAACGCCCCCATTCATTCGTCACAAATGTAACTCGAACTTCTCAGACCTTAACATCCTCGCCCTTCACGCTTGTGATGTGAGCCTTGGGGGCGACTTCTGCGACGGTCTCGTCTGTGAAGGCAACATCCTTCTCCAGCGAGACGGTGTCCTCGACCTTCCAGAGAATGACAGGAAGAGCTACGAGCAGACTGCCGGCAAGGAGACCCCAGTTAGACGCGAACATGTTCATGTATGGGATCTTTATGTCGTCCAGGCGCCAGGTGATAGCACCACCAGCAGACTGGATGCCCTTGTAGAAACCAGCGAAATTCGCGAGCTTGCGGCCGTTGTTCGTCAGGGAGCCCATGAACCAGTAGACGCACGTCTGCCACGCGGCGTCGGAGAAACCGTAGAACATGTAGAGCACGAAGGGCCCAGCATAACCAGCATCGGACCAGTCTTTCAGTGTATTGTTCTCCTTTGCCGCGGCAGCTGATGCACGGTTGTAGGTTTTCTGGAACATGTAACCGAAGCCCCAGACGATCATGATGGTTGCGAAAAGTGCACCCCACGCCGCCTTGGCACGAGTTGTTCGACGTACACCCTTGAAGTCGAGTGCAAAGCCGAAAACGTATGCGCCTACAATTTGCATGATATAGTAGACTACGCCGTTCAGGGCACGCGTACGCGTATTGAAGTACGCGCCGTTGACCTCGGTGAAGTGGTAGGCGTAGAACCAGTTGGAGGCGAGGAACATTGGGAAGAGCAGAATGATGTAAGGGTCGGTGAAGAATGTCTGCCACAGGCCCAGAATCTCAGACTTCCATGACGGGTGTTTCATGACGATGACCTTGGATCCATCTGCACGAATGACATCCCTTGCATCCACGAGGGTCCAAGCCAGACAGGCACCGATGATGGTCAGGATAAGAAAACCAACGTAAGTGCCATCGGTGACGTTCGCAGGAGTCGTGGCGTGAATATTCTGGCCAAGAGGAATCTGCAAACATTAGCTTTCGTTGCTTGCGGAAAGGGCCTTGTGTAAAACAAAGTAGCGCGTGACTTACCAGACTACCAATCACAGCACCCAGGTTGAAGATCATCCAGAACCAGGAGATGTAGCGACCCTTGGACTCCTCGGGTGGGTAAGACATCATGATGGCTCCCTGAGCGCACCACAGTAGACCGGCGCAGACACCAAGGAGCGCACCAGCAAAGGTGGTGAAACCGAGATTTTGCTTGTGGTTGTATGCCAGGTAGGACGCCACGTAAACTGAGTAACCGACACCACCAAGTGACAAAGCCGTGCGAATACCGAGCTTGTTGGTGAACGTGCCGGCAAAAAAGCCAACCACAGCAAAAGTTGAGTACAATGCCGTGTTCGCCTTGTTGTTTGCCGTGGGGTCGAGCTGGCCGCCTCCACCCATGCCGTTAAGCGCATTGAACATGCCCGGGCACATGAAGCAGACGAAGGAGACAATGACCAGCTGCACTGGCGGAGAAGCGAACCATGGCAGCTTGAAGCCGAGCACGGTGAAGCGCTTGTACTTCCAGGAATCGGGCAGCTGGAGCGTGTTGCTATCGGTCAGGGAATGGTCGGCTGAGCTGACATCGTGGCCAGGGTATGGAGCGCCCTTCTCGTAGGTGTCGTTGGTTGCCATATTTTTCGAGGTTGTGGTCCACGTCAGTTCGGGCGGTTGTGTTGTTATAGTTGTGAGTTGAAAGAGGGGCAGTTGTGGAGAAGTAGTTGGAACCTTGTGCGAACTAGCTAGTAGATAAGATATACTAGATAGTAAAGTACGAGCGCAATGGCCGAGAAAACGCGCAGATCGTCAAAGCGTTTGCGTCGAGTGTGTGAAAGCGAAGGGTGTGCTTGAATTATAGCCTTCAAGCTAGGACCAGCTCACGGCCTCCATTCACCGTCAGTCCAAACGGCGCTACCCGTGTTCGGTCTCCCCTAGCACACGACACTTCCCGGCCTGCGTTGCTGATGTTCTGCGCCTCCGTCGCCTTTGGCGACATTTCACTGGCAACGGGCTCCATGCAAGTACCCGCGTGCGCGACCCCATATTGTAACACAGGCGCCACGACCGAGCAGTTGCGGCCTGCAGGCTTGACGGGACGCCTCGTTCTCGAGGCTTGCGGGGGACCAGTGGGTTGACCAGCATAACGGGGCACGATCACCATGGTCTTGCGCCAAAATCGCCCCGCGCTATTCGCTCATGCATCGTATTTTCGGCTGACAGAGGCCGCTAGCGAGATGTAACCTTGAGCTCCATCTCTCATCTCGTGCCTTATCATCAACTTATCAGCTCTCTGCGCAGGAGCATCGTCCTGCAGCGGCCTATCTCAATACGCCGACGTACTAACGGGTATCATGACTTTCCACGTATCTCTCCTTCCTAGTCAGAAATATCCACAGTCTCCATCACAATGGTTCGGTAGCATGGCAGCAAACAGGGGACATATCAGCGTGCAGATTGGCGTGTCGCACCTTACACTGCATGGTGTTGTGGATTATGTGTAACGTTCTTGAGAAGGAGTTCGTGGATGTTTGCATCCGGCTAACGCCGCTGTCACATTGTGACAAAGGAATTTTCGACGACTTTCGACTGGCAATGCTTGCTGCGTAACATATTGCAAGCTCGTTCGTCTGTCATTCTCTCAAATAACAGTCTGCTGTGACCGTTGGGACTGCAGGAAAATTTTGCTCCTCTAAGACCTCCACCATGTAGGCATCTGCACTGCGAGAAGCACCACATCAGCACGCTTACCGCATATAGGCGGCTCATTATCAGAAACCATCCTCAGGCTGCATCCAAATACATTGCCGACTATATCATTGGTGCGCCACCTGATCCCTTGCGTAGTCTCGCAGCCAGCTAACGGCCATACATAGAACGCATCAATACCTTCAAGCCTACTTCTGAGAACCCATTTGTTCTGGGCCTGCCCACTGGAAGCAGTCCAATTTTGGTGTACGAGCGTCTCGTTCAGCGCCACAAAGCTGGCGAGATCTCGTTCCGCAATGTGGTCACGTTCAATATGGTAGGGATTCAGCTCCTCCGCATCCTTACACCGGGTGTAGCACAGCATCGTGGCACTTTGAGCTGATCAAATCAGGACGAGTACGTCGGGATCCCTCGGGACCACCCGGAGAGCTACCACAGCTTCATGTACAAGCATTTCTTCTCGCACGTCGACGTGAACCCCAGCAACATCAACATACTCAATGGCAACGCGCCAGACCTCGAGGCTGAATGCCAGAGCTATGAAAAGAGGATCCAAGCAGTCGGTGGCATCGAGCTGTTCCTGGGCGGCATCGGTCCCGATGGGCACATTGCTTTCAATGAACCCGGTTCCAGCCTGAAGTCTCGCACGCGCGTAAAGACCCTTGCCTACGATACCATACTCGCCAACTCGCGGTTCTTCGGGAACAACTTGGACCAAGTGCCTAAGATGGCGCTCACCGTTGGCGTTCAGACGGTCCTGGATGTAAGTGCACTGTCCCTTGCAGATCTCAGCTGAGTCTCACATGTTTCAGGCTCGCGAGGTCGTCATCATCATTACTGGTGCACACAAGGCCATGGCCTTGCAGAAGTGCATCGAGGGCGGTGTGAACCACATGTGGACACTATCCAGCCTGCAGCTGCACCCCCATCCAATGATCGTTGTCGATGAGGACGCAACGCTGGAGCTGCAGGTCAAGACGGTCAAGGTACGCTCTCCGAAGCCAAGCAGAGGGTATATGCGCTTAACTTAAACAGTACTTCAAGAGCATCGAAATGGTCGGCAACGAACTCGGAATCCGACAAAAGCTGCCCCGGAAGCGCGACTCACTTGTCGATGAAGTGATTGCACCAGTGCCGCAGCCACAGACTAATGGCCTTAGACTCACTGTGCCGCAGTTCAGCATCTCACGCTCAGCCAGTCCGTCACTGGAGCCGATGAGTGCACGATTGACCAATGTAGAGGCAAGCACTGTTCTCTCGATGGAGGCGCTCGAAGACTCGCCGACGACTTGTATGAGCGCTCGCGTTGCTTGCTGAGTTTGTCGTTTCGTTGTGGAGGTCGTAGCTTCGGAGACCAAGCATTCAATCATAGATTGGTATTTGTACAGATCTGTTACTGCAATAGCATCGCCGAGTTCTTTGCAGAGGTATCAAGACCCCAGGGCATTAGTAGGGAGACAACTCCTTCAATTGATTCATCACTTATGTTATCGCTTACGTCGACTCAAAGGCTTCACATAGTCCTCGATTTTTTTCACAGTATTCGGTGCTTTATAAGTGTTCTATGATTCTGTTGGCGGAATGGATAGAATGGTCCTTTCGGGCGTAGAGAATTGCGTATGAGCCGCATGTGAACTCCATGGAGCTGGGCCGAGGCAATTTACCGCGTCATGCAACTTCCCTCCACCCTTGACTAGCTCTTCCCCAGATTTCACGACCATAACAACAACACACCTTCGAAGAATGGTGATATCTCAGCAACATGTCATCCTCGGGCTCATCGCAGCCAGGACCGGCTGACAAAGCGCAACCCATAGACCCAGTTCTGCGCAATGCACTGCGATACACCATATCGGCCAAAGAGTACGAGCTCTTACACCAGTACCTCCTGTCGCGCGCGCCCTCAGTGAAGAAGCGCACACCCAATCCAAAGCACTTTAACGCCATATCGAAGAGCCCGGACGACTACAATGCCGCTGCGGTTCGCGCATCACTGCGACTCGGCATCGCGACCTTCTCAGGGCTGAAAGCTTGGGAGCTGATATCGACGAAGCTCATGTCACGAGGACAGGCAAGAAAGCCACAGCCACGACTACCCGTATGGAAGTCGCCCGACCTGAGATTGAGCAGCTCTCTTGCGCTCATCCTTCTCTTCCACCGCCTTCTCCGCCGCTTTTTCCTTCGGCTCCGCGAAACACTACTCTCCAACGATGGGAAGCCTTTCAGGAAGCGCAATCCGCGAATCGCACGCTCCCTGACATCCAGACTAGCACCCGCTATAGGCTCCAGTTTAGCTGGCTTCTTCCTCGCGATACACCCTGGCAATCAATTGCGCGTCACAATAGCCATATACATCTTCACAAGAGCTTTGGAGTTTGGCTACAACTATATGGAGGATGTGGGGTACTTCAAGAACAGACCTCACTGGTTCGGATCATGGATGTTGATGCCAGTAGCATGCGGACAGCTGCTCCATGCCTTTGTCTTTGACCGCGACTGCTTCCCGGCACAGTATGGCAAATTGATTTTGAACAGCTCGCCAGAGTACATCCAGAGGCGACCGGCCGACTATCCTGCGAACATGCGATGGCCAGACACCTTCCAGATCGTAGACAGCCTGGCAGAGATCTCCAAGCTGCGATGGCCGCCCTTTATCTCACCAATCCTCTTCCCTACCCATGAGACGCTCCCGAAGAGCCTCACTGCCATATCGTCGATCACGTCGCCCGCACATCCAGCCATCAAGTCGCTGTCGTGCGCGCTCCTACATCCGAACGATCCGTCGTGCCTGCGCACATACGTACAGTACTGGATACAAGCATTTCCAAAGGTTGCGCGGCTCTTTACCATGTACTTTGCTGCGATGAGCCTGCTCCGCTACAAGTCCTTCCTTGACTCGCCGGTAGCGGCGGTCAACAAGTTATCCAAGACCATACTACGCACATCTCTTTTCATCACAGGTTCCATCGGCACAAGCTGGGGATCAATCTGCCTATTCCAGAACATCCTGCCGCGCACGTTCCTACCCACTCAGCGCTGGTTCTTTGGCGGTTTCATCGGCGGTCTGTGGGCATACGTTGACCGTAAAGGCGGTCGCGCTAATGCTCTTTACTCGCTGCGCATGTCGATTGATTCGCTTTGGCAGGTTGGCATCAAGAGGGGTTGGTGGAGAAGCGTGAAGAATGGCGACGTTTTGCTGTTTGTGCTTAGCTTGGCGACCGTTAATGCGCTGTATGAGGTTTCGCCGCGGTCGGTGAATAGTAGTGTGGCTAGGAAGGGATTGGGCGTGCTTAGGGGTGAAGGATGGGTCGACCCTGCTGCGTTGGTGGAAGGGAAGTCGAAAGAAGACGGGGAGTGAAACGATAATGTGTAATTAGTACGCTTATCGTTCCAGGATGCATGAGTATGTGTTTGTCTGGCGATGTAGTCCATACAATCTTGCTGTCTACCAGCGATGAAGCTACAACATGTAACTTTGCCCTCGACGTGGGTCACAACGACATTAATTCACTGCAATTATAGTTACCACAAGCAAAACATGAAGACGAATCTGTGCTGGAGAGTGTGTGAAGGACATGATGTGTAGGTGACGTCCACTAGCACTTGTCCCGAAACAGCAAAGTAAGTGGCTATTTCTCGTGATATCATGACCACGCGAAAGCGCGTACCGCGTCGAGCTAACGTCAACTCACCCAAAGAAAGTTTCGCATGCTCGTCAACGACATCGACATCTCCAGGACGCCATGGCATTTACGATCGATCTCGCCAATCTACCCCATCGCTTCCCCTGGCACTAGCAAAACGCTACCTAATCGGCAGAATCCTGACGTCGACTGTGCTCTTTCCGAGGTACAACGACAGAGCAAGGGCAATTTGCGATCCTTGTGCCTGGTACACCTACGAACTATGTGGTGTTCGATCGTCGATGATCTTTAGCACGTCGCCCTTTTCATGAAAACAGCGAACGAGGACGATATTGATATCTACAGTTCTTCGAGCAGCACGGATTGATTGCGGCTAGCATATAGCGCCCATCATTAGTATGCGACCGTACATCCCAGATCGGCCAGATGTTCATCTCTCCTGGCTGGGCCCGAGCTGCCGATTACTACGGTGGTACCTGGCGCTGAGCCGTTTCCTCTGCGCCATGCTGTCATGATCTATGCCTAACCCCTGTGACAAGGTGCACGATCCTTCATAAGCTTGTACCTTGGAGAGGAGAAGATGACGTCTGAGGGATCAGGGTAACGTCTACTTAATCTGCTTGCTACGCTGTCTTGCCCTGCATCAAAACTTCACATCCACTTCGACTTTAAAACTCCAGTTCCACCGCACCACACAACTCAGTCCGTCTCCAAGCAAGACTTTCTTCGATCCCCTTCAACATGAGCTCCAACGACCAATTCCAAGCACCCGTCGACAACGACTACAAGTCACGCACCGGACAGTCCGAGATTCCCGTCCAGAGCGACGATGCTGGCGTGGAAGCTACTGAGTATGACAATGGCGGTGATTCGGATAAGCAGCTAGGTAAGTCAATGTGAACGTAGCTGTGATCACTATCTGACATCATACAGAGAAGGATGAGAAGGAAGCTGTTGATGAGAGCAATATTCTGGATGAGCGCACTCGTGGCGCGGCGAAGAAGTCTGGGGCGTACACTGAGCCGAGCGATGATGTTGATGATTTGACTGCTGGTGGTCAGGATGGTACTTCTTCTGGTCGTCAGTAGGAGTATTGTAAGCGGAAGCGTATCGATCTCGCAGTCTTTCCCAAGTCAAAGATTTTCCCCATTCTCTACTATCTCGCTCCACGCAATGTGCATGTCCACTTCTTTTTCCCACACTTTGCTGAAGTTACAACACTTATGTCCTGCGCCACGTGTGAGATGAGTGAGAGGGTGATTCCGGACGCAGCTACGAATCGACTAAGTCCACATGCCTGAAATTCACTGTCCAACACGCGCATTTTGAGTTGCTCATCAAGAGACGTTCAAGTCGCTGAATTGTTCCACTGTTCCATACTGTTTCGTTTCTACGTGTCCCAAGTATCAGATCCGCAAATGCCGACCTCCTGTCCAAAATACACCGTCACCGTCAAATTGCAAACGCGTTTGTTTACAATCCCACCTCCCAACTCACCTTCACCTTGTGTAAAACTCTTCGCCCTCATTTCCCAACACTGCCTTCCACCATTTGACCTTCCACTCCCACCTCCCACCACCTTTGCAACACCAGCTGCGCACTTCTCGACGCAGTTTTCCAAGCAAGTCCCCGACGCACTTCCGCGTTCGCGAATACGTAAGTATTCCCCTATCACACAGTTTCGTCTTTTCCGCCAGCTCGCTACTGGCGGCGCGTTTGCTTGAATCATCCCCCCAATTCCCAATCATCAAAATGCACCCACCAGACCGCCCATGGGCAAGCCGCGTCTACAATCAGCACCCGCACCCGCACCCCACTCAACCGCTCTTTGGACCCCTCGGCCATCAGTACCCGACTCCTCGCCCACTGCCCGTAGTAAACGCCATGCCCAAGAAGATTTCGAATAAAGAGGCCGAGGCGAAAGCCGCCCACGACAAAGCACACAAGCAACGTGTATTCATATCCGACTTCCTGGGCCAGCACTCGCTCCAGATGGGCGTCGCGTACTTCTACCGTGGTCACTATATTTATGTGTACCCCGGCGGCCACCCTATCGAAATCGTTCCGTTCTCGATCAAGAAAGGCATCAACTTCACCGGCTGTGTGCGGGATGCTGCGCCGGTGTTCTATCCGAATGCCTCAGGCTTGATTCCTGAGCCTACTGTCGCGGCGTTCTACCAGAGCAAGGTGTCGTTGTACCGAGATAGAGTAGATCAGGATGAGAGCATCGCGAGGGAGTATGAGGAGGCGGTCGAGGACGATGACATGGAGGTAGGTGTTGGACGTGCAAACTCTTGAGACACAAACACTGATTTCGTTCCTAATCTCGCAGATGCCGTTCATTGCTCGCCACGGTCCTGGCGCAGCGTACTCTGGTGCACAAGTCAACACTATGGGCATGACGCCGCTTGTCCCATCGCAGGTGTCTTCTCGCAACGCTTCGCGTGGAAACTCTTACGTCTCACTGCCGACCCTGGCTGTCCACGGCGCTGGAAAATCTAGGAAAGGCAAGGCCATCGCGCCATCATTCCACGGCGGCAACGACGGCGATCGCGTCCAGGCTGCCTACGAGAATGCTATGGGCCACTCTCTACGCTCAACGGGCGGTGTACCGCCTGCTCGAGCACGCCCTCCCCTTCACCGCTTCATGTCGAGTCCAAACGACCTCGCTTCTAATGTATCGGCAGACACTCGCGCTCTGCCACGCTTCGTTAGCGATCCGAGCATATTGGACACCGGCTCTCATCCTGCTACTCGCTGGGGTTCGCACGCCTTGCTCGCAGGCCTAGCAGTCCAGCAAGCCTTCGACGGCAGTTCATCATCCAAAGCAGGCCCGTCCTTCTCTCGCGGCCATTCGCCGCTCGCAACTCCAGCTCTGTCACGCTCAGCTTCCCGTGTACCCTCGCGCAGCGGTCTCGCCAATGAGTTCAACATGGCCGAGTATGAGGCCGAGTCCGAGTCCGAGTCCGACTATCACTCAGCTTCCCGTGTACCTTCGCGTAGCGGTCTCGCCAACGAGTTTAACATGGCTGAGTACAAGGCCGAGTCCGACTCGGACTACGCTACCCTTGAGGACGATTCCGACAGCTACTACGGCGGAGCGTGTTTCGAGGCGGGTCCAGGTCCGGTGGTCTCGTCGTCTTCGAGAAATCGATCGCGCACTGTGACGCCCGCGCTATCCAAGTCGACGTTCAGCGTGGGCTCGAACTCGAACAACGCGCTGGCTAGTATCACGTACAACGACGGTCAGGCGTACTACAACGAGCCTAGTTCTGGTCCACTGATCTTCTCTCGTGCTGCGTCGCCGGCGGTCTCGCGCTCAGCGTCTCGTGTGGGCTTAAATGCTGGTAAGCAACACCCTATGCTCTGAGATATGAGGCAGAACTGACAATGTATACCTCCAGCCTACGCCGAACGCCAGTCTTCTTCAAGTGCCAAGTTGCTTGGTTCTTCCCTCGCAGAAGCATCCCAGCCCTCTCTCATCAGCCTGAGCCGCTCGCACGACAGTAAGTCAAACATCCCTCACAGATTAAAGACATCAACTAACCTCATACACCTCCAGCCTCCACCACTGACCGTATCGGCCCCGCCTACGCCTCCCAGACCAACCTGCGCTCGGCCTACACCTTCGGCACCACCCTGCTCTCCAACTCCAGCGAGCACCCATTCGACTTCGCCATCGGCAACAGCTTCACCCCGCACGACCGCGCCATGTACCTCGCCGACTCCGCGCCCGGCTCGCGTCTCCCCTCGCGCCCCGAGTCACCAGAGCCATCGTTCGGAACCCAGGCCAAGGGCGCATTCGCCAGCACATCGCACCTCCAGCACGCTGCCACCGCCGCCGCCGCGCAGTCTTCGTCAACCTACCTGTCCGACAACTGGGCCGATCCACGCGCCACACAACCCCCCAACTTCAACCCCATGGCCTCACCCCCGAGCAGCCGCAACAAACCCATCGGCACCGGCCGCCCGCGCCGCGCCTCGCAGCTGCTCAACGAAGCACACAACGCCACGCACCCCTCTACGTACCGCAGCCTCGGCAGCCAGGCCGTCGTATCCGCGCGCGTACCCAAGTGTCGCATTTACAAACACGGCAAGGGCTGTGACGGCATGGGCACGAGCGGGACGTGGAAGACGCAGGAGGCGCGTCAGAAGGGAGGTTTCGCGGAGATGTATCCGATGCTGGTTGGTGAGGGAGTGACGAGGAGGGAGATGGTGGACTGGGAGGGGTTGGTGGAGGAGGGTAGGGGATGGTAAAGAAGAGATTGAGAAGGAGATGGGAGTTTGGATTGATTGATTGAGATTGTGAAAAAGGTGCTTTGTCGCACTTCAGGACGTATTGAACGTTGGAGTCGACCGACGATCATGGATGTACGATGTTGGGAACTGGATACTTCGCAAGGGAACGCGAAACAACAGGCTCAAGACCTTCGGATGACTTTGGAACCGAGTCATGGTATTAGGCTTATGTGCCTTGGATACTTCATACAAAGATCACGAGGATCGAACTAATGGAATGAAAGGGGCTGGGAGATGATGATACAAACTACTATGAACTTGTGGCTTCAGTCGCCGTGCCGCTCTCGCTCGTGTCCTTCATTGCTTCCTCGTTCTTCTTCTGTGCGGCCATTTGCCATGCTGGGATTGCGGCGCGACCGCCTGACCTGCTGTATAATGACGCGGCAGGCTTCTCTGTTGATGGAGTAGATGCTGCCGGTGTAGTGCTTCCCTGCGCTCCAGTAGAGCTCGCACCGTTGGTGCCGTTCGACTGCTCTACTGGCGCTGGGGTAGCTGCGGGTTGTTGTGCTGGTGTCGAGCTTCCAGAAGTGCCGTTGACATTCGGTGTCGGCGCAGGGCTCTGTGACTGGTTTGCGCCGTAGTTGTTGTTGGGAGTTGGGGCAGAGGGTCGGGCAGGTCCGGCGCTCATTCTGTTCCCGACAAGCGTCTTCAGGCTCTTCAGCTCGGTGGAGATTTCACGTAGGCGGTTGTCGGTAGACTCCTTTTGGGCGTCCAATGCCTTTGGGATGAGATCCCTCAGACCACGCACATCATCCTCGATGCGCCTGTTGTCGTCGCCCTGTCGCTTCGATGACTCCTTCAAGCTGGCCAGAACGCTCTCTACCTCGCCGAGAGCGTCATCTAGTCGCGTTGTTCGTGCCTCTTCGGATGCCTTCAGGGCGGTTGTGTCGGTGTTGAGCTGCTCCAGGAGGTCGAATGCGCGCTTGAACGACTCGTCGATCGACGCCTTGTCTTGCTCCAGCTGTGGTGGTGTCGGTGGTTTGATCAGGGGTACAATGTAGCGCTTCGCCGTAAAGTAGAGGCCATAGCCCACGCCTCCCATCACGGTCGCCATGATGAAGTAATCTCGCCAGTCACGTTTTGGTGGTCTACAACCTTGTCAGTCTTCTTCGTGTATGTCCATCCGATGTTCTTACTCTGGCGGTGGGGACTGTTGCCAGTAGCCTTGTGGAGGGTAGCCATATGCCGGCGCATTCGGCGGCGGTCTGTTGTAGGCATAGCTGGGTGGAGCGGATGTGGACGGCGGTGGAGGAGGCTGGCTGGGGTCTTCGGCGGCGGCGCGTGCCAGAGACACATCGACTTCTTCTTGTGTAAGGTTCTTCGACTGGAGAAAGGCGATGCGCTTCTCGAGAGGCGCGCTTGCGACGGACGGGTCTTGCAGGACTAGATGGCAGATGAGTAAGGAGCATGTGCGTGTCGTGTCGCGATTGCCGTAACTTACAGGAGATCTGCTAGGAGTCAGTTTTGATACGCGCGTTTTCACATACAATACTTACAGCAGACGTGATGAGATCCTCGCGGACCATGGTGACGAGTTGCTGCCCAGTCGCAGTCTGATGTGTGTACGGAGGCTCGATGTCGAAGGGGCGCGGAGCGTTGATGTCGCGAAATGACGATGGCGGGTGAAGCCGAGGCATCTCTCGACCTGGCCATCGGATCCGCGCGCCTCACGTGCACGTCGGTTACTCCTTCCCGGCTTCGACGTCCTTTCACCATGACAATCTCATCGTTCTAGGTCTATCGCAGCCACAATACATCCTCACTTGCCGCCACTTTGATCTGCACTACGTTGTGTATCAAGGTCACTTAGCAACGTTCTGAGTACAGCGTATCGGACGTTGAACATGTCCGCAAGCTCATGCTCTTTCACTTGGTAAAACTAATGCCACTTCCGCTTCTCACTTCTTCCTACCACCCTCTATCGCTTGCAAGAGTAGGGTTTTCATGGCAAGGCAGTGTTATGGAGGACGATCTCATAAGGTCCAATCATCCTCCTTGTTCGGCCCATGTCTTGTTCATTGTCTTCAACATTGTTAAAAAGTCTTTCGCATATCTCACTTTCACACAGTGTCGTTATCGCCTGCAAAAGACTACATATTTCGGTGGTCAACGTGTACGCGAACATCTGGCTGACCGGCCTTTGAATTGCACACGTTCGCATGACTGCGGCGCTGCTATGGCACACGTCCCAATGCTTTTTGGACAACTATAGACTCTGCACCGAACGACTGCGCCTGCGGGTAACATTCTCTGACTCTCCTTCACCATGGACAAATACGTTTGCACAATGCAGGCTAGGCACCCAACGGCGATTGGCTCAACATCTCTCGCTTTCACCACATTGTGCGTGAAAGCGAGACAAACAGAGGTCCCGCTGTTGCTCTCACTGTCTACCATTGTAGCATTTCCTCCTGATCTGTCTCCCTCTACCAGACACAGATTACAGGATATCGTCAAACATGGATCCCTTTAACAAGCAGCGCCAGACTAACATCTTTCTGATATCGACGCGGTTGCGCTAGCCCAGCAGCAGGGTGGAAAGCGCAAAGCCCTACCGAAGAAGAAGAAGAAGAAGAAGAAGAAGAAGAACGTACTAGGTCCGCGAACTGATCCTGTACCAGCCGCTGGTAACCCCAAGCCCCAGCACAAGCACAAGCCCAATCCCAATCCCAATCCGAAACCGATGAAGAAGGCAACACCGGAGCCGTTCACCAACGAGCGCTACTACGAGAACAATGGCCTCAGAATCCCGCTGTACGACAAGAGCGGCAGGAAGAAGACCCATGCTCGCCACGCACAAGGATTGCGCAAGCACAACCTAGACCAGCTGCTCGACATCGTTGAGGAGTATGCCGGCACCGGTAAGAGGAAGCAGTTCAAGGATGCGGACGTCACCAAAGCCGAAATTTCAGACTGGATAGAGACCGTGGAGACGTTTGCCCTGCCACCGAATCCAAAGAGCAAGCTCTCACTCCCAGGCCCGGCGCAGAAAAAGGACACCGAGGTCGACACAGCGACCAACGAGGAGCCAGCTGTGAAGACGCAAGAAGGCAAGGGAAAGGTCAAGGCCGTCCAGAATCAAAGTACACCAGAAGAACCCGCGGAAGACACACCTCGTCCAGCCA
>Ga0265798_10001684_pt1 | contig 33877 bp, 27 predicted proteins | sample P3T30metagenome_FD_192430 | JGI IMG/M metagenome (GOLD analysis project Ga0265798, IMG submission 192430) | Plant litter microbial communities from East Loma Ridge, Irvine, California - P3 T30 | ecosystem: Environmental > Terrestrial > Plant litter > Unclassified | place: USA: California... | reverse complement strand
TGCGAGTTCGCTTCTTTACTCATTGTTTCACTGCCTTCTTCAAACGCTTTAAATGTAGGCGATGTATCGTCTGTGCCATTATTAAGGTCGTTCATGTAAGCACTGCGTATCAGGTCAAGATCTGCCTTGGCTTTCTCAATTTTTTTGCTGATTAATTCTTTAAACTCTGCAAGGTCTGCGTCAGAGTATCTTATTTGCTGCTCATCTACCATTTCAATTATCTATTTTGAAATTAATATTAGTGTTTTAATATCGTCAAATTCTATTTCTGTTCCATTTTCTACTTCTGAACTGAAAATCAGCTCATCTGTAAGTGTCTCACTTTTAATATACGATTCATTTGCCCTGACAGATTCCTGCAATGTCGTATTATCTTTAAGGTAAACCTTTATCCTGTCGGTCACTTCAAATCCGCTGTCTTTACGAATGTTCTGTATCCTGTTTACAAGCTCGCGGGCAACGCCTTCTTTCTTTAACTCATCAGTAAGGGTAATATCAAGTGCTACAGTTAGTCCGTCGGCATTAGCCACCAGCCATCCCGGTATATCCTGAGATGAAATTTCTACATCCTGGGAAGTTAAAGTGATACTGTTTCCTGACACTAAAATTTCAAGTTCGCCTGCTGTATCTATAGCTGCAATTTGCTCCTGCGTAAAGCCCTGTATTTCTTTAGATACAAGCCCCATGTCTTTTCCAAAACGGGGACCAAGCGCTTTAAAGTTCGGCTTTATCTGTTTTACCAGTACACCGCTTGCGTCGTCTAAAAGTTGTACTTCTTTTACGTTCACCTCAGCCTTTATCAACTCAGCAACCGCCTCAATTTCTGCCTTCTGTTTTGCATCAAGCACAGGTATCATTACCTTTTGAAGTGGCTGACGAACTTTAATCATCTCTTTCTTACGTAAAGATAGCACTAATGAAGATATTGTCTGCGCTTTTTGCATGCGGCTCTCCAGCGATTTATCAACAAAGTTATCAGCATACTTAGGGAACTCAGCCAAATGTACACTATCGTACTTTTCTGACTGTGAAGCCTGTGTTAAATCTTTATAAAGCCTGTCCATGAAAAACGGCGCTATAGGAGCACTAAGTTTAGCGACCGTTACAAGGCTTGTATAAAGGGTTTGATACGCGGCTATTTTGTCCTGAGCATACTCCCCTTTCCAGAAACGGCGACGGCATAAACGCACGTACCAGTTGCTCAGGTTTTCCTGTACAAAGTCGCTTATTGCACGGGCAGCTTTTGTAGGCTCATATTCGGCATAAAAAGCATCTACATCTTTTATAAGAGTGTTAAGCTCACTTAATATCCAACGGTCAATCTCCGGCCTTTCTCCCAGCGGAACTTCCGGCTCGGCATACGTAAAGTTATCAATGTTAGCATATAACGCAAAAAACGAATAGGTGTTATACAACGTCCCGAAAAACTTACGGCGAACCTCTGCCACACCCTCAATATCAAACTTAAGGTTATCCCATGGGTTGGCATTGCTTATCATGTACCAGCGTGTAGCGTCAGGCCCATATTCGGCAAGAGTGGTAAAAGGGTCTACCGCGTTACCAAGGCGCTTGCTCATTTTCTGGCCCGCTTTATCAAGCACCAGTCCGTTACTCACTACATTTTTATAAGCTACCTCGCCAAAAACCAACGTTGCAATAGCATGAAGTGTATAGAACCAACCACGGGTCTGGTCTACCCCTTCGGCAATAAAATCGGCAGGGAAGGCCTTGTGGTTGTCAATTAAATCTTTGTTTTCAAAAGGGTAATGCCATTGCGCATATGGCATGGCACCGCTATCAAACCAGACATCTATAAGGTCGGATTCACGGTTCATTGGCTTGCCCGATGGTGAAAGCAATACAATCTTATCTACCACATTTTTATGCAGGTCTATAAGCTCATAGTTTTCATCGCTCAAGTTGCCGGGCTCAAAACCTGCAAACGGGTTGCTCTCCATTACTCCCGCTACAACCGATTTTTCGATGGCATTGTAAAGTTCTTCGGCACTGCCTATAAGTACCTCTTCGGTCTTATCATCTGTCCTCCATATAGGCAGCGGGATACCCCAGTAGCGTGAGCGGCTAAGGTTCCAGTCGTTAGCATTTTTAAGCCAGTTGCCAAAACGACCTTCGCCGGTAGCCTTCGGCTTCCAGTTGATGGTATCGTTTAACTCGAACATTTTTTCTTTAACATCAGTAACCTTTATAAACCAGCTATCAAGCGGGTAATACAGTAAGGGCTCATCGGTCCTCCAGCTGTGCGGGTAACTGTGAACGTATTTCTCTACTTTAAACGCTTTATTATTCTCTTTAAGGTAAATGGATATCTCTACATCTGCAGATCGCTCCGGAGCTGTTCCTGCATCATAATATTCGTTCTTAACATATTTGCCTGCAAGCTCTAATGGTTTACCGTTAGGGTTCTCAAGGCTGCCCAAATGACTGGTAAATTTACCCTGAAGATCTACTAAAGGTACAGGGAAACCATTATCGTCTAATACCAACATGGGCGGTATTTCCGGTTTTGCTTCTTTAGCAACTTTGGCATCATCAGCACCAAAAGTTGGCGCAGTATGCACTATACCTGTACCATCCTCTGTAGTAACAAAGTCGCCGGCAATTACCCTAAAGGCATTCTCAGCATTTTGGTATGGCAAAACATAAGGCAGTAGCTGTTCGTAACGAATGCCTACAAGGTCTTTGCCTTTAGCTTCGGCTAACGTTATATAAGGTATCTTTTTATCACCCTCTTTAAAATTAGCAAAATCGGCTTCCTCTATGGCTTCAAAATAGCCTTTACCAAATTGCTTGCCTACTAAATTCTTAGCCAGCACAACATTGATGGGCTCAAAAGTATATTGATTAAACGTGCGAACCAAAACATAGTCTATGTTGGGCCCTACAGTTAATGCTGTGTTTGATGGAAGTGTCCATGGCGTTGTAGTCCACGCCAGTACGTCTACCGCACCAAAGCCTTTAAGGAAATCAGGCAAGGTATCCGGCACTGTTTTAAACTGCGCCACGATAGTAGTATCGGTTACATCGCGGTAAGCACCCGGCTGGTTCACTTCGTGAGAGCTTAAGCCTGTGCCCGCTTTAGGCGAATACGGCTGTATGGTGTAGCCTTTATACAGCAAGCCCTTATCATAGATTTGCTTAAGCAGCCACCATACTGTTTCCATATATTTAGGTTTATAGGTAACATACGGGTCTTCCATATCTACCCAATAGCCCATTTTTTCGGTAAGGTCGTTCCATACATCAGTATAGCGCATTACGGTGCGTTTGCACGCTTCGTTATACTCTTCTACTGTTATGGTTTTTCCTATATCTTCTTTAGTGATTCCAAGTTCTTTTTCGGTGCCAAGTTCTACCGGGAGGCCGTGGGTATCCCACCCTGCTTTACGCTTTACCTGATAACCCTTCTGGGTATGGTAACGGCAAAATATATCTTTAATGGCACGGGCCATAACGTGGTGAATTCCGGGAAGGCCGTTAGCGCTGGGCGGCCCTTCATAAAACACGTATTGCGGTTTGCCCTCGCGGGTAGTTACGCTCTGCTCAAATATATTCTCTCTCTTCCAGAAATCAAGGACTTCGCTGGCCACTGTAGGCAGGTCAAGCCCCTTGTATTCAGTAAACTTAGTGCTCATTATTATATGCTTGTAAAAATCGATTTGCGAAAGTAATGATTTTTTTTATGTTACGGTAAAAATGGGCCGAGATGTGGAGTAAGCGTACCTTTAGGGATAATATCCTTCAATAACGTACCATTTATTTTTAACAATTGTTTAACTGATGCCGGCTGTAAACAATTAATTATTGATTTAATTTTATCGATTAATTTTTTGTTAAAAACATGGACAAGCCCACTTGTTTTCTCATAGATGATGATGAGGATGACCGCGAGATTTTTGCCCTGGCACTCGAAAATGTCAATGACACCTATAATCTTGTTACGGCTAAGAATGGGCCTGAGGCAATTAGTATATTAACTAATGATGCGCTCCTAATTCCTGATTATATTTTTATAGACCTTAACATGCCGTTTATGTCGGGTAGCGACTGCCTTAAAAAAATAAAGGAGGTTCCCCGCTTTGCCAGCACGCCGGTTATTATGTACACAACGTCGTCATACAGCAAAGATGCAGAACAGACCAAACAACTGGGTGCAACACATTTTTTAGTAAAGCCACCGGGAATAAGCATTTTAACCGGAGTTTTAAAACGTATTATAAATAAAGAAGAGTTGCCTTATTACCTGGATGAAGCTGCTTATTAAGGAGCTTCGTGCCACAATATTATAATACTATCATGGAGAACAAAATAGCAGGCACCGAATATATAGAGGACCCACAGCCAGGATTTAGTACTACCGGAACCGCCTTAGAAATGTTGCCCACTGCAGCGTATACCTGCACTGCCAACGGTCAGATAACTTTTTATAACAGTGAGGCGGCGCAACTTTGGGGTTGCAATCCCATCATTGGAGAGGCAATTTGGTGTGGATTCCCGAAAGTATATAACCACGACGGTAATGCTTTACTACAGGACAAGCATCCTGTGTTTCTTGCTTTAAAATCGGGTCAAGCTGTTAAAGGCACGGAATTACTGATTGAGCAGAACGATGGCTCGATGCAGACTGTATTGTTTTATGTTAAGCCTGTCTACGACGCTACGGGTATAACCGGGGTGACTGTGGTAATGATTGACGGAATTCCTACCCATAAAGATAAAGCTAGCGTGCAGGCAAATCATCTTGGGTTAGATTCCCTTTCTGACCTTTTAGAAGCAAAAGTGGAAGAGCGTACCTTTACCCTTAAAAAAAGTGAGGAGCGCTATCATAAGATGATCGAGGAAGTTAAAGATTATGCCATAGTACTACTTGATGTTGACGGTTTTATACAAAACTGGAACCAGGGCGCCGAGAAGATAAAAGGTTATACCGAAGAGGAAATATTAGGGCGCAACTTTAGGATATTCTATTTAGATCATGACCGTAAAAACATGCTGCCTGAAAGACTGATACAACAGGCCCTTGATACCGGGCGGGCCATGCACGAAGGCTGGAGGCTGAGAAAAGACGGGACGCGATTTTGGGGATCTATTGTTATCACGGCGTTACATGATAACGAAAATAATATTATAGGCTTCTCTAAAGTTACCCGCGACCTTACCGAACGCAAACTTGCCGATGACCGAATGGCAAACTATGCACAGGATATCGAATTCCGCAATAAGCAGTTGGAAGAATATGCCTATATAGCATCGCATGATTTGCAGGAGCCACTTCGTAAGATACAGGTATTTTCTGAAATGCTGGAGAATAACCTTAATGATCCTGCCGCAGCAAAACGCAGCCTCGATAAAATAAACACCTCTGCAAGGCGCATGTCTAACCTTATTAAGGATGTGCTTAAATACTCCCAATTATCTCGCACTGATGAATTGTTTACCGAGGCCAACCTTAATACTGTACTGGAAACGGTGATGGAAGATTTCGACCTGCTTTGCGAAGAGAAAAACATAGTCGTAAAGCGAGCTGACCTACCTGCTATAAAGGGGATACCTATACAACTCCACCAATTGTTTTCTAATCTATTAAGTAATGCCATTAAGTTTTGCCGAGAAGATAATGCTTTAATAGAAATTGATGCGAAACCTTTAACAGAGATTGATCCTGATAATTATCCGGGATTATACAGCGACCGGGAATATACCAAAATCACTTTTAAAGATAACGGCGCGGGATTCGACCCGCAATATGGAGAACAGATCTTTAAAATGTTTAAACGCCTCACCGATAATACCGGCACCGGAATAGGGCTTGCGCTATGCAAGAAGATCGTAGAAAATCATCATGGCCATATTAGTGTGATAAGTGAAGAAGGCAAAGGAGCTGAATTTACTATCATACTGCCCTTAGAGGTAGTTTAATAGCAATATTTATGATATCAAAAAAATACCCGCCTACTAAGCTGGTATTTTTTTATTTAATTGTTACGATCGGTTAAATCTTCAAAAACGATTGGCTTGGAAGACCTGGGTATTTTTACAATATGAAACGGATGGGTAACATCCTGGGTTGCACCTTTGCGCAAATTTTCGAGTGTTACAGTAATGTTGCTCTCGTTTTCTACTACTGCTGTAACATCTATTGTAGTACCGCTGCTCCCGGTTATGTAGGCGGCTACAATTTGGTACTCACTAAAGTTAATGGTAGTTTCTACAAAATTTTGTGTAATCCCTTCACGTGCTTCTTCCATTTGCGCAAGCAGGTCCTGCCATTGTGCATTTGTTGTTATAACCCGGTTTTCTACAGTAAAGTTAGTTGAACTGCCCAAATACCCTTTCCCAACAAGCTGTGGAGTGATACTTTGAGGTTCAGTAGAACTGTTGCCGTCGTCATCGTTGCATGCGAATGTTAACAATAACACAAATGTTAAATGTAATGATTTCATAATTAGTGGTTTAATTGTTGTATAATCATAACAAGCATAGTGTAATTTTACCCTACCCTGCTGTAAAGCAATTTTTATTTTTAGTGATTAATTTATTCGATAAAGCAATATCTTTGACAATGAAATTTAAACCGATGAACAAATTCCTTTCACTTACTCTTTTATTGTTTTGTACCATTACTGCTTTTGCGCAGGCAACGCAGCAAACCCTCGTTACACCATGGCCTGAAGAGTATACTTTTAAAGTGGGGTCTGAAGAAGACCTTGGCAATATGCACGTAATCCAGTCTATCCCCCAGGAAGAAGCCCCGGATAAATGGACATTGCTGACTAATGTTACCACCATAAAGAACATGTCAGATTTAAGTACGGCAGGCATTATAGAAATGTTTAGGAAATCAACTTTAGAAGAGGCACCTAATGCTAAGCTGACGGTTATAGAAAACAAGCCAAAAGCTAAAAATGTTTATGTACTGTTTAAAGTAGAAATACCAAGGTTTCATTATGATCCGCAGCCACAGTCACGACTATATTATATTGTACAAGGAGACCACAACCTGTTTGTAAATTATGTAGCTGTTAAAGAAAAGACACTCGATAAATCGTTTTTAGATAAATGGACAAAAGTTCTTAAAGCATCTAAGTTAGAGTTTAAGTAGGGTTCTTTTCTTTGTAAAATACCAGAACCGCTGTGTAAGTACTTTAAAAGTGTTTACACAGCGGTTTTCTAATTTGGGCATACCGTTTATATTTGTTAAGTTTGGGTAAGAACAATATACAATGAAAAAGCATCTTATCCTTTTGCTCGCCATGCTGGCATTTACATCTTTAAAGGCTCAGGATTTTACTACGCTTACCTATTTTGTAAATGATAGTACAAAACTGGAACTCGACCTGTTCCTTCCTAAAACAAAGAGCAAAGAAAAACTGCCGTTGCTTATACACGTGCATGGTGGCGGATTTTCGGGAGGGAAGCGCGAACACGGACACCACATTGCAAAATATGCGGCAGGACAGGGCTATGCAGCAGCATCTATAACGTATACCCTTTATATGAAGGGCAAAAACTTTAGCTGCGACGGCAAATTACCCGAAAAAGTAAAAGCCTTTCAAATTGCTTCTAACCAGCTATGGCAGGCAACCCTGTTTTTTATTAAGAACAGCGAAAAATACAATATAGACACTACTAAAATTTTCATATCAGGTAGCAGTGCCGGTGCCGAAACGGCATTGCATGCTGCCTTCTGGGACAGGAAGGCTATGGCGCTTTATCCGGAAAAGTTACCGGAAAGCTTTAAATATGCAGGGATAATATCCGGTGCCGGTGCTATAATGGATCTTAACCTTATTACTAAAAAGAACCTCATCCCCGCACTATTCTTTCATGGCAGTTGCGATGTTACTGTGCCCTACGCTACAGCGTCGCACCATTACTGCCCGCCGGGGTCTACCGGCTGGTTAATGCTTTTTGGCTCCTACTCTATTTACCAGCATGTTGTCGATTTAAAAGGCACTGCCCACCTGTATACTTTTTGTGGCGGTGGACATGAATACAGTGATGAACTTTTTGCGAAGCAGCCTCAGGAAATTACAACCTTTATGGCGCGTGTGCTTCGTGGCGAAAAGGAGCAGTCGCACACTATTGTAAAAACAGGGAAAATTTGCGCTAAGGGCGAATACGATTTTTGCAATTAAAAAGATTAATTGCATAATTGTTTACAATTAGGTTAACCAGAGTTTCCTATAAGTACCTTCCGCATCGTGATCGGCGGCCTGTTTTTGTATATTAAAATAACGGTTTTGCCTTGGGTCGTTCCCTACTCCGGCTATGTACGCCCAGTTGCCCCAGTTGTTGCACACATCATAATCTATCAATTGCTGTTCAAAATAGGCAGCACCATAACGCCAGTCTATTTTAAGGTCATGGCAAAGGTATGAGGCAACATTCTGCCTGCCGCGGTTACTCATAAACCCTGTTAATTTAAGTTCGAGCATATTGGCATCTATAAAATCATTGCCTGTTTCGCCATTTACCCATTGCCTGAATATGCGCTCATTGTGCGGAGGGTGTACGGGTGGATCGTTCTTAATACCTCCCTTATCAAAAAATTTGGTTTGGTGCTTGCACATCATAAAACAGAAATAATCCCTCCACAAAAGTTCAAATACGAGCCATTCGGTGCCGTCTCCCGTACCAAATTCCTGTTCATATTCTTTTATTTCATGGTAAACCGCGCGCGCAGAAAGGCATCCCTGAGCCAACCATGGTGCCAGTTTAGACGAGTAGTTTTCTCCGCTCAGGTTATTGCGCGTTTCTTTATAATGCGCAATGGCATGTGTATCATAAAAGTACCTGTTAACGCGCTCAAGACCATATTTTTCTCCACCCACAAAATTTATCGATGCCCTCGAGTCCCGCTCTATAGGCTCTAACCCTAATTGCTGCAATGTAGGCAGTACCAAAGGTGGTAATTTGGGCGAGGGTATTGCTTCCGGTCGCAGTACTAAGTCCCGCACTTTGCTGTGCTTTTGTACCTGGATTTTAAAGTTTGTAAAAACATCGGGGATACTGTCTATGCGAAAGGGTAAATCTGCTTCAGAGAAAAGCGTGTTCTCTCCAACGGTATGGAGTGCGCAGCCGGATGCCTTTAGTACCGTAGCTATCTTATTTTGAATACTTACTTCCTCCGGAGCGACCTCCTTCTTGGCATATACCGCTGTTGCATTGTAAAGGCGTGCTATCATAGCAAGTTGCTTTTCCGGCTTACCTTTAACAACTATAAGCCCGGAATCTAGCTCCCTGAGCCGCTGGTCAAGATCATCTAACGCTTCGAGTATAAACTGCGCCCTGAAGGAACCCGTTTTTTTGAAACCAAATTCAGAAACGGTATAATAGCTGTCGTCAAAACAGTACACAGGTATTACCATGTCACTTTCGGCAATAGCCCTTACAAGAGTTTCATTATCATAAAGCCGTAAGTCGGTCTTAAACCAAATTATAGAGGTTTTCATGCGCATTAGAGGTAAGGAGTTCTATAGTAAAGTTATAATTTATTATTTAAAATTTAAATAATCAGTTAAATTTTGGCGGTAATTTTTTGATAGTGAATAAAGTATCACCACACATGCATCTAATGTAATAAAAATTTATACATATTTACTAAATGCCTGATTGAATTACTTATAACATCAGTATTAAAAATTTGTATTTTTATACGCTAAATCCAGAACGATGAAAATAGAGATATGGAGCGACGTAATGTGCCCTTTTTGTTACATAGGCAAGCGCAAGTTTGAAGTAGCACTGGCACAATTTGAACATAAGGAAAATGTAGAAATAGAATGGAAAAGCTTTTTGCTTTCGCCTGAAATGCAGACTGACCCAAACAAAAACATCCATCAGTTTTTGGCCGAACACAAAGGCGTAAGCCTGGAAGAGGCTACCGGCATGAACGATAATGTCGCGCACATTGCGGCACAGGTAGGGTTGCAGTATAATTTTGATAATACCATTCCTGCTAATAGTTTTAACGCTCATCGTTTTTTACACTTCGCTAAAAAGCATGGCAAACAAAACGAAGCAGAAGAATTGCTTTTCAAATCTTATTTTACCGATGGTAAAAACATAGATGATGCTCCTACTCTTTTGGCTCTTGCCAACAGCCTTGGCCTTGATGCAGATACCTTAACAGCAGCAATGGGGAAAGGTGAATTTACGGATGATGTTATTGCAGATATACAGGAAGCACAGGCACTGGGCGTTCGCGGTGTTCCCTTTTTTGTTTTCGACAGAAAGTACGCGGTATCGGGGGCGCAGGAGCCAGCCGTATTTTTAGAAACACTCGAGACAGCTTTTAATGGCTAAGTAATTAAGAGTTATGTATCTAATGAGATTAATTATAAGACATAATTTAGCTTCATATAACGCAAAAAAAGCGTCTTAAAAATACACACTCAATATTATCAGGCTGATAACGAATGGCATTGGTATATAAATTAGTTAAAATTATTATAATAGTGCCAAAACCTTTATATTTGGCACTTTCAAACAAATAACAACAAAGTTTATGTCTATCTGGAGAAGAAAATCGCTCGCGCTGTTAATGTCAGAAGCGTCAGAATCTGAAAAAGGCTTAAAAAGAACACTCTCTTCAAAAGCACTGGTTGCATTAGGGATAGGCGCCATAATAGGTGCAGGATTATTCTCTTTAACCGGTATTGCAGCCGCAGATCATGCGGGTCCGGCGGTTACCCTGTCATTTATTCTGGCTGCGGTGGGTTGTGCATTTGCAGGACTTTGCTACGCGGAGTTTGCATCAATGATACCTGTTGCCGGTAGCGCATATACCTACTCTTATGCTACTATGGGAGAGTTTATGGCATGGATTATTGGGTGGGATTTGGTTTTAGAATATGCGTTGGGAGCGGCTACAGTAGGGGTTAGCTGGTCGCGCTACCTACTCGAATTACTCAGTAAATATGGCATACATATACCGGCAGAACTAAGTTGTTCGCCATGGGAAACCTTAAAAGTAAATGGTGAGGTAATAGACGGTGGTTTTATTAATCTCCCTGCAATTTTTATTGTGGTGCTATTATCATTGTTATTGATAAGAGGTACAAAAGAATCAGCAAGTATGAACAACGTTTTAGTAGTTGTAAAGATTGCTGTAGTAATATTATTCATCGTTTTAGGATGGAGTTTTATCGACGAAGCTAACTACACTCCCTATATTCCTGAAAATACAGGTGTAAAAGGCCAGTTTGGATGGTCGGGTATAGCTGCAGGTGCGGGTACGGTGTTCTTTGCATTTATTGGGTTCGACGCTGTATCTACAGCGGCTCAGGAGGCTAAAAACCCTCAAAAAGGTATGCCTATCGGGATATTGGGTTCTTTATTTGTATGTACAATACTGTATGTACTTTTCGCACACGTAATGACAGGTCTTGTTCCTTACCATCAGTTTGCAGGAGATGCTAAACCTGCTGCAACCGCTTTTGCTGTTACAGGATATGACTTTTTACAAACAGGCCTTATCATAGCAATACTTGCAGGATATACATCGGTAATCTTGGTAATGCTTATGGGGCAAAGCCGTGTTTTTTACTCAATGAGTAATGATGGTTTATTGCCAAGATTCTTTAGCGACATACACTCTAAATTCCGTACGCCATGGAAAACTAATTTATTCTTCATGGTGTTTGTAAGTATTTTTGCCGGCTTTGTACCGGTAAGCGATCTTGGACATATGGTGAGTATAGGAACACTTCTTGCCTTTGCATTAGTTTGTATAGGTGTATTAATAATGCGTAAAAAAATGCCCGATGCAAAAAGGTCATTCCGTACACCATTAGTTCCTTTTGTGCCTGTAGCCGGCGTAGCAGTTTGTTTTTACTTAATGTATTCCCTGCCGTCAGAAAGCTGGTTGAGGCTTATAATATGGATGGCATTGGGCGTAGTAGTTTACTTTAGTTACGGTAAAAAATACAGTAAGCTTAATAAAATAAATGAATAACAAGCACAAATAGTTATTCGGTACAGGTCCCAATAGTTTTACGGCTATTGGGATTTTTTTATAACGAAAACTTTGCAACTCATTATATTTGTACAACACTATCTCGAAGTTGATGACAAAACAGGAACTCCGCAAAAAATATAAAGAGCTAAGGCAGGCCATGCCGTTGGAAGCTATACAGGATGAAAGCCTGGCAATAGCCAACAGGCTCCTTACGCTTGACATTTGGCAAAACACTTACTTCCACATTTTCCTTACTATGGAAAATCAGAAAGAAGTGCATACCGATGTTGTACTGAATATTCTTGCCGGAAAAGATAAAGAAGTTATAGTATCGCGCTCTGATTTTGAGAGCTGCAGCATGGTGAACTATCTCCTTACCGATAACACAAAACTTGTGCTGAGCAACTATGGTATTCCTGAACCGATAGATGGCATCGAGGTACCGTCTGCCAGGATGGATGTAGTATTTGTGCCACTGCTGGCTTTTGATGAAAAAGGCCATCGCGTAGGTTATGGTAAAGGTTTTTATGACCGTTTTCTATCTGAATGCAAAGCTGATGTAATAAAAATAGGTCTTTCCTTTTTTGAAGCTGAGCCCAATGATATTCCGCACAACCCTACAGATGTCGCTCTTGATTATTGCGTGACGCCTAAAAAGGTTTACAGCTTTAAGAAGCCTGTATAATTATTCTTTTATAAATTTTAATTGCTGCGTGCCATTGTTTGTTACCAATGTAATAAAATGGATTCCCGTAGCCAGGCTGCTAACATCAAATGATGACTGGCTGCCAGATTGCAGAACCTTTTGTCCAAGTGCATTATAAAACACAGCACTTTCAATCAGGACTCCTTCCGGCACTAACAGGTTCAGTTTATTATTTGCAGGGTTAGGATACGCAACTATATTGTGATTATAGCTTTGTAGTTCATTACTCAATGTAACGGTATTATAAGCTGCTATAATATCGTAGTCAGGGTTAATCTCTACCATCGAAAAGTCATTAAACGGCAGCACTACGTCTATTTGCTGATTGTTTACGGTATTATCTACTATAATGTCAAACGTTTGCCCGCTACTACTGTAAAAACGCAACGGTACAGGCGATTCGAAAAAACTTACCGACTCATGCGACTGTGTTTGTTGCAGTGTTACCACAGCATGCCCAGCCGCTCCCCGGCCCACAATTGCGTTATAACTTGGAAAGCCCTGATTATAGACCCAGTCGTTAAAAAATTCGGTAAGGTCTGTATTGCCGGCTTCTTCCATATGGGCTTTAAAATCCGGAGTTTTGGCGTAGCCGTAAGCAAGATCTTCATCTGCAAGGTAGTTTTTAATGCCCTGAAAGAAATTAGCATCGCCCATTTTAATACGCAGCATGTGCAGTACCATAGATCCTTTATCATATGACAAACGGCTGCTAAAGATACGATCCTGAGTTATTGTGTCGGTATCGCTTAAGTACACGGCACCACCCGGCTGCGAAGTAATATTGTTGATATTTGCCATCTTCCAGTTTGTAAAACCGGCGTCACCGTCCTGATTTTCTACGACAAGACCCGTTAAATAAGTAGCGAAACCCTCATTAAGCCAGATATCCTTCCAGGAACCGCAGGTTATTTTGTCGCCGAACCATTGATGGGCCAACTCATGCGCTATGAGTTCCCGATTAAACCCGCCCATAAAAGAAACTGTAGTATGCTCCATACCCCCGCCAAAACCGCACTGAGCATGTCCGTATTTCTCTGCACTAAACGGATAGGTCTCAAATGTCGACTCATAAAAATCCATGATGGCCGGGGTAACCATAACCTGGTTGTGCGTTAACTCATAGTTTTCCGGGTAGAGATAGTTTACTATGGGGAATGTGTTGGGAGCCGTCCCTGCAGTTTGCGTAAAAACAGTATAGTTTGTAACAGCTATCGCTACAAGGTAAGCCGGAATAGCATAGTTATGGGTAAAATGAGTGGTCTTTGTACCTTCGGCGTTTGCAACGGCCTCCTGCTCTACACCATTGCTCACAGCTATATATTGAGAAGGCGCTGTAATGTATACATCTAAACCGTCTATCTTATCTATAAGATCCTGCTTGCATGGCCACCAGTCCTTAGCGCCATAGGGTTCAGATAGTGTCCATAAAATAGGCGAACCGTTATGTGTTGTAGATACAAAGGAGTCGAAGCCCGTGCGCAATGGTGCACCCTCATAAGTTATACTCACACTGCTTTCAGCCCCTGTTGTAAGAGTTTGTGGCAGCGAAATTATAAGCTGGTCGTTACCGTCCTGTAGAAAACTAAGACTGGAAGCACCCTGCGTTACCGAACTTACCGATAAGTTATTGCTTAGGTCGAATGTTATGCTGCTCATATTTTCTTTTGCCGTAAAAGTTGTAGTTACTACACCTGATATGTATTGCACGGCAGGATCTACATTAAGCTGCAAAGTAGTATGGCCTACATTATAATTACCTGTATTAAGGTTCGCTACAAAGTTTGATGTACGGTAAGCCGCTTTCATCTCAGCTTCTGCTAATCGACCCCTCACTTCGTGACCATCTGATTGTGTTATGTGCTGTGCGTAACTATTAGCCATTAAGAACAGGCTCAGTAGCAATGTAATTTTATTCATGGAGCAGTAAATTTTATCAAATATAATTAATTAACAGCTTTGCATATCGTGGCCCTTGTTATATCTAATTAGTATATACGGCTAATGCTGATGGAGGGTTGCTTAAACCGCTTTTTAATAGGCGTGCGGAGATTAACGTATTATTCTCCGCATAATTTTCGGAGAATAACATAAATAAATAAACAGCCGCTTACGCCTACACTTGTTTTATTCTGATTTTTCTTCTACGTATAGTCATTAAATTTTCGATGTTAATAAAATGCTAAAAGAAATCTAAAAATACTATTTTTGGGGATCAAATAACACGAATGCGAATCATTTCTTATAACGTAAACGGCATCCGTGCTGCATTTACTAAAGGGTTTTTAGAATGGCTGCAACAAGCCAATCCGGATATCATTTGCCTTCAGGAAATTAAGGCAGCCCATGACCAGGTAGCCATTGCCGAGATTGAAGCTGCGGGCTACCCTTACCACTACTGGTTCTCGGCTCAAAAAAAGGGATATAGTGGCGTGGCAATATTCAGCAAACATAAACCCAACAATGTGGTTTATGGAACAGGAATAGACCATATGGACTACGAAGGCCGAAACCTGCGCCTTGATTTTGATACATTTTCGGTTATGAGCCTGTACCTGCCTTCCGGAACAAACATACAGCGCCTAGACCATAAGTTTATGTACATGCGCGATTTTCAGGAGTATATATCTAACCTTAAAAAGGAGTTGCCAAACCTGATTATATGTGGCGATTACAACATCTGCCACGAGGCGATAGATATTCACGACCCCATACGCAATGCTAAATCATCGGGTTTCCTGCCCGAAGAACGAGCCTGGCTGAATGCCTTTATAAATAATGGTTTTGTAGACAGTTTCAGGCATTTTAATAAAGACCCGCATCACTACAGTTGGTGGAGCTACCGAGCCGGGGCGCGGGGCAATAACAAAGGCTGGCGTATAGATTATGCCCTTGTTACAGAGCCTATGAAGGAACGCCTTACCCGGGCTGTAATTTTACCCGAAGCTAAGCATAGCGACCATTGTCCGGTAATGGTAGAATTTGAATAGAAGTAGCGATTAAAAAAATATAAAAATGATAAAAAGAGTATCAATAGGCCTTTTAGTGCTAGCACTAACCACATCTTCATGCGTTTCTAAAAAGGTGTACAAAGACCTTGAAAGCAAGTATGCCGAACTTAAAAAAGAGAACCGCACAACAGCCGACGAAAACAGCAAGCTAAGCAAAGAACGCAATGCACTCGAATTAAAAGGTAAAGACCTGCAATCGCAATTAGATAAGGCTAAAGCAGAGCGAGACAAGCTGGCCGCAGATTATGCAGCCACTAAAGCAACGCTGGATAATTTAAAAACATCTTATGCCGCGCTTGAAAAAGACAGTGGTGCCGCCTTAGACACTAATGTAAAAAGGAACCGCGAACTGCTTGCCGAACTTGAAGCAAAAGAAAAAGCCCTCGCTGCCGAACAGGAAAGGCTGAACAAGCTTAAAGCGGAATTGCAGGAGCGCAGTGCACGTGTAGATGAGCTGGAAGGAAAAATGGCTGCACAGGAAGCAGGAATGACAGCGCTTAAAAACAAGCTGAGCAAAGCCCTGAACAGTTTTGAAGGCAAAGGCCTGACCGTGGAGCAGAAGAACGGAAAGGTGTACGTATCTATGGAGAACAAACTATTGTTTGGGTCCGGAAGCTGGATCGTGGGTCCGGAAGGTAAAAGGGCAGTTGTGGAAGTTGCCAAAGTGCTTGCAGACAATCCTGATATTGCCGTACTCATAGAAGGCCACACAGATAATGTGCCTTACGCCGGTGGCGGACAAATTGCAGACAACTGGGATTTAAGTACCAAGCGTGCCACTGCTATTGTTACCATTATTAAGGAAAACAAAAAGGTAGACCCAAAAAATCTTACCGCAGCAGGCCGTAGCGAGTTTGCTCCTATTGCTCCAAATGATACTGCAGAAGGCAAATCTAAAAACAGGAGGATCGAGATTATCCTTACCCCTAAACTCGATGAAATTTCTAAGTTGTTAAACGAACTGTAACAGTTAGTATATATATTTATAAAACCCGCAGGAAAATAATTCTGCGGGTTTTTTATTGATTTATTGGTTTGCCTTATTATAATAGTTGAACAAAATTTTCATTACTGTTATACTAAAAGTCGGTAATGGTTTTTCCGTCATAACGATGCACACCGTCAAAATCTCCGAACCAAATGTTGCCTTTATCATCTTCCTCAAGACCAAAGATCATTGGTTTGCTTACTATTTCAGTTACTGTTGGTTTATCATCGAATAACGACTTTGCGTCGTAACGGGAAAGAACCCAATTTTTACCCTTAGCACTTTCTGAACTTGTCCAGATATTGCCTTTTTTATCTTCGTATATGTAACCCACGAACTTCTTTGTAAAATTGGTAAACGTTTTTCCGTCATAGCGGTAAAGACCGACGGCGCCACCCAGCCAGATGTTGCCGTTTCTATCTTTTAGCATTGACCGCACGTTGGTAAATGGTTTGCCGTCGTTATCAGTTATAGTAGTAAATGTTTTACCATCATACACAGTAGTATGGCCCCTTGTACTAAGCCAAAACTTTCCGGCTTTGTCTTCAATAATCGCATTCACATCATTATGCATCCAACTATCCTTAGGAAGTTGATTTTGATAGGCTGATACATGAACAGAATCAGACTGAGTAATTGCAGCAGCTTCATTCATCTTCAAATTTTGAAAGGCTGCCTGTCCCGGCCTGGACTTTCCATCGTAGCGGCTTACCCCACTTTCGGTTCCGAGCCAGATAGTACCCGCATTATCTTCATAAATGCTTGTTACACTGTTTCCGGCAAGCCCATCTTTAGCTGTAAAGTTTCTAAACGATTTCCCATCATAATAATACACCCCGGAACCAACAGAACCGAACCAAAAATTTCCCTTTCTGTCTTCCAAGACAGAAAAGAAGCGTGCGGAGCTAATATCCTTCGTAACATTGCTAAATAATTTCCCGTCGAATTTAAAAACACCTTCCCAGGAAGCAATCCAGATATTACCTTTCCTATCCTGCGTAATGTTACGTACGATGCTTTTGGGCGCCTGAATATCGGATTGAACTTTAGCTTCAGCCGCATTGTAAACACTATCTTTTTGCTGGGCATGTCCCGCAAAATTGATTACTCCTGTCAGCACAATCATCAGGCCGAACAACACATTTCTTTTGATTTTCATATTTTATATAATTGATTCAGCGAAATTACTTTGCTATCTTTCACTGCACGGTAGAGGGATTGTAAATAAAAATGTAAACTTTGTAAAATAAACACGTTACACTATGTCTCATAGCAAAAATACGTTTACCATAAAACGCAAATACCTGATTGTGTTGCTGCTGATTTTATCTACATCCGTTATTGGAATGGCTTTTAGCAAAGACGATAATGATGATTTTAAGGTGTCAAAACGGGAAGTTCTACTCCGCAAGATCGGCCATGAGCTACTTTTGCAATCTGGCGACCGTACCTCCAGAGTACTTCCAGTGAAAAAGATTGCGGAAAATGAATACCAGATCTTATTTGCGAATGAACTAACTTTTCAACCAGACTCTCTTATCAATACAACTCGCCGTGTATTAGCCCTCGACCCCTTTGCAGCAGATTATATTGTTAATGTTCTTCGTTGCGACGACTCGGGTGTAGCGTATGGATATGCAATTTCCAAAAATAAAAAGGAGGATATAGTAGCATGTATAGGAAGAGCACAACCCAAAGCATGTTACAGGATTGACATCAAATTTAAACCCGCAGAAATCCACGCTATAAACAATAACTATTTATTGGGCAGCCTGCCTTTTTTAGCACTCGTTGGTTTCATGTTACTAAGGCCTGCTAAAAAGCAGCAAGCTGTTCCCGAAGTTGTCCCCGCCGATACGTACATGTTGGGCGCCGTGCTGTTTGATTCGAAAAACAGAAAGCTAAGGGTTAATGAACAAACTATAGACCTAACTGCAACCGAAACGCGAATATTGCTCATTTTTGCGCTGTCGCCTAACCTAACCATAGAACGAAGCAGGCTGCAAAAGGAAATATGGGAAGACGAGGGTGTGATTGTGGGGCGAAGCCTGGACATGTTCATATCAAAACTCAGGAAGAAACTTGAACCAGACCCAGACATTAACATTGTTGCAATACGGGGAAAAGGATATAAGCTTGAAATAAACTCTCAGGAGGTTTTACCACGCATCAATTAACCAACGTTAAAATACGATAATTCAAACAAATCATTAAATTTGCTCACGTATAAAAAATAAACATAACCATGTTACAGACAGTATTTATTAGGGAGAACAGGGAAAAGGTAATTCAGGCACTGGCAAAACGTAATTTTGATGCAACCTCTTTGGTTGATGAAGTTATTGCCCTTGATGAAAAAAGAAGAGCTACACAGGTAGAGCTTGACACGATCCTTTCGGAGTCCAATAAGCTGTCTAAAGACATTGGCGAACTTATGAAAGCCGGCGAAAAAGCCAAGGCAGCCATTATTAAACAAAAAACAGTTCAGTTTAAAGATAGAAGTAAAGAGTTAAGCGATACACTTTCTGCAGTTAGCGAAGAACTTTTACAGGCATTGTACAAACTACCTAACACTCCTGCCGATATTGTACCCGTAGGCAAAACTCCGGAAGAAAATCTTGAAGTATTTGCGGAAGGTGAAATCCCGGTACTGCACAAAGGCGCTTTACCACATTGGGAACTGGCTAAAAAATACGACCTGATAGATTTTGAGCTTGGCGTAAAAATTACCGGAGCAGGTTTCCCTGTTTACAAAGGCAAGGGAGCCCGCCTGCAACGTGCACTTATAGCTTACTTTTTAGATAAAAACACCGCCGCAGGGTACAACGAGTACCAGGTACCGCACTTCGTAAACGAAGCATCGGCTTACGGTACGGGCCAGTTGCCTGATAAAGAAGGCCAGATGTACCATGATGCTACAGACGACCTGTATCTTATACCTACTGCCGAAGTACCTGTTACGAATATCTTTAGGGATGTAATATTACAGGAAAGCGAATTACCAAAACTTTGTACGGCATATACGCCATGTTTCCGCAGGGAGGCAGGTTCTTATGGTGCCCACGTGCGTGGCCTTAACCGGCTGCACCAATTTGACAAGGTAGAAATAGTACGTGTGGAGCACCCTGACAAATCGTATGAAGCGTTAGACGGTATGGTAGAGCATGTAAAAACATTATTACAGGAGCTTAAACTGCCTTACCGCGTGCTGCGCCTTTGCGGCGGCGATATGGGCTTTGCATCAGCTTTAACGTACGACTTTGAGGTGTTTTCTACCGCACAGGACCGTTGGCTGGAAATAAGCTCGGTATCTAATTTTGAAACGTTCCAGGCTAACCGTCTTAAACTGCGTTTTCGCGATAAAGATGGCAAGAACCAACTGGCGCATACCCTAAACGGCAGCTCACTGGCATTACCACGTGTACTGGCAGGGCTTTTAGAAAATTACCAAACTCCTGAAGGTATTGTAATACCCGAAGTTTTAAGGCCATACACCGGTTTTGATATTATAAATTAGTAAATTTGTTAGGAACGGAATAATGGAACGCGGATGATGTGGATAAGGCTAATTTTTGCAGATTTTTTATTGATCCTTACTTTATAGTTGTAGTCATTGATTAGAAATCTACGGTAATCAAAATAAAATCTGCAGCAGCCGCGTTCCATACTATAAGCCTGAATAACAAACTACATTCGCGTTCCCTAAAAATGAAACAGTTTATTGTCATTATATATCTACTTTTCTCCCTTGGCGTTGTTGCCCAAAACGATCAGTTGGCCTATAACTATTTTGAGAAAGGCGAGTTTGAGAAGGCACTTTCCATTTACCAGGACCTTTTTAAAGCACAGCCCAATAATACGTTTTATCTGCAAAAAATTGCCGCATCCTATCAGCAGCTTAGCCAATATGATAAAGCAGGCACTTTGCTTGTAGAGCGGTATGAAAGAATGAAACAGCCCATGCTACTGGTAGAAATAGGTTATAACTATCAGCTGCAAAAAGATCAGGCGAAAGCAGACAAGTACTACAAGCAGGCCATTGCAGCGGTAACAGAGAACCCGAATAATGTTTATACCGTTGCCAATAATTTTGAGCAAAAAGTACTCATTCCGCAAGCACTGCAAACCTATGAGGCCGCATCGGCAGTAAATAAAAGCATGAATTTTGATTACCAGATGGCGCTCCTTCAGGGACAGCTCGGTAATACCGGCCTAATGATCGATAAGTTGCTTAGCTATGCGTATACTAATCAGCAAAACCTTATGCTGGTGCAAAATCAATTGTCCCGTTTTATGAATGAGGAGGGTGAGGAAACTTTTAACGCTTCACTACGTAAAGCCTTATTGCTCAACACACAAAAAACACAGGATATCTTTTGGAACCAGTTTTTAAGCTGGTTCTTTGTTCAGCAGAAAGACTACGGTAAAGCATTCATTCAGGAGAAGGCTATTTTTAAGCGTAACCCGGAGATGTTCATGAACATAGTAAGCCTTGCGAAAATAGCTACCGATGAAAACGAGGAAGCAACTGCCCGCGAGATATTTGGCTTTGTATTGCAAAACACAACCGACCCGGATTTGCTAATGGAAGCACATTCCTATCTGCTTGCCATGGACATTGAAAAGGCTACAGAAAAAGACCTGCCGGGCATAAAATCGCGCATTGATGCGCTTATTACAGAGTATGGCATAACGCCTTACACTCTCGACCTGCAATTGCTAAAAGCCGATTTTGAGGCGTTTCATTTAAAAAATACCAAAATGGCCGTCGCTTCTCTAAATAAAGCATTAGAACTGCAGCTGAACAAATTTGAGGTGGCACAGGTGAAAATGAAATTAAGTGATGTGCTGCTTATTGATGAGAAGTTCAACCAGGCTATTATTTACTATGCACAGGTTGAAGAAGACTTAAAAAATGATGCCGTTGCCCACGAGGCAAGCCTTAAAATGGCAAAAGCCAGCTATTACAAAGGCGATTTTACATGGGCACAAAAACAACTTAAGGTATTAAAAAGCAATGCGTCACAGCTTATAGCTAATGATGCGTTAGAGTTGTATCTACTTATTATTGACAATACTGTTGAGGACAGTACCCAGACTGCCCTTAAAAAGTTTGCCCGCGCCGACTTTAAACTGTATCAAAATAAAAAAGAAGAGGCACTTGCCGGGTTTAAAGCTATTCAGGCAACAGATAAAACTGCGAGCATACAGGATGTTACATTATTGCGCATAGGTAAGGTATACGAAAGCATGGCCAACTATGACACTGCCCTGCAAAATTACCAGCAGATTATAGACACGTATAAAGAGGGTATTTATGTAGACGAAGCCTTATTTTTCTCGGCAGAGATTTACAACAAGAAACTGCAACAACCTGATAAGGCCAAGCCGCTTTATGAAAAAATGCTGTTTGAACACCAGGACAGCATTTACTTTATAGAAGCGCGTAAACAGTTCAGGTTACTGCGCGGCGATGCAACCCCAAGTTAAGATGCAGTATTAACAATAATTGCGTAACGAGGTTAGTACACATTGCCTGCCTTCACAAACGCAATAATTGTTAGCGATATCACTCAATCGTTTTCTTTTTCTTCAAAAAATACCGCCTAAAATTAAATTTTTACGATATTTGTTGTATGACTACGCAATGGCAGGGTTTATTAAGCTATTTAAAATTCCTCATAAAACGAAACCCGGAATGAGGTTACGGTACTATGCCATTTTATTTAATAATTAATAAATATCATTATGCCTTTATACCACAAACTGGGGGATTTCCCTCAAAAACGACATACACAGTTTGAAAAGCCCGACGGTGGTTTATACTACGAGCAGCTTTTTGGCACAGAGGGCTTTCATGGCCATGCTGCCCTACTGTACCACACTCACAGGCCCACGCAGGTAAAGGAGATATTGAAATCATATTCTGTTGAGCCTAAAATAGCCATCGATAAAAACATAAAATCGCTGCTGCTTAAAGGTTTTGAGTTAAAGCCGGAAGCTGATTTTCTCGACAGCCGTAAAGCACTGCTTGTTAACCGTGACTGTATTATTGGGCTGGCTGCACCACAGCAATCACTACGCACCTATTTTTACAAAAATGCCGACAGCGACGAAATGATCTTTATTCATAAAGGTACCGGCACGCTGCGCACCCTTATGGGCAACATACCTTTCGAGTATGGTGATTACCTCATCATACCTCGGGGAATGATCTACCAGATTGATTTTGACACCACCGATAACCGCCTGTTTTATGTAGAAAGCAAATCACCTATCTACACGCCTAAGCGTTATAAAAATCAGAGTGGCCAGCACCTGGAGCATTCGCCATTTTGTGAGCGTGATTTTAAATTGCCAACACACTTAGAAACACACGACGAAAAGGGCGATTTTCTTATCAAAATCAAGAAAGAAGGCATGATGCACGAGGTAGTATATGCCACACACCCGTTTGACGTTGTTGGGTGGGATGGTTACAACTTTCCATATGCTTTTAGCATTCATAACTTTGAGCCTATAACCGGGCGCGTACACCAGCCGCCACCGGTACACCAAACTTTTGAGACCGATACTTTTGTAGTATGCTCATTCTGTCCAAGGTTATACGATTATCACCCTAAGAGCATTCCGGCACCATACAACCACAGTAATATAGACAGCGACGAAGTATTGTACTATGTAGACGGCGACTTTATGAGCCGTAATAACATAGAGCAAGGGCATATAACCCTGCACCCTAAAGGTATACCGCACGGACCTGCACCCGGTGCTATGGAACGCAGTATAGGCAAAACAATAACCGAAGAGCTTGCTGTAATGGTAGACACGTTCCGCCCCCTTATGGTAACAGAGGAAGCTATGGGCCTTGACGATGGGCAGTATTATAAGAGTTGGGTAGAGTAAAGCCTTTTCTTTTGTCCTGAAACAAAAGAAACAAAAATTCAAGGCTCTAACTTCTTATGCTACAAAGTATAAGCATCAGCTAAAAGATTTGAACTCGCTGCGCTCAAACAGCAATTCTTTCTTAACGCCTCAACTTATATTTTGCTTAACGCAACGAAGTTTAATGCCAAGCTTCACTGGTATATGCTTAACTCACAGATCACGGTTAGGAAAGGAAGAAAAATAATGAGGGTAAATAGACAGAAACAAAATCAGGAGTGAAGCTGGCCCCTCTCCTTTGGAGAGGGGTTGGAGAGAGGCTCCTACAAACATACAATTATGAGCAACGAAATAAAAAGTGTAGAATACGGCCTTGAAAAAATATTTGAAGGCGCACAGGATTTCCTTCCCCTTATGGGAACAGATTACGTAGAATTTATAGTCGGCAATGCCAAACAGGCCGCCCATTATTATAAAACAGCTTTTGGGTTCCAGTCGGTGGCATACGCGGGTTTAGAAACCGGATTGCGAGACCGTGCCAGTTATGTAGTTAAGCAGGATAAAATCCGCTTTGTATTTACAACACCTTTAACGGCTGACTCTCCCTTAAACGACCACCTTGTAAAACATGGCGATGCGGTAAAAATTGTTGCCCTTTGGGTAGACGATGCGCGCCAGTCGTTTATAGAAACTACGTCCCGCGGTGCAAGGCCCTACATGGAACCTACTGTAGAGACAGATGAGTTTGGCGAAGTGGTACGTTCGGGTATTTATACCTATGGTGAAACTGTGCACATGTTTGTAGAACGTAAAAACTACAAGGGTGCGTTCCTACCGGGTTACAGAGAGTGGAGAAGCGATTACAACCCGGCACCTACAGGCCTTAAATATGTAGACCATATGGTGGGCAACGTAGGCTGGAACGAAATGAATACCTGGGTTAAATGGTATGAAGACGTTATGGGCTTTGTAAACTTCCTTTCTTTTGATGACAAGCAAATTAATACCGAGTATTCGGCGTTAATGAGTAAAGTAATGAGCAACGGGAACGGCAGGATTAAATTCCCTATCAACGAACCGGCAGAAGGTATGAAGAGATCGCAAATTGAGGAGTATCTTGATTTTTATGGCGGACCCGGCATTCAGCACATTGCCATTGCTACAGATGATATTGTTAAAACCGTGTCAGATCTTAAGAGTCGTGGCGTAGAATTTTTGTCAGCACCGCCACAGGCATATTATGATGCCATTCCGTCACGTCTTGGCGCACACAAAGAAGCCTTTAAAGAAGACATTAAAGAAATACAGAAGCTTGCCATCATGGTAGATGCTGATGAAGAGGGCTATTTATTACAGATATTCACTAAACCCGTGGAAGACCGCCCTACCCTGTTCTTTGAAATTATACAGCGTATGGGTGCCAGAGGCTTTGGTGCAGGCAATTTTAAAGCCCTTTTTGAAAGCATTGAACGTGAGCAGGAATTAAGAGGTACGTTATAAAAGCTTTGAAATATTAAAGATATCATAATTTACATATCCATTAAAGAGCATTCTTTGAATTATATGTGTTAAAGATGATTTTATTTAATGAATTACTCAATTACCTATGTACCTTTGCCATCGCGAAAAAGGATGTTGTGGTAACAATCTTTTTGCAGGTAAATTTTCGTAATAAGTTTTTGGTTAGTTAATAGCATAAAAACCCAGTCTTTATTTTGACTGGGTTTTTTTGTTTCTTATTTTTGGAACAGAAATTGCATTTATGCATAAAACGCCACGCCCAACAAAAACTACTATGAAAAAATTACTTGCGGTTATTATGTTTTTTGCATTAGGCGATGCTTTTTCGCAGGATGCTTTTAAAACAGGGGAGTTCTTTAAATTCAGGATACATTATGGCGTTGTAAATGCTGGCTATGCTACCCTCGAAATTAAAGATGCTGTAAGAAATAATAAAAAAGTGCATCATGTAGTAGGTAACGGCTATACTACCGGTATGACAAAATTCTTTTTTAAGGTTAGCGATAACTACGAAAGCTATTTTGATAAAGTTACCGGCAAGCCCTATCAGTATGTTCGTAAGATAGATGAAGGCGGGTACAAAAAAAATCAGGAAGGCTTTTTTAATCAGGATAAAAACACTGTATTAGTAAAAGACTACAAGCACAAAACAGAAAAAACAATATCGGTTACAGAGAATGTTCAGGACATTGTTTCGGTATTCTATTACTTAAGAAACCATCCATCTGTAAGTAAACTAAAAGTAGGGGAATCTATTACGGTAGATATGTTTTTTGACGATGAGGTGACAAAATTTAAACTAAAATTCATTGGCAGGGAAGATATATCCACTAAATTTGGCACCGTTTCTTCAATGATATTCAGGCCCCTGGTACAAGCCGGACGTGTTTTTAAAGAACAGGAGAGTTTAACTGTTTGGATATCAGATGATGCAAACAGGGTACCATTAAGGATAAAGGCAAGCCTGGCCGTAGGGTCGCTTAAAGCAGACCTTGAAGAATACAAAGGCCTTGCACACGCCTTTGCCATTAAATCGAAATAAAATGACAGACAATACATCCCCGATACTTGAAAAGCTGGATGAACTCGATAAAAAATTTAAGGCAATAGGTCAAAAAACAGAGACCCATCTTGAGGGGCTTTTATGGTCTAAGCCCATTACCTACTGGGATTACATTAACACAGATGCTCTATTAAACCTGCAGATACAGCGAACCACTCTCCCGGATGAGATGGTTTTTATCATGTACCATCAGGTAAATGAGCTGCTCTTTAAAATGATTTTGTGGGAAACAGACCAGCTTTGCCATGCAGAGACCCTGACTACAGAATTTTTTACGGAGCGGTTAATGCGCATAAGCCGCTATTTTGATATGCTTACCACATCGTTTGATATTATGGGCGATGGCATGGAAATAGACCAGTACATGAAATTTCGTAACACGCTTACCCCTGCAAGTGGGTTTCAGAGCGCGCAGTACCGCCTCATAGAATTTGCAAGTACAGATCTTATAAACCTTATTGACTACCGTTTTCGCGCTACTATTGACCGAAACACGCCCTATACTCATGCTTTTGAACATTTGTATTGGCAAGCGGCGGGCAAAGACCATAAAACAGGTGAAAAATCGTATCTCCTTAATGCTTTTGAAAAGAAGTATAAGGCAGAGTTTTTGCGCCACATGGAAGAGTATAATACCATAAACATATGGAGGAAGTTTAAACAGCTTCCTGCCGAAAGCCAGGCAAACCCGGAGCTTGTAAAGGCCATGCGCCATTATGATTATACGGTAAATGTTACATGGGTTATGGGTCACCTTAATGCAGCAAGAAAGTATATAGAGAGCTCGTCCGGCCCGCAGGAAGCAACCGGCGGCAGCGACTGGAAAAAGTACATGCACCCTAAATACCAACGAAGGATATTTTTCCCCGAATTATGGACAGAAGATGAGCTGCGCAACTGGGGAGAAAATGTATAACACACAAAACAAACACACTTTTGAGATATTTTGTAGCCCTACTACTATTTTTTACTCTTATAGCATGCAATAAAGAGCAGCAGAAAAAAGAGGCGAAAAAAACGGTAGTAAATAAAGCCCCCATAGAAAAAGAGTTTGGCTTTGTAGTAAACGATTTTAATGTAGTGCACGACACTATTGCAAGCGGCGATACCTTTGGCGGCATACTTGGCAACGAAGGTTATGATGCAGCGGCAATACATAACATCACCGAGCATATAAAGGACACTTTTGACTTAAGGGATATTCGCGTGGGCAGGCCTTTTACTTTATTTAAAGATAAAAAAGCACCTAACGCGCTTAAGGCATTTGTATACCAGCCCGACAACCTTAGCTATTATGTTATAGACCTAAGGGATTCTATACCTAGGGTAAGCAAAACAGTAAAACCCATTACTATTAAAAGGCGCATTATCGCCGCTGCAATAGAAGGTTCTCTTGCCGAAACGCTTAATAAAGCGGGAGCCGGTCCGGCCCTTGCACACGAATTATCTGAAATGTATGCCTGGAGTATTGACTTCTTTAAAATTCAGAAGGGCGATAAGTTTGCCGTTACCGTAAATGAGCGTTACATAAGCGATACTATTTATGGCGGCATAGAAAGCATTGAGGCATCGTACTTTGAATACAAAGGCAAGAAAATATACGCGTTCCCGTTTAAACAGGATAGCACATCACGATCTAAGAAAAGGGAATTTTATGACGAAGAAGGCAAGGTACTTAAGAACATGTTCTTAAAGGCGCCTCTAAAATTCAGCCACATAAGTTCGAGGTTTTCAGGCAGGCGTTTTCATCCGGTACAAATGCAGTGGAAAGCTCATAACGGTACCGACTATGCCGCACCAAGCGGAACTCCTATCATGACAACTGCCAGCGGCGTTGTAGAGCGCACAGGCTACACATCGGGCAATGGCAACTTTGTTAAAGTGAAACACAATGGCACATATGCTACGCAGTACCTGCATATGAGTAAGATACTCGTGCGCCAGGGACAACGTGTTACTCAGGGCGATGTTATAGGCCGCGTGGGCAGCACAGGGCTTGCAACCGGGCCCCATGTGTGTTACCGCTTCTGGAAAAATGGTGTTCAGGTAGATGCGCTTAAGCAAAAGCTGCCTAACTCTGAGCCTATGAGCGCTAAGCACAAGCCGCGTTTTATTGCTTATATGACACCTCTTAAAAAGGAACTTGACAGTATATCGAATATTAAAATCAATCAAAAAAATTAGTACATGGCATTACAAAACACTAATCCATCGGGTACGGCGGCCTGGCAGGCCCTTCGCGACCATTTCGCCACAATGCAAAATGCCTCTATGCAGGAAATGTTTACTGCCGATACTCAGAGAGCACAGAAATTCCATATTAAGTGGAATGACTTTCTGGTAGATTACTCTAAGAATATTATAAACGAAGAGACGCTTCAGCTGCTTCAGGACCTTGCTAAAGAAGTTGACCTTAAAGGTGCTATAGAAAGCTATTTTGGAGGAGATGCCATAAATCGTACCGAGAACAGGGCTGTATTGCATACCGCACTTCGCGCTCCCGAAAGTGCCGATATTAAATTTGAGGGTGTCAACGTAATGCCGGAAGTCTATGCGGTTAAAAACAAGATTAAGCAATTTACCGAAGCGATTATAAGCGGCGGCAAAACGGGTTATACCGGCAAGCCATTTACAACTGTAGTAAATATAGGCATAGGCGGCAGCGACCTTGGCCCGCACATGGTGGTAGAAGCGCTTAAATATTATAAGAACCAGCTTACTGTAAAGTTCATCTCTAACGTAGATGGCGACCATGTTACCGAAAGCCTTAAAGGATTAGATCCTGAAACTACGCTATTTGTTATAGCGTCAAAGACATTTACAACTCAGGAAACGCTTACTAACGCAGAGACTGCGCGCGAATGGTTCCTTAACCATGCTACACAGGCAGATGTTGCTAAACACTTTGTGGCAGTATCTACGAATATTAAAAAAGTTACCGAATTTGGTATAGATGAAGCTAACATTTTCCCAATGTGGGACTGGGTTGGCGGACGTTTTTCTCTTTGGAGTGCTGTAGGCTTATCTATAGCTCTTGCCGTAGGTTATGACAACTTTAACAAACTGCTTAAGGGTGCTAACGAAATGGATGAGCATTTTAAAACCGCTCCTTTCGAAGAAAACCTTCCGGTAATCTTAGCTTTGCTTAGCGTTTGGTACAACAACTTCTTTGGTGCCGAAAGCGAGGCGCTTATTCCTTATACTCAGTATCTTTCTAAACTTGCCCCTTACCTGCAGCAAGGTATTATGGAAAGTAATGGCAAGAGCGTAGGCCGTGATGGCAATCCTGTAAATTACCAGACAGGCACGATTATTTGGGGCGAGCCGGGAACTAATTCTCAGCACGCTTTCTTTCAGCTGATACACCAGGGTACTAAACTGATCCCTACCGATTTTATTGGATTCGTTCAACCGTTATACGGTAACCTGGATCATCATGATAAATTGATGTCTAATTTCTTTGCTCAGACCGAAGCATTACTTAGCGGCAAAACTGAGGCTACCGTACGTGCTGAATTTGAAAAAGCAGGCGTTGCACAGGAAAAAGCGGACTACCTTACTCCTTTTAAAGTATTTACAGGCAACAAGCCGACAAATACATTTTTGATTAAAAAACTAACCCCCGAAACACTAGGTGCACTGGTAGCCTTATATGAGCATAAGATTTTTGTTCAGGGTGTTATCTGGAACATCTTTAGTTATGATCAGTGGGGCGTAGAGCTGGGCAAGCAACTTGCTAACTCTATACTTGATGAAATTGTAAGTGGCGAAGTAAAACAACATGATGCTTCTACCTCGTTCTTAGTAAGCGAATTTTTAAAGCAGAAATAAGCTTCTAATTCGAAGAATCTATAACATGCCTCAAAGTATTTGCTTTGAGGCTTTTTTATACTTTAGTAGATTAAAAAAACAACCATAAATATAGATCGAAAGATGAGCTATTTTGATGTCGTTAAGCAACAACTGTTTAAGTTTGAAAATTTGGGTAAAGAGGTAACTCCTTCCGGTGCTGTACTTATTGGCCATGCGCCACACATTGCACCAATGGCCTGGCTGCACTCTATATATCCTGTTTTGACGGAAGAAGATATCATTGAGTTGGAATTCGACTTAAAAAAGTCTATACCGCAAGCTTACAGGGATTTTTTAAAAAATTACAGCAATGGGCTGAAGCTTTTTACAATTACACTTACTTTTTATGGCATGCGCAAGGTATTGGGGCGCACTGATGAGGCAAGCCGGCAACCGTTTGCTTTAAGTACTCCAAATAATTACGAAAGGCCAAAAAACTCAAAAAACACTTATTTTTTTATAGGTTTCTATTCATGGGGGGATGGTTTCGAGCTTTATATTGATAGCGATACTAATAAAGTATACTATTGTGACCGACATGATGCAACACCTTTAATGGAATGGGAATCATTTGAAGCAATGCTAACATCTGAGGTAAGCAGGCTAATTAGTCTTCACGACGAAAATGGTATTAAGAAAGACCAGGATCAACATACTACCCCAATTTAATGACCAACTAAACTATCCGTGAGTATTCGAGGTCGTTTATAAGCTCCGGATTATACAAATCGCCCTAAGCCATCTCTGCGAATATTTCTATAAGAGGTCTTTAAAATTGTATATATTTGTATATAATAACAACAAACAGCAAAAAAGTTACAAATGGCAGCAATAACCGATACCTTCGGCATACAAAAAGCCTTAACCGAACTGGGCATAACAGCAGTAAACGATGGAACCTCTACAGGACTTAAAAGCTTTTCTAACGGCGAACTAATATCTTCTTACTCTCCGGTAGACGGATCTTTGATAGCACAGGTAAAAACATCTACGCCGGACGACTACCAGGCAGTGATGGCAAAAGCCGAGGAGGCTTTTAAAACGTGGAGGCTGGTACCGGCACCTAAACGAGGCGATATAGTACGCCAGATGGGTGACGAACTGCGCAAGTTTAAAGAACCTCTTGGGCAGCTTGTATCTTTCGAGATGGGCAAGAGCCTTCAGGAAGGACTTGGTGAAGTACAGGAAATGATAGACATATGCGATTTTGCAGTAGGTTTATCACGCCAGCTTTATGGCCTTACCATGCATAGCGAGCGCCCGCTGCACCGCATGTATGAGCAATGGCACCCGCTGGGTATTGTAGGTATTATATCTGCCTTTAACTTTCCGGTTGCGGTATGGAGCTGGAACTCCATGCTTGCCCTTGTATGTGGCGATGTATATGTTTGGAAGCCAAGCTCTAAAGCACCTATTTGTGCAGTTGCCTGCCAGAATATTATTAAAACAGTATTAGAGCGCAACAACCTGCCTGAAGGCGTGAGCAACCTTGTTACCGGTGAGGCTTGTAACGAACTATTAAATAACGATAAACGCATTCCGCTTGTTTCGTTCACAGGATCTACACGAGTAGGTCGACATGTGTCGAAAACTGTAGCAGAGCGTTTTGGTAAAACTATATTGGAACTTGGTGGCAATAATGCTATTATAGTATCTGAACATTCCGATATATCTATGGTGCTTGTAGGCGCCGTGTTTGGTGCAGTAGGTACTGCCGGACAGCGTTGTACCTCTACCCGTAGACTGATTATTCATGAAAGCGTTTACGATAAAACAGTTGCCGTGCTTAAAAGTGCTTATGCTCAATTAAAAATTGGCAATCCGTTAGACAGCAATAATCACGTGGGCCCGCTTATAGACAAGACTGCTGTGGAAAGCTTCCTTAACGCAATTGAAAAAGCTAAAGCCGAAGGTGGCAAAGTGGTAACCGGCGGTGGCGTAGTACAGGGTGAAGGCTATGAAAGTGGCTGTTACGTTAACCCTTGTATCATTGAAGCCGAAAATCATTATGCCGTAGTGCAGGAAGAAACATTCGCGCCTATTTTATACCTAATGAAATACAGCACTATTGAAGAGGCAATTGGCCTTCAAAATGGTGTACCACAAGGTTTATCATCATCTATATTTACAAACAGCATGAGGGAAATGGAGCTCTTCCTGTCGCAATCAGGGTCTGACTGTGGTATTGCTAATGTAAACATAGGTACATCGGGAGCCGAGATTGGCGGTGCCTTTGGTGGTGAAAAAGAAACCGGTGGCGGTCGCGAGAGCGGCAGCGATGCCTGGAGGGCTTACATGCGCCGCCAGACAAATACTATTAATTACGGAACCCAGCTACCTTTAGCACAGGGAATACGTTTCGATCTTTAATTTATTTCTTCTTACTATAAAGTGTTTATATTTAAACTGCCTCCTTTACAGAGGCAGTTTTTTTTATGATCCTGCTATAAAATGATTAAAGACGAAGCTGATACATCTATTAATCTACCGCAAGACAAATTGCCTGCAACAAGCTAAACCGATATAGCTAAATTTAACTTAGGGCAAAGTTCAAAATGCGGATTCTTAATTTCGTTGCGGTTATTTAGGTAATTTTACCGTAAAAATGTGCAAAATGCATTTTTAGACTAACAATACTTTAAAAAATAGTCACTTTATATTCATTATAAATTAGATATAAGGGGTTGCGGTTAAATTGATTTAGCCTTAAATTTGTTTTAATTTTCGAAAACTTTTATCTTTAATCAAACATTATGGCAAAATCTGCATTTTTGAAGTCTTCCATTGCTAAGAAATACTGGATGGCTTTAACAGGTTTATTCCTTTGCCTGTTCCTTGTAGGGCATTTATTAGGTAACTTACAGCTCATTTTTGCTGATGCGCTTTCTTTTAACCTTTACGCTTTGTTCATGACAACAAATCCTGCGGTTAAAATCCTTTCTTATGTTACATACATTTCAATACTTATACATGCCATAGACGGTATTGTATTGGCAGTGCAAAACAAAAGAGCCAGACCTGTTGGCTACGTGATGAACAAGCCCGGAAAAAGGAGTATTTGGGCATCGCGCAACATGGCGGTTTTAGGTACAGCTATTCTTGTATTTATTGTAATTCACCTGGTAAACTTCTGGGCAGTAATGCACTTTAATAAAGATATGCCTTTGCAAACCATAACTATCAAGGGGCCACAGCCCGGTATGGAACAGCAGTTATACATTACCACAGGTAGCGGCACATCAAGATTTCTTCCTGTAAGCCAGGTAGATGGTAAAAACCTGATTAAAGAAGGTAACAAGTTCTACGCAATATTAAATGCAGATCAACCCGGGAGCACGGATGCAAAGGGCACAGATGCCACGGGAGAAAAAGTATTTTTTGCCGAAGGTTACAAAGACCTTCACAAAATTACCGTAGCATTTTTTAAGGACCCGCAGTGGGGGTTAACAGCAACAATATTATATGTTTTATCGATGATCGTGCTGGGCTTTCACCTTTACCACGGTTTTGGCAGCGCGTTCCAGTCGCTTGGGGCAAACAATCCTAAATACAACGGTTTTATAAGAGTTTTTGGTCAGGTATTTGCTATTATAGTACCGGCGCTATTTGCTATTATTCCGTTATACATTCACTTTTTACTTAAATAATCAGCGTCAATAAACATGAAGTTAGATTCTAAAATACCAGAAGGGCATATCTCGGATAAATGGACCGATTATAAAGACCATTTAAAACTGGTTGCCCCAAACAACAGGCCAAAACTTGACATTATTGTAGTAGGAACCGGCCTTGCAGGAGCTTCGGCAGCTGCATCGCTTGCAGAGATGGGCTATAATGTTAAGGCATTTTGTTTTCAGGATTCTCCACGCCG
>Ga0265798_10001683_pt1 | contig 33879 bp, 24 predicted proteins | sample P3T30metagenome_FD_192430 | JGI IMG/M metagenome (GOLD analysis project Ga0265798, IMG submission 192430) | Plant litter microbial communities from East Loma Ridge, Irvine, California - P3 T30 | ecosystem: Environmental > Terrestrial > Plant litter > Unclassified | place: USA: California... | reverse complement strand
AGCCACCTGCTGGGTGCGGTTTTCGCCGTCGCCGATCCAGGCCAGGATGAAGCCGCCGTCCTCGAAGGCGGCGACGGTGGGCTGGTTCCAGCTGCCGACGCCGTCCGCGCCGATGTGCTCCGCGCCGACCGTGCCGTCGGCGCCGACGATGCGGTAGGCCAGCTGGTTGCCGCCATCGAAGTACGACGAATAGCTCACCACATAGCCGCCGTCCTTCAGCGCGGCGACCGTCGGGCGGGACTGCTCCACGCCGTCGCCGAAGGTGTTCAGAGAGACGCGCTCGCCGACAGTGTGGCCGCGGGCGTCGCGCACCTGCGCATACAGGGTGCTGTCCCAGGTCTCGCTGACGGGGTCGACCCCGTCGGCCATCCAGACGGTGACGTAGTTGCCGTCGGCCAGCGTCGCCACGGCCGGCGCATTGCGGCCGTCCGAGGCCGGGGCCACGTAGTCGGAGGGAGTGAACGCGACCACCGCGGGGCCGCTGTCGGCCACTGTGTAGTGCAGGGTGCGCACCACGCCGGCGCCTTCGAACGGACGACCGTCGGCATCGAGCTCGTACTGGCCGTAGTAGCGCGCGGTGACGCTCACCGACTGGCCCGGCGCCGGCAGGCGCGTGAGGTCGACGATGTCGAGCAGGGCCTGGTTCGGCGCCTGGCCCGGTTTCAAGGCGAACAGGCCGTTCACCGACTGGCCTTCGATCACCCACAGGCCGGCGCCGCCCCCGTCTTCGTCGGGCGTCAGGGTGGTGACGGCATGGTGGGCCGTCGACACCGTGACCGCGTCGTCGAAGTAGTCGTAGGCCTGCGGCACCTCGAAGAAGAAGTTGCCGGTCTGCGGCGCGGCGACGGCCGCAGTGCCGGCCTTGTCGCGCACCGCGCCGTCGGCCTCGATGCGGACCTGGTATTCCCCGGTGTCGCTGGTGTCCCAGAAACCGCCCGGGGCTTTCACGGTGTAGGTCACCACGTTGCCCTCGCGGACCGCCGTCAGCACGTCCATGGTGGCGCCGCCGAAGCTCTTCACGCTGATATTGCCGACGCCAACACTGGCGCCGTCCAGGCCGAGGCCGGAGTGATCCTGGTAGGTGACGGTGAAGCTGAAGGTATTGCCGCTGCCGCTGAGCTGCACGAAGCCGTCGAGGTTGACGGTGGCCGTCGGGCCGGGAGCCGGATTGCTCGGGGTCGGGGTTGGATCGACCGGGGTCGGGGTCGGGGTCGGGGTCGGGTCGGTCGGGGTCGGGTCGCTCGGCGTCGGATCGCTCGGGGTCGGATCGGACGGAATCGGATCGACCGGATCGGTGATGCCGTTCGGGTGAATCACCGCGCCCTGGAGCGACGCGCCGCTGCCGGCATATTCGAGCCATGCCGCGGCGAAGCCGCCGCCGGCCAGCGCTGCCAGCACCGGGGCCACCTCGGAGGCGCCGGCCGCCTGCAGGTCGACGCCGAATTCCTGCGCGTCGCGCGCGAGACCATCGTTATCGAAGCGGCGCGCCACCACGTCCATGTCGCCGGCGTCGCTCTGCCAGGCGATGACGAAACCGTGGTCGTCCAGGGCGGTCACCGTCGGCGCAGTGACGAGGACATCGCCGGTGGTGTTGGCGGTGTCCGCGAAAAGAGTCACACCCTCCGCATTGATCACCTGGAAGTTGACGACCGTCGAGCCGACACTGTGATCGACCCAGGCCACGACCATGTTGCCGTTGTCGAGGCCTGTCACGCTGACTTCCGGCGTGTCCGGCGACATGTCGTTCTCGCTGAGCGTGACAATGGTGTGCGGCACGACCGGATCGCCGCTGCCGCCGATGGTCGGTGCGAACACCGCGAGGTAGACGCCGCGCGTTCCCGGTTCGACCCAGGCAGCGGCAAAGCCGCCGTCCTTCAGGCCGGTGAAGCTGGTGCCGGCCATATTGCCCGGGAAATCGATGGTCTGCAGGTCGTCCGCACGTCCACCGAAGATCGTACGCTCCTGGAAATGGATATTTGCGTCGTCGCCGCGCCAGCCGACCAGGTAGTTGCCGTTCTCGAGGGTCGTGATGGAGGGCGAGGAAACCATGTAGCGCCCCGCTTCCGCCAGCATGACTGCCGGACCTGCGTGGCCCTCGACATCGATGATGCGCGTATAGACGGCGCTACCGTTGGCGCCGTTGGGGCCGATGTAGCCCACCGCGAAGCTGCCGTCCGCCAGGCCGGTCACGACCGGCTCCAGGATAGCGTTGCCGCCGAGCTCGATCGGTTCGCCGACCGGATGGCCGGCCGCGTCGCGCACCTGGGCGAACAGCGCGCTGTCCGTGCCCTGGCCGGCTGCCGTCCATACGGTGATGAAGTTACCGTTCGACAATTCCGCGATGGAAGCATGTTGGGGGCCGACCGAACCGGCACCGTTGGGGAGGTAGAAGGGATCGCTCACCGTGACGGCGGCGTTGCTCGAATTCGAAGGCATGGTGCTAAATGGCATGAGAAAGTTCGGATGATTGAAAACGCATTTCCAGGCGTCCCGCCCGAACGGAGGAAAGGCCTGAGATCGTGATGCGTGCCCGCGACGCCTGTCGGCAATCGCTTGCGCATGATTCACTACGGCAACAAAATGCGCAATCCGAAACAACCAGTAAAGTCGATAAATACGCAAAAATCCAACGCTTCTTTGCGTGCAAGATAAGCGTTTTGACTGATTTAAATGAGCGATTTACAAGCTTGCGCGATTCACAACATGGGTGAAATCGTTGGCGCCGGAAGGTGGATCGATGCCAGTGTTCAAGCATCGGGAAGGAAAATCAGCTAGCTTGTGACAAGCATGGCAATCTTGTCACGAACGCAGGACGTTCAGGGTTTTCTAGCGGGCGCCCAGGCTGCGCACGCAGTAGTCGGCCATTGCCGCCTGCACGCCAGGGTCTTCGCCGATCGCGCCGGCGAGCTGCAGCTTCAGGCCGGGATGCGCCGTGCGGATGCCCTCGGCCAGCGCCGGCAGGTCGCGCAGCAAATGGCCGCCCTGCCCCAGGAACACCGGCACCACGGTGATCTCGTTGACGCCCTGCGCCACCAATGCATCGACAGCCGGCGGCAAGCGCGGTTCCATCAGTTCGAGGAATGCCAGCGTGACCGGCATGCCGGGCAGTTGCGCGCCCAGCGTGTCACGCAGGCGCTCGAAGGGCGCGGCCCAGCTGGCGGCGCGGGCGCCGTGGGCGAACAGGATCAGGGCGCGCGTCATCAGTGCCGCTCCACCCACCACAGGGCCCCGATGGCCAGCAGCGAGAACAGCATGCTGGGCGCGGCTGCGGTGAAGAAGGCCGGCAGGGCCGTGAGCACACCGAGGTGCGAGAACAGGGCATTCAGGAGCAGGAAGCTCACGCCGATCATGATGCCGACGAAGATCTTCAGGCTGACTCCGCCGCTGCGGGTGTGCAGGTAGGCGAAGGGCAGCGCCAGCGCCATCAGGACCAGGATCGACAGCGGATCGATCAGCTTCTTCCAGAACGCCACCTTGAAGCGGTCGGTCTCCTGGCGGTTCTCGGCCAGGTGGCGGGTGTAGACCGCCAGTTCGTTGGCCGACATGCGTTCCGGATCCGAGCGCGACACCGACAGGATCTTGGGCGTGATCTCCGAGGCCAGGTCGAGCGAATCGAGCTTGCGGGTGCTGACGGCGGACGTCTCCTGGCCGAAGGCGGCCTGCAGGCTCTGGCCTTCGGGACGCGGGGAGCCCGGCGCCGGCAGTTCGCGGCTGTTGCTGAACAGGGTCTGGCTGACCCCGGTCAGGCGCCAGGTATTATTGCCTCGATACGTTCCGCCGCTGGCGACGATCAGGGCGCGCATGCGCATATTGGGATCGAACTCGTACAGGCGCACGTCGACCAGCTGGCCGTCCGGGCGGATCTGGCGCACGTTGAAGAAGCGCGTGCCCACCACCGGCCCCTTGACGCCGTCGGTGTGGATGCTGTCCTTGGTCCACATGCCCGAGCGGAAGTCGGCCGACAGGGTGGAGCCCTTGGCGGCCAGGCGTACCCGCTCGGCCAGCGGCGCGGTGCGCGGGGTAATCAGTTCGCCAAACACGAAGGCGACCAGCACGAACAGGATGCCGACCTTGAACACCATGGCTGCCGCCATGCGGGTCGACATCGAGGATGCGCGCATGATGGTGAATTCCGAGCTCGAGGCGAATTGCGCCATCGTGTAGATGGTGCCGATCAGCGCCGCCACCGGCATCACCTGGTAGACGTTGCCCGGCATTTGCAGCAGCACGTAGATCAGCGCGCTCTGGAAATCGTAGCCGCCCTTGCCTACCGAGGGCAACTCGCCGCTCAGGTCCATGAAGGAGATCAGGCCGAGGAAAGCGACCGCGACGAAGGCCACGGACTGGATGATGCTGACGGCGAAATAGCGTTGCAGGATACTCATTCGGACTCCACCCGGACCGGCGTTGCGGCCGCGGCAGACGGATGCGCGATGCGCCGGCGTTTCCAGGCATTGATCAGGACCATCGGATGCCAGCGGTGGTTAACGTTCAGGCGCCAGGCGAACAGCGCGAGCACGGCCAGGATCGCCAGCAGGTGCAGCGGCCACCAGGCCACCGCGAAGTCGAGCTTGCCGCGCTGGACGCTGCGCTCCAGCAGCTTGGTCAGGTTGTTATAGGTGAAGAAGATCAGCAGGGCCAGGATCATGTTAGCGGAACTGCCCGCGCGCGGATTGACGAAGCCGAGCGGGATCGCCAGCAGCATCAGCACCAGGCACACGATCGGCTGCGAGATACGCGACAGCAGCTCGGCGCGGGTGTACTGGTTTTCCACCGACAGCAGCGCCGAGGTGGGTAGCGCATTGATCGGGGTGTCGGCGCCCAGCACCGCCATCTTCGTCGCGACCCGCATGCTGTAGCGCTCGAATTCCATCGACTGGAAATCGGCCTGGCCCGGGGTGCCCTGGTAGCGGCGGCCGTTGGTCAGTACCAGGTACTGGCCGCCCTTGGCGTCGGTCTCGATCACGCCCTCCTTGGCGACCACGATCGAATTGCGCTGGCCGTCGTTGGAGTTGACGAACACGTTCTGCACCACGGTGGCGCCGGCGGTCGAACGCTCGACGAAGAACACGCGGTCGCTGGACGACGATTCGCGGAACTGGCCGGGCGCCACGCGTTTGAGGTCTTCGCGCTTCTGGAAGCGCTCGACGAATTCGGTGCGCTTCATGGCGGCCCAGGGTGTCACCAGCAGCGCCAGCACCGCGACCAGCGCCATCACCGGCAGGCCGAAGGTGAGCACCGGACGAATCCAGCGCCGCAGCGACATGCCAGAGGCAAACCAGACCACCATCTCGGAATCGCGGTAGCTGCGTGTGACCACGGCCAGCACCGCGATGAAGATGGTGAGCGTGAGGATGGTCGGGAGGTAGCTCAGGATGGCGAAGCCGATCAGGGCCAGCACGTCGCCGGATGCGACCTTGCCGCCGGCTGCGCTGCCGAGCACACGGATCAGGGTCCAGGTCACCAGGACAGTGAACAGCACCGTGAAGGTGGCGCCGGCCGATCCGGCCAATTCACGTTGCAGGGCGCGTCGAAATATCATTCAATAAATAGCTATAATTGCAGGTTAGCGAAGCACATGCCCAAAAGGTTTTAGTGCCGCAAAAATCACCGAACCGGAGAACCAAAAATGGACTTTAGCATAAAAGCATTCGACACCAGGAACACCCTCGCCGCTGCGAAAGCAGGGGTCGTGGCGGTCGCGGTGTTCGAGAACAAGAAGCTGTCGCAAGCCGCCCAGGCGCTCGACGCCGGCGGCGAGATCACCGCGGCGCTCAAGTCCGGCGACATCAGCGGCAAGGCCGGTTCCACCCTGCTGCTGCGCGGCGTTGCCGGTGTCGGCGCGGCGCGCGTGCTGCTGGTCGGCATGGGCGCGGACACCCAGATCACCGAGAAAACCTTCGGCAGCGCCGTCAATGCGGCCCTGAAAGTGTTCGGCACCCTGGGCAGCCAGGATGCCATTATCGCATTCCCGCTGGTGGATGTGAAAGACCGCGACGTCAACTGGGCGGTGCGCGCACTCGTGATCGCCGCCAATGAGACCGAACACCGTACCGACACGCAAAAGAGCAAGAAGGATCCGGCGGTCGCCGGCGTGCGCAAGATCGTGATCGCGGCCGACGCGGCGAATGCCGCCACGGCGCTCAAGGGCACCCTGGCGCAGGCCGTCGCGATCTCCAACGGCATGCAGCTCACCAAGGAACTGGGCAACCTGTCGCCGAACGTCTGCACCCCGACCTACCTCGCCAACACCGCGCGCCAGCTGGCCGACGAATACGGCTTCGAGATCGAAGTCCTGGAGCGCAAGCAGCTCGAAGCGCTGAAGATGGGCAGCTTCCTGTCGGTCACCCGTGGCAGCGACGAGCCGCCGAAGTTCATCGTCCTGAAGCACATGGGCGGCAACAAGAAGGATGCGCCGACCGTCCTGATCGGCAAGGGCATCACGTTCGACACCGGCGGCATCTCGCTGAAGGCCGGACCCGGCATGGACGAGATGAAGTACGACATGTGCGGCGCCGGCTCGGTGCTGGGCACCTTCCGCGCGATCGGCGAGATGGGTCTGAAGCTGAACGTGATCGGCATCGTGGCGGCCTGCGAGAACATGCCGTCGGGCCGCGCCACCAAGCCCGGCGACATCGTGACCTCGATGAACGGCCTCACCATCGAGGTCCTGAACACCGACGCCGAAGGCCGCCTGATCCTGTGCGACGCCCTCACCTACGCCGAGCGCTTCAAGCCGGCCGCCGTGGTCGACATCGCCACCCTCACCGGCGCCTGCATCATCGCCCTCGGCCACCACACCAGCGGCCTGTTCACCCGCCACGACGACGCGCACGACGCGCTGGCCGACGAACTTCTCACCGCCGGCAAGCAGACCGGCGACGTGGCATGGCGCTTCCCGCTGGGCGAGATCTACAACGAGCAGCTGAAGTCGAACTTCGCGGACCTGGCCAACATCGGCACCCCGGGTGCAGCGTCGATCACGGCGGCATGCTTCCTGGAGAACTTCACCCGCAAGTACACCTGGGCGCACCTGGATATCGCGGGCACGGCGTGGAAGTCGGGCGCGGCCAAGGGCGCAACCGGACGTCCGGTGCCGCTGCTGAGTACCTTCCTGCTGAATCGTGTGAAGTAAGCTTCTGCTAACGAAAACAGCCCCGCTCGCGGGGCTGTTTTGTTTTGTGCGTGGCTATGCGGCAGCCACTGCCTCAGAACACCGGCGCGCTCACCCTGCCCTCAAACGCCACCGCCTCGCGCGACTTCACCGCCTCCAGCAACACCGTGTAATTCGCCGGATACCCATACCCCGCCCCCGAATGCCGGTCGACCAACTGCCCCAGCCCCGCGCTGATCACGACATTGCCCATCAGGCTGGACGTATCCGCCCGCGCACCGACTGTCTCGTGCGCCATCGCCATGCCATCCTTCTTGCAGCTCACAAGCAGCGGTTCGGTACTGCGGGTGACGGTGACGCGGTTCGGCAGCACGGTGAACCAGCGCCCCTTGTCGTTGCTCAGCACGCAGCCCACGCCGCCGACTTCCTGATAGTCGAGCACGGCATGCAGTTCGAGCTGCTGCAAGGGAGAATCGGACAGCGTGGCGCAGCCGCTCAGCAAGAGCGGTGCGGCAAGGATGAGGGAAAGAAAACGCGACATGGAACCCGCCAGAAAAGACTTCATGTCCTATTTACGGCAGGCAAGAAGAATGCTGAAGGGTTCAGGCGTCGAACGGCGAAAAACGCGGGGTGGCGACGCCGTCCACGCTGACGGTTTCGAAGAAGGCGGCCCGGGGACGCACCCAGACGACGCCGTCCTGGCCGCGATAGACCATCACAGGCGTATGGTCCGCTTCCAGCACGGCTTCGCAGACCAGGTCGTAGATGCCGCCCTTGTAGTGACGGTAACGGACCGTCACTGCGATCAGGCCTTGGCTTCGGCCACGTCCTTCTGCTTCTTCTTCAGGGTCTGGATAACCTTGAGCACGCCTTCCATACCGGCGGCTCCATCCAGTTCGCCAAAGGCGTCCAGCACCTCGTTCAGGACGCGGTTGCGCACCGCAGCTTCGTCCTGGGTGATGGCGGCCCCGGCGGCAGGCGCCGCGTCCGCTTCCTTGGCGAACTTCGACGGCGCTTCGGCGGCAGCCTTGGCGCCATGCGTCAGAGCGGCCTGCCAGATCACCCAGCGGCGCTGGGTTTCATAGACGAGGTACTCCTCCGGCTTGTCTTCGCGGCGGCGGGTGATATGGCCTTCGCGCTGGGCCCACGCTTCGAATGCAGTGCGCATTTCAGTCCTTTGTCAATCAACGTCCGGTGTCATCTGCTATTGAAATAACAATCTAGCAATGTCTCTCAATATAACATCTTCAACTCTGCCGACCGTCCGCACGATTGCGCGACCGCCTGGCTGGGTTTCCGGACTAATTTTAAGTCTGCAAATAGTACAACGTTAGTTGCATCAACGCAATTACCCTGTTCCCGGAAAGAAACAGTGTTAAATGCCTCGCCGCTAGTTTAATGCTTTTGTGAATGCTTTCACAGCCCCGCGCGCATCAAACTGTCACAATTATTTAGTATTCTATTAAGTTATTCTACCATAGCAAATTGCTCCACACGCAAGGTTATGGGCGGCCGAACAACAATTGCTCTATCTTTAGTATCATTCCTAAGCGTACAACACAAATTCCGATGCTCCATGCATAGTTGACGTATTGAAGCATTCTCAAGCAATGCCGCAACCTCACTTCAATAGCGGTCTCGCAACGTCTACCTTAGCGGAGACGTCGATTCCGTTGATCTGCCTAGCCTACTCTACTCCGAAGCCAACTTCGATACGGAAAACGCGAGCAAGAATGATCATTTTCCCTCTGCTCACAAGGAAATGTGTCATGGCGATAGATGTCAGCCTGCAGATCGATGGCGTGAAAGGAGAAGGCACCGACTTGACTCACGCTGGATGGGTTGACAGCTTGCAAAGGAAATCTTCGACGCCATTGGGCCTGACCTGAAACTCGCCTGTGGTACGAGCTTGGGGATGCGCCAGCGCGAACGCGGGGATGTGTCCTGTTCCTACGACAAGGATGATGCGCGATCCCCGTACACCTGCCACTTCGGCCTGGACCTTCGTAAGGGCAAGAGCATTGAAGGCGCTACTTGCTGACGCGTGCTGCCCGAGCCGTAGACCGGAAACTGAAAATGTCAGGCATCGGGCCGAACTCGGCACGCATCACTGCTGACCGCGTATACTCTCTGCTTGAGCCAGCATAGACGGGTAGCTAGATAGGTAGCTAGACGTAATTCCCAGCTACCCAATCAACCTGTTTGTCATCGTAGAGAATGAATGTCATGAAGATCGCCACCTGGAACGTCAACTCCCTGAAAGTCCGCCTCGCCCACCTGCTGACCTGGCTGGAAGCCAACCCGGTCGACGTGCTCTGCATCCAGGAAACCAAGCTGACCGACGACAAGTTCCCGGTGGCCGAACTGGTGGCGGCCGGTTATCAGGTCGCCTTCAGCGGCCAGAAGACCTATAACGGGGTCGCCATCCTGTCGAAACACCCGATCGAGAACGTGCAGAAGAATAATCCGCTGTTCGAGGACGAGCAGCAGCGCATCCTCGCCGCCACGATTGGCGGCATGCGCATCGTGTGCGCCTACATGCCGAACGGGCAGGAGATCGGCAGCGACAAGTTTGCCTACAAGATGGCCTGGCTGGCGGCGCAGAAGGAATGGATCGCGGGCGAGATGGCTGCGCATCCGCGCCTGGCGCTGCTGGGCGACTACAACATCGCGCCGGAAGCGCGCGACGTGCACGACCCTGCGGAATGGGAAAACCATATCCACTTCACGCCGCCCGAGCGCGCGGCGATGCAGGAATTGATCGACCTGGGCCTGGTCGATTCGTTCCGCCTGTTCGAGCAGCCGGAGAAGCAGTACAGCTGGTGGGATTACCGCCAGATGGCCTTCCGCCGCAACCGCGGCCTGCGCATCGACCACATCCTGCTCACCAAGGAGCTGGCGCAGCGCTGCACCGCCTGCCACATCGACCGCGAGACCCGCAAATGGGAGCAGCCGTCGGACCACGCGCCGGTGGTCGCGACGCTGAGCGACTGATTCAGGGACGCAGGCGCGCGAGCAGCGCGTCGATGGTCTGGCGACGGTCGAGCGGACTGTCTGGAAGAACGATGTCCGGATGCACCAGCGCCGCTTCGCGGCTGCCCGAGGGGCGGTCCAGCACGAAGCGCGGGATGGTGATCTCCAGGCCGGTGTTGGGCAAGCTGACGCCAACCACGCCGCCGGTCTGGCGCGTGCGCGCATAGCCGCGGGCGCCCACCAGTTTTGCGAAACCGAAGTCCTGCATCACATTGCTGAACAGGACCGCCGACGAATAGGTCAGGCGCCCCACCAGCACATAGGTCGTGCCGGTGAAACGCAGCGGGTTATCCGGCTGCGGCGCGACCCAGGTGTCGCCGAAGCCGTGCACGACATCGCCCACCTTCTCCGTCCCGCTGGCCCGCCCAGCGATCACCTTCTTGATGTAGCTGGAGCCGTTGCGAGCCGGCTTGTCGGCCACGTAGGGCAGGATGCCGGACTTCCACATGTCGTCGTTGCCGCCGGTGTTGCCGCGCACGTCGATGATCAGGGTCGTCACGCCCGCGGCGTGGATCTTCGTGAACGCATCGTTGGTGAAGTCGTAGAAGGCCTGGGGGTCGGGCCACTGGAACTGGTTGATCGTCAGGAGCGCGGCCTTGTCGGGCAGTAGTTCGAAGCCATAGGTCTGGGCAAACGTCGGCTCCGCCACCGAGGACGGCAAAGCAGCACTGCCGGCGACAGTCACCGTGCGCGATTGCCCGCCCTGCCCCAGCGCCAGTTCGAAACGCTGCGGTGCGCCGTAGGCCTGCCAGTAATACAGCCAGAACCGGCGCGACAGCAGGTTGGCCTGCAACGCCGGGGTGTCGCCCGCCATGAGGTCGAGCAGTTCGCGCGCCACGCGCTCGGCCGGCACGCCGTTGATGCGCTCGATGCGGGCGCCGGCCAGCTCGCCCGCGAGGATCGTCATCGCCCCCGCCGCGTCGATCTGCACCTCGTAGGGGAACAGTACGCCGCCGGCCGCGACATGCGCCCGCGTGGCTGCCCTCCAGTCCGGCTGGGTCACGAACATGTGGCCGTCGGCGAACAGGGGATTGAGCGTGGCCAGCGTGCGCCAGGCCTGGCTGCGCTGCATCGGCTGGCGGAACTGCGCTTCGATGCGCTCGTAGGCCAGGCGCAGCGTTTCGCGGCTGACGAACAGCCCCGGCTCGGGGTGGATGCGCTCGATCTCCGCGCGCAGCAAGCGCAGGTCAGCTTGCAGCGCATCGGGTGCGATCGGCGTGTCCGCGGCCCTGGCGGGCGCCGCCAGCAGGCATACGGCAACGAAGAGGGTATTCAGGATGGAACGCACGGCATCCGGCCTTTCATGATTGTTGGACATAACATGCAGTCTAGCAACTGTTAATATGGCTACGGGTTAATCCAACTAACTGCTCAGTTAAGTCCAGACTTCATGATTCACAGCGAAGACTTGCGTTTCTTCAGCATCCTGTCCAGCCATTCCTCGCTGGCCGAGACTGCCCGCGCGCTCAACGTCACGCCCTCCTCCGTCACCCAGCGCCTGCAAGGCATCGAGGAAAAACTGCAGCTGAAACTGATCCACCGGCAGGGCCGCACCATCGGGCTGAGCGACGAGGGGCAGTTGCTGCTCGAGCGCGCGCGCCTGATCATGGCCGACATGGACGAACTGCAGGAGGCGCTGCACGACCGCAAGAACGCCCTGGTGGGACGGCTGCGCATCCTGGCGCCGCTGGGATTCGGCAACGAGTACGTGGCCGAGCTGGCGGCGCGCTTCCAGGCCGAGCATGGCGGCGTGTCGGTCGAACTGGTGCTGTCGGACAGCCCGAATCGCCAGGCATTGGCATCCTGGGACATCGTGATCCACATCGGGGCATTGCGCGATTCGTCGATGCCGCACACGGTGCTGGCCCGGAACCAGCGTTACCTGTGCGCCGCGCCCGATTACGTCGCACGCCACGGCCAACCTGCGAGCATCGCCGCACTGCGCGGCCACGCTTGCATCGCGCTGCAGGAGAATGCGGAGGACGTGACCATGTGGCGCCTGCGCCCACCCGGTGCGGAAGATTACGAAACGATCCGGATCCGCCCGCGCCTGACCAGCAACGACGGCCGCGTGGTCAAGGGCTGGGCCCTGAAGGGCTACGGCATCATGCTGCGCTCGGAGTGGGACGTGGCCCAGGAACTGCGCAGCGGCGCGCTGCTGCGCATCCTGCCGGACCACGCGCTGCCGGAGGCCGACATCGTCGCCCTGCTCGGATCGGCCCAGCGCCGGCGCTCGGCCCGGACCATGCGCTTCCTCGAGCTGCTCAAGGGTTCGCTGGAAGCGCGTCCCTGGCGCAGTCCTGCCTGAACAGCAGGCGCTCGGCTTCCAGTGCCGGCAGCGGCCGCGCGAAGAGGTAGCCCTGGGCGTACTGGCAGCCGTAGCCCTCTAATAGCGCAGCCTGTCCCGCGGTCTCGACGCCCTCGGCCACCACCGACAATCCCAGGCTGTTGGCCAGCGCCATCACCGCCGCGACGATGGCGCGGTCCTCGGCGCTGGCCTCGAGTTCGCGCACGAAAGCGCGGTCGATCTTGATCTTCCTGACCGGGAAGCGCTTCAGGTAAGCCAGGCTCGAATAACCGGTGCCGAAGTCGTCGATCGACAGGCGCATGCCCATGCCGTTTATCTGGCGCAGGATCTCGAGGGTCTGGCCGCCGTGCTGCATCAGCGCGGTCTCGGTGATCTCGAATTCGACCAGCGCCGGGTCGATGCCGGTCGCGTCGACGATGCGCCGGATCGAGGCCACCAGGCCGTCGTGCATGAACTGGCGCGCCGACAGGTTGATCGCCAGCGGCACCGGGCGCAAGCCTTGTCGCTGCCATTCCATGCTCTGTTCGCAGGCGCGCCTGATCACCCATTCGCCGACCGCCACGATGGTGCCGTTTTCTTCCAGGATCGGGATGAATTCGTCCGGACCGACCAGCACCTCGCCATCGCGGCGCCAGCGCAGCAGCACTTCCAGCGCGTGCAGGCGGCGCGTGGCGGTGTCGACGATCGGCTGGAAGTGCAGTTCGAATTCGTCGCGCAGCAAGGCGCCGCGCAGGCTCGATTCGAGCGCGAAGCGGCGCGCCGCCGCCTGGTTCATGCCCTCGTCAAAAAACTGGTAGTTGTTGCGGCCCGCGGCCTTGGCGTGATACATCGCGGCGTCGGCGTGGCGCATCAGGGTGTCGACGTCGACCCCGTGGTCCGGGTACAGGCAGATCCCGATCGAGGGCGAGATGTGCAGGCTGTGGCCCTCGAACGGGATGGGCGTGGCGAGCGTCTCGATGATCTTGTCGCCGACCTGCGCGCACTCGCCGGCGCCGCCGACGTCCGGCAGCAGCACCACGAACTCGTCACCGCCCAGGCGCGCCACGGTGTCGCTGTGGCGCACCGCCGCGCACAGGCGCCTGGCGACTTCGCGCAGCAGGTGGTCGCCGGTGGCGTGGCCGAGCGAATCGTTGATGTTCTTGAAGCGGTCCAGGTCGATGAACATCACCGCCAGCGGGTGGCCGTTGCGCTGGCTCGACTTCAGCGCGCAGTCGAGGCGGTCTGACAGCAGCGCGCGGTTCGGCAGTCCGGTCAGGGTGTCGTGGTAGGCCATCTGGTGCACGCGCGCCTCGGCCTGGCGCCGTTCCGCGATCTCTTCGAGCAGCAGCCGGTTGGCGCCGGCAAGCTCCGCGGTGCGTTCGGCGACCCGCACCTCCAGCTCGTCGCGCGCCCGCCGGATCCCTTCAGCCGCCTCGCGCCGTGCGGTGACGTCGTCCAGCAGCCAGACGCTGCGCCCGGCCTTTTCCTGCAGGTCGAACAGGCGGCCCGACAGGCGCACCCAGAAGCGGCTGCCGTCGCGCCGCATCATCTCGACTTCGTCGGTGTGCACCTGGCCCGCATGGAAGCTGCGGCCGGCGTCGCGGTAGGCCGCGGCGTAGCCTTCATCGCTCGGGTACAGCGCGCGCACCGGAGTGCCGTCCATGCCGCCGGGCGCGCTGCCGAACAGCTCTTCCATCTTGCGGTTGCAGTGCAGGGTCCGGCCGTGTTCGACCACCGCGATGCCGAGCACCGCGTTGTCGAGGATGGCGCGGTTCTCGAGCAGCGCGTTGCGCAGCTGGATCTCGTCCTCGCGCTCGCGGGTGCGGTCCTCGAACATCCAGATCGCGCCCATCGCCGGGTCGTCCGGGTTGAACAGGTAGCCGTTCAGCTGGCCCCAGATGCGGGTGCCGTCCTTGCGCACGAACTGGGTCACGGCGCGGTAGGCCTGTCCGCCCGCCAGCTGCGCATAGGCCACGGCGCCGAAGTCCGCGTAGGCTTCGTCGTCGGGATAGACGATGCGGGTCGAGCGGCCCAGCGCCTCGCCGTCGCGGTAGCCGAACATGGTGGCGAAGGCCGGGTTGTAGCGCTGGATGATGCGGTTGCGGGTGTACATGATGCCGAGGGTGGCATTGGTCATGATCGCCTGCACCTCGAACAGGGTCTGGCGCACTTCGGTCACGTCCTCGACGATCCAGATGGTGCCGGCCTCGCGCGCATTCGGGTCCACCGCGCGGGCGCGCAGCCGGGCCCAGATGGTCGAGCCGTCGCGCCGCTTGAACGGGTACTCGCCCTTCTCGAACAGGCTGCCGCTGGCCAGCACCGGATAGGCTTCCGAGGTCAAGGCCTGGTAGGCCTCCATCGAGCCGAACACGTCGGCCGGGTGCAGGCGGCTCAGCTCCGCATAGCTGTAGTCGAGCATCTCGCAGATGCGCGGGTTGCAGGACTTGAACTGGCCCGGCAGGGTGAACACGACGCCGACCGGCGCATTCTCGAGGATGGCGCGCTGCTCGCGCAGGGCGATGCGCAGCATCTCGTGTTCACGGTCGCGGGCCGGCTTGGGGTGCGCCGTGTCGCCGGTGTCCAGCGCAATGGAGGGTCGGTCCATGTTTCCTGATTGTTTCCTGGCTAACTTGCCATTTAGCAATCATAAACCACAAACCCAAGTTGTTCCAAAACTGACAAGCACTTTTGGTAGACGTGTTGTTGCGACCCGTCAAAGTGCTTATCTGGCAAACTTAACTTAGAAACAATCTCCCGGCACCCTCACCCAGCCCTCCATCAGCACGCGCGCGCTGCGGCTCATGATGGCTTTCGCCACGCTCCACTCGCCGTTTTCCTGCACCGCCTCGGCGCCCACGCGCAGGGTGCCGGAAGGATGACCGAAGCGCACTGCGCTGCGCTCGCCGCCGCCGGCAGCCAGGTTGACCAGGGTGCCGGGAATGGCGGCGGCGGTGCCGATCGCCACCGCTGCCGTGCCCATCATCGCGTGATGCAGCTTGCCCATCGAGAGCGCGCGCACCAGCAGGTCGACGTCGGACGCAGCGACCTGTTTGCCGCTGGAGGCGACGTAGCCCGCCGGCTTGGCCACGAACGCCACCTTCGGCGTGTGCTGGCGCTTGGCCGCGTCCTCGATGCCAGCGATCAGGCCCATGCGCACGGCGCCGTGGGCGCGGATGGTCTCGAACATGGCCAGCGCACGCGGGTCGCCGTTGATCGCGTCCTGCAGCTCGGCGCCGGTGTAGCCGACCGCGTCGGCGTTGATGAAGATGGTCGGGATGCCGGCGTTGATCATGGTCGCCTGCAGGATGCCCACGCCGGGGACGTCCAGCTCGTCGACCAGGTTCCCGGTCGGGAACATCGCGCCGCCGGCGCCCTCCTCTTCCGCCGCCGGGTCGAGGAACTCGAGCTGCACCTCGGCCGCCGGGAAGGTCACGCCGTCGAGTTCGAAGTCGCCGGTTTCCTGGACTGCGCCATTCGTCATCGGGACGTGGGCGATGATGGTCTTGGCGATGTTGGCTTGCCAGATGCGGACGGTGCACATGCCGTCCTGCGGCACGCGTTCCGGTTCCAGCAGGCCACTGGCGATGGCGAACGATCCGACCGCCGCCGACAGGTTGCCGCAGTTGCCGCTCCAGTCCACGAAAGGCTTGTCGATCGAGACCTGGCCGAACAGGTAGTCGATGTCGTGGCCTTCACGCTCGCTCTTCGCGACGATGACAGCCTTGCTGGTGCTGGAAGTGGCGCCGCCCATGCCGTCGATCTGCTTGGCGTAGGGGTCGGGGGAGCCGATCACGCGCAACAGGAGCGCGTCGCGCGCCGGGCCGGGCACGCGGGCCGCTTCGGGGAGGTCTTGCAGGCGGAAGAAAACGCCCTTGCTGGTGCCGCCACGCATATAGGTGGCGGGGATTTTGATTTGGGGGGTGTGTGCCATGTGACGTTGTTACTTCATTGTTAGCCGAAAACCCGTCATTCCCGCGCAGGCGGGAACGACGTGCGAAGGATGGCGTCCGAAATGATTACGCGGCTGCTTTGGGCGCTGACGATTCGAGGAAGTCTTGCGCGAAGCGTTGCAGCACACCGCCCGCCTCGTAAATTGCCACTTCCTCGGCCGTATCGAGTCGGCAGGTGACCACCACCTCGACCCGTTCGCCATTGCGACGATGGATGACCAAGGTCAGGTCGGTCCGCGGCGTACGCTCTCCGATCACATCGAAGGTCTCGGTCCCATCGATGCCCAAGGTAAGCCGATTCACGCCCGCCTTGAACTCCAGCGGCAGCACACCCATCCCCACCAGATTGGTCCGGTGGATCCGCTCGAAGCCCTCGGCCACGATCGCCTCCACGCCCGCCAGCCGCACGCCCTTGGCTGCCCAGTCACGCGACGAGCCCTGGCCGTAGTCGGCGCCGGCGATCACGATCAGCGGCTGCTTGCGCTCCATATAGGTCTCGATCGCTTCCCACATGCGGGTGACCTGCCCTTCCGGCTCGATGCGCGCCAGCGAGCCGGCTTTCACATTGCCCATCGCATCGACCACCATCTCGTTCTTCAGCGTCGGATTGGCGAAGGTCGCGCGCTGCGCCGTCAGGTGGTCGCCCCGGTGCGTCGCATAGGAGTTGAAGTCCTCCTCCGGCAGGCCCATCTTCGCCAGGTATTCGCCGGCGGCGGAATCGAGCATGATCGCGTTCGATGGCGACAGGTGATCGGTGGTAATGTTGTCGCCCAGGACCGCCAGCGGCCGCATGCCGGCCAGGCTACGCTCACCGGCCAGTGCGCCTTCCCAGTACGGCGGACGGCGGATGTAGGTGCTCATCGGGCGCCAGTCGTACAGCGGATCGACCTTGACGCCATCGTCCGCGACGCGCGCGAACATCGGCGTGTAGACCTTGCGGAACTGCTCGGGCTTGACGCTGTTCGCCACCACGGCGTCGATTTCTTCGTCGGATGGCCACAGGTCGGCCAGGCGGATCTCGCGGCCATTCGCATCGACGCCCAGCACATCCTTCTCGATATCGAAACGGATGGTGCCGGCGATCGCATACGCCACCACCAGCGGCGGCGAAGCCAGGAAGGCCTGCTTCGCGTAGGGGTGGATGCGGCCGTCGAAATTGCGGTTGCCCGACAGGACCGCGGTCGCGTACAGGTCGCGCTCGATGATCTCCTGCTGGATCGTCGGATCCAGCGCGCCGCTCATGCCATTACACGTGGTGCAGGCGAAAGCGACCACGCCAAAGCCCAGCTGGTCCAGTTCGGGCGTGAGGCCGGCTTCGTCCAGGTACAGGGCGACGGCCTTGGAACCCGGCGCGAGCGAACTCTTGACCCAGGGCTTGCGCGTGAGGCCGGCGCGGTTGGCGTTGCGCGCGATCAGGCCGGCCGCGATCATGTTGCGTGGGTTGTTGGTGTTGGTGCAGCTGGTGATGGCCGCGATGATCACCGCGCCGTCCGGCATCAGGCCCGGTTCGTTCTCCACCACGCCCGAGATGCCGCGCGCCGCCAGTTCGGAAGTCGGCACGCGCTTGTGCGGGTTCGACGGGCCGGCGATATTGCGCACCACGGTCGACAGGTCGAACGACAGCGTGCGCTCGTACTGGGCATTCGCCAGGCTGTCGGCCCACAGGCCGGCTTCCTTGGCATAGGCTTCGACCAGCTGCACGGTCTCTTCCTCGCGCCCGGTCAGGCGCAGGTACTTGATGGTTTGCTCGTCGATGTAGAACATCGCGGCGGTGGCGCCGAATTCCGGCGCCATGTTCGAGATCGTCGCACGGTCGCCCAGGGTCAGGCTCGATGCGCCCGCGCCGTAGAACTCGAGGTAGCTCGAGACCACTTTCGACTGGCGCAGGAACTCCGTCAGCGCCAGCACGATGTCGGTGGCGGTGATACCGGGTTGCGCTTTACCGGTCAGCTCGACGCCGATGATGTCCGGCAGGCGCATCCACGAGGCCCGGCCCAGCATGACGCTCTCCGCTTCCAGGCCGCCGACGCCGATCGCGATCACGCCGAGCGCGTCGACCATCGGGGTGTGCGAGTCGGTGCCGACCAGGGTGTCCGGGTAGGCCACGCCTTGCTCGGACTGGATCACCGGCGACATGCGCTCCAGGTTAATCTGGTGCAGGATGCCGTTCCCGGGCGGGATCACGTCGACGTTCCGGAAGGCCTTCTTGGTCCAGTCGATGAAGTGGAAGCGGTCTTCGTTGCGGCGGTCCTCGATGGCGCGGTTCTTTTCGAACGCGTCCGGATCGAAGCCGCCGCATTCGACGGCCAGCGAGTGGTCGACCACCAGCTGGGTCGGGACCACCGGATTGACCAGGGCCGGGTCGCCACCTTGCAGCGCGATGGCGTCGCGCAGGCCGGCAAGGTCGACCAGCGCGGTCTGGCCGAGGATGTCGTGGCAGACCACGCGGGCGGGGAACCAGGGGAAGTCGAGGTCGCGTTTACGCTCGATGATCTGTTTCAGCGAGTCGGTCATGCTGGCCGGGTCGCAGCGGCGGACCAGGTTCTCGGCCAGCACGCGCGAAGTGTAGGGCAAGGAGTCGTAGGCGCCGGGCTGGATGGCGTCGACCGCGGCGCGCGTGTCGAAGTAGTCCAGCGAGGTGCCTGGGAGGGGTTTGCGGTGGTTGGTGTTCATCATGGTATTACTCGTATGCTCGATGCGCTCGCTTACTAAGCTACCCGTAAGACCGTCATTCCCGCGAAGGCGGGAATCCAAGTTTGCGTGAGCGGCCTGCAAACAAAATTGGGTTCCCGCCTTCGCGGGAACGACGACTAAGGGGCCGCAGGTACTCTTTACTTCCGGTCCGCGATCGGCACGAATTGCAGATCCTCCGGACCCACATAATTCGCGCTCGGACGAATGATCTTGTTGTCGATACGCTGTTCGATCACGTGCGCCGCCCAGCCTGAGGTACGCGAAATCACGAACAGCGGCGTGAACATGGCGGTCGGCACGCCCATCATGTGGTACGACACCGCCGAGAACCAGTCCAGGTTCGGGAACATCTTCTTCACTTCCCACATCACCGATTCCAGGCGCTCGGCGATGTCGAACATCTTCATCGAGCCGCCTTCCTCCGACAGCGAGCGCGCCACTTCCTTGATCACCACGTTGCGTGGGTCGCTGATGGTGTAGACCGGGTGGCCGAAGCCGATCACGACCTCCTTGTTGGCGACGCGGTTGCGGATGTCGGCTTCGGCTTCGTCGGCGTTTTCGTAGCGCTTCTGGATGTCCAGTGCGACTTCGTTGGCGCCGCCGTGCTTCGGACCGCGCAGCGCGCCGATCGCGCCGGTGACGGCCGAGTGCATGTCGGAGCCGGTGCCGGCGATCACGCGCGCGGTGAACGTCGAGGCGTTGAACTCGTGTTCCGCGTACAGGATCAGCGAGGTGTGCATCGCACGCACCCACGAATCGCGCGGCTTCTCGCCGTGCAGCAGGTGCAGGAAGTGGCCGCCGATCGAGTCGTCGTCGGTCTCGACTTCGATACGCTTGCCGTTATGGCTGTAGTGATACCAGTACAGCAGCATCGAGCCGAACGACGCCATCAGGCGGTCCGCGATGTCGCGCGCGCCTGCCAGGTTGTGGTCGTCCTTTTCCGGCAGCGTGCAGCCGAGCACCGAGACGCCGGTGCGCATCACGTCCATCGGATGCGCGCCGGCCGGCAGCGCTTCGAGTGCGCTTTTCACGGCTTGCGGCAGGCCGCGCAGGGACTTCAGCTTGGCCTTGTAGCCTTTCAGTTCAGCCGTGGTCGGCAGCTTGCCGTGCACCAGCAGGTAGGCGATCTCCTCGAATTCGCAGGCGTTCGCCACGTCCAGGATGTCATAGCCGCGGTAGTGCAGGTCATTGCCCGATTTACCGACCGAGCACAGGGCGGTATTGCCGGCGGCGACGCCGGACAGGGCCACCGATTTCTTCGGCTTGAAGGTAGGGGTCTCGTTGTTCTGGGTGCTCATGCGTGGCTCCTTATTTGGTTTTCTTCTGGGCGAACAGCGCGTCGAGCTTCTGTTCGTAGCTGTGGTAGTCGATCCGGTCGTACAGTTCGGCGCGGGTCTGCATGGTGTCGAGCACGTTCTGCTGGGTGCCGTCGCGGCGGATCGCGGCGTACACGTTCTCGGCCGCCTTGTTCATGGCGCGGAAGGCCGACAGCGGGTACAGCACCAGGCCGACGTTCGCGCTTTTGAGTTCGTCGACGGTGAACAGCGGGGTCGAACCGAACTCGGTGATGTTGGCCAGCACCGGCACCTTGACGGCATCGGCGAACTGTTTATACATCTCCAGGCTCGTCATCGCTTCGGGGAAGATCATGTCGGCGCCGGCTTCCACGCAGGCTACTGCCCGTTCGATGGCGGCGTCCAGGCCCTCCACGGCCAGCGCGTCGGTGCGCGCCATGATGACGAAGTTCTCATCGGTACGGGCGTCGGCGGCGGCCTTGACGCGGTCGACCATCTCCTCGCGGCTGACGATTTCCTTGCCCGGACGGTGGCCGCAACGCTTGGCGCCGACCTGGTCTTCGATGTGGCAGGCGGCGGCGCCGGCCTTGATCAGGGATCGCACGGTACGCGCCACGTTGAAGGCCGAGGCGCCGAAACCGGTGTCGATGTCGACCAGCAGCGGCACGTCGCACACGTCGGTAATGCGGCGCACGTCGATCAGGACGTCTTCCAGGCTGGAGATGCCGAGGTCCGGCAGGCCGAGCGAACCGGCCGCCACGCCGCCGCCCGACAGGTAGATGGCGCGGTAACCGGCGCGCTTGGCCAGCAGGGCGTGGTTGGCGTTGATCGCGCCCACGACCTGCAGCGGGGATTCTTCCTGGACGGCCTTGCGGAACGCGGCGCCGGCGGAGTGGTGGCTCATGCTAGTCCTTTCAATGATGCGGTGAGAAGTTCGCATCCTGTAATGCAAACGGCGTGCCATCCTTACACCGGATGAGCACGCCCTTTGTTTTCAATGACTTGCAAGAGTATAGCGCGCGCCAGGACGGCGCGCGCAGCTGCAGGCGTTTCAGTCGCGTTTCATATTGAAACAGCGAACTGAAACGCGCAACAGCATCAGGATCACATGAGCCACAGCCCCTGGGTACCGAACTGGGCGTCGCGCACTGCGTCCTCGACGATCCAGGCCCTGGCGGACCTGCTTCCGGCTTGGGGGCGACGGGTGCTTAGTGCGCGCTGGCCGCCGCTGCGCCGATCCCGGTTTCCGAACGCACTTCCTGCGCTTCGAAGCCGGCCTTGTCGATCGCCGCACGCGGGCTCTTGTCGGTGACCGAGAAGAACCAGATGCCGAAGAAGCCCACCGCCATCGAGAAGATCGCCGGCGAGGTGTAGGGGAAGATCGCGCTGGCGTTGCCCAGCACGTCGACCCACACCGACTTCGACACGATGGTCAGGATCACTGCGGTGGCCAGGCCCAGGAAGCCGCCGATGGTCGCGCCGCGGGTGGTGCACTTGCTCCACAGGACAGACATGAACAGCACCGGGAAGTTGGCTGACGCCGCGATGGCGAAGGCCAGCGACACCATGAAGGCGACGTTCTGCTTCTCGAACGCGATCCCGAGCAGCACGGCGATGACGCCGAGCGCGATGGTGGTGATTTTCGAGACCTTCAGTTCGTCGGCGCTGTTGGCCTTGCCCTTCTTGAACACGGTGGCGTACAGGTCGTGCGACACGGCCGAGGCGCCCGACAGGGTCAGGCCCGCCACCACCGCCAGGATGGTCGCGAACGCCACCGCCGAGATGAAGCCGAGGAAGATGTCGCCGCCCACGGCCTTGGCCAGGTGCACCGCCGCCATATTGTTACCGCCCAGGAGCTTGCCGGCGCCGTCCTTGAAGTCCGGGTTGGTCCCGACCAGCACGATCGCGCCGAAGCCGATGATGAAGATCAGGATGTAGAAGTAGCCGATCCAGGTGGTGGCCCACAGCACCGACTTGCGCGCTTCCTTCGCGCTCGGGACGGTGAAGAAGCGCATCAGGATGTGCGGCAGGCCGGCGGTGCCGAACATCAGCGCCATGCCGAACGAGATCGCGGAAATCGGGTCCTTCAGGAAGGTACCCGGGCCCATGATCGAGTCGCCCTTGGCGTGCACCTCGGTCGCGGTGGCAAACAGTTTTTCAGGGCTGAAGTTGTACTGCGCCAGCACCGAGAACGCCATGAAGGACGCGCCGGCCAGCAGCATGACGGCCTTGATGATCTGCACCCAGGTGGTCGCGGTCATGCCGCCGAACAGCACGTAGACCATCATCAGGATACCGACGATGACGACCGCGATCCAGTATTCGAGGCCGAACAGCAGCTTGATCAGCTGGCCGGCGCCGACCATCTGCGCGATCAGGTAGAAGGCGACGACCACCAGGGTGCCGGAAGCCGCGAACACGCGGATCGGTTTCTGGTGGAAGCGGTAGGCGGCGACGTCGGCGAAAGTGAAGCGGCCCAGGTTGCGCAGGCGCTCGGCCATCAGGAAGGTGATGACGGGCCAGCCGACCAGGAAGCCGATCGCGTAGATCAGGCCATCGAAGCCGTCGAGGAACACGGCGGCCGAGATGCCCAGGAAGGACGCCGCCGACATGAAGTCGCCGGCGATCGCGAGGCCGTTCTGGAAGCCGGTGATGCCGCCGCCGGCGGTGTAGAAGTCGGAGGCCGAGCGGGTCTTGGCCGCGGCCCACTTGGTGATGAACAGGGTGAACACGACGAAGATCGCGAACATGCTGATCGCGGTCCAGTTGGTGGCCTGTTTGGCGGCCTGGCCGAGATCCGGTGCCGCCATGGCGATGCCGCTGGCAGCCAGCAGCGCGGGTGCGAGGAGATGACGGGTCTTCATGCGGCCACCTTCTCGCCCTTGGCGGCGCGCGCCTTGATGGCGTCGGTCAGCGCGTCGTATTCGCCGTTGGCGCGGCGCACGTAGATGGCGGTGACGACGACCGTAAACACGATCACGAACACACCCAGCGGAATGGCCCAGGTCATGGCGCCCTCTCCGATGCGGCTGCCCATGAATTCCTTGTCGAAGGCGCAGAGCAGGGTGAAGCCGTAATACACGACCATCATGCTCCAGGTGAGAATCCAGCCGAAGCGCGAACGCTTGGCGACCAGCTTGCGGTAATCCGGGTCGGACTTGACCCGCTGTACAACGTCTTGATCCACTTGTGTCTCCTGATTCTAATGATGCCTATAAGCTTAGGCTGAGGCCCATCGTACGGGCGTGCGCTTACCGCATTCTTACGCTCGCTTACGCGTAACTGACAGCGCGGCTGGCGCCGGCGCGAATCGGCTACACTGGCGGGATGAGTCATTCTTCCCGCAGCCCGCTGGACGCGGCCGACAAGCCGGTCATCTGGACCGTGTCGGTGTCGCGCCTGTCCGACCTGTTCCGCGACATCACGCTCGAATACGACCACCTGGCGTCGATCGAGCCGCTGCAGCTGGGCTTCGAGGAAGCGGCGCGCACCCTGCGCGAACGCCTGGCCACCGAACGCTGCGACGTGGTGATCGCGGCCGGCTCGAATGCGGCCTACCTGAAGGGCCGGATCTCGGTGCCGGTAGTGGTGGCCAAGGCCAGCGGCTTCGACGTGATGCAGGCTTTGGTGCGCGCGCGCCGGGTGTCGCCCCGCATCGGCGTGATCACCTACCAGGAACCCTTGCGCGAACTGGGCGACTTCGCCGCGACCTTCGGCATCGACATCGCCCAGCGTACCTACGCGACCAAGGAAGATGCGCGCGCCAGCGTCAAGGAACTCAAAGCCGCCGGCATCGACGTCATCGTCGGCGCCGGCCTGATCGCCGACCTGGCCGAGGAAGCCGGCGTGGGCAGCGTGTTCCTGTATTCGGCGGCCTCGATCCGCCAGGCCTTCGACGACGCTCTCGAGATGGCGCGCCTGACCCGGCTGGAAGCGAACCGCGGCCGCCAGCTGCGCCCCAGCGACACGCGGCGCGCACGGCGCGGCCTGCACGACCTGCGCGGCGACTCGGCGGCGATGGAGCGGCTGCGCCAGACCGTCGTGCTGTATGCACGCTCGCCGGCGACCGTCCTGATCCAGGGCGAGACCGGCAGCGGCAAGGAACTCGTGGCCCAGGCCATCCACCGCGAAAGCCCGCGGCGCGCCGCCAACCGTCCCTTCATCGCGGTGAATTGCGGCGCGATCGCGGAATCGCTGCTGGAGTCGGAACTGTTCGGCCACGAGGAAGGCGCCTTCACCGGCGCCCGCCGCGGCGGCCACACCGGCCTGTTCGAGGCGGCCGACGGCGGTACCCTGTTCCTCGACGAGATCGGCGAAATGCCGCTCGGCCTGCAGACCCGCCTGCTGCGGGTGCTGGAAGAGCGCGAGGTGATGCGGGTGGGCGGCACGCGGCCGGTGCCGATTGACGTGCGCGTGATCAGCGCCACCCACTGCGACCTGGAGGCGCGCGTGCGCGAAGGGCGCTTCCGGGCCGACCTGTTCTATCGGCTGGCGGTGCTGCGCCTGGCCCTGCCGCCGCTGCGCGCGAGAAAAGAAGACATCGCGGCGCTGGCCGAATGGTCGCTCAAGCATGCGCTGGCGGCAGTCGATGCGAAGCCGCATCCGAACCTGCATGCGGAGCTGCTGGCCTGTGCGCCGCTGCTGGAAGCGTATGACTGGCCAGGGAATGTGCGCGAGCTGCGCAACCTGATGGAGCGGCTCGCGCTGTTCCTGGCGGGCGAGCCGCTGCAGGCGCTGACGCCGGCCTTCCTGCTGTCGGTTGCGCCCGAGCTGGGACGGGCGGCGCAGGCGCCGGCGATCGCCCTGCCCGCCCCTGTCCTGGAAACAGAGAACCTGGCCGAGGTGCTGGCCCGCTTTGGCGGCCAGCGCGATGCGGCCGCGCGCCATTTGGGGATCAGCCGCACCACCTTGTGGCGGCGGCTGAAGTCGGGCGCCTGAACCTGCTACCGTCAAGTGACGGCTTTTTTGGTACGTCTCCTTTATGCTCATCCTGGAATTTCCGAACGAAAAACATCGCGCTGCCTACGAAGAGCTGATGCATGGATGGCGTCAGGTCGAATCGCCCACGTCGCCGGGCAAACTCTTTGCGGGAAAAGACTTCGACGAGTTCCTGTCGATCGTCCAGCGCGAACCGACCGAATCAGATCCGGCAAAAGTGCCGGCACACCTGTTTTTTCTCGCCGATAGCGACAGTAGGAAACTCTTCGGCGCCATCCAGATTCGCCACCACATCGACCATCCGAATCTGATCGAGACGGGTGGCCACGTTGGCTACGGTATCTGCCCGAGTGAAAGGCGCAAGGGGTACGCGACAAGCATGCTGGCCCTCGCTATTCCTGAAGCGAAAAAAATCGGACTTGCTCGCCTCCTTGTCACCTGCAAGGACGAAAATGTCGGATCCTGGAAAGCCATCGAATCGAATGGTGGCGTTTTTGAACGCACTACCATCGACGACGGACAACTGGCGCGTCGTTATTGGATCGAGATCGCTTAGCGTGCCAGCGCCGGCTGGCGGGCTCTCATCGATAGCGTCCGAATCCTAAGTGCAGGCCGGCAGGAACTGGTCGCCGACCAGTAGCCAGGCGCCCTTGGTGACGAAGCTGTGGCCGGTGGTCTCCAGCGCGGCCGGGCGGGCCTGGTCGGTCACGTCGCGGATGCCATAGCACTGCTCCAGGCGCTTGGCCGACGGCCACCACAGGAAGGTCGCCTTCTGCGCCTCGTATTGCTGGTCGAGGGCCTCGCCCTTCTCGGCAACCGTCTTGAAGTCGCGGTAGAACTGCGGCTTGATGCCGATGTAGGCCGTGAAGTCGCTTTCCATCTTTGCGATCCGGACCACGTCGTCGCGCATGCCGGGCAGTTGCTTTTCCACCTCGGCCGGCGTCATGCCACTGGCCGTCAGATCTTCGCGCAGGCTATCCACGCCGGCCAGCTCAGTGAGATACATGGTGCCGTGGTAACCCAGGATCGCCCCGGCGGTGATGGTCTTGTGGCGCGCGGCCGGAAACAGGTAATTGGCGCAGCTCGATGCACAGCCGCGCACCACTTCGATGTCCAGCCCCTTGTCGTGGATGAAGCGGCCCATGATCATCGCCTCTTCGCTGCTGCCGCCCACGCTCGTCACGCGCAGCAGCGTGGTGCCGGGCGCATACGCTTGCGCGAGTTTCGCGGCGTCGCCGGCAACGATCGAACCGTTGAAATACAGCGTGCGTTCATCGACGCGCGTGACCTCGGCGGCGTGGGCGCCGGCCGTCAAGAGGCAGGAAGCGAGAAACAGGGTGGTGCGCATGAGAGACTCCGTCTTGACGAGCTTGTTGCAGGAATGCACATCATGCCGAAGATTCGCCCTCGCGAACACTGTCAGATTTGACAGAGGCTCGACACGGCGCACTACAATGCACCGTGCATTCTTGAGATTGTTTCAATGGACACTTCGGCCAGCTGACAGGCGCGCTACGCCGAGCAGGGCTATCTCGCGGTCGATCCCACCATCGCGCATGCTAGCCGCTCGGTGCTGCCGCTGCCCTGAAGCTGGACGCGCCGAACAAAACGGCCCTCGCCGTGAAGGCGCTGCGGCTCGGGCTGATCTAGCACGACCCGCCTTTCAACACCTTTAATTCGCCCCAACACCATCGCGGGCGAAAGCCGTATTATTATCTTTTTTATACGGCCTGACGCCCATCCGGCGCCAGTGACCACAGGAGCGGCGCCATGCACGCCGCGTACGGACGAGCGCCGCTTATCCGGCCAGCTCGTGTCAATCGGAGGCACTATGCAACATGCGTCGCAAGCTGCACTGTTTTCCCTGATCGGCGATACCCCGCTGATCGAAGTCACCCGCATCGATACCGGCCCCTGCCAGTTGTTCCTCAAGCTCGAATCGCAAAACCCCGGCGGCTCGATCAAGGACCGCATCGGCCGCGCCATGATCGAGCAGGCCGAGCACGACGGACTACTGGGGCCCGGCGGCACCTTGGTCGAGGCCACCGCCGGCAACACCGGCCTGGGGCTGGCCCTGGTGGCGCGCATCAAGGGCTACCGCGTGGTGCTGGTGGTGCCCGACAAAATGGCGGCCGAGAAGATCCTGCACCTGAAGGCGCTCGGCGCCGAGATCCACCTGACCCGCTCCGACGTCGGCAAGGGCCATCCCGAGTACTACCAGGACTACGCGGCGCGCCTGGCGAAGGAAATTCCCGGCGCCTGGTTCGCCGACCAGTTCAACAACCCGGCCAATCCGCGCGCCCACGAAACCACCACCGGCCCCGAGATCTGGGACCAGTGCAACCACAAGGTCGACGCCATCGTGGTCGGCGTCGGCTCGTCCGGCACCCTCACCGGCCTGTCGCGCTATTTCAAGAAAATGCAGCCGAACCTCGAGTTCGTGCTGGCCGACCCGCAAGGCTCGATCCTGGCCGATTACGTCACTACCGGCGTGCTGCGCACCGATGCCGGCTCGTGGGCGGTCGAGGGCATTGGCGAAGATTTCATCCCCGGCATCGCCGACCTGTCGCGCGTGAAGAAGGCCTACACCATTCCGGACGAAGAAAGCTTCGGCACCGCGCGCCTGCTGCTGCAGCGCGAAGGCATCCTGGGCGGGTCTTCCACCGGCACGCTGCTGGCCGCCGCGCTGCGCTACTGCCGCGAACAGACCCGCCCCAAGCGCGTCGTCACCTTCGTGTGCGACACCGGCACCCGCTACCTATCCAAAGTCTATAGCGACGGCTGGATGGTCGACCAAGGCTTGATCTCGCGCCCGAAGACCGGCGACCTGCGCGACCTGATCGGGCGCCGCCACGACGCCGGCGAAGTGGTCACCTTGTCGCCCGCCGACACCCTGCTCACGGCCTTCAACCGCATGCGCAACAGCGACCTGCAGCAGCTGCCGGTGGTCGACGACAAGGGCCGCCTGGTCGGCCTGATCGACGAATCCGACATCCTGCTGCACGTGACCACTGAACCTGAAAAGTTCAGTGCGCCGGTATCGAGCACCATGACCTCGTCGCTGCAAACCTTGCTGCCCACCGCCAGCATGGGCCACCTGCGCGAGATCCTCGACCGCGGCCTGACCGCCGTGATCCACGATGGCGAGCGCTTCTACGGCCTGATCACGCGCTATGATCTGCTGAACCACTTGCGAAGGACGCTTTCATGAGCGAGACAAAAAAACACCTTGCGACCCGCGTGATCCACGGCGGCCAGACGCCGGAACCGGCCACCGGCGCCGTGATGCCGCCGATCTTCGCCACCTCCACCTTCCGCCAGGAGAGTCCGGGCGTGCACAAGGGCCTGGACTACGGCCGCTCGCACAACCCGACGCGCTGGGCGCTGGAGCGCTGCGTGGCCGACATCGAGAGCGGCTCCGCGGCCTTCGCCTTCGCCTCGGGCCTGGCGGCGATCGCGGCGGTGCTGGAACTGCTGCCGGCCGGCTCGCACATCGTCGCTGGCGACGATATGTATGGCGGCACCTTCCGCCTGTTCGAGCGCGTGCGCAAACTGAGCGCCGGCCATACCTTCAGCTATGTCGACCTGACCGACCCGGATGCGCTCGGGGCGGCGCTGCGGCCGGAGACGAAACTGGTGTGGGTCGAGACGCCGACCAATCCGATGCTCAAACTCGCCGATCTTTCGGCGATCGCGGCCCAGTGCCGCGCACGCGGCGTCATCACGGTGTGCGACAACACCTTCGCCAGCCCCATCGTCCAGCGCCCGCTGGAACTCGGCTTCGACATCGTGGTGCACTCGACCACCAAGTACATGAACGGGCACTCGGACGTGATCGGCGGCGTGGCGGTGGTCGGACAGGAAGAACGCCACCAGGAGCTGGGCGAGCGCCTCGGCTTCATCCAGAACGCCGTCGGCGCGATCCAGGGGCCCTTCGACAGCTTCCTGGTTCTGCGCGGGATCAAAACCCTGGCACTGCGGGTGGAGCGCAGCAGCGCCAACGCGCTGGCGCTGGCCGGGTGGCTGGAACGCGAACCGAAGGTGCGCAAGGTGTACTACCCGGGCCTCGAATCGCACCCGCAACACGCGCTGGCGCGGCGCCAGATGAACGGCTTCGGCGGCATCGTCTCGATCGACCTCGCCACCGACCTGGCGGGCAGCCGGCGCTTCCTCGAAACCTGCGAGGTGTTCACGCTGGCCGAAAGCCTGGGTGGCGTGGAGAGCCTGATCGAGCACCCGGCCCTGATGACCCACGCCAGCATCCCGCCCGAGCAGCGCGCCCAGCTCGGCATCGGCGATGGCCTGATCCGCCTATCGGTCGGTATCGAGCACCTGGACGACCAGCGCGAAGACTTGCGCCGGGCGCTGGCCACGATTTGATCGCGCAGAGTGAACGCGTGGGCAAAGGATTGCCCACCCTATGACAACAAAACTTCAGGGAGAGCGACATGTCCGAACAAAACAAGACGGTCCTCGAGCGGGCCAACGAAGCGGTACGTGCCGGCGACAACGAAGGATTCCTGGCCCACTGCACCGAAGACGTGGTGTGGTCCACGGTGGGCGGCGAAACCCTGTACGGCAAGGAAGCGGTGCGCCGCTGGATGGCTGAAGAATACATCGAGCCGCCCGAGTTCACGGTGCGCAGCATGATCGCGGAAGGCGACCAGGTCGCAGCAATCGGCGAAATCACCAGCTACGACGACGGCGGCCGGCCGGTGCCGAATTCCTACTGCGACGTGTGGCGCCTGCGCGAGGGCAAGCTGGCCGAACTGAACGCCTACGTTGTCCCGCTGCTCAAGTAAGCGCCAGCGGCGCTTCACGCAATTTGAACGTCGCCACGAGCGCCGACAGCTCGGCCGCCTGGCGCCGCATCGATTCGGCCGCCGCCGCGGCTTCCTCGACCATGGCCGCATTCTGCTGGGTCGATTCGTCCATCTCCGCAATCGCGCGGCTGACCTCCTCCACGCCGCCGGCCTGCTCGCCGCTGGCGGCGTGGATGGTGTCGAGGATGCCCGCCACCTCGTGCACGTGCTGCAGCACCGCGCGCATGGTCTCGCCCGCGGTGCCGGCGATGTCGGTGCCGGCGGCGATCTGGGCGCTCGATTCGTGGATCAGGCGCTTGATCTCTTTCGCCGCCGTGGCCGAGTGCTGGGCCAGGTTGCGCACCTCGGCCGCCACCACCGCGAAGCCGCGCCCTTCGCTGCCGGCGCGCGCCGCTTCCACGGCTGCGTTCAGGGCCAAAATATTGGTCTGGAAGGCGATGCTGTCGATCATGCCGGTGATGTCGGTGATCTTGTCGGCCGAGGCCTTGATGGCGCCCATACGCGCCACCACCTGCCCGACCGCGTCGGCGCTGCGGGTGGCGACCTGGGCGGCCGAATGGGCCAGCGCATTGGCCGACTGCGCGCTGGCATTGTTACGGACGATCGCCTCGCTTAACGTATCCATTGCGCTGACGGTCTCGCTGAGGGCCGCGGCCTGGCGTTCGGTGCGGCGCGACAGGTCCTGGTTGCCCTCCGCGATCTCGCCGGACGCCGAATCGATCGCCTGGGCCCCGGCCAGCACCTGCGCCACGGTGGCCGCGACGCCGCCGGTCATGCCGTTCAGGGCGTCGAACAGGCGGCCGATCTCGTCGCGCCGATCGTGCCGGATGAGCGGACGCAGGTCGCCGTGCGCCACCTGCTCGGCCAGGCGCGCGGCCTGCTTGAGCGGGCCAACGATGCTGCGGGTCAGCAGCCAGGCGAGGAAGGCGCCGATGGCGAGCGCCGCCAGGCCGAGGACCAGCACCAGCGACTTGCCGAAGCGAGAAGCGGCCGCCGACTCCTCTGCCAGGCGGTGCGCCTCTTCCGCTTCATGCGCCAGCAACGCCGCCAGCGCGCTCGTATAGGCCTTGTCGTGCTTCGCCCAGTCGCCGCCAATTAATCCCTCGACGACCCCGGTCTGGCCGAATTCCTTGGCCTGGAACAGCGCCGCCTGCACCTTGTCCAGCGCCGCCCTGTGCCTGGCCGCCTCCCCGACCAGGTCAGCTTCGCGCGCCGAGCGTGGCAGCTTGCCCAGCTTCGCCGCGATGCCCGCTGCGGTCTTCCTGCCGGCCGCCAGCTGGGCATTGAAATAGTCGGCCAGTTCCAGGCTGTCGCTGCGCGCGATCGCGACCGTCCGCGTGCCGTTCAGGCGCTCGGCGCCGAGCAGGTCGGAGCTCAGCTGCTGCTTGGCCAGCTTGTCGTAGACCAGGTCTGCAGTGAGCGCATCGGTGGCCTGCATGCGCCACAGCGCGACGCCGGCGAGCAGGATGAGAAGAAGGGAGACGAGTCCGAAAGCGCCGAGGATCCGGGGACCGGTCTGGAGCGTGGCGAGTCGCATGGCAAGCACCTCGAAAGAAAGATGCTTGCACTATAGAAACAGATTGTGACGGCGTGATGAACGGCAGGACACCGTTGCATCGCGCCGCCACCGGCTTGCGCGATCAGCGCTGGGTGGCCGCGCCGGGCGCGCCTTCGCGCGGGCCACCGTTATCACGCCGCAGCGCCGGGATCGCGGCCGGCTTCCACTGCTTGACCGGCTGCTCCAGCATCTTCTTCTCGAGCAGTTCGATCGCCACTTCCAGCTGGCGGTCGCGCCCGGCGAAGGTCTCATGCGGCAGGTTGTCGACCTCGACGTCCGGGGTCACGCCCACGCCTTCGATCAGCCACTCGCCGTCGGCCCCGAACTGGCCGAACTCCGCCACCCGCGCCCGGCCGTTGTCAGCCAGCGTATTGCCGTCGCTGAGCCAGACACCGGCGCCGGCGCTGCGCTTGCCGACCAGGGGGCCGAGCTTCAGGGCCTTGATGCCGGCCGCGAAGGTCTCGCCGTCCGAATAGGTCAGTTCGTCCATCAGCACCACCAGGTGGCCACGGAAGGTGTTCTGCATGTTCGACTGCGGCTGGTTGCCGTTCGCGCTCCAGAACGCCCACGAGCGGCGCAGCAGCTTCTCGATGATCCAGCTGTCGATATTGCCGCCGTTATTGCGGCGCACGTCGATGATCAGGCCTTCCTTGTTGATGTTGGCGTAGAAGTCGCGCGCGAAGGCGTTGATGTCGGCCGCGCTCATGGCGCGCAGGTGCAGGTAGCCGATCTTGCCTTTCGAGGCGGCGTCGGCCTGCTGGGCCCTGCCCTGTTCCCAGTCGGCGTAGCGCAGGCTGGCGTGGCGCACCATCGAGACCGGCGTGACGATCACCGCGCGCGGCTTGGCGCCGGCCTTCTCGCCGCCGCTCCTCACCTGCAGCAGCACCTGCTTGTCGGCCTGGTCGAGCAGCAGGTCGGCGATGTCGCGCGCTTCCGTGAGCTGCCTGCCGTTGACGGCGGTGATGACGTCGCCCTCCTTGACGCCGACGTCGGGTTGCGCCAGCGGGCCGCGTTCGAGCGGCAGTTCCGGCTCACTGCGGTAGACGCGGTCGACGCGGAAACCGTCGGCCACGCGTGACAGCACCGCGCCCAGGCTCGAGGGCACGCCTTCGCCGGTGGCGCGGCGGATGTCGCCCGGGACAATCTGCGAGTGCAGCGCGCCGAGTTCGCCCACCATCATGCCCAGCACGTCGTTCAGTTCCGCGCGGTCGGTCACGCGCTCGACCAGCGGCGCATATTTGGCGCGCACGCCGGACCAGTCGATGCCGCGCATATTGGCGTCGTACAGGAAGTCGCGGTGCATGCGCCAGGCGTCGTTGAACATTTGCGTCCATTCCAGGCGCGGATTGGTGCTGATCGCCCAGTCGTCGACCTTGATCTTGGCCTTGGTCACGTCGGCGGGGGCCTTGGCGCCGGCCGGCACGATCACCATGTCGCCCGGACCGGTGGCGGCAAAGGTGCGGTAGTAGACGTGCTTGCGGTCGCCGCTCAGGCCCCAGCTGCGCACGTTGGCGGCGAAGGTCTCCGGCTGCGGCGCGCTGCGCGAGATCTCCAGGGTCTTGATCACGCCGCGTCCGTTGTCCGCGGTATCGAGCAGGTAGAGGCGCTTGTCGTCGATGTCCAGCCCGCGGTAGTTGCCCGGCGCGATCGGCACCACGTACAGGCGCTCGCGCAGGCCGGCGTAGTCGACCGCCGGCACCGGCGCCGCCGGCTTGGCCTTGTCGGCATTGGCCGCGGTGACCGCAGTGGCGGCCGCGGTGGCCGCGGCGACGGCGACCGCATCGTCCTTGCCCGGCGTGGTGACGGCCAGGCGGGCGGCGGCTTCCGGCGACTTCTCTTCCGGCTTGGTCAGCTCGTCTTCCGGCTTGAACGGGAAGCGCACGCCCGGCTGCAGCGCCAGCGCATACACGCCTACGCGGCGGTCGAACACCGGCCCCATATTGCGGTCGCCCCAGGGCCCGCCATTGCTGACGTTGAAGTTGCGCGCCGAGAGGAAGTACAGCCATTTGCCGTCGGGCGAGAACACCGGCGAATCGGCCGTGTAGCGGTCGGTGGTAACGAAGGCCTTCGATTTCGACGGCAGGTTATACATGCCGATCTGGTTGCGCTGCTCGCTGCTGCCGACCCGCACGAAGGCCAGGTTGCGGCTGTCGGGCGACCACACCACCTGGGCCGGGCGGTCGGCGC
>Ga0265798_10001682_pt1 | contig 33887 bp, 25 predicted proteins | sample P3T30metagenome_FD_192430 | JGI IMG/M metagenome (GOLD analysis project Ga0265798, IMG submission 192430) | Plant litter microbial communities from East Loma Ridge, Irvine, California - P3 T30 | ecosystem: Environmental > Terrestrial > Plant litter > Unclassified | place: USA: California... | reverse complement strand
GCGACGACGACGAGTTCGTCTTCGTCACCTCCGCGGCCCAGCTGCTGCGCTTCTCCGCCTCCTCGGTCCGTCCGCAAGGTCCGGCGGGCGGCGGGGTCGCGGGCGTCGCCCTCCCCGACAGCGCACGCGTGCTGTTCTTCGGTGCCGTGCCCGTGGGGCAGGAGGCGGTGGTCACGACCGTCTCGACCAGCACCTCGACGCTCGAGGGGACCGACCCCGGGCGAGCCAAGACGAGCTCGCTCGACGAGTTCCCGGCGAAGGGACGAGCGACGGGCGGCGTGCGGGCGCACGCCCTGCTGAAGGGCGAGGACGGCCTGGCCCTCGCCTGGGCGGGCCCGGCCCCGGCCCGAGCCGTGGGTGCGGACGGCGCGGTCAGGACCCTCCCCGAGGGCCTCGTGCGCCGCGACGCCTCGGGCACCCCGCTCGATGCGGCGGTGGGGTCGATCGGGGCGTCCCTGGCGCACATCGCGGACTCGGCCACCGGCCAGCACGCCGGCGCCGAGCCCGCCGAGACCGCCTGAGCCGCCGTCGGCACGGGGCGGCGAGCACTGCGCGATGCCCGCCTCCCGGTCGGCGGGCGCGCTCCGCGTCAGACGTCGATGCGGTCCCGGCTGAGCCCGGCTCCGTCGATGATGAACTCCTTGCGCGGGGCGACCTCGTTGCCCATGAGGAGCTCGAAGACCCGAGCGGCGTTCTCCGCGTCGTCGACCTTGACCCGGCGGAGCATGCGACCCCGCCGGTCCATGGTGGTCGTGGCGAGCTGCTCGGCGTCCATCTCGCCCAGGCCCTTGTACCGCTGGATGGGGTCCTGGTAGCGCTTGCCGCTCCGCTTCAGGCCCGCGAGCACGCCCTTCAGCTCCTGCTCCGAGTACGTGTAGATCGTCTCGTTGGGCTTGCTGCCGGCGTTGACGGCGACGACCCGGTGCAGCGGCGGGACGGCGGCGAACACCCGCCCCTCCTCGATCATCGGGCGCATGTAGCGGAAGAACAGGGTGAGCAGCAGGGTGCGGATGTGAGCGCCGTCGACGTCGGCGTCGCTCATGATGATGACCTTGCCGTACCGCGCGGCGTCGAGGTCGAAGGAGCGGCCCGAGCCGGCGCCGAGCACCTGGATGATGGAGGCGCACTCGACGTTCGACAGCATGTCGCTGACGGACGCCTTCTGGACGTTGAGGATCTTGCCGCGGATCGGGAGCAGGGCTTGGAACTCGCTGTCGCGGGCGAGCTTCGCCGTGCCGAGGGCGGAGTCGCCCTCGACGATGAAGAGCTCGCTGGCCGCGACGTCGTTCGACCGGCAGTCGACGAGCTTGGCGGGCAGCGACGAGTTCTCCAACGCGTTCTTGCGCCGTTGGGTCTCCTTGTGCGCGCGGGCCGCGATGCGCGACTTCATCTCGGCGACGACCTTGTCGAGCACGAGGGCCGTCTGCGCCTTGTCCTCGCGCCGCGTCGACGTGAAGAGCTCGCCGAACTGCGAGGCGACGACGTTGGCCACGATCGAGCGCACGGCCGGCGTGCCGAGGATCTCCTTCGTCTGCCCCTCGAACTGCGGCTCCGGCAGCCGCACGGTCAGCACGGCGGTGAGACCGGCCAGGACGTCGTCCTTCTCGACCTTGTCGCTGCCGACCTTGAGGCGGCGTGCGTTCTGCTCGACCTGCTGTCGCAGGAACTTGAGCAGCCCGGCCTCGAAGCCGGCCTGGTGCGAGCCGCCCTTGGGCGTGGCGATGATGTTGACGTAGCTGCGGAAGACCGTCTCGTAGCCGCTCCCCCACCGCAGGGCGATGTCGACCTCGCACTCGCGCTCGAGCTCGGTCGCCACCATCGCGCCGCCCTCGGTGAGCACGGGCACGGTCTCGGTGTAGCTGCCCCGCCCGGTCATCCGCCAGGTGTCGGTGACCGCGGTGTCGGGCGCGAGGAACTCGACGAACTCGCTGATGCCGCCGTCGAAGCGGAAGGTGCTCTCGAGCGGGAAGCCGCCGTCGGTGAGGGAGCCGGGTCGCTCGTCGCGGATGCGGAGGGCGAGGCCGGGGATGAGGAAGGCCGTCTGCCGGGCACGACCGAACAGCTCGTCGGGCTGGAAGCTCGCTCCGCGGGTGAAGATCTGCCGGTCGGCCCAGTAGCGGATGCGCGTGCCGGTGATGCCCTTCTTCACCTTCCCCACCTTGCGGAGCACGCTGCCCGACACGAAGGGGGTGAACGGGGCATCGGGCGTGGGGTCGCCGGAGTCGTCGAACGTGCCGGGCTCGCCACGGCGGAAGGACATCGCCCACGTCGTGCCGTCGCGGTCGACCTCGACGTCGAGGCGCTCCGAGAGAGCGTTGACCACGGAGGCGCCGACGCCGTGGAGGCCCCCGGAGGAGGCGTACGAGCCGCCGCCGAACTTCCCGCCGGCGTGCAGCTTCGTGAAGACGACCTCGACGCCGGTGAGCCCGGTCTTCGGCTCGATGTCGACCGGGATGCCCCGGGCGGTGTCGCGGACGGTGACGCTGTCGTCGGCGTGCAGCACGACGTCGATCGCGTCGCCGTGGCCTCCGAGGGCCTCGTCGACCGAGTTGTCGATGATCTCCCACAAGCAGTGCATCAGCCCGCGGGAGTCGGTCGACCCGATGTACATGCCCGGACGCTTGCGGACGGCCTCGAGGCCCTCGAGGACGGACAGGTGACGAGCCGAGTAGTCAGACGTGGCCAAGGAGATCTCCAGACGAGCGAGACCACGCACGACCAGGGAATTCCGGAGGCGGTGGACGGGTTCCATCGTAACGAGGGCCGCCGACACGGTCGGCCCGACACTCCTCCTCCCGCCCGTTCGCTACGCGATGAGCGAAATCCCCCGGATCAGCACCCGCGCGACCCGCGGGCGTGTTTTGATGAGTGTCACCCACCCGCAGCACCACCGTTCGGAGGAGCACCCTATGACTCAGATGGCCACCGACAACACCGCCGTCGACGAGCTCGGCTCCCGGTACCAGCTGTCCGCAGCCGACCGCTGCGACAGCTGCGGAGCCCAGGCGTACGTCCGGGCGACGATGGCCAGCGGCGAGCTCCTCTTCTGCGCCCACCACGGCGCGAAGTTCAAGGAGAAGCTCCAGCCGAACGCCATCGAGTGGCTCGACGAGAGCTCGCGCCTGACCGACAGCTGATCTCGACCCGACCTCCGGGCCCCCGGGCCTGAGACGACGAAGGGCCCGCCTCCCTCGGAGGCGGGCCCTTCGTCGTCGGGCGGCGCTACATGGCCTTGAACGAGCGCTCCAGGTTGTCGGAGATGACCTTCTGCGACGCCGCGGCGTACTCATCGAGCTTGGCGTGCGCCTCCGACGGGTGGTAAGAGATGCTGCGTCGGGTGAGCGCCGCCCGCAGGACTCGGTCGGCCAGCGCCGGGTTCAGCGGCAGGAGCGGCCCCTTCAGCTGGGTGCCGAACGACGCGCCGCGACGCACGCCCTCGGCGCCCGCGGTGCCGTTGCCCCCGCCGTGGACGACCTGCGCGAACGGCTCCGCACCGGCGCCGAGCTCGAGGTGCGACGCGTGGTCCTCGAAACCGAAGAGGGTGATCTCGTCGCCGAGGTGGTCGGTCGTGACCTGGAAGTAGTTCGTGCGGCGCGGAGCCCCGCGCGTGACCGTGGCGTCGAAGTAGCCGACGCCCGGGACGGTCTCGCCCTCGACGGTGACCACCCCTCGGCTGAGCAGCTCCAGGCCGCCGCCGACGCCGACGACGGGCACGCCGGACGCGGAGAAGCCCTCGAGGGCGTCGCGGAGACGCTGCGCGTCCGCGCTCACGGCACGGACGCCCGACAGCGGCCCGTGCCCGAGGAGGACGACGTCGGCCACCGTCGGCACCTCGTCGCCCACGCGGTACTCGACGACCTCGCTCTCGATGCCGGCCCGACGGGCCCGCACCGCCAGCGTGGTCACGTTGCCGCGGTCGCCGCTGACGCCGAGCTCCTCCGGGTAGAGGTGCAGGATGCGGAGGGTGTCGCTGCTCACGCGGTCTTCTCCAGGTCGGGGTGGCCGAGGATCCGTCGTGCGAGCATCATCTGCTCGTAGTTCGTGACGAAGTGCTTCGTGTGGTCGCTCGGGGACGGGAGGCGGCGCATGAGGCGGATGGCCTTGGCGATGTCCTCCTCGATGTGGTGCACCGGGATGCCCTCGTGCTCGAGGCGGAGGGCCAGCTGCCAGGCCTTCGCGCCGGCCAGGACGTCGACGTGGTCGAGGTGCGAGAAGTCGATGTCGTAGATCCAGGAGATGTCGGGCGTGCCCTCGTCGATCGCCAGCATGACCTGCTCGACGTCCTGGGGCAGCGCATCGAGGTTCAGCTGGAGGCTCGCAGCGTTCTTGAACATGATGAACTCGGCGTCGTCGTCGCCAAGGGACATGCGCTCGCCTCGCCCGTAGGCGGGCTTCATGGTCTCGAAGGCCGTCGCGACCGCCGACGGGTCGACGGTCCGGCCGAGGACGACGGAGGCGGTCTGGAGGGCCGCGGCGGCGTCGACGGCGTAGTGCAGCCCGCGGGCGGGGAGCCTCACCTCGACCTCGACCCCGCCGACGGCGATGGTCGCGCGATCGCCCGACAAGGCGACGACCTCGCTCTCCGCGGTGCGCCCCCCGTCGGCCTCGCGGCTGAAGTCGTGCGCGTTCTGGAGCCCGTTCGGCGACGCCGACACGACGTCGGGAGCGGCTCCGAAACGGGTCACCGTCTGCCCCTCGCCCGCCTCGTAGGGCGCGAGGTGCTGGTCGTCCCGGTTCGTCACCACCGCTCGGGTGGCGAGCGCCGCCGTGTCGGTCATCATCGTCCCGACGCGCTCGGTCTCGAAGAACCGGTACAGCTGGTCGACCTGCACGTTCAGCATCAGCACGGTCGACGGATGCAGCGACCGGGTCAGCTCGACGGCGAACGCCTCGTCGACCTCGATGACGCCGATGTCGTGCTTGACGCGGCCGAACGCCGTGACCTCGCGGAGGAACGCGGAGGCGATGCCCTGCGGGAGGTTCGCCCCGGTCGGGTTCGTGAAGACGGACAGCCCGTGGGCGCGCAGCGTCTCGGTCAGCATCATCGTGGTCGTCGACTTGCCGTTCGAGCCGAGGACGAAGACGACCCCCTGCTCGAACTGCGACGCCACGTGGCTCAGGAAGTCGGGGGCCAGCGTCAGGACGGTGCGGCCCGGGTACGCCGAGCCGCCGCCACGGAGGCGCGCGGCGGCCCGGACGAGTCGACCCGCGAGGACGGGGACCAGGTACTTCATCGGTCTACTCGAGGTAGTCGCGGAGCGACTGCGACCGGGACGGGTGGCGGAGCTTCGCCATCGTCTTGGACTCGATCTGGCGGATCCGCTCGCGGGTCACGCCGAAGGTGTCGCCGATCTGGTCGAGGGTCTTCGGCATGCCGTCGCCGAGGCCGAAGCGCATGCGGATGACGCCGGCCTCACGCTCCGACAGGCTGTCGAGGAGCGACTCGAGCTGCTTCTGCAGCATGGTGAAGCCGACGGCGTCGGCCGGCACGACCGCCTCCGTGTCCTCGATGAGGTCGCCGAACTCGCTGTCGCCGTCCTCGCCGAGGGGCGTGTGCAGCGAGATGGGCTCGCGACCGTACTTCTGGACCTCGACGACCTTCTCGGGCGTCATGTCGAGCTCGCGCGACAGCTCCTCGGGCGTGGGCTCCCGGCCGAGGTCCTGCAGCATCTGCCGCTGGACGCGGGCCAGCTTGTTGATGACCTCGACCATGTGCACCGGGATGCGGATGGTGCGGGCCTGGTCGGCCATGGCCCGGGTGATGGCCTGGCGGATCCACCAGGTGGCGTAGGTGGAGAACTTGAAGCCCTTGGTGTAGTCGAACTTCTCGACCGCACGGATGAGGCCGAGGTTGCCCTCCTGGATCAGGTCGAGGAACTGCATGCCGCGGCCCGTGTAGCGCTTCGCCAGGCTGACCACGAGGCGGAGGTTGGCGCCGAGCAGGTGGCTCTTGGCGCGCTGGCCGTCGCGCGAGACCCAGCGCAGCTCACGCTCGAGCTCCTTGCTGAGGCCCGTGCTGTTCGAGAGCTTGTCCTCGGCGAAGAGGCCCGCCTCGATGCGCATGGCGAGCTCGACCTCCTCGGCGGCGTTCAGCAGGGCGACCTTGCCGATCTGCTTGAGGTAGTCCTTGACGGGGTCGGCGGTCGCGCCGGTGATGGTCGTCGAGTAGACGGGCATCTCGTCGTCGTCGTCCTGCGAGATGACGAGGGCGCCCTTCGGCAGCACCTCGGGTGCCGCGGCGGGGGCGTCGGAGTCCGTGTCGCCCTCCGCGTCGGCCTCGACGTCGGCGACGACCTCGGCGGGCTCCGCCTCGTCGGCGTCGTCGTCGCTCTTCGCGGCGGCCTTCTTGGCGGGGGCCTTCTTGGCCGGTGCCTTGGCGGCGGCCTTCTTGGCGGGCGCCTTGGCCGGTGCCTTCGCGGCGGCCTTCACCGGCGCCTCGGTCGTCGTGGGCTCGTTCTCGAGCGCCGCGTCGTCGGACACGGCCTCGGGGGCCGCGGTCGCCTTGCTGCGGGTAGCCATGCGAACACCTTTCCGTTCTCGGTTGCGTCGAGGATGTGCGCTGACTTCGGCGGCGTCTCGACGTGCTGACCGGCGTCCTGATGTCGGTCGGCCTGTGGTTCGGGCAGGGCGCCCGCCCGCAGGCGGACTCCCCGGGGCGCGCCTCGCGGGCGGGACGCGTCGTTTTCGGGCAGTACTAGGACCCATGTCAAGTCCCTGTGGCGGACGGACGAGCGGGTGAGCCTGACCGGCGGTGCAGAGGACGTGAACGGGTCCTTACCTCATTATTGCACGATCCGACCGGGCCGCGTGCCACCCGGCCGCTCCCGCCGCCGCTCGCCGAGGAGCCCTCCCCGAGCTCAGCGACCGCGGCGCCTCCGCCATCTCCGCTCGAGCGCGATCCAGAGCGGCGCCACCTCGACGCCCTCCTCGAGCCGGAGCCGGCGACGCGTGCCGCGGCGCGCCAGCAGCAAGCCCACGACTCCTCCGCCGACGACGACGTACTGGACGAGGAAGGCGATCCGGAACGACTCGAACGCGAACAGGTCGCTCGGCTGCCCGGACGCGACGCGCGCGGCGTCGAGCTGGTCGAGGACCACCCCCACGAGGAACATCATGACGAAGCTCGCGAGGAAGCCGCCGACGTTCACCACGCCGTTCGCGACGCCGAGGCTGCGCAGCGGGTTGAAGGTGCGGGCGAAGTCGAAGCCGATCAGCGACCCCGGGCCGCCCACCCCGAGCACGACGACGAGCACGTAAGCGAGCCAGTGGGGAGGCACGCCCGGCCACGCGAGGACGACGGTCCAGACGACCGCCAGCGCGGCGACGATGCCGAGCACGAGGTTCGATCGCCTCAGGGGGAACCGCGCGACCAGCACGCCGAGGACAGGACCCGCGACGACGCCCGAGACGACGAGGATCGTCAGCATGCCCGAGGCCTGTGCGCTGCTGAAGCCGAGACCGCCGACCAGGAACGGGACTCCCCAGAGGAGGCTGAAGACCGTGCCCGAGGACTGCGTGACGAAGTGCGACCAGAAGCCGAGCCGGGTGCCGGGGCGGCGGATGCTCTCCCCCAGCTGCCGACCGGCGTCGCGCCACGTCGCCGTCGCGTCGGTGGCGATCCGCCCGGCCGGGGACTCCCGCACCACCACCGCGACGAGCACGACCGCGAGGACGGAGAGGGAGGCCGCGCTCAGGAACGCTGGCGACCACCCCGCGGAGTGCAGCACCAGCGACAGGGGCACGGCGGACAGCACCTGGCCCGCCTGCCCGATGTTGCCGGTCCACTGCGACACCTGAGGGAGGATCGGCCCGTGGAACCAGGACGGGAGGAGGCGCATGACCGAGATGAAGGTCATCGCGTCGCCTGCGCCCACGAGGACGCGACCCACGATCGCGACGCCGATCTCCGGCGGCGCCAGGGCGACCACGACCTGACCGGTGGCCAGGAGCACGCCGCCCGTGACGATGAGCGCCTTGGGCCCGACCCTGTCGAGCAGGACCCCGACGGGGATCTGCAGACCGGCGTAGACGGCGAGCTGCACCACCGCGAGGGTCGACAGGGTCGCCGCGCTGATGCCGAAGATCTGCTGTGCCTCCACGCCGGAGACGCCGAGCGACGACCGCTGCAGCACGGCGACGACGTAGGCGACGACGGCGCTGCCCCAGACGAGCCAGGCACGCGTCGAGTTCACCCTCCGAACTTACCCGACGGCGGCGACGACGACCGGTCGCCCGCCGAGGCGGTCAGGCCTCGTCGTCGGGGCGACGCGTCGCGAGGAACTTCTCGAGCTCGGCCGCCAGAGCGTCGGCGGAGGGCACCTGCCCGTCCTGGTCGGTGAGCGGCGACGGGAGGGGGTTGCCCTCCATGTACGTGTCGTGGCGCTCCTCGAGGGTGGACACCAGACGGGAGAGCTCCTGGTTGCCGTGCACCTGCTCGTCGACCTTGACCAGGAAGTCCCGGCCCTCGGACCGCAGGGAGTCGGTCGGGAAGATGAGCCCCGTCGCGGCGCTGATGCTCGACAGCGCGGTCACGGCGGCGTCGGGGAACTCCGTGTCGGCCAGGTAGTGGGGCACGAGGAGGACGAAGCCCGCCGTCGGGTGGCCCTCGTCGTGCAGCCGCTTCTCGATCAGGTGGAGGGCGTTGGCCGGGGCCTGGGTGACAGGACGCCAGACCGACAGCGACTCGATGAGGTCGGAGCGGTTGCCGCTCACCGTGACGCCGAGCGGCCGCGTGTGCGGGACGGGCATCGGGATCGAGTGCACCCAGGTCGTCGTCGACACGCGGTAGCGCTCGACGAGCTGGAGCACCGCCTCCGTGAAGCGCCGCCACTGGAAGTCGGGCTCGAACCCCGACAGGAAGAGGAACGGCTGACCCACGTCGTCGCGCACGAGGTGGAGCGACAACGGGGACGTCGTGATCTCGGCCACGTGGTCCTGGTCGAACGTGAAGACCGGTCGCCGGGCCCGGTAGTCGAGCAGCTCGTCGGGGTCGAACGTGGCGACCAGCGTCGAGTCGAGGGTGTCGAGGACGTACTGCCCCAGCTGGCTGACGGCCGAGCCGGCGTCGGCGAAGCCGGTCAGGCCGGCCACGAGGGGCAGCCCCTCGGGCACCCCGTCGGCGTCGGGTGCGAGGTCGTAGAGTCCGGCAGGGTCGTGCATCCCCCAAGCCTAGGCACCGCGGCGGCCCGCGGAGGCCGGCCCCGGCATGCCGAGAGCGAACACCCGCCTCGGTAGCATCGTGGGCATGACCGACCTCACCCTCTCCGCCGTCCTGACCTCACCCGCCGAGATCCCCGCCGACGTCCTCGTCGTCGGCGTCCTGCAGGGAGCGGACGGCCCGACGGTCGTCCCGGCCCTCGACGGGCTCCCCTCCGACCTCTCCGTGCTCGGCGTCAGCGGGGCCCGCGACGAGGTCGTGCGCGTCCCGGCCTCCGGGGTCGCCGCCTCCGTCGTCGCCCTCGTCGGCCTCGGCGACGTCGTCGACGAGGAGTCCCTCCGCTGGGCCGCCGGATCGGCGGTCCGCCAGCTGACCGGCGTCGACCGCGTCGCGCTCGCCCTGCCGGCGTCGACCCCGGCCGAGGGCCTGGCGGTCCTCGAGGGCGCGGCCATCGCCTCCTACGAGTTCGACGCGTTCCGGTCGGCGTCCGCCAGCGAGTCCCGCCGCCACGCCCGTGACCTGGTGCTCGTCTCCGAGGTGGAGCTCGAGGAGGCGCTGGTCGCCCGGGCCGCGGTGGTCGCCGAGGCGGTCCACACCGTCCGCGACCTCGCCACGACGCCTCCGCAGCAGATGTTCCCGCAGGCGCTCGCCGACGAGGCCGTCGCCCGGGCGGAGGGCCTCCCCCTCACGGTGACCGTCCTCGCCGAGGACGAGCTGCGCGAGGGCGGCTTCGGCGGCATCCTCGGGGTCGGCCAGGGCTCGAGCCGCGGGCCCCGCCTCGTCAAGGTGGAGTACCGGCCCGAGGGCGACGTGAAGCACCTCGCCCTCGTCGGCAAGGGGATCACCTACGACACGGGCGGCCTGTCGCTGAAGCCCGCCGCCAGCATGCTGGGCATGAAGGACGACATGACCGGCGCGGCCACGGTGCTCGCCGTGACGGTCGCCGCCGCCCGCCTGCAGCTCCCCGTCCGGCTCACCGCCTGGCTCTGCATCGCCGAGAACATGGTGAGCGGCACGGCGATCCGCCCCGACGACGTCCTGACGATCCGCGGCGGCACCACGGTCGAGGTCACGAACACCGACGCCGAGGGCCGCCTCGTGATGGCGGACGGACTGGTGGCGGCGAGCGAGGAGCAGCCCGACGCCGTCGTGGACGTCGCGACGCTGACCGGTGCCCAGGTCGTGGCCCTCGGCACCCGCTACGTCGGCGTGATGGGCAACGACGAGCTCGCGTCGGAGGTCGTCGCGATCGCGGACCGCGTCGGCGAGACCTTCTGGCGCATGCCCCTCCCGTCGGAGCTGCGCGCCCGCCTGAAGTCGGACGTCGCCGACCTCGTCAACGCGACCCCCGGCAACACGGCCGCCGGCATGCTGCTCGCGGGGGTGTTCCTGAACGAGTTCGTCGGACGCCGGGAGGGCTCCGACGCCCCGCTGCCGTGGGTGCACCTCGACATCGCCGGCCCGTCGAACAACAAGGGCGGCGGCTACGGCTACACGGGCAAGGGCTCGACCGGCGTCTCGGTGAGAACTCTCCTGGAGCTGGCCGCCGTCTTTTCGGCCTCGTAGTAGGGTCGTGGGGGCGGGAGAAACCCGCCGAGATCGGTCCCCCGGACGACGAGCCACCCCTCTGCAGAGCAGGGGAGAGACCGGGTGCACGACGCCGTCACCACGACGCCGCAGCACCGCCGTCCCGCGGGGTACCTCCGAACGCACGAGGGAGTTGCTGGGTGTCGGAACAGAATTTTGACCTGGTGGTGCTCGGCGGCGGCAGCGGCGGCTACGCCGCCGCGCTGCGGGCGACCGAGCTGGGGCTGAGCGTCGCGCTCGTCGAGAAGGACAAGGTCGGCGGCACCTGCCTCCACCGTGGCTGCATCCCCACGAAGGCGCTCCTCCACTCGGCCGAGGTCGCCGACGTGTCGCGCGAGTCGTCGAAGTACGGCGTCCACACCGACTTCCACGGCATCGACATCGCGGCCGTGACCTCGTACCGCGAGGGCGTCGTCGCCAGCAAGTACAAGGGGCTCCAGGGGCTCCTCAAGGCCCGGAAGATCACCACCGTCGAGGGCGAGGGTCGGCTCACCTCCCCCTCGACGGTGCAGGTCGGCGACGTGACCCTGCGGGGCAAGAACGTCGTGCTCGCCACCGGGTCCTACTCGCGCAGCCTGCCCGGCCTCGAGATCGGCGGCCGTGTCATCACGAGCGAGCAGGCCCTGGCCCTCGACCACGTCCCGGCTCGCGTCGCCATCCTCGGCGGCGGGGTCATCGGCGTCGAGTTCGCCAGCGTCTGGAAGTCCTTCGGCGCCGAGGTCGACATCATCGAGGCGCTGCCCCACCTGGTGCCGAACGAGGAGGAGTCGATCTCCAAGCAGTTCGAGCGCGCCTTCCGCAAGCGCGGCATCCGCTTCTCCCTCGGCGTGCGCTTCCAGAGCGTCTCGCAGAGCGACGACGGCGTCGTCGTGACCCTGGAGGACGGCACGACGGTCGAGGCCGACATCCTGCTCGTCGCCGTCGGGCGCGGGCCCTCCACGGCCGGTCTCGGCTACGAGGAGGTCGGGCTCACCATGGACCGCGGCTTCGTGATCACCAACGAGCGCCTCGCGACGAGCGTGCCCGGCGTCTACGCCGTCGGCGACATCGTCCCCGGGCTGCAGCTCGCCCACCGCAGCTTCCAGCACGGCATCTTCGTCGCCGAGGAGATCGCCGGGCTCGCGCCCCAGGTCATCGACGACGTCAACATCCCGAAGGTGACCTACTCCGACCCCGAGGTCGCCTCCGTCGGCCTGACCGAGGCCAAGGCCGTCGAGAAGCACGGCGCCGACGCCGTCGCCACGTACGACTACAACCTCGCCGGCAACGGCAAGAGCCACATCATCGGCACCAGCGGATCGGTCAAGGTCGTCCGCGTGGTCGACGGTCCCGTCGTCGGCGTCCACATGATCGGGGCCCGGGTCGGCGAGCTGATCGGCGAGGCTCAGCTCACCGTCAACTGGGAGGCCTACCCGGAGGACGTCGCTCCCCTGGTGCACGCCCACCCCACGCAGAACGAGGCGCTGGGCGAGGCCATGCTGGCCCTGGCCGGCAAGCCGCTCCACGCGATGTAGCTCGCACCCACCCACCACTGCACCGCACACACAGGCACACAATGTCGTCAAAGGAGTTCCACGCATGAGCGAATCCGTCAACCTCCCGGCACTCGGAGAGAGTGTCACCGAGGGCACGGTCACCCGATGGTTGAAGAACGTCGGTGACCGGGTCGAGGTCGACGAGCCCCTGCTCGAGGTCTCGACCGACAAGGTCGACACCGAGATCCCGTCGCCCGTCGCCGGGGTGATCGAGGAGATCCTCGTCCCCGAGGACGAGACCGTCGAGGTCGGCACCGCCCTCGTGCGCATCGGAGACGGCAGCGGCTCGTCCGACGACTCGTCGCCGGAGCCCGCCGAGGAGCCCGCCGGCGACGGCGACGCCGAGGAGACCGTCGTCGCGTCGTCGGCCGCTCCGGCGCCCGGCGAGGAGGCCGAGGCGGCCCCGCTCGCCCCCGCCGACGAGGTCGACCCGGCCCCGGCCGCCGACGACTCGGCGCCGGCCCAGCCCGGTGCGACCGACGCCGCCGCTCCGGCACCGGCACCGGCGGCCCCCGTGGCCGCACCCGCCGCGGTCCCCGCCGCCGCCCCGGCACCGGCCGCCGCACCGGCGCCTGCCGCCGCTCCGCCGGCTGCCAGCCCCGCTCCCGCCGCCAGCCCGGCTCCCGCCGCGGCTCCGGCCGAGCAGCCCGCCTCGGCAGCGCCGACCGGCTACGTCACGCCCCTCGTCCGCAAGCTCGCCAACGAGAAGGGCGTCGACATCAGCACGCTCTCCGGCAGCGGCGTGGGCGGTCGCATCCGCAAGGAGGACGTCCTGGCGGCGGCTGAGGCCGCGGCCTCGACGCCCGAGGCTCCGGCCTCCTCGGCTCCCGTCGAGGTCTCGCCGCTGCGTGGCACGACCGTCCCGATGACGCGGCTCCGCAAGGTCGTCGCGGAGCGGGCCGTGCAGTCCATGCAGTCCATGGCGCAGCTCACGAGCGTCGTCGAGGTCGACGTGACCAAGGTCGCGTCGTTCCGCGACGCGAACAAGGCCGCCTTCCTCGAGAAGACGGGCAACAAGCTCTCGTTCCTGCCGTTCTTCACCCTGGCGGCGGCGGAGGCCCTGCGGGCCCACCCGAAGCTCAACGCGACCGTCGACGGCGACTCGATCGTCTACCCGGACCACGAGAACATCAGCATGGCGGTCGACACCGAGCGCGGTCTGCTCACGCCCGTCATCAAGGACGCCGCCGATCTCGACCTCGCAGGCATCGCCGGTCAGATCGCGGACCTCGCGCAGCGCACGCGTGACAACAAGCTGAAGCCCGACGAGCTGGCCGGGGGCACCTTCACGGTGACCAACACCGGTTCGCGCGGCGCCCTGTTCGACACCCCGGTCGTCTTCCTCCCGCAGGTCGCGATCATGGGCACCGGCGTGGTCGTCAAGCGCCCCGTGGTCGTCGCGTCCGACGGAGGAGAGGCCATCGCCGTCCGCTCGATGGTCTACCTGGCTCTGTCGTACGACCACCGGATCGTCGACGGCGCCGACGCGGCGCGCTTCCTCGTCGCGGTCAAGACCCGCCTCGAGGCCGGCGACTTCGCCGCCGTCCTGGGCATCTGACACCGGGTCGTCCGTCACCCCCGGGCGACCACCTCCCGGAGCCGCCAACCGGCCTCGGTCCTCACCACGAGGACCGAGGCCGGTTCGTCGTCCTCCCCCGCCGCGTCGAAGAGCACGGTCTCGCCGAGGCGCTGGACCTCGGCCGTGACACGGACCGGCAGCGGGAGCCGTGACGCCGCTCCGGGATCGTCGAGGACGACGGCGTCACGGGCGGCCGCCGGTGACCCCGCCTGGTCGACCGAGGCGAGGCACGAGGGCGTCGCGTCACGGAGGCAGAGCTGCCGGGCTCGGAGGAGGACGGCCGTGGCTCCCGCGGCGTCGTCGCCCGCCAGCACGGCGGCCGCATCGACGTCAGCCGCGACGGGCGCCTCCGAGGCCTCCTGAGCACCGCCTCCGTGGTCGGAGGTGCCCGACGGCGAGCCGACGACCGGCCCGCTCGGGCTGCCCTGACCATCCGCAGGAGGCGCGGAGGTCGGCATCGACGGCGGTGCGCTCACGGACGCAGCCGGGCCGGCGGAGTCGTCGGGAGACCCGGGCGGAGGCGTCTCCGAGGGGAGGGCGATGCCCGCCACGGCCGCGGAGACCACCACGAGGGCTCCGACGACCCAGAACCGCGGACGCACGGCCGTGAGCCGCTCCCGGACGGACACCCGTCTGACGGCGTCCCACCAGTCGAGAGCGATCTCGACGAGGTCGGACTCCGGCAGGACGGCCGCCCAGGCCGGCCGGACCGGGGCCAGGGCACCATCGAGGAGCGCGTCGCCCGCCTCGAGCGGCACCGAGGACCGTCCGAGGCCGGCGGGCCCGACGGGCGTCGGCAGCGGGACCGGTGCGGCCAGGTCGTGGACGGTCTCCTGCACCTCGAGCAGGGACGCGTCCGGGGCGAGCGCCACCGCGGCCCGTGCCTCCGGAGGGAGCCAGGCGGACAGCTCGTCGACGAAGGCGGTCGCCGCGGCGGCCGCGGCGACGTCAGGCTCGGCCGCGACCGGCGACCGGACGAGCCGCAGACGGCGGAGGACGGGGGCGCCGCGGTCGTCCACGACGACGTCGTCGACGGGGACGGCCGCCGGTCGGAAGCCGGCGGCCGACGCGCGACCGAGCACCGAGAGGACGGGCACGGCCACGGTGACCAACTCCCCCAGGGCCAGCCGGCCCTGCCCGTGCAGCCACGCGAGGGCGGTCTCGGGCGGTCGAGGGTGCACGACCAGGACGGCCCTGCCCTCCGGGTCGTGGAAGAGGTCCACGACCCGCTCGACGTGGGGGTGGTCGAGCTGCGCCGTCGCGAGCAGGTCGCGCTCCGTCCCCCGGCCGCGCTCGCCCGCCTCCCCCGCCCGGACCAGCTCCACCTCGCTGCCGTCCGGCGCGGTCGCCGTGAGGCGCTCGAGATCGCCGTCGATCCGGCTCGTGGCGACGGCGTAGGGGCCGAGTCGGGGACGGTGCATGCCGAGAGCGTGCCCCGTCGGCCGGGGCCGACCCGCGCCTCCTGCCGGGCCCTGTGGACGAGTCCGCTCTCGGCGGACCTCGGGAGGACGACGCGAGCACCCGGACGCTCGGCGACCCCGTATCCTGGTCGACATGGCACGACGCTCCGAGAACCCGACCCCCAAGCCGCCCAAGGAACCGGGTCGGTTCAAGCAGATGTGGCAGGTCTTCCAGATGACCCGCCGCTACGACAAGCAGGCGCTCCCGCTGATGCTGCTCGCGCTGCTCCTGCCGGTGCTCGCGGGCGTCGCCGCGGCGCTGCTGCTCTCCGACGGCAACGTCCTCGCCCTCGTGCTCTACATCGTCGTCGGGCTCATGCTCGGCGTCCTCCTGCTGCTCATCGTGCTCGGCCGTCGTGCCGAGAAGGCGGCCTACTCGCAGATCGAGGGCCAGCCCGGCGCGGTCGGCGCCGTCATGAAGAGCGGGCTCCGCCGCTCGTGGCGAGCGGCCGAGATGCCCGTGGCCGTCCAGGGCCGCAGCCAGGCGGCGGTCTACCGGGCCGTCGGCAAGGGCGGAGTCGTCCTGATCGCCGAGGGCGCCGCCGCCCAGACGAAGAAGCTCGTCGACGAGGAGCGCCGCAAGGTCGCCCGCATCCTCCCCAACGTGCCCGTGACCGTGCTGCACGTGGGCCCCGACGCCGACGCCGTGCCGCTGCACAAGCTGGCGGGTCGCATGAACAAGATCAAGTCGACCATCAACCGCAACGAGGTGCTCGCCATCAGCAACCGCCTCCAGTCGCTCGGCAAGAACGGCCTGCCGATCCCGAAGGGCGTCGACCCGTTCAAGGTGAGGGCCGGCCGGCCCCGCTGACCTGCTGGTCAGCTCCCTCGAGCGTCCGACGGCGCCGTCCCCTCACGGGGGCGGCGCCGTCGTCGTGGGGGCGTCAGACGCGGACGAGCACCGTCCCGGCGATGCGGTCGTGCAGGCCACGCTGGTCGAGGTCCCAGACGACGGCCGGCACGACGAGGGCCACGAGCACCGTGCGGAGGGCCGGCCGCCAGAGGCCGATCGGCCCCCCGCGCAGGGGAACGAGGCGCATGCCGAGGGCCAGGTGCCCGGGCGAGCCGCCGAGCGTGGCGAGGAAGGCGATCTGGACGACGACGAAGACGGCGGTGATGGCGAGCCCCTCGCCGCCGAAGAAGGCGTAGGCGACGACCGAGGCGAGCGCCCAGTCGATCGCGAGGCCGCCGACGCGTCGACCGAGACGGGCGACGGACCGCGGGCCCTGGGCCGGGAGGCCGAGTCGCTGCCCGGGCCAGTCCTGGCGCCCGTCGTCGGCGCCGGCCGCACCGGACGAGGTCGGGGGGATGCGGGGCGAGTCGGGCATGGCGTCGAGCCTACCGACCTCTCCGACGCGTAACATGCCGGAAACACGAGGGACACCGCAGCGAAACTCCTCGCCCATAGCGTCGTCAGTGGCTGCGTCCCGCAGGCCGATCCGATCCACACCATTGGAGAGACATCTAGATGTTCACTGATTCTTCCGAGGTGCTGAAGTTCATCGCGGACACCGACGTCAAGTTCCTCGACATCCGGTTCACGGACCTCCCCGGCGTCCAGCAGCACTTCAACATCCCCGCCTCCACGGTCGACGAGGAGTTCTTCTCCGTCGGGCAGCTCTTCGACGGATCGTCCATCCGCGGCTTCGCGTCGATCCACGAGTCCGACATGCAGCTCATCCCCGACGTGACGACCGGCTACGTCGACCCCTTCCGGGCCGAGCGCACGCTGATCCTGGTCTTCGACATCTTCAACCCGCGGAACGGCGAGCTCTACAGCCGCGACCCGCGCCAGGTCGCCAAGAAGGCCGAGAAGTACCTCGCCTCCACCGGCATCGCCGACACCGCGTTCTTCGCGCCCGAGGCCGAGTTCTACATCTTCGACGACGTCCGCTACGAGGTCACGCAGAACGCGAGCTTCTACAGCGTCGACTCCGAGGAGGGCGCGTGGAACACCGGTCGCGTCGAGGAGGGCGGCAACCTCGCCAACAAGACGGCCTACAAGGGCGGCTACTTCCCCGTCAGCCCCGTCGACAAGACCGCCGACCTCCGCGACGACATCAGCCTCAAGCTGATCGAGTCGGGTCTGGAGCTCGAGCGGGCGCACCACGAGGTGGGCACCGGCGGCCAGCAGGAGATCAACTACAAGTTCGACACGATGGTCCACGCGGCCGACGACATCCTGAAGTTCAAGTACATCGTCAAGAACACGGCCGAGCAGTGGGGCAAGGTCGCGACCTTCATGCCCAAGCCCCTCTTCGGCGACAACGGCTCCGGCATGCACACGCACCAGTCGCTCTGGAGCGACGGCAAGCCCCTCTTCTACGACGAGAACGGCTACGGCGGTCTCTCGGACGTGGCGCGCTGGTACATCGGCGGCCTGCTCAAGCACGCCCCCGCCGTCCTGGCGTTCACCAACCCGTCGATCAACTCGTACCACCGCCTGATCCCGGGCTTCGAGGCTCCCGTGAACCTCGTCTACTCGGCGGGCAACCGCTCAGCGGCCATCCGCATCCCCATCACCGGCACGAACCCGAAGGCCAAGCGCATCGAGTTCCGCGTCCCCGACGCCGCCTCGAACCCGTACCTCGCGTTCGCGGCCCAGCTGATGGCCGGCCTCGACGGCATCCAGAACCGCATCGAGCCGCACGAGCCCGTCGACAAGGACCTCTACGAGCTGCCCCCGGAGGAGGCCAAGAACATCCCCCAGGTGCCGGCGTCGCTCGACGCAGCCCTGCTCGCGCTCGAGGCTGACCACGAGTTCCTGACCAAGGGCAACGTGTTCACCGAGGACCTCATCGAGACCTGGATCGCGTACAAGCGCGACAAGGAGATCCTGCCCATGGCGCAGCGTCCCCACCCGTTCGAGTTCGAGATGTACTTCGGCGTCTAGCCACGCTCCCTGCAGGAGGCCCGCACCCCGAGGGGTGCGGGCCTCCTGTCGTCGGGGGCCGTCGTCCGTGCGGGGCCACACGACGACGGGTCGCCCTCCCGCAGGAGGACGACCCGTGGGCGTTCCCGGTCAGGCCGGGACAGCCACCGGCGCGAGCACCTGGCGGCGGGCGGGGATGCGACGGCTGCCGAGCGGTCGCACCTCCCAGCCCGCGCTGGCCCAGACCTCGCCGTCGAGCGCGTTCCGGGCGTCGATCACGACCGGGTTCGCGGCGAGCTGCGCGAGCGGCAGCGGCTCGGCCCCGACGAACTCGGGCCACTCCGTGAGGAGCAGCACGGCGTCGGCGTCGGTCACCGCCTCCTCGATGCTGTCGGCGAACGACAGGGTCGGGAAGCTGCGCTGGGCGGTCTGCGTCGCCTCCGGGTCGACCACCAGCACCTGCGCCCCGCGGAGGTGGAGGGCAGCTGCGACGTTCAACGCCGGCGAGTCGCGGACGTCGTCGGTGTGCGGCTTGAAGGCCGCGCCGAGGACGGCGATGCGCCGGTTGAGCACGGAGCCGCCGCAGGCGTCGATCGCCTGGTCGATGACCCTCTGACGCTGCGCCATGTTGATCTCGTCGACCTGCTGCATGAGGCCGACCGCCCGGTGCGCCCCGAGCTCGTTCGCGCGGTACATGAGCGCTCGGATGTCCTTCGGGAGGCAGCCGCCGCCGAAGCCGAGGCCCGCGTTCAGGAACTTGCGACCGATGCGGTCGTCGAAGCCCAGGGCGTCGGCCAGGGTCGACACGTCGGCGCCCGCCGCCTCGCAGAGCTCGCTGATGGCGTTGATGAACGAGATCTTCGTCGCGAGGAACGCGTTCGCGCTCACCTTGACGAGCTCGGCCGTCGGCAGGTCGCACGAGATGACCGGGGTGCCGGTCGAGATGGGCTCGGCGTAGACGGTCCGGAGCACCGCCTCGGTGCGGCTGTCGGTGCCGCCGAAGACGATGCGGTCGGGCCGCAGGGTGTCCTCGACGGCGTGGCCCTCCCGGAGGAACTCGGGGTTCCAGACGACGTCGGCGGAGATGCCCGCGGGCAGGACGCCGGCCACGATCTCGCGGAGGCGGGCGGCCGTGCCGACCGGCACGGTCGACTTGCCGACGATGAGGCCGTCGTGGCTCAGCGAGCGGGCCACGGCCCGGGTCGCCTCCTCGACGTAGGTCAGGTTCGCCGCGTGGCTCCCCCGCCGCTGGGGCGTGCCCACGCAGATGAAGTGCACGTCGCTGAGGGCGACGGCCTCGGCGAGGTCGGTGGTGAACACCAGCCGGCCGGAGTCGACGTGCTCGACGATCAGCTCGGGCAGGCCGGGCTCGAAGAACGGGACGCGGCCCTGGGCGAGCGCCTCCACCTTCGAGGGATCGGTGTCGACGCCGATCACGTCGAAGCCCATCTCCGCCATGGCGGCCGCGTGGGTGGCGCCGAGGTAGCCGGTGCCGATGACGCTGATGCGCGGCCGGGCGACGTCGGAGGAGGTGGGGACGTCGTGGGAGGAAGGGGTGAGGTCGTCGGTCATGATGCGCTCCTGGAGGTGGTGGGGGCTGCGGTGGAGAGAGGGAGTCGACGGGTCGCGCGCGGCGTCATGGGATCGGCCTGAGGTCGAAGCCGGTGTCGGTGCGGGCGATGCCGTCGCGGAAGGCCGTCGTGGAGTCCTGCCGGGAGACGATCCGCCAGTCGTTCGTGAGGTACGAGCCGGACGAGACCGTGGTGGCCGTGAGGTTGAACCAGGCGAAGCCGACGATGTCCGAGTTCGCCGGGTCGGCGAGCGTGTCGAACAGGGAGTCGATCCATCTCGGCTTCTGGGCGTCCTTCGTCGAGCCCAGCTCCGCCGCGCCGATCTCCGCGAGGACGATCGGCTTGTCGGTGATCGCCCGGAGGTAGCCGAGCGTCTTGCCGAAGGTGCCCGCGAAGTCGCCGCTCTGCGGGGTCTCGGCGCTGTTGCGGAGGTAGCCCGTCATGCCGACCCAGTCGACGTACTCGTCGCCCGGGTAGAGGCTCGCCGTGTACTCGAGGCTGCGGTTCTTCGTCGGGACGCCCTCGGCACGCGTCGGGGCCCAGACCCAGGCGACGAGGTCGCCCGCGCCCTGCGCCTCGAACACGTCGTGGACGTGCCGCCACATGTCGCGGTACTGCCCCGCCGTGTTGTCGTTGACCCCCTCGGCCCACGGGTACCAGTTGCCGTTCATCTCGTGGTCGAGGCGGATCGCCAGCGGGAGGCCGGTGGCGACGATGTCCTGCGCGTACTTCGTGAGGTAGGCGTCGAAGTCGCCGTCGATGATCTTGCCCAGCTCGTAGTCGGGGTCGACGACCTGGTCGTTCGCGGCCTTCAGGGGCCTCGACTCCCAGGTCAGGAAGGGCAGGTCGCCCTTGGCCCAGGAGCGCGTCACGGCGTTCGCGTCGAAGTCCTGGTCCCAGCCCTGGAAGTACCCGGCCATGTTCGGCTGAGCGCCGACCTTCGAGCTGACGTCGTCGAACTCCGACCAGCTGAAGGGCGACTGCGTCGTGTAGAGGCCGAAGTAGCGCGACTGCGGGTCGATGATGCTGGCGAGCGACGGCGCCGTCACGGGCGCGGGGCCCTCGGGCTTCGTGCCTCCGCCGGAGCCGGAGCCGGAGCCCCCGGACGAGCCGGACCCCTTGCCGGAGCCGCCGGTGAACGAGCCCGCGGTGCCGGACGATCCCGATCCCCCGCTGGAGGCGCCTCCCCCGGAGACCGCCTGCTCGGCCTGGGCCAGGGCCGACTGGGCGGAGGCCAGCTGGGCCTGCGCGTCGGTCAGCTGGCCCTCGGACGTCCACGCCTGCTGCTGCACGTCGGCGAGGGCCGCCTTGCTGTCGGCCAGCTGCGCCTTGGCGCTCACGAGCTGGTCGAGGAGGGCCGAGCGGTCCTCCTTCAGCGTCGTGACCTCGGCGGGCGAGGCTCCCACCGCGGTCTGCACGGCGCTCCGCACCGCGTTGTCGCTCGGCGAGATCCAGATGAGCCACGAGATCATGGCGAGGAGCACCACGACCGCGGTGGCCCCGAGGCCCGTGCGGCGGGCGTTGCTGCGGGACTGCGCCCACCACGCACCGGAGTGCACGTGCAGCGGGGCGACGAAGTCCTGAGTCGACTCAGACAATGAAGAGCACCTCCAGGGTGAGGATGACGGCGCCGATGAGGTACGGGAAGCCGGCCTTGGGGTTGAGGCGCCGACGAGGAGGCGCGGAGACGTGGGCGGGCGACGTGGCGGCCGCGAGGGCGGTCGCCGAGCTCGTGGTGACGGCGTCGCCGTCGGGGCGGGCGTCGACGGCCGTGTCGGCCCGGTGGCTCCGGACCATCACGGCACCGGCGTCGCCCGGGCGGACGGTCGTGGAGTCGGCCGTCGGCCCGGCGGCCTGCGTCGCGGGGCCGAAGTCGAACAGGGTGTCGACGCCGGGGTCGGCACCGGGCTGGAACTCGCGCTCCAGCACGTCGAGCGACTCGTCGGCCCCGACCTGCTGCACCTGGGCCTGGACGGCGTCGTCGGCCGCGCCTCCGGCGTAGGCCCCCGCCCGGGTGCCCCAGCCGCTCGCGTGGCCCATGCGGAAGAACCCGATCACGCGGATCGGCATGAGGAAGAACGTCGAGACGATGATGAAGACCGGGAGGCGCAGGAAGTCGCTCGGCTTCTCGGCGAGGTGCCGCATCTGTCGGATCGCCATGCTCAGCACCGACGACAGGACCATCAGCACGATGATGCTGACGAGGCCCGTCGAGACGCCGTACTCGGCGAGGATGCCGCGGTAGAGGTTGACGCCCTGCCCGGTGATCCCGCGGTAGATCCAGCCCCCGAGGACGCCCATCAGCATGAAGGGCAGCAGGATGTCCATGGCGAAGAAGAACGCGAGCATCGGCGCGTGGCCGAGCATCCAGGGCATCATGCGGAAGGTGTTGTACTGGCTGCCGCGAGCCCAGCGCAGCTGCTGCTTGAAGAGCTTCTTCACCTCGAGCGGCGCGTCCGTGTAGACGAGGCTCGTGTGCTGGTACACGGTGCGGTAGCCCTCCTTGAGGGTGAGGTTCGTGAGGGTGCGGTCGTCGCTCACCTCCAGGAAGACGCCCATGAACTTCTCCGTCATGAACTTGTCCATGACGCGCTCGAGGATCTCGCGGCGGAAGGCGATCGTGCGGCCCGGCAGGCAGCCGATCTGGCCGAGCACGCTCTGCGCGGGCATCGAGTAGAGCGCCCGCGAGTTCTCCAGCCAGTCGGCCCAGCGGGTGATCCAGCTGCGCTCGGGCTCGAGGATGCGCTGACGCGTGGTCACGCCGCCCACGCTCGCCTCGGCGAACGGGCGGACGAGCTCGGAGAGCGTGCCCGGCGTCCACACCGTGTCGGAGTCGACGAGGACGGTGATGTCGCCGCGGCTGAGCTCCGTGCCGATCATGACGGCGTTGCGCTTGCCGGGGATGGGGGTGTGCACCCAGCGCACCAGGGGGGCGTACTCGTCGCAGACCGCGGCGAGCTCGGGGTTGGGCTTGCCGTTGATGACGACGATGATCTCGCCCGGACGCTGCTCGACCATGCGGCCGATGACGTCGCGGAACAGGTCGAGGGGCTCGTCGACGACCGGCACCACGACGCTCGTGGTGCCCGTGTACTCGCCCGTGAAGGGCCGGTACCGGCGGGAGAGGACCACCTTGAGGATCCACAGGACCCAGATCAGGGCCGAGTAGACCGCGAAGAGGTAGACCTCGGGGTAGCCGCCCGCCATGGAACGGATCTGCAGGATGAAAGTCAACACGATGGCCGCCTCGGGGGATGGGGGTGGAAAAAGGGTGGCTTCCGCGTCGTCGAGGAATCGGGGTGTCGGGGTTGAGGACATCTTGAGTCCCTTCACGGGCGCCTCACAAGCCGTGACCCGTTCGGGGGCGCGAGTCTCGCACGAGGGGTACACCCGTTGTCCTCCCTCGGGTGTCAGACGAAATGCCGACACGTCGCGGAAGCGGGATGCGGCCCGCCGCGGCGCGGACGACGGACTCGGAGGACCGTCGGACCGAGGTCCGGCCGAGGGCACGGAGGGTGCCGTGACCAGGCATTACTCGGCAGAGATGGCAGGGTCCCGCTCCACGGCCCCCGGACGGGTCACGTCGCCCCTCGTGCTGTCGGACGTCTCCCGCTCGTCATCTGCCCGAAACACGACACCCCTGCTTCCCGGGGGACAAGCGTCGGGAACGGGGTACGGTCAGATCACCCTCGGCGGATCACGGGCTAGCCCGTCGAGATCTGCACCTCGGGCGTGTCGCGGGTGAGGGCCAGCTCCTCAGGGCCGCTCAGCGAGGCTGTGCACAGCACCCGTCCAGGTCGGCGTGCAGTCGCTCAGGTGCTCGGCTGAGGCGTGTCGTCGACGCCGTAGAAGCCCCGCTCGAAGACGGCACGAGCCCGTCGGGTCGCTGCCAGGTAGTCCTCCTCGAGCTGGCTCGCCGACCCCGGGGGGTACTCGAGCAGCCGTGCCACGCCCTCGAGCTGGCGACGGTCGCTCGGCAGGACGTCCGAGGTCCTGCTGGTCCAGAGCACGCCGGCGGAGCGCGCCCGGGAGGCGATCACCCACGCCTCGTGCAGCTTGTGGGCGTCGTCCGGGTCGACGAGGCCCGCCGTGACCGCCGCCGCCAGGGCGTCGAGCGTGGACGGGGTCCGCAGCGCTGGTGTCTCGTGGGCGTGCTGCAGCTGCAGCAGCTGCACGAACCACTCCACGTCGCTGAGGGAGCCGCGACCGAGCTTGAGGTGCCTCGACGGCTCCGCGCCGCGCGGGAGGCGCTCGTTCTCGACGCGGGCCTTGATCCGCTTGACCTCCCGCACCTCCTTGTCGGAGAGCTCGGCCGGGTAGCGGACCGTGTCGGCCACCGCCATGAAGTCGCGCCTCAGGCTCTCGTCGCCGGCCACGTCGCGGGCCCGCAGCAGCGACTGCGCCTCCCAGGTCAGCGACCACCGGTCGTAGTACGCCCGGTAGGACGCCAGGGAGCGCACGACGGGGCCGCGACTCCCCTCGGGACGGAGACCCGTGTCGAGGTCGAGCGGGACCAGGGCGTCGCTCGTGAGCCTGTTCATCTCCGACACGACGCGGGCGGCCCGCTGCGATGCCGTCTCGTCGCCCTCGGCTGCGCGGTACACGAAGAGCACGTCGGCGTCCGAGCCGAAGCCGAGCTCGCGGCCGCCGTAGCGCCCCATCGCGACGACGGCGAACTCCAGGTCGCCCGCGTCGCGCCGTGCCAGCGCCAGGGCCCCGGTCACGGCGGCCGTCGTGACGTCGGTGAGGCCGCCCGCGAGCTCGTCGATGGTCGTGAGGCCGAGGATGCCGCCGATCGCGAGGCGCAGGATCTCGCGACGCCGGGCGTTGCGCAGGACGGCGGCACCCGCCTCCGGCGTGTCGTGCCGGGCGAGCGTCGCCCTCGTCTCCTCCAGGAGGCTCGCGAGGGAACGGGGACGCAGCTCGTCGTCGTTCTCGAACCAGACGGCGGCCTCGGGGGTCCGGTCGAGGAGGTCGGCCACGAAGCGCGAGGTCGAGAGGACGGTGGTGAGCCGGTGGGCGGCGCCCGAGGAGTCGCGCAGCATGCGGAGGAACCAGTACGACTCCCCCAGGCCGTCGCTCAGCCGACGGAAGGCCAGGAGGCCGAGGTCGGGGTCCGTGCCGTCGGCGAACCACTGGAGCATCGCGGGGAGGAGGTGCCGCTGGATGCTCGCGCGCCGCGACACCCCGCCCGTGAGCGCGGCGATGTGGCCGAGGGCGCCCCGCGGGTCGGCGAAGCCGATCGCGGCGAGCCGCGCGGCGGCCTGGTCGCTGCTGAGGGCCAGCTCCTCCTCGGGGCGGGCCGCGACGGCCGAGAGCAGCGGGCGGTAGAAGAGCCGCTCGTGGAGCGTGCGCACCCGTCGCTTGACGCCCTGCCACGACTCGACGAGCTCGCGGGCCGACGCGGCCAGGCCCGTGCCGCGTGCCAGCACCCGCAGCGCGTTCTCGTCGGTCGGCATGAGGTGGGTCCGGCGGAGCCGGGTGAGCTGGATGCGGTGCTCGAGGAGACGCAGGACGCGGTAGTCCCGGTCGAACTCGGCAGCCTCGGCGCGCCCGACGTACCCGCGCTTCGCCAGGGCGCCCAGCGCCTCCAGCGTGGCCCGCTCGCGGACGCCGGCGTCCGCCTGGCCGTGGACCAGCTGCAGGAGCTGGATCGTGAACTCGACGTCGCGGAGCCCGCCCGGCCCGAGCTTCAGCTGCTGCTCGACCTCGGCCGCGGGGATGAGGTCGGTGACCCTCTCGCGCATCCTCTGCACCGACCCGACGAAGTCCTGACCGGAGGCCGCCGACCAGACGAAGGGCGCGATGCGCTCGACGTAGCGGTCGCCGAGCTCACGGTCGCCCGCGAGCGGCCGGGCCTTGAGCAGCGCCTGGAACTCCCATCCACGGGCCCAGCGGTCGTAGTACGCGACGTGCGAGTCGAGCGTGCGCACGAGGGCGCCGTCCTTGCCCTCGGGGCGGAGGGCGGCGTCGACCTCCCAGAGCTCCGGCTCGACGGAGAGGTCGGACACCACCCGGACGGCGTGCACCGCGAGACGGGTCGCCACCTCGACGGCGCGGCCGTTGTCGAGCCCGTCGGCGCCCTCGGCGACGTAGACCACGTCGACGTCGCTGAGGTAGTTGAGCTCGCGGGCCCCGGCCTTGCCCATGCCGATGATCGCGAGGCGGGTGCGCGTCACGTCGTCGGCGGGGAAGGGGACCTCGCGTCGGGCGACGTCGAGCGCGGCGCCGAGGGCGGCTCCCGCGAGGTCGGCGAGAGCCGCGGCCACCGCGGGCAGCGCCTCCACCGGGTCGTCGGACTCGAGGTCGTGCGCCGCGAGGCGCAGCAGGTGCCGACGGTAGGCGACCCGCAGGGCCACCCGGGCCTCCTCGTCGACGAGACCGTCGACGGCCGCCAGGAGCGCGGCCTCGTACTGCTCGGGAGGAAGGGGCTCCGCCAGGCCGACGTGGAGGCCCTCGAGCTCGGCCGGCCGACGCAGGACGAACTCCGCGAGGCCGCTCGACGCCCCGAGGACGCGGACGAGCCGAGGTCCGGCACCGGCGCGGAGGAGCGCGCGCACGGCCGTCTCGTCACGCTCGAGCAGCCGCTCGAGGTGCAGCAGCGCCGCGTCGGGGTCGGGGCTGCGGGCGAAGGAGGCGACGAGCGCCTCCACCTCGGGGGTCGCCGCGACGAGACGGTCGATCCGGTCGCGCGCCTCCCGGAGCTCCGCGAAGCCCAGGCGCGCCAGCTCGGACAGGCCGGTGGCGGGACGGGGCACGGTCGGGGTCTCGGGCGCGGCGGCGGGCTAGAGGATCTCGAGGTTGGAGCGCAGCTCGTACGGCGTGACCTGGGCCCGGTAGGCCTTCCACTCCTGCCGCTTGTTGAGCAGGACGTAGTTGAACACCTGCTCGCCGAGGGTCTCGGCGACGAGCTCGCTGTCCTCCATGATGGACAGCGCGTGGTCGAGGCTCGCCGGGAGCTGCTTGTAGCCGAGCGCACGGCGCTCGGCGTCGCTCATGCCCCAGACGTTGTCCTCCGCCTCGGCGGGGAGCTCGTAGCCCTCCTCGATGCCCTTCAGGCCGGCGGCCAGCATCAACGAGTACGCCAGGTAGGGGTTCGCGGCGGAGTCGATCGCCCGGTACTCGACGCGGCTCGAGTTGCCCTTGTTGGGCTTGTAGAGCGGCACGCGGACGAGGGCCGACCGGTTGTTGTGGCCCCAGGTCACGAAGCTCGGGGCCTCGTCGCCGCCCCAGAGGCGCTTGTAGCTGTTGACGAACTGGTTCGTCACCGCGGTGATCTCGGGGGCGTGCCGCAGCAGGCCCGCGATGAACTGGCGGCCGATCTTGGAGAGCTGGTACTCGGCGCCGGCCTCGTAGAAGGCGTTCGAGTCGCCCTCGAAGAGCGACATGTGGGTGTGCATGCCGGAGCCCGGGTGCTGGCTGAACGGCTTCGGCATGAAGGTCGCGTAGACGCCCTGCTCGATCGCGACCTCCTTGATGACCGTGCGGAAGGTCATGATGTTGTCGGCCGTGGTGAGCGCGTCGGCGTAGCGGAGGTCGATCTCGTTCTGGCCGGGACCCGCCTCGTGGTGGCTGAACTCGACAGAGATGCCGAGGTCCTCGAGCATGCGGACGGACCGACGACGGAAGTCGTGAGCCGTGCCTCCCGGGACGTTGTCGAAGTAGCCGGCCGAGTCGACGGGCTGGGGGCCCTCGGGCCCGTGCTGCGCGCTCTTCAGCAGGTAGAACTCGACCTCGGGGTGCGTGTAGAACGTGAACCCGCGGTCGCCGGCCCGGGCCAGCGTGCGCTTGAGGACGTTGCGCGGGTCGGCCACGGCGGGCTGGCCGTCGGGCGTCGTGATGTCGCAGAACATGCGAGCGGTCGGGTCGATCTCGCCGCGCCACGGCAGGATCTGGAACGTCGTGGGGTCGGGCTGGGCCAGCACGTCGGCCTCGTACGAGCGGGTCAGCCCCTCGATGGCCGAGCCGTCGAAGCCGATGCCCTCCGCGAACGCGCCCTCGACCTCGGCGGGTGCGATGGCCACCGACTTGAGGGTGCCGATCACGTCGGTGAACCACAGGCGGATGAACTTGATGCCGCGCTCTTCGATGGTCCTGAGAACGAAGTCTGTCTGCTTGTCCATGCACGGCCTTTCTGCTCGGCGACCAGGCTACTGGACGGCGGCGCGCCCGCGGACGCGACCGGCCGCCGGAGGATCAGTCGTCGGCCGCGTCCTCGGCGTCGAGCCGGGCGTTGCGCTCGGCGATCTCCTGGATCGCCCGGGCCGCCTCCTCGCGCGTCGAGTAGGGACCGGCGCGGTCGACGGCGGGCGAGACCTTGCCCTCCTCGACCTCGTGGGTGCGGATGTTGTACCAGAACTCGGTTGACATGCCCTCACCGTACCCACGCGGACCGGGAGGCGCGCCCCCGGGGCCGGACGGGAGGCCGCGGCGGGCGGTGCGTCAGCGGACGACGAGACGGCGCGGGTCCGCGCCCGACGTCGCCAGGCGCTGCCACGACGAGACGGCGCCCGAGGACGAGAGCCAGACCCCCGCGGCGGTGTCCGCGTAGTGGACGTCGGCGCGGCCGTCGCCGTCGAGGTCGCCGAGCTGGAGGCGCTCCCCCGGGACGCCGCCGTAGACGGCGCTCGTCCACGAGCCGACGCCCCCGCTCGAGACGTACCAGCGGCCGTCGGCCCGGTTCGCGCGGAAGACGTCGTCGCGGCCGTCGCCGTCGAGGTCGGCCAGGTCGAGCTCGGCCGCGGGCACCCCGGCGTAGGCGAGGGTCCGCCACGGGAGCCGGGCGGCCGGGGCGGCCCACCAGCCGCCGGAGGGGTGCGCCCAGAAGACGTCGTCGCGGCCGTCGCCGTCCATGTCGGCCAGGCGGATGTCGGTGTCGGGCACGTCGACGGCGGTGGTGGTCCACGCGGACGTGCCGCCGAGGGAGACCTGCCAGGTCTGGCGGGAGGAGTTCGCCCAGAAGACGTCCGCTCGGCCGTCGCCGTCGACGTCGCCGAGCTGCAGCTGCTCGGGACGGGCCTCGGCGGCGCTGTTGAGGCGCGTCCACGGGGAGACCCCGCCGTACGACACCTGCCAGGAGCCGTCGGGCGCGGGCCAGAACACGTCGCTCTTCCGGTCGCCGTCGAAGTCGGCGAACTGGTAGACGGAGGTGTCGACGCGGCCCTTCGAGAGGACCCGCCAGTTCGTCCGTCCGCCGTCCGACGCCGACCACGACCCCGAGGCGTCCCGGAGGAAGACGTCGCTCCGGCCGTTGCCGTCGAAGTCCGTCGAGTTCCCCGTGCGGGGCAGGCCGCAGCCCGAGTAGAGCGCGAAGCCGGCGGTGTCGGGGCACACGTCGACCCGGTCGGGCACGGTGTCGCCGTCGCGGTCGGGCAGGTCGTCCTCGAAGCCGGGGAAGCTCCAGCCGATCGCCGTGCCGCGGGAGACGTCGCGGCCGCAGCTGAAGTACGCGTTGACGCCGTCCTGCACGGCGTTGCCGACCCGGATCTCGAAGTGCAGGTGCACCCCGGTGGAGGCGCCGGTGGAGCCCATCGACCCGAGCACCTGGCCCCGCGTCACGGACTGCCCGACGGCGACCGTGGTGGAGCCGAGCACGAGGTGTGCGTAGCGCGTCGTGTACCCGTCGGCGTGCTGCAGCACGACCTGGGTGCCGTAGCCGGTCGTCGCGCTCGACTGGACGACGGTGAGGACGGTGCCGGAGGCCGCGGCCACCACCGGTCCGCCGCCGAGCCGTGCGATGTCGCTGCCCGAGTGCGTGTCGGCCATGCCGCAGTGGCTGCCGACCGTGCCCGTGATCCGCCCGGTCGCCGGGACGATCATGGCGCCGGTGGCGGCCTGGGCGGGCTGTGCGGGCCCCGCGAGGGCCCCGGCGCCCGCGAGGGCCGCCGTGAGCGCCACCACGGCGGTGATCATCCATCTGCGTGCCACGTGTCGCGTCCCTCGTCTCGTCGGTGCTCGAGGGAGACTGCCAGACCCGTGGGCATCCGGCCACTCCCCCCAACGGGGACGGGCCTGCGGCGATGCGCCCCCGGCGGTCCCGTCCCCCTAAGCTGGGCGACATGCCTCGGGACCCCCACGGACACCTGACCCCGGGCCGGATCTCACCGCAGCGTCCGGTCCCCCCGTCGATCGCTCGCCCCGAGTACGTGGGCAAGGCCGGGCCCGCTCCCTGGACGGGCGGGGACGTGTACGACCCCGAGACCGTCGAGCTCATCCGCGAGAGCGGCCGCATCGCCTCGCAGGCGATCGACGCCGTCGAGGCGGCCCTCCGGCCGGGCGTCACGACCGACGAGCTCGACCGGATCGCCCACGAGTTCCTCGTGTCGCACGGCGCGTACCCCTCGACCCTCGGCTACCGCGGGTTCCCGAAGTCGATCTGCACCTCGCTCAACGAGGTGATCTGCCACGGCATCCCCGACGACACGACCCTGGTCGAGGGCGACCTGCTCAACGTCGACATCACCGCCTACAAGAACGGCCTCCACGGCGACCTCAACCGCACGATGATCGTCGGCGAGGCCCCCCAGGCCACGGTCGACCTGGTCGACCGCACGCGGGAGGCCCTGCGGCGCGGCATCAAGGCGGTCGCGCCCGGTCGCCAGGTCAACGTCATCGGCCGCGCGATCGAGTCGTACGCGGCGCGCTTCGGCTACGGCGTCGTCCGTGACTACACCGGCCACGGCGTCGGTCGGGCCTTCCACTCGGGCCTCGTGATCCCCCACTACGACGCTCCTCAGCACGACGACGTCATGACGCCGGGCATGGTCTTCACCATCGAGCCCATGCTGACCGTCGGCGGCGTCGAGGCGGACGTCTGGTCGGACGACTGGACCGTCACGACACGCGACAAGTCGCTCACGGCGCAGTTCGAGCACACGCTCGTCGTCACCGAGCGCGGCGCCGACGTGCTCACCCTCAGCTGACTCGCTCCCCCCTCCCCCGACACACTCCCCAGGAAGGACCCACCCGTGGCTACGAAGGCAGTGGGCATCGACATCGGCGGCACCGGCATCAAGGGGGCGATCGTCGACGTCGAGTCGGGCGAGCTGCTCACCGACCGGCTCAAGAAGCCGACCCCCGCGGGAGGCGAGCCCGACGACATCGTCGCCGTCGTGAAGCAGATCGTCGAGGAGCTCGGCGTCGACGACCTCGACGTTCCCGTGGGCGTCTGCTTCCCGGCCGCCATCATGGACGGCAGGACCCTCTCGGCCGCGAACGTGTCGAAGAAGTGGATCGACTTCGAGGCCGAGCAGCTGTTCGAGACGACGCTCGGGCGCGACATCCACTTCGTCAACGACGCCGACGCGGCGGGCTACGCCGAGACCCGGTACGGCGCCGCCAAGGGCGTCCCCGGCCTGGTCGTGATGACCACGCTCGGCACCGGCATCGGCACCGCGCTCATCAACGACGGCGTCCTGATCGTCAACGCCGAGCTCGGCCACCTCGAGATCGGCGGCAAGGACTACGAGACCAAGGCCTCCTTCGCCGCCAAGGAGCGCGACGACCTCAGCTGGAAGCACTGGGCCAAGCGCCTCCAGAAGTACTACTCGCACCTCGAGGCCCTGCTCTACCCCCGCCGCATCATCGTGGGAGGCGGCGTGTCGAAGCACCACGAGGAGTTCCTGCCGCTGCTCGACCTGCGGGCCGAGATCGTCCCGGCCGTGCTGCGCAACAACGCCGGCATCCTCGGCGCCGCCGCCCTGGCCGCGACCTCGCAGTCGCCCTCGGCGCCGACCGCCTGAGCGGGGGCCCGCTGACGCGACGGAGCCCGGGACCAGGAGGCGCGCCTCCTGCTCCCGGGCTCCGTCGCGTCGTGGGGCGGATGGGCCGGCTGATACGCCGGGTTCTGTCCCGGTGCCGGAGCACCATGGACGGCCATCTATCTCGGGACTACGTTGCCGCAGCCCTCCAGCGGTCTACCCGAGGACTCGGCGAGCAGCCTCGTCGTCCTCTGTCTGACCTTGCTCCGGGCGAGGTTTGCCTAGCCGGTCGGTCACCCGAACCGCTGGTGGTCTCTTACACCACCGTTTCACCCTCACCGCGGCCCCGTCTCGCGACGTGACCGTGGCGGTCTGCTCTCTGTTGCACTGTCTCGCGGGTCGCCCCGGGTGGGTGTTGCCCACCGCCCTGCTCTGTGGAGCCCGGACGTTCCTCGGCGGTCGGGAGCGAGCCCCCGACCGACGCGACCGTCTTGCCGACCCATCCGCGGTGCCATCGTAGCGGTCCGGAGCGGGGTGGCGAGAGCAGGACGCGCGACGGCCCCGACGACGGGAGGCGGCACACGCCTCAGCGGGCGAGGAGCGTCAGATGCCGGACTCGTTCGTGCGCACGAGCACGGCGTTGCTGTCGGGGCAGAGCACGACGTCGTACGCCGAGGCCGAGCGGACGGCCGCGAGGTCGCTGCCCGTGAGCGTGACGCCGCTGGCGCTCGACACGCCGCCCCGGAGCAGGGAGGCGCCGATGCCGTACCGACGACGCTGCGTCTCGTAGAGGTCGAGCAGGTCGGCGGGGACCTTCTCGGCCAGGGTCGCGCGGTCGGCCTCGACCTGACGCCGCTCGAGCTCCAGCTCGCCGAGCTTCGCGTCGCGCGTGCTGCGCGCGTCGGCGCGCCGGACCTCGAGCTGGTCGAGCTCCTCGTGGGTCACGGCCGCGACGGCGCCGAGGCTCTCCACGCGCTCCATCACCTCGAGCTGCATGTCCTCGAGATCGGACTTGCGACGGGCGAGGGCGGCGAGCTCGGCCTCGAGGGCCTGCACGTCCTTCACCGAGGAGGTCGTGGCGAGCCGCTGCTGGTCGCGAGCCGCGCGGGCGTCGACGACCTGCACGTCGGACTCGACGCGGCGGAGCTCCGACTGCGCGTCCTCCCAGGCGCCCTGCTCGGACGCCATGCGGCTCCGGAGTCGGTGGGCGTCGCCGTCGACGGTCGCGAGGACCGCGATCTCGGGCAGGTTGGCGGCGCGGTGCGCGAGCTGCTGAAGGGTGGTGTCGAGCTTCTGGAGGTCGAGCAGCAGGGCCTGGTCGGCGGGGCTGGCTTGCAACGGCATGGGTGCTGCTTTCGTGTCGTGTCGTGTGTGTCAGGTCGTGCTGTCGTGGAGCGCTCCGGTCGGGAGCGGGTCGGCCTACTGGACGACCGTGAAGTCCCAGGGGTCGGTGCGCAGGTCGCTCAGCGTGACCTCGACGTCGTCGAGCTCCTGCCGCAGCTGGGCCGCGGCCGTGTCGAGCCACAGCCACTCGCTCGCCCAGTGGGAGACGTCGACGAGGGCCGGGCCCCGGCCGAGCAGCATGAGCTCGCGCGCGTCGGAGGCGGGGTGGTGGCGCAGGTCGCTCGTGACGTAGACGTCGGCGGCGAGCACCTCGGGGTGGCCGAGCAGGGAGTCGCCCGCGCCGGCGCAGAGCGCCACCGTCTCGACGACCCGGTCCGCGTCGCCGGCGACGCGGATGCCCGACGCCGTCGGGGGCAGCACGTCGCCGAGCTGCCGCGCGAGCGACACGAGGCTCGTCGGCCGAGGCAGCCGGCCCACGACGCCGAGCCCTGTGCCGGGGACGGCGCCCTCGGCGACGGGCCGCTGGTCGACGAGGCCCAGCTGGTGGGCCAGGACGCGGGAGGTGCCCGTGGCGACGACGTCGGCGTTGGTGTGGGCGGCGACGAGGGCGCAGCCGCCGCGCAGCAGCCGCGAGACGACGGCGCCCTTGGTCGTGTCGCCGGCGAGGGACGTCACGCCGCGGAAGAGCAGGGGGTGGTGCACGAGCAGGAGGTCGGCCCGGGTGGCCAGGGCCTCCTCGACCGTGTCGAGCACGGCGTCGACGGCCAGGTGGAGGTGCGTGACGGGCTGGTCGGGATCACCGAGGACCACGCCGGGCGAGTCCCACGACTCGGCCCCGGCCAGGGGCCAGAGGCGCTCGACGACGGCGGTGACGGAGGCGAGGGTGGACACCCGGTCAGCCTAGTCGCGGGCGCTCGGCCGGTCGCTCGGGACCGCGACGCGCAGGGCCGCGACGACCACGACGAAGGCCACGAGGGCCGAGGCGACGAGGGCGAGCAGCACGCCGGCGAGCGGAGCGAGCCCGGCGCCGGGCACCATCCAGCCCTCCCAGGCCAGGGCCGAGGCGGTGGGCGAGAGCAGGCC
>Ga0265798_10001681_pt1 | contig 33911 bp, 26 predicted proteins | sample P3T30metagenome_FD_192430 | JGI IMG/M metagenome (GOLD analysis project Ga0265798, IMG submission 192430) | Plant litter microbial communities from East Loma Ridge, Irvine, California - P3 T30 | ecosystem: Environmental > Terrestrial > Plant litter > Unclassified | place: USA: California... | reverse complement strand
CTGGCGGTGCCGGGGCCGCCCTGGGTCATCGCGACCACGGCGTCGTAGAGTTTCACGACCGCGGTGGCCAGCAGCAGCAGGACCGTGGCGACGGTCGGCCACAGCATCGGCAGCACGATCTGCAGGTAGACGCGCCAGGCCGGGATGCCGTCCAGCCGCGCCGCTTTCCAGATCTCCGGGTCGACGCCGCGCAGGCCGGCCAGCATCAGCGCCATCACCAGTCCCGAGGCCTGCCACACGGTCGCGATGACGATGGTGTAGATGGCCATGTCCTGGTCGACGATCCAGCCCAGCGTGAAGTCGTGCCAGCCCAGCATGCGGATCGCGGAATCGATGCCGTCGCCCGGCTGCAGCAGCCATTGCCAGACCAGGCCGGTGGCGACGAAGGACATCGCGTAGGGATACAGGAACACCGTGCGCAGCACGCCCTCGCCGGTCACGTTCTGGTCGATGAAGACCGCCAGCAGGAAGCCGATCACCAGGCAGGCCAGCACGAACAGCACGCCATACAGCGCCAGGTTATGCAGCGACAGCATCCAGCGCTCGTTGTCGAACAGGCGCTGGTACTGGGCCAGGCCGATGAAATGGCTGGACGGGAAGGTGCGCGAGGCCGTCATCGACATGCCGAGCGTCCACAGGCCGGCGCCGATGTAGCCGACCAGTACCGTGACGAACATCGGCAGCAGCGCCGTGTACGGTGTGATCTTGCCGAGCTGGCGTCTGGCGGTCATCGCGGTCCCATCCTCTCAATAACGCAGCGCCGAAGCGATGCTCTTCTGCGCCTTCTCGACCGGCATGCTGGTGTTCCAGTAGGCGGTCAGGATGTCCTGCAGCGCGCCGTTCTGGTCCGGCGTCAGGTAGACCTCGGTCACGCCCACCGGGCGCGAACGGTCGCGCAGGATCGCCATGCCCTTCTGCGCGCAGACGTCCAGCTGGCTGGCGTCGAGGTCCGGGCGCACCGGCAGCGAGCCTTTCAGCTTGCTGAACTGGAGCTGCACGCCGGGGCGCTCGACCACGCTGGCCAGCAGCTTCTGGGCCTGCACGGCATCGCGGTTGTCCGTTTTCGGGAACACGAACACGTCGCCCTGGATCAGGTAGGGGCTGTCGACGGACAGGCCGGGAATGCAGCCGTACTGGCGGCCCGGGGCCTGGCCGGCGTTGGTGAACTCGCCCTTGGCCCAGTCGCCCATGATCTGGAACCCGGCGCGGCCCGAGATCACCAGCGCGGTGGCGTCGTTCCAGTTGCGGCCCGGCGAGGCCGGATCGACATACGACTGCAGGCGCTTGTAGGCCAGCAGCACCTTGCGGAAGGCGGCGGAGTTGATCGCGGCCTGGTCGCGGTCGCGGATCACCTTCAGGTACAGCTCGCGCCCGCCGATATTCGACAGCATGCTCGAAAACAGGATGACTTCCTGCCAGGACTGGCCGCCGTGGGCCAGCGGGATCAGCCCGGCGGCCTTCAGCTTGTCGAGAGCGGCGAACAGTTCGTCGACGCTTGCCGGTTCCTTTTTGATGCCGGCCTTCTCGAAGGCCGCTTTCGAATACCACAGCCAGGTCTGCATGTGGATGTTCATCGGTGCCGCGTAATAATGGCCCTTGACCTTGATGACGCCGACGATGGGCTCGGGCAGCAGCTGGTCCCAGTTCTCGCGGCGTGCGACCTCGTCGACGTCGTTGAGCATGTCTTCCTCGATGATGTCGAGGAACTGCTTGGAAGTGTTGAACTGGGCGGCGGTGGGTGGATTGCCGCCGATGATGCGGTTGACGGTGACGGCACGCGACTGGTCGCCGCCGGCGATGGCACTATCGACCCAGGTGCCGCCGGCATCCCGGTAGGCCTGCGCGACGTGACGCACGGCGGCCGACTCGCCGCCCGAGGTCCACCAGTGGATCACCTCGGCGCGCGGACCGGCATGCGCCGCCGCAGCGGAGGCGCATAGCCAGGCGGCGAACGCCAAGCTGCGACCTGCAACCATCTCGTCTCCAATGTATCGGCTGCCATTTATGATGGACGCCTCCTGCTGGAAACGTTCCCATGGCTTTGGCCGGACTATAGCACCGGGCCGAAATTAGTGTCAAACAGAAAATACTTGGCGGATTTTCCTATAAAACCCGATGAGCATGGGAGGGAAATTTTCAGGGTGTGACATATTTTCAACACCACACCGTCGTCCCGCGCAGGCGGGCATCCAATCTTGTTCGAGCTGTCGGTGAGCTTGCAAACTTGGGTCCCCGCCTTCGCGGGGACGACGAGGGCCGGGGGCTCTAAGGCTGCAACCGATACCCCACCGCCGTCTCCGTCAACAGATGCCGCGGCTGCGCCGGATCGTCTTCCAGCTTCTGCCGCAAATGCCCCATGTAGATGCGCACATAGTGGCCGTTGTCCGCGTTGGACGGCCCCCACACCTCGCGCAGCAGCTGGGGCGCGGTCACCACCCGGCCCACGTTCGCCAGCAGCACGGACAGCAGCTTGTACTCGGTCGGGGTCAGGTGCACCGCCTCGCCGGCCCGCTCCACGCGGCGCTTGTGCAGGTCCACCGCCACCTTCCCGAAACTGAAGACCGCCGACGCCTCGCCGCCCGCCTTGTGCTGGCGCCGCAGCGCCGCGCGCACGCGCGCCAGCAGTTCTCCGATACCGAAGGGCTTGGTCAGGTAGTCGTCGGCGCCGGCATCCAGCGCGGTGATCTTGTCGCTTTCGTCGATGCGCGCCGACAGCACGACGATCGGCACCGGGCTCCAGGTCCGCACGTCCCGGATCAGCTGGATGCCGTCGCCGTCGGGCAGGCCGAGGTCGAGGATGATCAGGTCGGGCGTGCGGGTGCCGGCGTCGATCAGGCCGCGCTTCAGGGTTTCGGACTGGTGCACCTGCCAGCCCTCGCCTTCCAGCGCCATGCGCACGAAGCGGCGGATCTGCGGTTCGTCCTCGACGATCAGGGCGATGGGGGACGTCTCGATGTTCATGTTTCCTGGCTTTCCGCGATGTCGGCGGCCGGCAGCGGCGGCGGCTCGCCCAGCGGCAGTTCGAGTTCGAAGCAGGCGCCGCCCTCTTCCAGATTGAAGGCGCGCATGCGGCCGCCGTGGGCCTCGACGATGGCGCGGCAGATCGCCAGCCCGAGGCCGACGCCCGCGATCGGCGACTCCTGGCGGCCGCGCACGAATTTTTCGAACAGCGCGTCTTCGCGGCCCGGCGGCAGGCCCGGACCGTCATCGAGCACGCGCAGGCGCAGCACGCCGGCCTCGAGGTCGGCGTCAGCCGCGATCGTGATCCGCGCATCCGGCGGCGTGTACTTGCCGGCGTTTTCCAGCAGGTTGCACAGCACCCTCTCCAGCAGGGTGGCGTCGAAGCGCACCAACGGCAGCGCCGCCGGCATCTGCGTCTCGATGCGGCGCGCGCCCAGCTGCCAGCGGCAGGCGCGCAGCGCGCTGCCGACCAGTTCCTCGACCAGTTGCCACTGCAGGTTCAGCCTGACGCCGCCGCTCTGGATGCGCGCCATGTCGAGCAGGTTGGCGACCAGGGTGCTCATGCGGCGCGCCTCGTCGCGCAGCGCGGTGGCCAGTTCCATCTGCCCGCCTTGGAGCGGCGGCCGCGACAGGGTCAGGGATTCGGACAGGCCGACCAGGCCGGTGAGCGGCGTGCGCAGGTCGTGCGACAGCGCCGCCAGCAGGGAATTGCGCAGGCGTTCGCCTTCCATTTTCACTTCGGTGTCCTGGGCCACTTCGACGTAGTGCACCCGTTCCAGCGCGATCGCCGCCAGCGCCGCGAAGGCGTCCAGCAGCCCGCGCTGCTCGGGCGCCGCCGGCAGGCTGTGCGCCGGCAGGCGCAGCGCCAGCACGCCGCGCGTGCGCATCGGCGCCGACAGCGGCAGATAGACGTACTGGTTGCCGGGCAGCGTGGCGGTGCCGGCACCGGCCGCGCTGGCGTGGTCGTAGGCCCACTGGGCGGCGGCCATGTCCAGCACGCTCAGCACCGGCATGCCGGCGTCGCGGGCCGGCAGCCCCAGGCGCCCGGCCGCATCCGGCAGCAGCACGGCGCCGCGCGCGTCGAAGGTGCGCTCGGCGAAGCGCAGGGTGATCTCGAAGACCTGCCCGGTCAGCAGCGCCGGCTGCAGGGCGCGCGCGAATTCGTAGAGCGCGCGGGTGCGGGCTTCACGCCGCACCGCGCCCTCGGCCTGCGCCCGCAGCGAAGCGGTCAGGCGCGCCGTGATCCAGCCGACCGCCAGCATGACGGCCAGGGCCACCGCATAGCGGAATTCGCCGGGCCCGAAGCCGGAGGCGTCGGCCGGGTGGGCGGCCAGCACCAGCGCGCAGAAAGCCACCAGGCTGGCCGCGGCGGCCGGCGCCCGTCCGAGGCGGATCGCCACCAGCACCACCGCCAGCAGGAACAGCACCGCCACGTTGACCAGGTCCAGCAGCGGCAGCAGCGGCAGCCCCACCGCGGCAGTGAGCAGGCTGACGCCGGCGCCGGCCGCGACTTTCGCAAGCGGGCGGGCGTCGTTCGACTCTTGGCTGGGGCGGAACATGGACATGCCGGCATGGTAAGCCATCCGCACCCGGCCGGGCGTAAACGCGGCGTAAAAATCGGCACCAAAGCGGACGCGTTTACACGGCGTTTACATCCGGCCCGCCGGGCTTTACGACAATTTTCAGGGCCGCAGCCTATCTTGGCAGCCTGTTCCACTAGAGCGCCACTACAGCGACCCACCATGCTATCGAACCTGCGCACCGCCCTCCTCGGCCGGCCCCTCGACCCGCTCAAGGCCGAAACACGTCACTCGCTCACTCTGGCCGCCTTCCTGGCCTGGGTCGGCCTCGGCGCCGACGGCCTGTCTTCCTCCGCCTACGGTCCGGAAGAAGCCTTCAAGGCGCTCGGCCCGCACACCCACTTCGGCCTCTACCTGGCGCTGGCCACCGCCGTCACCGTCTTCATCATCGCCTTCGCCTACAACCAGGTGATCGAGCTGTTCCCGACCGGGGGCGGCGGCTACCGCATCGCCTCGGTCCTGCTCGGGCCGCACGCCGGCCTGGTCTCGGGCGCGGCGCTGATCGTCGATTACGTGCTGACCGTGGCGATCTCGATCGCCAGCGGCACCGACGCCCTGTTCTCGATGCTGCCGCTCAGCTTCCAGCAGTGGAAACTGGGCACCGAGCTGGCGCTGGTGCTGGTGCTCCTGTGGCTGAACCTGCGCGGCGTGAAGGAATCGATCCGCATCCTGCTGCCGATCTTCCTCGGCTTCGTCGCCACCCATGCGCTGCTGATCGTCTACGGCATCGCCGCCAAGGCGCCGCTGATCCCGGCCCTGCTGCCGGATACCGTGACGGAGACGGCCGGCCTGGCGCGCGACACCTCCTGGTTCTTCACGCTGGCGCTGCTCCTGAAGGCCTACTCGCTGGGCGGCGGCACCTATACCGGCATCGAAGCGGTCTCGAACAACGTGAATTCGCTGGCCGAACCGCGCGTGCGCACCGGCCGCGCCACCATGTTCTACATGGCCTGCAGCCTGGCTTTCACCGCCGGCGGCATCATCCTGCTGTACCTGCTGTGGAACGCCGCGCCCAGCGCCGGCCAGACCCTGAACGCGGTCGCCTTCCGATCCATCCTGGCGGACATCGGCCTGACCGGTCCGGCCGGCGCCATCGCGCTGGCCGCAACCCTGGCCTTCGAAGCCGGCCTGCTGCTGGTGGCCGCGAACACCGGTTTCCTCGGCGGCCCGGCGGTGCTGGCCAACATGGCAGCGGATTCCTGGGTGCCGCACCAGTTCCGCTACCTGTCCAGCCGCCTGGTGACCCAGAACGGCGTGCTGCTGATGGCCGCCGCCGCTGCCGCCGTCCTGCTGGCCAGCGGCGGCCGGGTCGAGCTGCTGGTGGTCCTGTACAGCATCAACGTGTTCCTGACCTTCAGCCTGTCCCTGCTCGGCCTGTGCCGCTACTGGCTCCGCCACCGCAGCGAATCCGGCTGGCTGCGCCGCCTGCTGCTGTCGATGACCGGCCTGCTGGTGACCGGCAGCATCCTGCTCGTCACCGTGCTGGAAAAATTCACCGAGGGCGGCTGGGTCACCATCGTCCTGACCGGGATGGTGGTGGCGCTGTGCCTGGCCGTGCGCAGCCACTACCGCGCCACCCGCGCGCGCATCCAGGAAGTCGACAAGGTGTTCGCCGCCCAGCCGCTCGGTCCTTGCGTGGAAGCCGGCGCGGTCGATCCGCTGCTGCCTACCGCCGTGTTCATCGTCGGCGGCTCGCGCGGCGGCGGCCTGCATGCGCTGCTGTGGGTGCAGCGCATGTTCCCGGGGCACTTCCGTAACGTGGTTTTCGTGAGCGCCCGGACCGTGGACGCCCAGGCCTACGGCGGCGAAGGCGAGATCGAACGCCTGCGCGCGGCAAGCACCCGCACGCTCGACGACTTTGTCGCCTTCTGCCGCAGCCACGGCATCCCCGCGACTTCGCGCCTCGCGTTCGGCACCGACCCGGTCGATACCCTCACGGCCATGTGCCGCGATCTCAGCGCCGAGTTCCCGCATGCGGTGTTCTTCACCAGCCGCCTGGTGTTCAAGGCCGACAACCTGTTCACCCGCCTGCTGCACAACCAGGCCGCGCTGGCGATCCAGCGCCGCCTGCACTTCGACGGATTACAGATGGTGATCCTGCCGATGAAAGTCTAGGAGAACAGCTTGGCCGCGGTCTTCGCCACCAGTTCGCCCTGGAAGCGCGCGCCGTCCAGTTCCAGCTGGCTGGGCTGGCGCTGCCCCTGGCCGCCGGCGATGGTGCTGGCGCCGTAGGGGCTGTTGCCGGCGATCTCGTCGAGCGTCGTCTGGCCGGCGAAGCTGTACGGCAGGCCGACCACCACCATCCCGAAGTGCAGCAGGTTGGTGATGATCGAGAACTGGGTGCTTTCCTGGCCGCCGTGCTGGGTCGCGGTCGAGGTGAAGGCCGCGCCGACCTTGCCGTTCAGGGCCCCGCGCGCCCACAGGCCGCCGGTCTGGTCGAGGAAGGCCGCCATCTGCGAAGGCATGCGGCCGTAGCGGGTCGGCGCGCCGATGATGATGGCGTCGTAGTCCGGCAATTCGTCGACGGTGGCGATCGGCGCCTGCTGGTCCAGCTTGAAGTGGGCCGGGCGCGCGATGTGCTCGGGGACGGTCTCCGGCACCCGCTTGACCTCCACCGCCGCGCCGGCATTGCGCGCGCCTTCCGCGACCGCCTGCGCCATCTGCTCGATGTGACCATAAGTCGAGTAATACAACACCAGTACTTTCGCCATGCCGCTCTCCTTTTCTCGTGGGTGGTTGGGAAGCAGCATGCTATCCCGTTGCGGCTGGATGGGGCGCGCGGGGGAAAATTGCCCAGCGGGCAAAGTATCTTGCAAGTACAATATCGTCCGATGAAAGCCCGCTCCTACCTGATCCTGATGGCCGCCGCCATCCTGGTGCCCGTCGCCCTGGTGGCGTCGGTGGGCCTGTCCAGGCTTTTGCAATCGGAGCGCGAATCGCGCGTGCGCAGCGTGCAGGAAACCGGGCGTGCCGGCGCGCTGCTGATCGACCGCGAGCTCGCGGTGGCGGAAGCCTCGCTGCGCGGGATCGTCAATTCGGAAGCGCTGCGCCGCGCCGACTTCGCCCAGCTGCACCGCGAAGCCAGTGCCATGGACCGCACCACGCCCTGGTCCTGGACCCTGCTGATGCATGCCAGCGGGCAGCCCATCTTCAATACGCTGGCGCCCTGGGGAACGCCCCTGCCGGGGCGCCCGGCGAAATGGGTCCAGGACGTATACGACGCCCAGAAGACCCGCGTATCCGGCTATTTTCTGGGGACCCTGTCCAGGCGCCCGGTGATCTCGGTCGACGTGCCGGTCCCGCGCGCCTCCGACGAGCCCTACGTGGTCAGCCGGATCTTCGAAGCCAGCTATTTTGCGCGCGTCTTCCAGGACAAGGCCATGGGCCGCGGCTGGGTGGTCACGCTCTTCGATGCGAACGGTATCTCGATCGCCCGCAACCGCAATGCCGAGGAACTGGTCGGCAAGCCGGTCCGTCCCGAGCTGTACCAGGCCTCGCGGCGCCAGCCGAACGGCGTCGTGCGCCACGTCACCCATGACGGCATCGATGTCTACAGCATCTATACGCGCGCGCCGATGAGCGGCTGGACGCTGGCGATCGGCGTCCCGGCGCCCGAAATCGAGGGCAAGGCGCGCACCGCGACCCTGTACGCGGCGCTGGCGCTGCTGGGCGTGCTGGGCCTGGCGATCGGCATCGCCGTGTTCCTGGCCAAGCGCCTGTCGGTGTCGCTGGACCAGGCGCGCTTGTCGGCCCAGGCGCTGGCCAGCGGCGCCGAACCGCCGGCGGCGTCGACGCGGGTCGCGGAAGTCGACATGCTGCTCGACAGCCTGCGCCATACCAGCGCCGACCTGACCCGCGAACGCGCCGCGCGCCAGCGCCTGCAGGAAGAGCGCGAGGCGCTGCTGCGCAGCGAACAGGACGCGCGGCGCCAGGCCGAGGCCCAGAGCAATGCCAAGGATGCCTTCCTCGCCATGCTCAGCCACGAGCTGCGCAATCCGCTGGCGGCCATCGCCGGCGCGGTGCAGGTGCTCGACCTGCCGGGCGTGAAACCCGAGCTGGCGGCGCACGCGCGCGACATCGGCCGCCGCCAGGTGCGCCACCTGACCCGCATCGTCGACGACCTGCTGGATGTGCGCCGCATCCTGTCGGGCAAGGTCAAGCTGCGCCGCGCGCGCATCGATGCCGGCGCCCTGCTGCGCCAGTGCTGCGAAACGCGCCGGCTGGCCGACGCCGGCCTGCACGCCTGGCAGGTGGAGGTCGGCGACTTCCTGATCGAGGCCGACGCGACGCGTCTCGAACAGATCTTCGACAACCTGCTGCACAACGCCATCAAGTACACGCCCAACGGCGGCACGATCGCGGTGCGCGCCCACGGCGCCGGGCTTGAAGCGGTGATCGAGGTCGCCGACACCGGGGTCGGGATCGACGCCGATACGCTGCCCATGATCTTCGACGCGCTGGTCCAGGGCCCGACCGGGATCGACCGCGCCCAGGGCGGCCTGGGACTGGGCCTGGCACTGGTGCGCGAACTCACCGCCCTGCATGGCGGCAGCGTCAAGGCTTACAGCGAGGGTGAAGGCAAGGGTTGCGTGTTCACGCTGCGCTTCCCGCTGGCGGAAGCGCCGGTGGCGGTCCCGTGACGATGCGGCCGACCAGCACCTGCGGCGCTTCCTCGATATCCAGCACCATCCCCTCTTCGTCCGGCTGCAGCGCTTCGAGATCCTGCAGCTGGCTGTCCAGCAGCGACAGCGGCATGAAGTGGCCCGGCCGTGCCGCCATGCGGGCGGCGATCGTTTCGCGCGCCCCCGTCAGGTGCACGAAGGACAGCGCGCAGCCGGACCCGCGCAGGATGTCGCGGTAGGACCGCTTCAGCGCGGAGCAGGACAGCACCACGCCGCGCCCGGCGGCGCAGGCCCGCCCCAGCTCGGCGGCCAGCTGCCGCAGCCAGCCATCGCGGTCGGCATCGCTCAGCGCGATCCCGGCCGACATCTTGCGGACGTTGGCAGCCGGATGGAAGCGGTCGCCCTCGATGAAGCCGACGCCCAGGGCCTGCGCCAGGCGCGCCCCGATCTCGCTCTTGCCGCAGCCGCTGACGCCCATCACCACCCAGGATTGGCCCGCGCTCATGTGCTCTCGCGCTCGCGCAGTGTGAAGCCGAGGTCGATCCGGCGCGCCTTCGGCAGCTTGCCGGCGATGGTGTCGAGCAGCAGCGAGGCGGCCTGGTAGCCGACCTGGTAGCGCGGGGTGTCGACCGTCGTCAGCGAAGGCACCATCAGGCTGGATGCCGGCAGGTCGTTGAAACCCGCCACCGCGATCCGCCCCGGCACCGGGATGCCGGCGCGCTGGCAGTGGAAGATGGCGCCGTGCGCGAGGTCGTCGTTGCAGAAGAAGACCGCGTCGCAGTCCGGCAGGCAGGCGAGCACGCGCTGCATGAGTGCCGCGCCCAGCGCCACGGTCGAGGATTCCGGCGTCATGATCTCCAGGGCCGGGTCGAACAGGCCGGCCTCGCGCATCGCCTGGCGCCAGCCGTCGGCGCGGCGCAGCGTACGCTCGTCGAGCTGGGCGCCGACGAAGGCGATGCGGCGGTAGCCCTTGCCGAGCAGGTGGCGGGTCAGGGCCATGCCGGCCTCGAACTGGGAAAAGCCGACCGAGAGCGCGGACGGCGACGCCGCCAGGTCCATCATCGCCACCACCGGCACCGACAGCGTCTCGAGCATGCCGCGCACACCCTCGCTGTGGCTGAGGCCCGGCAGCAGGATGCCGTCCGGATCGGACTGCAGGTAGGTGCGCAGCAGCTTCTCTTCCTCGGCATCCGAGTAGTGCGTGATGCCGATCAGGAGCTGGTACTGGCTGGCGTCCACCGCATCCTGGATCCCGTCCAGCACCGCGGTGAAGACGGCATTCGACAGCGAGGGCACCAGCGCCACGATCACGCGCGAACGGTTCGAGGCCAGCGCGCGCGCGGCCCGGTTCGGCACATAGCCCAGCGCCAGCACCGCCTGCTCGACCCTGGCGCGGGTCGCTTCCGACACCAGCTCCGGCTGGCTCAGGGTGCGCGAGGCGGTCATCGTCGACACCCCCGCCGCCTGCGCGACCTCGCCGAGCGTTGCCCGTCCCGTCCCCCGTCCCCTGCCAGGTTTATGTCTACTCATCTGCTTCTGCCCATCGAATGATCCGCCCGGATTGCGTCATGTTCTATCTATTTTATCAATCCCCTGTCCGAGCCCTCCTACATTCCTTCTTCCTCTTTTCTGATTGTCGCTCCCGGTGAGGGGATTACCATGAGGTTTTCGGCACGCACAAGGAGGGTCGGATGCCAAGTAACCAGGAATACAAAGGCAAAGGTATGAAGGGCCGCAACTATGACGAATTGAGCGGCGTCGGCACCAGCAGCGCCGGCAAGACCGGCACCACTGGCAACCTCAACGACGGCGGCCGCGATGGCGGCATCGGAACGCCCGATCTCGCCGACTCGGGCAACCTGCAATCGGCCAACGCCGGCCAGCCGGGCGGCACCCCTGCCCAGGGCAACTCCCAGCGCGGCCAGGCACAGACGGGTAACAACGCGGGAAACAGCCAGCAAGGAGGACAGCAAAATCTGCAACAGGGCAAGCAAAAGAAGTAAGCCTTCCTTCCAATAGCGGCGGGTGCAATGCCCGCCGCGCGCCCTGCCCGGACTGTCGCCGCATAGTCACACCCATGCCGCATGGCGCTGGATGTTTCCGTGGGGAATGATTATACTCCAGACGCATGGCCTACCCGGCATGCATTCCCCGACCTCCGCAGTAGTTCCCGGCCCGCCCGAAGATGACCTCCATGAACGCGCCTGTCCCGACGCCCCTTTCCCGCGCGCCTGAACCGCAGCCGCAGTGCGCGGGTGTAGATATCGACAATGCACTGGAAGAGCTGCAGCGTTCGCGCGAACGCATGGACGCGATGCTGGAGAGCATAGGCGACGCCTTCTTCGCCGTCGACCGCGACTGGCGCGTCCTCTTCGCCAACGGCAAGGCCGCCAGTTTCGTCGGCGTCGATCTCGGCAGCGCGATCGGCAGGCCGCTGCTGGACGTGGCACCTGAGCTTGAAGGCACGACGGTGCTCGAACACTACCGCGCCGCGATGGCGACCGGCCGGGCCACCAGCATCGAAGCCTACTGGGAGCCTGCCGGCACCTGGGTCGAGGCGCGCGCCTACCCGACCCCGGACGGCCTGTCGGTCTACTTCCACGACATTACCGAGAAGCGCCTGGCCGAACAGGCGCTGCGCAAGAGCGAGCACCGTTTCCGCAACCTGTTCCAGCAGGCCGGCGACAGCATCCTGATCGCCGACCGCGAACTGCGCATCGTCGCCGCCAACGGCCGCGCCTGCGCCAACTTCGGCTACCGCGAGGACGAGCTGGTCGGCATGTCGGCGCGCGCCATCGACAGCAACTTCCACTACGGCTCGCAGCTGCTCGAAACGCTGCGCCAGGGCCAGACCCATCTGCTGCGCATCGTCAAGCGCCGCAAGGACGGCAGCACCTTCCCGGCCGAGGTCCATGTCTCGCGCTTCGAGGACAACGGCCAGGAATTCTTCCAGGCGATCATCCGCGACCTCACCGAGCGCGAAGACGCCGAGCGCCAGCTGCGCGAGAGCGAGCAGCGCTTCCGCGAAGTCATCGAAATGACCCCGGCCGGCTATGTGCTGGCCAGCGCGGACGGCCTGATCCTCGACGTCAATCCGGCCCTGTGCGCGCTCGCGGGTCATGCCCGCGAGACGCTGGTGGGCTCGCGCCTGGCGCGCCTGTTCGCGGTCTTCCCCTGGGACGGCCTGGAGCAGGACCAGCTGCGCTGCGGTTCGGTGCAGGGCGCCGAGGCGGTGCTGCGCCACGCCGAGGGCCACCTGCTGCACGTGCTGTTCAACGGCAGCGTGCGCCGCGGCCCGCAGGGCAAGGCCGAGACGATCACCGGCCTGATGACCGACATCACCGGCCGCAAGCAGGCCGAGAGCCGGCTGCAGGAACTGGCCACCCACGACACCCTGACCGGCCTGCCGAACCGCGCCCTGCTGCACGAACGCCTGCAGCGCATGCTCGACAACTGCAGCCCGGACCGTTCGGTGGCGGTGATGTTCCTCGACCTCGACCGCTTCAAGGAAGTCAACGACTCCTTCGGCCACGAGCATGGCGACGTGCTGCTGTGCGAAGTGGCGGCGCGCCTGCGCAAGGTGCTGCGCCCGGCCGACGTGGTGGCGCGCCTGGGCGGCGACGAGTTCGTGGTGGCGGCCGAGTGCGGCGGCAGGGCCGGCGGCCCGTGCGCGGCGGCGGCGATCGCCGCCAAGCTGCTGGAGGTGCTGACGCTGCCGGTCACGGTCGGCGCGCAGGACGTGGTGGTGGGCGCCTCGATCGGCATCAGCATGTATCCGGCCGACGCCGGTACCCGCGAGCTGCTGTTCCAGACCGCCGACACCGCGATGTACCGCGCCAAGGCCGAGGGCCGCAACCGCTACCGCTTCTTCGAGGCGGCGATGACGGTGGCGGCGCGTGCCCGCATGGCGCTCGAACTGTCGCTGCGGCCGGCGCTTGCGCGCGAGGAGTTCGAACTGCACTACCAGCCGCGCGTCGACCTGCGCAGCATGGCGGTGGTCGGGATGGAAGCGCTGATCCGCTGGCGCCATCCGCAGCAGGGCATGGTGCCGCCGCAGCAGTTCATCGGCATCGCCGAGGAGACCGGTCTCATCAATCCAATCGGGCGCTGGGTGCTGCGCGAAGCCTGCCGCCAGACGCGCCGCCTGATCGACGAGTTCGGGAGGCCGATCCGGGTCTCGGTCAACGTCTCGGCGCGCCAGCTGGCCCAGCCGGCCTTCGCGGCCGAAGTGCGCGAGGCGCTGGCCGACGCCGGCCTGGCGCCCAGCGCGCTGGAGCTGGAGCTGACCGAAAGCGCGCTGATCGAAGACCTAGAACGCACCGCCGCCATGCTGGGCGAGCTGCAGGCGCTCGGGGTGAAGCTCGCCGTTGACGACTTCGGCACCGGCTATTCGGGCCTGGCCTACCTGCGCCGGCTGCCGATCGACGTGCTGAAGCTCGACCGCTCCTTCGTGCTGCAGGACGACGGCCGCATCAGCGCCTTCGATTTCGTGAAAGCCTTCGTCGACATGGCGCACGCGCTGCACCTGTCGGTGGTGGCGGAAGGGGTGGAGACGGCCGAGGTGCTGGACTTCCTGCGCGCGGCGTCCTGCGACGAGGCGCAGGGCTATCTGCTGGGACGGCCGCTGCCGCTGGCCGAGCTGCGCAAGTTACTGGGCGGCTGACCAGAATCCCATCGTCGCCTTGTCGCCGCCCGTCTCGTCATTCTGCTCGCCGGACGGCAGCTCGAGCGGGTCCGCCACCAGCAGCGCCAGCCTGCCCTCCAGCGCCTCGAAGCGCAGCGGCAGCTCGAGCTTGCAGACCTCGCCGTCGGCCGCCACCTTGATCTTGCGGCGGCCGGACAGCACCGGGGCGTGCACCGTCATGCTGCGGAAAGCAAAGGCGGTGACGTCCTCGGCTTCGCCCAGGCGTCCGAGCGCGCCGCGCAGCAGCAGCCCCAGCATCCGCAATTTCCCGACCGGACGCGGCGCGATCGCCGCCAGCCTGCCCTCCTCCACCGCGTGGTCGAGCGGCTGCATGCCGACCTGCTCCATCTGCAGGCGGTTGTTACCGACGAACAGCGTGGGCGTGCGCAGTCGGTGGATCCTGCCGTCCAGTTCGAGCTCGATGCGCAGGTTGCGGTGGCGTCCCAGCGCGGTCTTGAGCGCCGAGAACAGCGCCACCACGCGGCTGCGGCCGTACTGCCGCTTGTCGTGCTCGCGTTCTTCGAGCAGGCGCGGATACAGGCCGACGCTGGCATTGACCAGGAAGCTGCGGTTGTTGACCCTGCCGACCTGCACGTGGCGCACGCGGGCGCGCAGCAGCGCCTGCACGGCCTCGCGCAGGTCTTCGGGAATGCCGTGGGTGCGGCCGAAATAATTGAAGGTACCTTGCGGCAGCACGGCGAACACGCAGCCGTGGCGCACCGCCTCGTGGGCGACCGCGTTCAGGGTGCCGTCGCCGCCAGCCGCGACCAGGATCGCGCCATCGGCGGCGGCGCGGGCCGCGACCTCGGCAGCGGTATCGGGGATGCGCGCACCTTCATGCACCACCTCGATCTCGCAGCGGCGTCCGGCGCTTTCGAGCACCTCGCGGATGGTGGTGCAGCGTAGATCGGTATCGGTACGGCCCGAGCCTGCGTTCAGTACGACATAGAACGGCGCGTCGGGCCGGGGATCCTGCATGGCCATCGTGCTTGCTCTCCTGCTTGACATCGTCTTTACAGAATAGCAGCTTTGGCCGAAATGCCGCGCTTACTTGGTGACGGCGATCTGGGTGCGGTGGCCGCCCTTGAAGGTGTACAGGGTGATGGTGCCGTCGCGGATGTCGCCGTGCGGGTCGAACGCGATGTTGCCGGTCACGCCCTTGTAGCGGATCTTCGCCAGCTCCGGCAGGTACTTGGCCGGCGCCGAGCTGCCGGCCTTGTTCATCGCCTCGGCCAGGATCAGGGTCGCGTCGTAGGAGTAAGGCGCGATGATCTGGACGTCGATGCCGAAGCGCTTCTTGTAATCGGCGCGGAACTTGTCCATGCCGGCCTTGCCGGCTTCCTCGACGCCGCCCGCTTCCGCGCACACCACCTGGCCGTCGGCCATGGTGCCGCCGGAGAGCTTGTGCATCTCGTCGGAGCAGATGCCGTCGCCGCCCATCATCTTGACGTTCAGGCCGAGCTGCTTCATCTGGCGCAGCATCGGGCCGGCCACGGCGTTCATCCCGCCGAAGAACACCAGGTCGGGGTTGCTGGCGCGGATGCGGGTCAGGATGGCCGAGAAATCGGTCGCCTTGTCGTTGGTGAACTCCTTCGCCACCACGTTCAGCTTCTGCTGGCGCAGGCCGTTGACGAATTCGGTCACCAGGCCCTGGCCGTAGGCGGTGCGGTCGTCGATCACGGCGACGCGCTTGGCGCCCATGGTCGTGACGGCGTAGCGGCCCAGCGCGCGGCCGAGCTGGATGTCGTTGGCGACCACGCGGAAGGCGGTGTTGAAGCCCTGCTTCGTGTACGCCGGGTTGGTCGAGGACGCGGTGATCTGCGGGATGCCGGCATCGTAGTAGATCTTCGAGGCCGGAATGGTCGTGCCCGAGGTTTCGTGGCCGATCACGCCGTTGACCTTGGCATCCGCCAGCTTCTGCGCGGCGGCGGTTGCCTGCTTCGGCTCGCCGGCGTCGTCTTCCGCCGCAAGCACCCATTTGACCTTGCGGCCGCCGATGGTGGCGCCGCGCGCGTTCAGCGCCTCGATCGCCATGCGCACGCCGTTTTCGCTGTCCTTGCCGAAGTGCGCCACCGGTCCGGTCATGGCTGCCACATGGCCGATGCGGACGACTTCCTGGCTGTAGGCCAGGCCGGCGGCCGACAGCGCGGCCAGGACAAACACAGTCTTCTTCATTACATCCTCGTCTATACAGGTACTTCTTTATATCAAAAACGATATGTTACAGTGGATAGTTGTAACCATCAAGTATTCCTGAGTGGCAACGCCGTTTTCGGGCACAATGCGGTGCATGTCCGATCACTCGTCGCTTCCGCCCCTGCCGGCGCTGTCCGCCGGGACCCTGCTGCGCGCCCTCTTCAAGCGGCCCGGCCGGCCGCCTGCAACCCGGCCGCTGGCCACCCGCTACCTGCTGTCCGGTCTCGATGCCGGCCACGTGGCGCGCTACCGGGCCGCGCTCGGCTTCGGCGGCGGCCACGTCCCGCTCACCTATTGCTACCTGCTGGCCCAGCGCGCCCACCTGGCGACCATGCTGGACGCCGCCTTCCCCTTCCGCCTGGTGGGCGCAATCCACGTCGACAACCTGTTGCGGGCCGGCGTCCAGCCCGTGGCCGGCCGTCCCCTGGTCCTCACGACCACCGTCGCGATCGCGCCGCCGGCTGCGAACGGCGCCGTGCACGCATCGCTGGAAACCAAAGCGACCCAGGACGGCGGCCTGGTGTTCGCCTGCCGCAGTACCTACCTGGTGGTGCGCGGGCAGCGCGGCGGCGGCCCGCGCCCGGCTTCCGCCCCGGCGCCGGACCTGGCCACGATCGCCGGCTGGCAGCTCCCGGCTGCCGGCGGCCGCGCCTACGCCGCGCTGTCCGGCGACTGGAACCCGATCCACCTGTGGCCGTGGTCGGCGCGCCTGATGGGCCTGCAGGCGCCGATCATCCACGGCATGCACACGCTGGGACGGGCCTGCGCGGCGCTGGAGCGTGCCGGCGGGCGGCCGCTGGTCCGGCTCGACGGTCGCTTCCGGGCGCCCGTGCCGCTCGGCAGTACGGTGGCGCTGGCGGCCGCCCTCGCGCAGGGCCGTTATACGGTCAGCGTCGGCCAGCGCATTGCGGTCGAGGGCGAGTTTGATTTTGATGCAGCTCAAGTCATGCGGGACGCATATTCGCGATCCTGAATGCGCCGCCAGCAGGCGGCCATTCACGGAGGAGCGGCCATGTACAAACGCATCCTGGTGCCCAGCGACGGTTCCGAAGCCTCGCAGCGCGCCATCCTGGCAGCGGTCGATTTTGCCCGCGAGACGGGCGCCGAGCTGATCGGCCTCACCGTCACACCCGAATTCCACGTGCTGAGCACGAACAGCGATGGCCTGGAGGATACGCCGGAGCAGTTTGCCGCCAACAGCGCGGCCCGCGCCCGCCGCATTCTCGCCGACGTCGAGAACGCCGCGCGCGAGGCCGGCGTGGCCTGCCGCAGCGAGCACGCCGTGGACGACGATCCCTATGCCGCCATCGTCGGTACCGCCCAGCGCCTGGGCTGCGACCTGATCGTCATGGCCTCGCACGGCCGGCGCGGCCTCAAGGGGCTGCTGCTCGGCAGCGAGACGCAGAAGGTGCTGGTGCACAGCACGATCCCGGTGCTGGTGCATCGCTGAAGCGCTCGGCCTCGCTCATGTACCAGCGCATCCTCGTCCCCACCGACGGCACCGAATTGTGCAGTGCCGCCCTGACGGCCGCCATCGACCTGGCGCAGGCCGGCGGCGGGACCATCGTCGGCCTGCATGCCGGGCCGCCCGAGCGCCTGACCCCGCTGGCCGCGGAGGACCCGGTACGCGCCGCCTGGCTCAGCGAACGGGAACAGGCCGGCACCGACGCCCTTGCCTGGATCGCACGCCGGGCCGCGGAAGCCGGCGTCGGCTGCGACACCATCCTGGTCCACCACGAGAGCCCGGCCGCCGCCATCGTCGGCACGGCGCGCGACCGGCTGTGCGACCTGATCGTCATGGCTTCGCACGGCCACGGCGCCCTGCGCCGGCGCCTGCTCGGGAGCGAGGTGCAGAAGGTGCTCGAAACCTGCGCGATACCGGTGCTGGTCGTGCGCGGTCCCACGAACGGCGGCGGCTAGCTCAGTCCAGGCCCAGCCAGCGCCGGTAGGCCGCGTAGTGGTGCACCACGTAGCCGCCGAAGGCGCGCATCCGCCCCACGCTGCGCGAAGTCGCCGCCAGCTCGCGCTCGAGGTCGGCCTCGCCCAGGTGATGGAAGGAGACCTTCCTGATTTCGTTCGGCATGGTCTCGATGCCGATCATGACCGGGCGGCCGATCGTTTCGCCGTAGTGCAGTTCATCCATCGCGTGGCTGACCAGGCCGTCGCCGCCGTCCGCATGATCGCGGTAATCCATCAGCGCCACGAAGTCGTAGATGTCCTGCACGTGCTGGCTGACCGGCTTGCGCTGGCCCTTCCACTCGAGCTGGATCCCGTCCAGCCAGAACGGGATCGCGGGCCCCATCGGCAGGTCCTGGCCGGATTCGCGCTTCACCCGCATCAGCGCATCCGACATCTCGACGAAGTTCGCCAGCAGTTCCATCCTGCGGCTCGACCATTCGGCCAGGATGTGCGGTTCGATGTCGAGGTTGATGCCGTCGAAGCGTTCTTCCGGTGGCGCGGCCCTGTTGTAGTCGAGGACGCGCCTGAGCATGGCAAGCGCTTCGTCGCGGTGGCGCGGCAGCACGTAGCGCTCGGTGTGCAGGTAGGCCGAACCCAGCAGCGCATAGACCTTCAGGCCGGACGCATGCATGCGGCGCAGCAGCCGGCGGTAGCGTTCGGGCTGGGACACGATCAGGTTGCGGCCGCGGTACCCATCCGCATACAGGTACATGGTGCCGATGGACTTGGCCTTCAGGAAGGCGATGCCCTGGGCCGCCGCGCCTTCGCTGTCCAGCATGGCATAGGATTCGGCTTCCCAGGTCCAGATCGCGCGCGGACCGGCCGGCTCGGCGGGTTCGGCGGCCTGCGCGGTGCCGGCGGCCAGCATGGCGGCCAGGAAGAGTCTGCGCATCGTCCGCATCACAGCTTCATCTCCACGTGGTACTGGCCGATGCCGACCGAGCGCCCCGTCTCCGGATGCGAAGGGACCATCGACACGAAATAGGTCCCGTGCGGCAGCTTGCCCAGCTTTGCCGGCAGCGACACCCTGAGCGTGGCGCCCGGCGCCAGGGTCTGCAGCTCGCCGGCGCTTTCGGCGACTTCGAGACCGCCGGCGTCGCTGATCACCAGCAGCGGCACGAAGGGGCGCGATTCGGCGGTGGACTGGTTGCGCATGGTCGCCTCGACCATGACGGCACCGTCCGGTCCCGGCGCCGCGCCGCGCCGCACGCCCGAGACGCCGACCCCGCCCTCGGCCGCCAGCGCCACGCTGTGCAGCTTGCGGGTCTCCGCGCGGTAAGGCGCCAGCGCCGTCACGGCGGCCGGCGGCGCCAGTGCGGGCGCGCGCGCGGCCACGCCGTTCGCCTGCAGGAAGCGCTGGAACTGGGCGCGCGCCGTGGCCAGCGCCTTGCCGTCGCTGGCGCGGTCGGTCAGCAGGCCGTCGGACAGCGCATACAGCCTGCCCTGGGCCAGGTAGACCGGGCCCGAGATGAAGTCGCTGAGTTCCGTCTTGGTCTGCTTCAGCGGGATCACGTGCAGGTTACGGAAGCTGGGCTCCAGGTCCAGGCCGGTGCCGAGCCAGGTCACGTCGGGCGGCGAGCGCAGGCCATGCCGGTTCGAGAGGTAGGCCAGCAGCGAGGGCGCGATGTCGAACTGCGACGAGACGGCCTTGACCGCGCGCGGCGCCTTCAGCATCGGCGAATACACGATCAGCGGCACGTGGTAGCGCTCGATGCGCGTGTCCATCGGCAGTTCGGGCAGGCGGTGGTCGCCGGTGACGATGAAGATGGTGTTGTCGAAGCCCGGCAGCTTGGCGGCGCCCTCGAAGTAGCGGCGCAGCGCGTCGTCGGTGTAGAGGATGCTGGCGAAGATCTCGCGCTGGGCCGCGTAGCCCGGATTCGCATCCGCGGCGATGCCCAGCCGGGCCAGGCGCTCCGCCACCTTCTGCATGTAGCGCGGCTTGTCCGGGAAAGTGAACGGGTCGTGCATGCTGGTGGTCTGGATGATCGAGACCGTGGGCGTGCGCGGATCCTGCGCCTGGCGGCGCAGGGCCATCTCGACCAGTTCGCCGTCGGCATAGCCCCACTCGTTGCTGCGCACGGCCGGCGGACCGTAGTCGCGCTCGCTGACGAAGCGCTCGACGCCTTCCTGGCGCAGGTACAGGCCTTCGTTGTCGAAGTCGAGGTTCGAGCCGCTGTAGAAATTCAGGCGGTAGCCCTGCGACTTCAGGACGCTGAGCAGCGAAGCATGGCGCGGCATCCTTTCGCCGAGCGCGGCCAGGCCGTGGTCGCCGAAAGGCAGCGAGCCGAACATAGTGGTGAGCACACCGAAGGTGCGGCCCTGGCCCGACAGGAAGTTCTCGAAATAGAGGCTGCGGCCGGCCAGTTCGTCGAGGAAGGGCGTGAAGCTGCCCAGGCGCGCGCCGGGGCCCGAAAAGTTGCGGCCCAGGCCTTCGACGATGATGAAGACCAGGTTCGGCGGCGTCGCGGACGGAGGCGCGAACAGCGGGCCCAGGGTATCCGGGGTCTGTTCCGGGTGCAGGAAGGGATAGCGCGGGTCCTTGCCGGCCCAAGGCAGATCGCCGCTGCCGGGGGTCTGGGCGTCGGCACCGCCCGTTCCGGCCAGGTGGGCCAGGTTGCGGTCGGCAAAATAGGCCATCTTGTTGCGCAGGTAGTCGATGCTGGCTTCGGACTGCGCCGCCGGCGGCGCGAAATGGTCGGGCAGGAAGGCGAAGGCCAGCAGGCTGGCGCCGCCGGCAAGCAGCGTGCGGCGCGCACCGGCGCGCGGCCACCACGGGCGCCGGCAAGCGTTCAGCACGACCCACAGCACCGCCAGCGCGGCCAGCAGGGCCACGACCAGCGGCGGATCGATCCGCCAGCCGCCGCCGACGGTGGTCGCTACCTCGGCCCGCGTATAGCCGAACAGGTCGGCGCCCAGCGGCACGCCGGCGATCCAGTGGTATTGCAGCAGGCCGGCCTCGCATGCCAGCAGCAGCGACCAGGCCAGGCCCAGCAGCGCCATGCGCCAGCGCTGCGCCGGCACCAGCGCCAGCAGCGGCGCGCCCAGCACGAACACGAAGCCATAGCGCAGCAGCGACAGCAGATCGTTCGCCAGCGCCGGCCCGAACATCGTCGAGACCCGGATCTCGCTACCGGCCACGTGCCAGGTCTCGAGCACGCGCAGGCACAGCCAGGCCAGCATCAGGGCCGGCAGGCAGCTCAGCACGTCGCCGAGGGCGGCGGACAGCGCGCGGCGCACAGGGCCCGCTTCCTTCGCCGGCGCCGCGGCCGGCTTGTCGGCCACGGCTACCATCGGCGGTACAGCGCGAACGTGAGCCCGCGCTCCTTGCTCGAGCCGGCGCCGTCGGCGCGCGAGAGGCTCGCGCCGATCTTGCCGCCCCATTGGGCGTCGAAGTAGCGGACCCAGGCCAGGCCGCCGCCGCCCGAGCGGGCGCGTCCGCCGACCAGGCTGAGCGGGTCGTCGCTGCGGCCGCTGTTGGCCGTCAGCTCGAGGTAGTTGTCGGCGTCGCCGGTGTAGTACCAGCGCGCCAGCAGGCGCTGGCCGGTACTGTGCGAACCTTCCGAAACGATGTTCTGGTGGCGCAGCTGGACGTAGAAGTTGCCGGTGTATTTGGCGATGCTGACGCCGTAGATGTTGACGCGCGCGTCGAAGCCGAGCACGTCGTCGCTGAGCGAGGCTTCCCAGCCCTTGCCGAGCGCCTGCCAGACTTCGAGACGGCCGCTGTTGGCCGGGAACAGGCGGCTGGTGGCCGAGTGCTGGTAACGCAGGTTCGCATAGGCGCCGTTCCACAGGCCGGCGTAGCCGTCCAGCGCCCAGGCGTAGTCGTGCTGGCCGAAGCGGTGCGCGCGCAGGGTCTCGAAGCCGAGCGAACCGCCTTTCAGGTAGCGGCGCAGGCTGGCGGTCTGGTCGTTCCAGCGCGGACCGGCGCCGACGTCGGTCCAGCTCGACGACAGGCCGGCGCCCCAGGTATAGCCGGCCGCGTTGACGGCGTCGGGCGTGCCCGCGGAGGGGATGGCTGGACGGGGCAGCAGGTCGAGCAGCAGGCTGTCGATCTCGCCGGCATCGCCGCCCAGCGTGCGGGCGCGTTCGAGGTCGGCGCGCGCCTGCGCGGCATGGCCGAGCGCGCGGTGGGTGCGGCCCCGTGCTACCAGCGCCGCCGGGTCGTTCGGACGCAGGGCGACCAGCTGCTCGTAGGCCTCGAGCGCTTTGGCCGGCTGTTCGCTCCAGCGATAGGTATTGCCCAGCGCTTCCCAGACGTCGGCATAGCCGGGCGAGGCCTTGGCGGCCGCGGCGAGGTCGGTCTCGGCCTCGCTCCAGCGCCCGAGGCGCGCGTAGACGATGCCGCGGCCGAGCAGGACGTCGGTGTTGCCGGGCGAGCGGGTCAGCAGCGCCGACCAGGCGGCCAGCGCCAGCTCGGGCTGGCCGCCGTTGGCGAGCGCGCGTGCATGGGCGTACTGGTCGTCGAAAGACGGGGCGCTGGGCGGCTGGACCTGGGCGGGCGGTTCGGAAGGAAGCTGGAAATCGATGGGCATGTAGGCGAAAGCGAACGAAAGATGCAGGCCAAACTGTGCCGGACTGGGACTATTGCGTCAAGGAAAGCATCCCTTCCCGCGCGTTCCTGTCGCGCAAAACCGTCAAATTTCCCGCTGCTCCACCCCCGATGCTGCCAGCCTGACCACATTCCCTCGGCCACAGCCACGGATGGGCGACGGCGCCGCCAGACGGTACACTAGCGGGATGAAGATTGCCGCCCTGCTCTCCCGGCACCGGCGCCTGCTGGTTCTGTGCGGGCTGTCCGCCTGCGCCCACCTGCTGCTGCTGGAACTGGCTGCCCGCCGCGCGCCCGCCGCGCCGCCGCGGCCGGCGGTGCGGGAAGCGATTGCCCTGCGCCTGGCGCCGCCGCCCTTGCCGGCGCCGGCACCGCCGCCAAACACCGCTGCCGGCGCGGCGCAGGCCCCCTTGCCTCCCCTAGCGCGCGCGACCGCGCAGCCGCGGCCGTCCGTCGTCGCCCCGCGCGCAGGCATCGCGCAATCCGCCGTCGCCGCGGTCGCCGGGCCGCCGCTGATGAGCGCCGGCCCGGGCGCCTACCGTGCCGACCTGCCGCCGCCGGCCCGCCTGGGCTATCGATGGCAGGACGCGCCTGGCGGCGACGGGTCCGCCTATCTCGACTGGCGCCGCGACGGCAACGGCTACACCCTGGAACTCGACGGCGTACTCGGACGGCTGTCCAGCCAGGGCGTGAGCGGCGATACCGGGATGGAGCCGGCCCGCGCAAGCGAGACCCTGGCGGGGCGCCAGGCGGCCATCAGCTTCGATGCGCGGACGGGCGCGATCGCATTCGAAGCCAGCGGCGCCAGCGCGCCGGCCACGCTCGGCGTACAGGACCGGGCATCGGTGCTGGTGCAGCTGGCGGCGATCGGCCGCGCCGCAGCCGGCTTTCCGGACGCGGTACGGATCGCGGTTGCCGGCGCCGACGCGGTGCGCGTCGAGGAATACCAGGTGCTCGGTGAAGAAAGCGTGGGCACGGGCATCGGCACGCTGGCGGCCTGGCACCTGGCGCAACTGGCGGCGCCGGGCCAGCCCCGCCTCGAACTCTGGCTGGCGCCGTCGCAGGACTGGCTGCCGGTCCAGCTGCGCCTCACCAGGGCCGACGGCAGCGTGTCGACCCAGGTGCTGGCCAGCGCCGAGCGCGCCGAGGGCGGCCCCTAGCCGGCCCGGCTTACTCGCGCACGCGGCGCCAGCCGGCGCGGTGGGCCTCGACGTCGGTGGCGCGCGCCACGCTGGACGTGATGGTGTTGCCGTCGGCGGTGGTGGTGACCATCTTCAGGGCGCCCGACGGCAGGCGCACGATGATGAAGCCGACCGCCGCGGAGTTGCCGGACAGCGAAGACCCGGCGATGGCGCCGATGCCCTGCTGGCTGTTCACCGGCGCCGCCGTGCAGACGTTGAGCTGGTACACATTGCTGCTGCCGCCGACCTTGCACGAGGACGAGGACGAAGGAATGTTCGACACCACGGTCAGGGTGCCGGCCGCGACCTTCGGATCGAGGTTGACCCGTTCACCTGCGTTCTGGTCGAGGTCGAAGAACCAGCCTGCCTGCGTACCGAGGTTCACGCCGGCGCCGCTGATTGTGTAGACCTGGGTGTTGGCCGGGTGGGCCAGGGTCTTCTCGACCATCGAGGTCGGGTTGCGCCAGCTGGCGGCAGGGATCCCCGCGTTGCTGTCCTTGAGCACGTAGACGCTCTGGGTGGCGGTGTCGGCGATGTCCGGCAGGTCGAGCAGGCGCCCGGTGCCGAAGACGACGACCTTCTGCGCACTGACCGTCTTGACGCCGGCCTTGTCGGTGTTCTCGACCTGGCACATCGTCACTTCCGGACGGCTGGTCACGGGCTGGGCGGTGCCGGCGTCGCCCATCTGCACCACCGTCGGGTCGCCGCCCGCGGTGTAGTCGAAGCGCCACATCTTGCCCTGGTTGTCGCCGGCATAGACATAGGTCACGAGCGGGTCGGTGAGCGGATTGTCGGTGATCGCCGTGATCTTGGCCAGGCCCGAGGGCGTGGCCGTATCGCCGACATTCGTGCTCTTCTTGCTGAGCACCTGGCCGGTGGCGATGTCGACCACGTACAGGTAGCCTTTGCCGGTGCCGCCGAAGCCGCCGCCGGGCACGTTGTTGTAGCCGGAAGTCAGGAACACCACCCAGCGCTCGGCGCCGGACGCGTCCTTCCAGGTGCCGAACTGCGGGTTGCCGAAGGAAAGGCCGATGTCGGCGTCGTAGTTGTTGCCGCTGCAGACGCTGGCGTCGGCGCACAGTTCCCAGAGCGCGACCGGCGTGGCCGGGTTGGTCACGTCCACCGCATAGTAGCCGCGGCCGCCCGCGTTCAGGCCGGCCACCAGCACCGAGCGCCATTCGGTGCCGATCTTGACGTCCGAGATCTCGGGCGAGCCGTCGGTGCTGAACTGGTGGTTGGTGCTGTAGGTCGTGCTGGCCTGCAGGTGCAGCTTCTTCATGGTGATGCGCGGCATGTAGGCCCACAGTTCGTTGCCGTTGGCGGCGTCGAAGGCGTGCAGCATGCCGTCGTTGGCGGCGACGAACACCGCCGGCGTGCGGCCCGCCTTCGCGACCTTGAAGTCAGCGTAGCCGGCAGCGGTGTAGTTCTTGCGCGGCTCGCGCTGGTAGGCCGGCTTGGAAGCGGCGATGTCACCCAGGACGATGGGCAGCACCTGGCTCACGCCTTCGTCCTTGGTGTTCGACAGGCTGTAGGCGCGCAGGCGGGTGTCGTCCGCGTATTGCTGGCGTCCACGCAGCCAGCCGACGATGTTGCTGCCATTGTTGACGATCAGGCGGTCGGCGGCCGACAGGTTGCTGCACTGGGCCAGTGCGCTGCACTTGTTGTCGAACCAGGTCTTTTCGGTGTCGTTCAGGTTCTCGTAGTAGAAGTCCTTCAGGCCGCCCCGGTCGACGTCCAGCATCTTGATCCTGCGGGAGTCCGTGGTGGCGGCCACCTTGGCGCCGAGGGTATTGCTCGAGTGCCAGGTGATGGCCTTGATCACCTCGCCGCTGACCGGATCGAGCTTGCGGTCGGTGAGCACGCCGAACCACTTCACGGTCGTGAAGGTGGCGGAGAAGATGTCGTTGTCCTCGAGCGTGATGTTCGGGGTCGAGGTCGCGGAGGCGGCGGCGGCGCCGACGTGCACCTCGATATTCGACAGCGCCTTCGAGAGGCCGTCCACGACCTCGTTCGGGTCCGACGCGCTGAAGTACTTGCCGCGGCCGTTGATCGCGGTGTGCCACAAGTCGTCGACGCGTTCCTGCAGCGCCGCACTGTCGTTGACCAGGCCGACGTTCGGATCCGGCCACACCCAGGGGCCCTTGTCGTTCCACGGGCAGCCGGTGGCGACGCCGGTGACCAGCTTGTAGAAGTCCGAGCCTTCGGTGGCGCCGGTATCGTACTTCGGGTCGAAGGTCATGACGCCGTCCACGCCCAGGCCCAGCGCGTAGGTGTTCATGTGCAGGTGCTGGTTGTCGCCGGCCGCCGCCGGCACCACGCCGTCCTTCGTCATCGGATCGATATCCGGGCGCAGGGAGACCGTGCCGGTGCTGGAGCCGCCGTTGTACCAGTGCAGCGCGACGTCGGCCAGCGTGCCGGCGGCCTGGTCGCGCGTATCGACGCAGCCTAGGCGCTTGCTGCAGAAGCGCGTCAGATTTTCCTGTTCATCGTTGCTGGCGACATTCGACGCCGGCCCACCGTTCCAGTAACCGTCGGTGGTGATGAAGGCGAAATTCTGCTGGCACGGAAACTTGATCACTTCGGCGCCGGCGGCGCGCTTGAAGTTACCCTGGTTCGCATACATCCTGCCGATCGCATTCAGCGCCGGCCGCAGCGGGGTCGAGCCGCTCAGCCTCATGCCGTACAGGGCGTCGTACCAGGCGCTGCGGTTGTCGCCGGAAAATTCCGCCGGGTAGACGAAGTCCCTGGCGGTTTCGGTCGCGGCGCTCGACAGCGACACGATGCCGACATTGTATTTGTCGTTGAGGGACTGGAAGGCCAGCCCGACCGACGTCTTCATCATCTGGTTGCGCGACTTGTAGTACGTGTACCAGTTGGCGAAGTTGGTCATCTCCTCGTCGTAGCTGCAGGTCGCGCCGGCGCAGTCGGTGCGCGCCGGATCCTTCGGATAGCTGTTGTTCTCGGGGACGATGTCGGTCCGCACGAACACCGAGGCGCCGGTACCGATCGCCGTGGTGGAGGTCGGGATGACGTCGGTGCCCTTCTTGAGCGTCCGGGTCTGGGCATTCGCGTTCACCGCCCAGCCGTTGCGGCTGCCGTCGGCCAGTACCACGCAGTCGGGGTCGTCCTTGCCTGCGCCGGCCGGGCAGCTGATCGGCACCACGGCGACGATGTTGTTGCTGGCCAGGTTGATGCCGAAGCTGGTGCAATCCGGCACGCTGCTGTCGGCTGGCGGCGTGCGCACGCAAGCCGTGTACTGCCGCGTCAGGCCGGTCCTGGCGATGATCGACGCCGCCAGGGCATTCGCCAGCGCCGCCTGCTTGGACAGGGTCGTGGTGCCGCCGGCCGCGGTAATGGCCCCGTCGGTGACGATCACCGTGCCGCTGGATTCCGTGACCGAGATACTGGTCATGACCAGGTCGTTGGTGGTCGACGAGGCGCCGATCGTGACCGTCCCGTAGGCGCCGGTGACGGTGCTGCCGGTGGTCGAAAAACGCGGATAGATGTACTCGTTGCTCGTGTATTTCGACTGGCAGGTGGCCAGGTCGGTGCCCTTGCAGAAGCGCACCTTGGCCGGATAGGGATAGCCTGCCGGCGCCGGCGCGCCGATGGTCACGGTCTTGCAGGTGGTCAGCGCGGCATCCTTGCAATACTCGGCCACGTTGATGCTGTAGTAAAACGGCGCGGTGGCATAGGTGTAGTTGGAGCTCTTGTAGGTGCCGTTGGGGTAGTTGTAGGCCGCGCCGGTGCCGTACACGCAATTGGTCGAGCCCGGTTTGCACCAGGCCATGTCGGGATAGCCGCTGGCCAGGTTGGACTTGGTCTGGGCGTTGCCGGACATGTTCGTGTTGTTGATGCCGAAGCCGTCGGTCGGCACCTCGGTCCAGTCCGTGGTTTCGGTGCGCGTCATCGACTTGTAGGCGTTGCCGAGCGCATCGACGGGCGGCAGGTAGCGCACCTTGGGATTGTAGTACTGGCGGTTGAAATCCGGGCTGTTGAAGGGCGGGTGGCCCTGCGAGCAGGCGGTCCTGCCGGCCTTCAGCGTCACGTCGTTGCGGCAGGTGTCGTTGACGTAGTCCGGCGTGTAGGTGTACGCCATCGAGTTCGAGTTATCGTACAGCAGCATCAGGTTGGGCTTGACGTTGCCGCTGCCGGTGATGTTCAGCAGGGGCAGCTGGGCGATGCCGGTGGGGGCCGCGCTTGCGCCGGCGCCGAACAGGACCAGGAGGAAGAAGGCGAAGAGTTTTTTCATGGAAGGCCCGAGCTTACACACCGATGAGCACGATCATCTGGTTGATCACGTTGCTGCCGCGCGGCCCGTTGATGCGCGAGGCGATGACGTAGTGGAGTTGCGGCGCGCCGTCGAAACTGGGCGCGTCCGACGCCAGGCTTTCGCCCAACGCCACGGCGTTGCCGAGGCTGCCTCGCACCGAGGAAGTCTGCACGCAGCGGTTGTCGTTCTTGTCGTAGCGGCCGTCGCGCGCGCACAGGCGATGCACGACGTACTGGATCCGGTTGCCGTCGGCGTCGACCAGGGTTTTGGCGCCGTCCCAGAAATCGTCGTCGTGCGGGGTGAGCCTGGTGCTCAGCGAGGCATGGTAGCCGTCGTCCGTATCGTCGGCATCGAGCGCGGCCTTGTTGGCGGCGGCGGTGCTGCTCAGCCATTGGAAACCCTGGTGCAGGCCGAGGTCGGCGGCGCGGTTCAGCGTGGCGTCATAGGCCAGGTTGCCGGTCGCCAGGGCGGTCGTGTGACTGGACTTCATCAGGTAGACGCCGCCGACCAGCATTACCGCCAGGATCACCAGCATGACGGGCAAGGCGATGCCCTGCTCGCGCGCACGGCGCAGGACGCGATTCGGCGCTCTGTTCATCATGGCCTCCAGACGAAGTTGCGCAGCGGGACAATCGTCTCGAACACGCGGTAGCGGTAGCAGCGCCAGTCGACGCTGTCGCCGGGAACGGCAAGCTTGACCTTGACCGGCACGGCGGCCGCACCGGCGGTGCCGCTCGCGAAGACGGTCTGCGGCGCGGTGGTGGCGCTGCAGGTACCGCCCGCCGGCGCGGCTTCCGGGGTCCGGCTGCGCGCGACCACGGCCAGGCGCACCGCGGCGATGCGCAGGTAGTCGCCGGCACCGCCGGTGACGCCGTCGCCGTCGGCGTTGATCATCGTCGACGACCATTGCTTGACCTGCATGCCGGCCTCCGGCGTGAAATTGCTGCCTGCGCGGTTGTCGAAACCGTACTGCGCCTTGATCGAGACGATGTCGCCCGCCACCGCCGCCGGGCTGGCGGCGGCGCCTTTCATGTCGGTCGAGCGCAGCTGCAGGAAGCCATTCGCGACCGACCAGGTATGGAAGGACAGCGAGGCCGCCGGGCCGAGGTTGAACACGCGCGATATGCCGGCGCCGAAGCTGGCGCCGAGACCGCCGCTGTTGTAGCGGTAATCGTCGCCCTGGTTCACGTCCACCGATTGCTGGGCCGGCAGCGGCGCCAGCGCATCCGGGTCCGACGAGATCTGGGCCAGCGCGCATTTGCTGCCCAGGCGCTCGGGCGCGACCACGACCACGTCGCCCTGGCGGAAACCGTAGGGCACGCGGTCGACCACGATGCGGGTGCCGCTGGCGTAGCTGGACAGCAGGCGCAGGGTGCCGGTCCCGGTGATCGAGCTGCCGGCATAGAAGTTGATCCGGTCGGGATTCTCGCCGTCGGTGGTGGGCGCGGCGCTGGCGCCGGCTGCTTCCTTCTCGATGATGACGGGCCCCAGGGGCTTGACCGCGATGCCGCCGACCGTGACAGATGCCAGCGTGTAGCCGGAGACGTCGCTGAAGACGGTGTCGCAGCCGGCGACCATCGGGTCGTTCAGGCCATACCCGGCCTGGGCCGCGTCGCCGCTCATCGAAAACAGCGCCAGCATCCCGTTCTGCATCGCATCCGAACTGCCGACGCCATTGCGCTGGGTGCGCTCGGAACCGCTCATCAGGCGCAGCGCGAACACGAGCGCCAGCATGCCGATCACGAGGCTGATCATCAGCTCGACCACCGAGAAACCCTGTCCGCGCGAACGCATACGGCCTGTCATGTCTTGCTGCCCGCTATATAGGAAGTGATACGGTGCTGGTTGGCGCTGGTGCCCGCCTTGCGGGTCCAGGCGATCCGGATGTCGACGCGGGTGCCGGCGGCCGCGGCGCCGGGCGTGACCGTCACGCCGATGGTCGCGCTCGGGATGCGCGCGATCGTCGCCTCGTGCCAGGGCCGCAATTGCGCGCCCGGGGCCGCCCCTTCCGCCACCGCGTAGGCGGCCAGGTTGGCCTGGTCGGTGGTCATGATGCCGAGCAGGGATTCGGCCGCCAGCGTCGCTTCGGTACGCATGGCGGAATCCTCGAGCGCCGACACCGAGCGCGCCTGCAGGCCCAGCATGCCGACCAGGCCGATGGCCAGCAGCGCCACCGCGACCAGCGCTTCGACCAGCGCGAAACCCTGCCGCGCGCGGGCGCGAAGCATCGGCGCCGGCTTCATCGCGGGCACCTGCGGCGATCGGGCGCCACCGCCGCCGGGTCGCAGCGCATGGCGATGCCGGCCAGGGTCAGCGACACCGCCACGGGCGCGAAGGCGCCGGCGCGGTCGGTCGTGGGCGACAGCGTGATGCGCGCGATCTGCGGCGAGATGCGGGTGTCGACCCAGCCCAGCGACGTGAAATACACGGCGTTGGCGCCGGACGGGCCGACCAGCAGCGACACCGCCCTGGACGAAGGCAGCCCGTTGGCGCTGCGCGCGACCGACTTGTCGCCCTGCGTGCCGCGCGGGTCGCCCGCGGCCGGCGCGGTGAGGGTCGACCAGCCCTTGCTGTCTTCGTCGCAGGCGTTGTCGGTGGAGGGATAGCAGATGTCGACCTGCCATTGCTGCTGGCCGCTGGCGGCGTTATCGCCGAGCACCAGCCGGCTTGCGCTGTTGTGGCCGATAGCCTGGCTGCGGGCGAACGCCAGGCCGTCGGCATAGTAGCCGGCTGCGGCACTCGCCTTGCGTCCCAGCAGCCATGCCGACATGCTGGGGATGCCGACGCTGGCCAGGATGCCGAGGATCGCGAGCACCACGGCGGCCTCGATCAGGGTGAATCCGCCGGCGCGCGGCGGTGGCGGCATCACTGGACGCACCGGCCGTCCTTGCGGTCGATCCAGCAGCTGGGGCTGGTGGCCCAGCCGGTGGGCGCGGCGGGGGTCGTGCGCGTGCCGTTCTGGTCGATGGTGAAGGAAAAGCCCTGCGCCGGGCCCCTGCCCGCCGCGGTGACGACGTAGGCCGAGGGCGTGGCGCTGGTCAGGCTGTACGAGAAATTGGCGCTGGTCGCCGGCAGGCGGTTGAAGCCGACGTAGGTCCGGTTGTTCGACCAGTACTCCTCGGCGGCCGTCTGCACGGTGCCGAGGCCCGAATAGGCATCCGCCAGCCGCGCACGCAGCACATAATTGGTGTAGGCGGGAATCGCGACGGCGCCCAGGATGCCGGCGATGACCACCACGATCATCAGCTCGATGAGGGTGAAGCCGCGCTCGCGCGCAGTGTTTGGCTTGTGGCTCGACATAAGGAATCCCGGAAAAATACTTGCCCAACGACAATATTAGCCTAAGCCGGCGGCTTTTGGGTTCGCAAAACCACAAAAAACAACGGAATCCGGAACGAAGGCCAAGGCGAAAACGGTGCCGGCGCGGGAAACGATATCGATCGATTATCGAGTGATATCAAGCAGTTATCAGAGTGCGCGTCATGTAGAGGGCGCCGCCGGGGTAGCTCGCCAGGGCCTGCGCGCTACCGTGTGCCGGGCCGCCGGCGGCGAAGCCCTGGCCCTCCCAGAAGCGGCGCGAATCCTGGACCGCGACCAGCGCGGCGCTCGGCAGGCCCAGCGCCGGCGCGCGCTCGAACAGGCCGGCGACCAGCCGGCGCGCCAGTCCCTGCCCGAGGGCGCGCGGCGCCACCGCGAGGTCATGGATGTACAGCGTGTCGGCGTCCGGCGCCGGTTCGAAGCGCTCGCCCAGGGGCGTCACCGCGCCCAGCCGCGACGGGTAGGCGACCACGTAGCCGCAGATGCCTTGCCCGTCGCAGGCGACCAGGGTCGTGCCGGGCGCTGCACGCAGGCGTGCCAGCACCACCGGGCCGGGTTCCTGCATCGCAGGGGGATAGCATGCGGCCTGCACGGCCAGCATGGCGGTGAGGTCCTGTTCCGTCATGGGACGGAGATTAACGGTGTCGAGCGGTCGCGCGGGCATGGGGCGATATTATGCCCGATCGGCCGGGTACGGACGAGCGCCGGCGCCCTGCCCCATTGTTTAGTAAACGCCATAAACACCCGTGGACGCATCATGTCGCTATTGCCGCTCCATAAGTTTCGGGCTATGTTTCCGAAATTGCATCGAGGAGACACCATGGGCAAGCGCCACCTGTTCACCGCCATCCCGCTGGCCGCGGGCCTCCTTTGCGCCGGCATCGCCGCGGCCCAGCCAGCGGGCACGCCCGGCAGCAGGACCGCCGACGTCAACGTCTTCATCGGCACCGGCGGCGACGGCCATACCTTCCCTGGCGCGACCCGCCCCTTCGGCATGATCCAGCTGAGTCCCGATACCCAGGTCCGCCACTTCAGGCAGAGCTATCCCTGGGCCGCCGGCTACCGCTACGAAGACGATTCCATCCTCGGCTTCTCGCACACCCACTTTTCCGGCGCCGGCCATTCGGACCTCGGCGACGTACTCCTGATGCCCACCAGCGGCGAACTGAAACTCGAACCCGGCTACCCGGAGCGTCCCTTCAGCGGCTACCGCTCGCGCTTCTCGCACAAGGAAGAGCATGCCGAACCCGGCTACTACGCGGTCAGGCTGCTCGACAACGAGGTCGACGTCGAACTCACCGCGAGCGAACGCGTCGGCCTGCACCGCTACCGCTTCAAGCCGGGTGCCGAAGCGCGCGTGGTGCTCGACCTGCGCTCCAGCATCTACGACTGGAACGGCAAGAACCTGTGGTCGCGGCTGCGCCTGCGCGGCCAGGACACCATCACCGGCATGCGCGAGACGCGCGGCTGGGCGCCCGGCCGCCAGCTCTACTTCGCCATCCGCTTCTCGCGCCCTCTGGCCGGTCACCAGCTGATGAACCGCGAAGAAGGCGTCGAGTACCGCGGCTTCGCCTCGCCCGGCAAGAACCCAGCCGAGAAGGTGCTGGTCGAGGGCAAGGCGCTCGAGGCCGCGCTGGACTTCGGCCGGCTCGGCGACGCGCCGCTGCTGGTGAAGGTGGCGGTATCCGCCGTCAGCGAGGATGGCGCGCTCGCCAACCTGGACGAGATGCCGGGCTGGGACTTCGACGCCGAACGCACCCGCGCGCACGAAGCCTGGGAGCAGGCGCTGGGCGCCGTCGAGATCGAGGCGCCGCAGCCGATGAAGCGCATGGTCTATACCAGCCTGTATCACAGCCTGCTGGCGCCCAGCCTGTTCATGGACCGGAATGGCCAGTATCGCGGGCCGGACAACCAGGTGCACCAGGCCGACGGCTTCCGCTTCCACTCGACCTTCTCGCTGTGGGACACCTACCGCGCCCTGCATCCGCTGCTGACCCTGATCCAGCCGGAGCAGCGCAACGCCGACTTCGTGCGCTCGCTGGTCGCCTCGCAGCAGGCCAGCCCCTACGGCATCCTGCCGGTGTGGCAGTTCGCGGGCCTGGAGACCTGGTGCATGATCGGCTACCACGCGGTGCCGGTGATCGCCGACGCCTACATGAAAGGCATCCGCGGCTTCGACCCCGAACAGGCGCTGCGCGCGATGACGGCCAGTGCCGAATACGGCCCCTACGGCGGCCTGCAGCACTACATGAAGTACGGCTACGTGCCGATCGATCTGGAGCCGGAAGCGGCCTCCAAGACCGTCGAGTATGCCTTCGACGACTGGAGCATCGCGCGCATGGCCGAGAAGATGGGCAAGAGGGACGTGGCCGAGCGCTATTACAGGCGCGCGCAGAACTGGCGCAACGTGTTCGACGCGAAGACGGGCTTCGTGCGTGCGCGTAAATCGACCGGCGAATTCCGCACGCCCTTCGACCCGGTGCAATCGAACTTCGGCAGCGACTATACCGAGGGCAGCGCCTGGCAGTATTCCTGGTATATGCCGCACGATAACGCGGGCCTAGTCAGGCTGCTGGGCGGCGACGCCG
>Ga0265798_10001679_pt1 | contig 33940 bp, 25 predicted proteins | sample P3T30metagenome_FD_192430 | JGI IMG/M metagenome (GOLD analysis project Ga0265798, IMG submission 192430) | Plant litter microbial communities from East Loma Ridge, Irvine, California - P3 T30 | ecosystem: Environmental > Terrestrial > Plant litter > Unclassified | place: USA: California... | reverse complement strand
GCAAATGCACACTTGACCGTAATCTCCTTCAAAAAGAAGTCCATGAAAGGAACCGCCATCTACGAATGATCAGCCAACATAAGAGCCAGGAATTTCGTGAACATACCGGGGCTCCCCAAATCGCCAGGTTCACATAAAAGCCCCGATACCTCAGCGCATCCATACCCGCCACAAAACCTTTCTGCACACCCGCACAATCAAACACTACATCCACACCTTCACCACCCGTAGCCTCGCGGCATTTATCCCCGATGTTGTCAGTGACAGGATTAAACACCGCAGTAGCAACCCTCTTGTTCTGACTCGCTCGAGTAATCGTGGGCTCCGACACGAGAACTTGCTTACACCACCTCGCCCTCAGCCCAATCGCGCATGCAATCCCAATCGGCCCGCCCCCTAGGATCAACACACTCTTTTCCTCCCACTTCCCGCCACACAACGAGATAGCATGCCATGCCACAGCTAGCGGCTCAATAAGCGCCGCGAGACTCAGATCCGTGTCGTCAGGCAAGGCATAGCATGATCTCGCGTCGACGGCGATGAGTGCAGAAAACCCGCCACCCGCGCCAGAAATGCCTTTGAAGCCGAGCGTCGTGCAGCCTTGGGTTGCGCCGGTGTTGCAGCGCGCGCAAGTGGAGCAGTAGATACGTGGATCTACCACGACTTTTTGGCCAGGGTGAAGGTTCGAGTCTGATGGGGCGGTGATGATACGGCCGGCGAACTCGTGGCCCATAGTTACGGGGATGTGCTCTCCTGTGGCGGGATGGGGGCGCTCTAGTGGTGGATGACCGATGGGCCCTGCTTCTTGTTAGATGATAGAGGACGAAGGGAGTAGGATAGGGAGATATTTACCATGTTCGTATTCATGAAGGTCGCTGCCACATATGCCGCACCACTCGATTGCTATGAGGGCTTCGTGGGGTTTTGGTGTTGGCTTTGGTACGTCGACAACGCGGATGTCTCCTGCGGCAAAGAATTGGGCTGCTTTCATCATGATGTAGGAGACAAATCACTACCTTTGAAAAGAAGAAAAAAAGGAAGAGAAATAAAGAAGTCTAGAAAGATCGTCATGAAGCTTGCCTAGTCTACCTTATACTAGTAATTCCAAACGAGCTGACACGCTCCAGGCGCATCGACATTCATCGGTAGCAAATGCGGGGACTACTCGTGATGGATGCCCACTTTCCGGATGTGCGTCCCACAGCATGTAGCCGAGTATCGTGTAGTAATCGATTGGCGCTGTGGTATCACTTTTTGAGGGGCCTCTGATTCGAGGTCGGAATGAGAATGCCTTGACTTCTGCAATGCCCATGACAGATTTTCCCATGCTGAATCACGATACGTCAGTTGGGTCGAGCCATGCAGGGCAAACGAGCGATGGTGTGAAGTCTAGATGGGATGTGGGGAAGCAACGGTGCCCCTCGTCTCGGCGGACCACTCTTGTTGAACGGGAGCGGGCATCGCTCTCGCTCCGCTCCCGTTCAACCAGGCCGCCCATTTACCACTTCAGGTGGAACGGGGGCGGAGCTTGAACACAACATTTGTGGTGATGATAGCAGTATTCGCAGAGAGGAGTGGGAGAGGATGAGCGCTGTGTTACCGCTGCCGTTCCAACCCCAATGTTATAACGTGAGGAAGCGGACACAGAACTGTCTCATCAAACACGAATCTACACACCCAAGCCTTCAGCCTTTCTAAAGCACAGCAAAGATGACCATGAACAGAGCAGCATTGACCCAGGTGGTCGGTAAGCCCATCGGACGCGTTGGGTACGGTATGATGGGTTTAACTACGCGTAAGTTCACATGTACAAAGTGCATTTAAGACGAGCCCTAATTTCATACCTTCAACTCTCGCAGCATGGGCGCCAGTCGAATTCGACGCCGCAGCCAAGCTTCTCAAAACATCTCTGAGCCACGGTGCAAATCTCTGGAATGGCGGCATGTTCTACGGTACACCCGCTGCCAATTCCCTCCACCTAGTGCGAAACTACTTCCAAAAGTACTCTGACGATGCCGACAAAGTCGTGCTTAGTATCAAAGGTGCTTTTGCCGCGCACACCGGACCGACCGGCAGCGCTGAAGACATCCGGGCATCTGTTGAAGAGGCTTTGAGGGTACTCGATGGCGCGAAAAGAATTGACGTGTTTGAGATGGCGAGGTGGGTGTCGTCATCCCTTGACGAATACCACAAGCTGACGTTTTTTGCGAAGAATCGATCCCAATACTCCAGTGGAGACCTCAATCAAGGCATTGGCAGACCTTGTTAAGGAGGGCATGATCGGAGGCATCGGTCTGAGCGAAGTGAACGCAAACACCATCCGCAAAGCTCATGCTGTTCACCCCATTGCGTCCGTTGAGATCGAGCTGAGCTTGTTCACGCCTGACCCTCTGCACAACGGGATCGTCGACACATGTCACGAGCGTAAGTTGTCAAACATCCAGTTCTGAAGTGTTGCTAAGGGAGTTTTAGTATCGATTCCCATCATCGCATACAGCCCGGTTAGTCGTGGATGGCTGACAGGGACTTTCCGCACAATCGACGATATTCCGGCGAATAACCCTCTGTTCAAGCGACCACGCTTTGCAGCTGATGTTTTCGACCAGAATTACAAGCTGGCGGAAGCGGTGGAAATGGTTGCGAAGCGCAAAGGCCTCGTTGTGTCGCAGGTAGCTATTGCTTGGGTCGTGCGACACGGGGCGATTCCAATTCCTGGAAGCTCGAATGCTGATCGTGTTGCCCTCAATAGCATGGTTGTAGACCTGACAGATGAAGATATGAAGGAGCTGCAGCGAGCTGTCGATGCTTTCCCTGTGCTTGGAGAACGGTACGGTGGCGAGCATGAGAAGTTACTGAATGCGTGATGGGGTCCCCAGACCCAGACCCCAACCATTGCGTAGGACGCTAGTTGTGACGTATCGGAGATAAACGGATGCTGCACTTTCGTCCGTCCACAACCACGTCCGGGTCTACGGAGTATGTAGGACTTCAATCGTATCTACTCAATCCAAACATCCTGCCACATGCCTTTGTGGTTGCCACCTTGAATGATCGATGGAGTCGACGGTAGCCGTCCCTCATGCTACGCCAGAAGCATCCTCAGCGCCACGGCGCACTTCAAATGCCGCAGCACACTCCGCATCATGTGCTACCTGTGCAAAAGCCAAGAGCAAGTGCGTGAGGATTGCAAGTAAAGCGATTTGCGAAAGGTGAGTGGGACTATTTGGTACGTGTTGAGTCTCTTAGTGCTCGTATCGAAGCAATTGACGAGTGTTGTAGCTAAGGGCTGATCCGTCATCGATGCCCAAATATCTACCATCCCACAATATCTTGTGCTGATAGTAGTCCTGGCAAAGATGCGAAAGATTGCACAAAGAATGCCATCCGCGAAAACCAGTAGTACGCAGAACCAGGCCTATGAAAGCCACGTGAGTTATGTCACGATCTTTGTCGTATGCTTCGACTAATCTTGGTTAGTCAAAAGTCCCAGCTCAAAGACATGGAAACCAAGCTTGAAAGTATTGCCCAAGCTCTTTCGACAAAGGCTGTTGGTGAGATTCCCAACGCCCCCAGCAGAAGCACTCCAGCATCGCATCATGCCACGGAACACGCGATTCCAGGTTCATCAATGCTGGCACAAGATCATCTCAACACGTGTACGTCTACGACTGCTGAGCCTGTGGATTCTGCAGTGGAGCCTTCTCGGATCGCGAAGATCAACGAGCCCATATTCGCCTTCCTGACTCCAGATGACTTAGAAGTGCTCCTCGACCGGTATCGAAGACTCATGGCACCTCACATGCCTTTCGTGAAACTACCCGATCATATGACTGCACAAAATCTGCAGGATACGGAGCCATTTTTGCTACAAGCTATTGCCGTCGTGGCAAGCTTCCACGACACGGCTCGTCAGCAGATCATGTCGAAGGGCCTTATACGGAATTTGTGCGACAGGTTGTTGATCAACGGGGAGAAGGCGCTCGGTCTACTCCAAGGCTTACTAATCTTCTCGAACTGGTACAACCCCCATCTATACGTTCCCCGTAACTCAACGAACATCCTTCACCTCATGATGGCACTAGCCACCGACCTTGATCTTGACCGCGGACCTAGAGAAAAGCCACCCATACACGCGACTATGAAAGCATATGGACTCTCGAGACCGGAAAAGAATTTGAGTACAGACGAGCGTCGAGCGGCCCTTGGTACCTTCTACCTATCATCTTTATTGTTCACCTCTTTTAGTAAGGTGGATATCTTACAATGGAGTCCTTGGCTTGCTGATTGCTCCGATACCCTTGCCAAGCTTCGAGAGTACGAGAGCGATACTCTTTTGGTACGACTCGTTCAGATGCAGCGCATTACACAGGAGGCAATGACTACCGAGCACGGAACTGCTCCAGCTCAGGTCTATGCGAAGTCTCTTTTGAGCGAGCTTGATGCGCTTGAAGTGTCATCAGACTATGGACCCACGGCTATCACCTTGAAGCTGCAAGCGGCTGCTACACGCGTAGCTATCTGGCAGCGAGCTTTTGTCGGCCTGACCAGCGATTCCGCCAACCTCAACACGGGTACTCTTCGACTACACCTAGAAGGGATGTGGCGCTGCATGGAAGCCGTCAAAGCGTACATGGATATCTTCCTCACCTTGCCAATCCAAGACTACCCCGTCATATCTTTCACGATCTTCGGCCAATTTGCATTCGCTCTCGTAATGGTTATTCGGGCTGTCTCGATGCAATGGGAAGGCTGGGACGTTGAAACTCTGTGCGACTTCATAGACCTTTCTACGATCATGGGAGATACTGCGAACCGCTATGGCTCGGTATCATCCTGCGTGGTCGATGGCATGCCCGTGAAGACCAACGCTTTTGCAAATATCGCGGCCAAATTACGACGGGCGAGAATTACACACGGGGCTCGACGTGAAGCTCACGTTTTGAGAAAGCAGTCTGGGCTTGACAATACTTCCGGTTGTTACAATGCCAAAGGAATAGAAGAACAGCACTTACCGACACCGCCTGATGCTGCTGCTGATCCTCTTGGTTTCATGGGGTTTGACTTTTGGACTGGCTTTAACGATCCATTGCGACTCTGGACTGAGTTTGACTCTAGTGTCGCTGGGCTATGAGGGACCGGTGCAAGTTCTGCGCATGCTGATATTCCAACGAGTGCTCGGCGTCTGGGTCGAAAGAGTTTGCGACGTTGCTTGTACTACAGCATTTTGGAACAGTCCTGAGTTATAAAGCACTAATTTTTGTTTGAATTTTGTATATGCAAGTGGTTAAGAGCCTAGATTTTTTTAAAATTGACGACTAAAGAACCAGAGAGAGTGTAACAATTGCGCACCGCACATGTGATTAGCGGACCCGTGGACTACTCGAGCGTACCAGCCCGACTGAGCGTAGTGAGTTCCGGCGGACCATGTCTCTTTCCCGCAACCTTCATGTTCCACAATTCCACAACGACAGCTTTACGACCACTCAACACCACATACACTATCGCTACATATCACTACCATGCAGAAATCACGATGGGCAACGAAGCCCGAAGAAGAAGAGGCTCAGAAGCCTAGCAGTACACCAGTTGCATCAGAAGAAGGAGCGTCGTCGGCGCCAGCAACAGAGAGCACATCTCAGCCAGAGTCGCAGCCTGTAGAGTCTCCACATACAGTCCCAGTACGCAATTCAGCTACCACTGCATTTTTAGTTACTATCCCATACGCGCTTGGTCTATTATTCCTCGAATCAAAAGCTAATCTGACTATAGTCTATCAACACGCCATACGAGCCCGCCTACGACGACCCTTCAATAGACCCCTTCGCGCAGACCGCAAGTACCGACGACCTCTTCTTCGACGATGACATCACGCCCATCGCCGAGCCAGTCGTCGAGCAGAACCTACCAGATCTCGTGCCAGACGCAGAGTACATGCCCGATGATATGGAAATGCCGCCGCCGGCACAACATCTTGCGCCACAAATTCCCCAAGGACCCCGCAATCCAGACCGAGGCGGCCGTGGTCGAGGGCGAGGAAGGGGCCGCGGACGAGGCCGAGATGGAGGCCGAGGAGGTGGCGGTGGAGGAAACATCGGCGACATTCGAGAGATCGACAAGAAGGCCGCGCAAGAGAAGCTCGCCAAAGAAGCCGAAGCAGCAGCCTCGCCCGCACTCGAAGAGCCCACCACCGAAGCCACCCCAGACACACCCACTGACAAGCCCACCCACTCCGTCCGCGGCGACCGCACCCTAACAGGCGGCCTAGCCCGCACCCGCCTGACCGAAACCGAACTGAACGCCAAGCTAGCAGCCATGCGCTCTAAAAACGTCGCCCTGCAAACCGCGCACGCCCGCGCCGAAGCCGACAAAGCCAACTCGGAAGCGCGCGAAGCCGTCCTCAAGAAAAAGGACGTCGAGCGTAAGAAGGTCGCCGCCGAGAAACAAAAGGCCGAGCGCCAGAATAGGCAGCAGATGATGGGCGAGCGCGAGAAGAATAGGCAGCGGAAGTTGAATGCGCAGGGCGGCAGGGAGTGGGACTTCGAGAAGGAGGATGGCTTTAGTGGGACGGGCGAGGAGAAGCAGGGGCGTGCTATGCGGGGAGCGCATGGGGGTGTTGCGCCGTCGAGGTCGACGGAGGGAAGTCGGGAGCATGAGCAAAGTGAGGATACGAATGGATCGCGTGGGCGAGGTCGCGGAAGAGGTGGACGCGCAGGTCGAGGCGGGCGCGGCGACCACGATTCCTCAAGATCCACACCGCAGAAGCAGCGCAGCGAACAACATCCCCCATCCGCATCCGACTTCCCCGAACTCCCACCCGCCGCACCTCCAGCCGAGAAGGAACCCGCACTCACCAACAAGGAGTTCAACACAACGCCCTCCGATCGCCCAACCCCACAAACCCAAGACTCATTCGGCCTCCCCTCACCCCTAGAAAAAGGCCGCAGCTGGGCCGACGAAGTAGCATAGAATGACGCGCATCCATCCGACACGTCCCCGCCAATCGACCAAGAGCGCAATAGCGCTAAACAAGAAATATACTTCACCGAGGAAGAAATAGCCGATCGCGCGGAGCGTTACAACGACCGAAACAACGACATGGTAGACGATTGACGGGCGCATATGTCTGGCTTGAACTCGCGCGTCGTGCTGGTCGCGCCTGAGGTTGATCGCGTGGAGGAAGTAAGTCCTGTGAATGCGTGGCTTGGGCAGGTGGATGGTGGAGAAAGGGCTGTGAGGGACGATGGCGCGGGTGTGAAGGAGGCGGCGGAAGGTGTGCGGGACTTGGAGGTCAAGGTTGGTTGTTGTAAGCTGTTGTAGCACCGTTTGGAATGCTGGAGCGAGTATGTAGGCCTTCAACAGTGCAATGGATCACTTTGTTCACATGCCGAGATGTTGACCGCACGATCTTGTGGAGGTGTAAGGTGAAATCACCAAAAGTGGTAGCGCGTCTCCGTTCTTCGCCAGGCCTTTCTATCACTGCACAGAACAGACTAAATAGCGACCCTGTAAACGACGAAGAGCCCAAAAAGACACATCACATCAACCAAGTAAACATGTCTCAGTGAACAAAAGCGGCTTCCTCATGTGTCAGTAGAGAAGATATTACAATACATACATCTTGCTACTCGACTCGAACACAGCAACAAAAAACGCTTTCTTTCCATTCGCCTCATATCATATCCACCTCACGCTCATGATCCAAGAACACCCGAGCTCCGCAATACAGCGCCTACCAGCGCCCGCTTATGAACTCAAGACGAAGAACAACTAGTGCGCATGCACGCGCCGGTCGATAGGTGTGCAGTGCACTGCTCGCCGGACTGCTGCGTGGCGCATTAGCAAGCTCGAACAAGGGGTATCGAAGGTGCTAAGTGGTGTCTGGCTTTCTTATGACTCGCCTCCCGTTGACGCAGCAGGAGGAGCACCTTCCGCACCGCCCCTGAAGCCGCCTCGTCCACCACGACCTCCTCGTCCGCCACGGTCACCACGATCTCCACGCTCGCCACCACGGCCACCACGCGGAGCACCACCGCGACCTCCACGCCCACCGCGTCCGCCTTCGCTGTCAGACGCGCCACCACCACTACGGTATCCGCCGCCCTGGACACCGCCGCGGCCACTAGCCTGCCAGCTGCCAGCGCCGTACCGCGGTCCGTTTGCGTTGCTGCGCTCGTGGTATACCTTGACCGAGGGCTTGTCTTGGCCGCGGGCGTTGCGGTGCTCGTCTGAGACGCGGCGGAGAGCGGCCTGCATGTCGGGGGTGGAGGGGAAGTGTGCGACGAAGAAATTCTTCTGCTTCTCCCACTTCTCGACCTTGGCGCGGTCTTCCTCAGCAAGCAGGCTCTTGGCTTCGTCCTCGTCCTTGACGCCCTGGAAGAAGAGTCCCTTGCTGTCCTTGGGACGTTCTTGGTGTTCGCGTGGTGCGGGCGATGCTGGACCCTTCTCTGGCGCGGAGGTGCCGTTGGGCTTGACTTCGCTGGGGATGGACTTTTCGGCGTTGGGGTTGGCGGGCGCGTTGTTGCCTGGCTGAGGGGTCGCGGACTTTGTGGGCTCCTTGGGGACGGCAGGCGCGGGGGAAGGACCTGTTCGAGCAGGCTGGTTTGGCTTGTTGACAGGAGGGGTTGCGACGGCTGGGCGGGGCTGTTGGGGCGCATTGCCTGGAGGACCACCGGGACGACCGTGAGCTGGCGATGGAGCAGCTGGGCTTGGGGCAGAGACGGGGGCCGTGGTAGTGTTGGCTTGCGAAGGCTGGGGAGCCTGGTTGGGACCGGCCTTGCCGCCGCGGTGAGCAAAGTTGAAGCCCTGCGCCCGCATCTCGGTGCCGATCCTGCCATTATCGATGTCGAGAACGAGCCAACCGTAAGCTGCGTCAGCCAAGTTGAAGTTCCACATGTTCTTGAACGCGCTCTCGTCGATCATGCCGCTCTGAGGGCCAGGTGCCGGGCCGCCAAAGGGATTGCCACCGTTGGCCACAGTAGGCATCTTGTTCACGATGTCGAGCGCCAGGGCAAGCAGACGCTGCTGCGAGTCGCTGTCGGAAACGGCAGGCTCGACCTCGGTCTTGACGGTGTCCCAGACGTCGTTGAACGAGGCTTTCGAGGCTGCGAGCTTTCCACGGTAGTGGTCGAGGGTGGGGTTGACGCTGAACTCGTTGTATGAGCTACCGTAGCGGAAGTGGAGACCAGCGGATACGGAGAAGTCGGCTTTGAGCGTGACGGATAGCTGGTTGAGCAGACCTTCACGTGCGGGCGAGGCATGGGTGACGAAGATGCGCGTCTCGGTGGGGTCGTATACGCGATTTGCCGTGTCGACGAGCTCGCCCATCTGCAGCAGCGTGGTCCACATGGTGCCCTGGCCGCCTGCAATCGTGGTCCTGCCCTCGCCGTTGTCGAACAGCTTGTGCATGACCACGGCGCCACCAAGACCAAGTAGACGCAGCTTCACGCCACCAACCTCAAGCAGCCGTGAGTGCGCCTCGTCGATGATGTGCAGGTTGTCCACCTTGTACTCGCCGGACCGCAGCTTCTCGAGTACCTGCACATCCTCGCATGCGCCCCACACCGTGTATACAGGTACATTCAAAGTGTGCGTCTTGTTCAGGAACAGCGGCAGTTCTGAGAGGGGCAGGCGCTCTCGTGCAAAGCGCTCCTTGATAGGCGGTTGCGGCGGGGCTGTGGCGATGGAGCGCTTGACGCTGTCGTTCAGAAGCGGCGAGTACTGGGCGACGTGCTTGAGCGTCCTATAATAATCAGCCTGTTTACATGCATTGCTCGATGTATGCGACCTACTTCTCGGCGATGCGGTCTAACGAGCGGTCATCGTAGAAGCCAAAGTCGCCCGTGTGGATGATGTAGTTTGCCCGCGCATCTGCGGCGAGCTGGTTGAGCGATTGGAGGTTTCCTTCACACTGTCAGCTTCGCATCACAGCATACCCACATTGTTGCTGTCTCACCTCGCACGTCGGCAACGCAGAGAACGCGCACGCTGCCCTGCTGGATCACACGACCCCGATTGGGATCGAGTGGGACGGCTCCAGGCGCAGGCCCTGATGGAGCGCCGGGCGCGCCACCGTTGGACATGTACTGGCCGGGGTAGGGGCGCGGCTGATTGGGAGCTTGCTGGAGGCCGTAAGTATGCGATGCGTGTGAGAGCGGGCGCCGAGGCGAATTGGCTGATGCACGTACTGAAGCCATGGAGGAGTCGAGGCAGAGATGTTAGAGGAGATGTCAGGTGGGGCAATCAAGGCTGCGGGGTGACGGTGAAGGTAAGGTGGGGGTATCGTAAGTGCTGCGTGTAGACCGAGTGTATGAGGCCTCGTCGTTTGGGTGATGTTTGTGGTGTTCGTCCGCTGGTCGCTCCTTCGCCTGCACTTTTAGTGTTTGGCAGCTGTGCGCACGTACCATCTGAGTAGCGTGCTCTGGGCCGATCAGGTCTGGAGCTCTGCATGCACCACAGCTTCGACATCCCTTCTGCCATCAGTTGAAAAGAAAGGAGATTCTTTTAATGCTTTCATTTGCGCCTCTTGGAGCATGGCATCTTTTTCACTCGTTCTCGTTCCAGCCTTACCACCTGATGGCTGACCCTACTCCATCTCGACGCGTCTGTCCGATGTAGTTCGCGACGAAAGGACAATCTCAACAGGTCTCTACTCTCAGAGCATCTACATATAATATGCTCGACGTCATGAGCTGTAGATGAAGAGCAGTAGCTTAGGGCACACTACAGTATGGCACCGAGAGCAGGTCGCGTGGAGAGCTGTTGTGCCATTGCTTGGCCTGACAAGCCTCAAGCTACTAAGCAAAAAACGTCGGACAGTCCTCTACACGGTGAGTTCTTTGTAGCTTGGGTACCATTTGCCCTCCCAATCCTATGTACTGACTTCTTGTAGCACAGCTTCTTCAAGCTCTTCGACACCTTACACGAACACCGCCGCTGTCGAACGTCTATCTCGAATTCTCAACAATCTCAAGGCAAATCCGTACCTGGGTAGCGATCTATTCCAGCATCGACAATCCGACACATCCACAACGTTGCCGCAGCGTCTCCATGCGGCTAATTGAGGCTGTGATTGGCTGCTCGAGTGGTGCGCTAATGAACCCTTAAGAAATCGAAGCGCACGGTCCGCAGTCAATGGCCCCGCAATAAAAAAAAGTCGACAGATCCCGCACCTTTGCAACTAATCACCTCGTGGCTTGCTTCTACATTCTTACCACTGTAAAGCGCAGCCATGGATGAACAGCAATTTGTACAGCTCCTGGAGGGCCTTCTGCAGCGTAAGCCTCTCCATGCCGCCTCACAGCTCAATACTGACACAGCCCAGCCGACACCGAGCGCGTCAAGACTGCCACTTCCACCCTCAACAAGAGTTACTACAGCTCACCTGCTTCCCTCAATGCCCTGCTTCAGATTCTTTGCGGGCACCCCAAGCCTGAGCTGCGCCAGCTAGCCGCTGTCGAGGCCAGGAAGCTCGTCACACGGCATTGGGCCAATCTGCCCGATGACCAGAAGGCGTCTCTCCGCAACCAGCTTTTCCAGTTCACTCTCAACGAGGAGGTTACGCTGACCAGGCACTCTGCGGCTCGTGTCATCGCCGCCATCGCATCCCAAGACTTTGAGGATGGACAGTGGGCCGACCTGCCCGGCTACTTGCACCAGGCTGCCACAAGCCAGGACGCACGACACAGGGAAGTTGGCACCTACATCATCTGGACAACTCTCGAGTCCACTGGCGATGCCTTCCCCGGCAAGTCCACCGATCTCTACAAGCTCTTCAGCACTACCGTCCAAGACCCCGAGAGCGTCGACGTCCGGATCAACACGCTGCTGGGTCTCAGCCGCCTCGCAATGCTCTTGGAGCCTGAAGAGGACCCCAAGGCTCTTGCCATGTTCCAAGAATCCGTGCCCGCCATGGTCACTGTTCTCAAGGCGACTGTTGATGAGGGCGACGAGGATCGCGCAATGCAGGCATTCGAGGTCTTCCAGACGCTTCTCGGCTGTGAGTCAGCTCTTCTTCAGAAGCACTTTGGCGACCTCGTCAAGTTCATGTTGGAGCTTGCCTCATCCACCAGCGTAGAGGACGACTACCGATCACAAGCGCTTGCCTTCTTGATGCAGTGCGTCCGCTACCGCAAGCTCAAGGTGCAGGCTCTCAGGATTGGTGAGGAAATTACTCTGAAGGCTCTACACATTGTCACCGAGCTCGGCGACCTCTCCAGCGAGGACGAGGACGTCACACCGGCTCGCTCTGCCCTTGGTCTGCTCGACATTCTTGCCTCCAGCCTACCACCCTCCCAGGTTGTCATCCCTCTACTGAAGAACCTGGGCAACTACTTCTCATCTCAGAATCCTGACTACCGTCAAGCCGGTATTCTGGCTCTCGGTATGTGCGTTGAGGGTGCGCCAGACTTTATTGCTACCCAGCTGCACGAGATCTTGCCCATGGTGCTCCACCTTCTTGAAGACCCCGAAGTGAAGGTCCGAGCTGCTGCGCTGAACGGTGTTGCTCGCTTGGCTGATGATCTCGCCGAGGATGTTGGCAAGGAGCACGCACGCCTCATTCCCGCCATGATCAAGAACTTCGACCTCGCGGTTGGTGATGTACAGAATGCCAACGACGAGCGCAACCTGTCCATCGTCCGTGGCAGCTGTCACGCCATCGACTCTCTCATTGAGGGCTTGGAGCCAGAAGATGCTGGCAAGTATGTGCCAGAGCTCATTCCTCGATTCAGCAAACTACTTCACCATGAAGATCTCAAGGTCAAGAGCGCCGCCATTAGTGCTGTCGGCTCCATTGCACAAGCCGCCGAGGAAGCCTTCCTGCCTTTCTTTGAGCAGACCATGACCGCCCTTTCCCCATATGTCCGGATCAAGGACAGCCAAGACGAATTGGACCTTCGTGGCGTAACATGCGACACAATGGGCAAGATTGCATCTGCGGTCGGCGCTCAACCGTTCGAGCCCTACGTCAACCCACTCATGGAGGCGTCTGAGGAGGCTCTCCATCTCGATCACCCTCGTCTACGCGAGACCAGCTACATCCTCTGGAGTACCATGGCCAAGGTTTACGAAGAAGGCTTCTCCAAATACCTTGAAGGTGCTGTCAAGGGCCTGCAGGACTGTCTTGAGCAGGATGAGAACGGTCTCGATGTTGAGCTTGGCGAAGAGGCACAAGACCTTATCGGTACTGAGGTCACCATCGAAGGTCGCAAGATCCGGGTGGCTTCTGCCACCGACGATGACGACAGCGACTTGAACGAAGCCGCTATGGACGATGACGATGACGATGGCGAGTGGGACGACCTTGGCGGCGTGAGCGCGGTGGCGATGGAGAAGGAGATCGCAGCAGAAGTGTTGGGAGATATCATCACGCACACCCGCAACCAGTACATGCCTTACCTCGAGGCAACCGTCACCAAGCTCTTAGAACTCGTCAATCACGACTACGAGGGTATCCGCAAAGCCGCTATCGGTACGCTCTGGCGCACTTACGCCTGCCTCTTCGGCATGGCCGAGGGTGGTGGGATGCAGAAGTGGACACCCGGACTGCCACTATCGATCGAGCCCCCAGCCGAGTTGAAGAAGCTCGGTAACCTCGTCATGATGGCAACCATGTCCGTTTGGCAAGATGAGATGGACCGGTATGTACTCACATCTCCTATACTGTCACCCTGCTGCAAAGATGAACATACATTCGTTAATCCCAGCTCACTCCGATGCCAAAGTGCACTTGAGGTGAAAGCGATTCTACTTCTGAGCTCTGATTATTTATTTGCTACATCAACCACAACATCATGGAGCTCCTACTGATTCCCTACAGAGGCACCGTTACCGACATCAACCGTGATGTCGCTGCCACACTGAAGCTTTGTGGGCCCGCTCCGTTGATGACAGACAATGGCACAGTTGTACCCGACATCTGCCAGCTTTTGCTTGCCATCATCACAAAGCGCCACCTCTGCCAGCAGGATATGGGCGATGAGGCTGACGAAGACATTCTTGAGGAATCATCCGAGTACGACTGGCTCGTCATTGAGACTGCTCTTGAAGTTGTCACATGTCTGGCTGTCGCACTTGGACCGCAGTTCGCTGAGCTCTGGAAGATGTTCGAGAAGCCAATCATGAAGTACGCAAGCAGCCAAGAATCTACCGAGCGCAGCGCCGCTGTCGGATCCATTGCTGAGTGCGTTGGCAACATGGGCGCAGGCTGCACACCATACACCACAGGCCTGCTCAAGCTGCTCCTGCACCGTCTCTCGGACGAAGACCCAGAGTCCAAGTCGAACGCTGTCTACGGTATCGGCTTGCTGTGCGAGATGACCACCAATGACGCCGAGATCCTCAAGTCGCTGTCCACCATTTTCTCCAAGCTTGAGCCACTCCTAGATGCACAGGACCAGGCGCGTCTGCTCGACAACACCGCTGGGTGTGTCAGCCGATTTATCTCTAAGCACCCCGACAAGCTACCCATCGCCGAGGTCTTGCCCCGTCTTGTCCAGCTTCTGCCTCTCCGTGAGGACTACGAGGAGAACAAGCCGGTGTTCGGCATGATTGTCAAGCTTTGTAAGTATCTTCTTGAACTTCTTTCCAGTCGCACTGCTAACAACCATCAGACCAGAACAACGACCCCACAGTACAACAGCTTACACCACAGCTGATGCCAATCTTCGAGAAGGTGCTTAGCCCACCCGAAGAACAACTGGAGGACGAGACACGGTCGCAGATTACGGAGCTTGTTCAGTACCTGCGCAAGTAGGGCGCTTTTTCTTGGATTACTCGGATTGAAGGATACCCGTCGGAAGACACTACACGATGAATGATGATGATGAGGATTGAACTTGGTGATGATGTTGATATGGTAGTTACCTAGATACTGTAGCTCATGACGAATTTGATTGTTGAGCATAGTATCTTGCTGCACCATGTCGTTCCAACTGCGCGATATTTCCTCCATGTTCGCCGGCCCGCGTCGTTGTCCGCAATTGCGAGCATTGTTGGCGTACTCATTTGAACGTGCGGAGGGCGGTGTTGAGCGGGACGCGCGTATGATGGAGATGCGTTTCATCGAAATATCGCTACTTAGGAACGGCATATGATTCCACACTTTTCTTTTTTCTCTGGCCTTCGCATTAAAGGAAGTGCGTGCATGTGCGAGCTGCGGGTGTGTGTGATATCGATAATCGTCACATCCAACATCAACAATAACTTGTTGCCATAACTTAGCAGATCTATGTTTGTATGTCTAGCTGACGATTGCTTGTTGATGAGGAGATTTGGGACCGTGTGGGGTTAGTTCAACGGTTCCGAGAAGCGGCTGGTTTCGATGTAAATCAGGGTGGAGAGTCCGTAGTGTACCAGCAAACGACACCCAGCTCTCAGCCTCAACACTCGCACGACCTATGACAAGAATTTGCGGCGAACCATATGGCCTAACGTTCGCAGGTCGAGAACTGCTTGCATCACAGAATCGGCGATTGCCGGAAGGAGGAGGCAGCTCCGAATGCCATGTGGGCTGGCGAGTGTGTATTTCCGGGCATCAAGACACTGATGCTGTTTAAGCAACGTTGCGAAGGAAACTTGGGTGAGGCGCCGGTTCGGTGTTCCAGAAATAGTCACATACGCGGTCTCGCAGTAGAGGGAAGTCTCATGAGCGAGTTTGTGGTACCTAATAACGACAACACTTGAGGATGCGGGTTGAGAAAGTTGGTGGCCTAGTCAGGCTGCGTGTCGTTGGGTGCGATTACCAAGTACATGCACATTTGTGTGGTACGTGCCCAGGTGTTTAGGTAGAATTCCATGGTACTCAACAGGAGTAAACATCCGATATCGTTCCTGTGCGTCTACCGCTCCCCTACATAACCCCCTTCTTCCACCTCGTCTCTCCGCCCCACCACCAACTCACTCCCCATCACCTCATCCCATCCAACCCACCAATCATCACAATGCGTTCCGCACTCACCACCGTCGGGCTCTTCGCCCTCTTCGCCATCGCCGCCGCTATAAACCCGGACATGAGCAAGCCCAATACCAGGCCGGATCCCCCAAAGAAGAAGCCCGACACCTTCGACGCCATCACCAACATCTGCGAGGGCCACAACTGCCGCGAGTCAGAGGAAAACTCCAAGACGTGCTACGAGAAGAAGGTGTCTGAGTGCCTCAAGTTCGAGCCCACGTCAGGTGTCGTCAACTACTGCTGGGTTGCACAGATCCCTAAGACCTTGTGAGTATTGATGTAGAGATGAGAGGCGATCTGGACTAACAGGTGTGCAGCTGCGAGGCCCCGGACAGTGAGTAAGAGGGCTATGCTTGGGATTCGGAAGGGGGAGGAACTATTTGTCCAGGCCTTTCGCTCCATCATATGAGCTTCCGTTCTTGGAGGAATATGTTGGAGGAACGAGTAGCTGGAAGCGGTTTAGTTTGCGTTGCTATGGAGCCATGGATGCAGGAACGTTCACATCTGGAAATTTAGCGTACTTAGCACGCCATACCGAAAATACTACCTACTCGTTTCATGGGCTTACTAACTCTTCTCACTTTTCTGACTTTTCACTCACGCGAAGATGATCGTCTCAAATACCGACTCAAGTACCATGTTGCGTCTTCATGTTATCATCTCCCTTCTAGCTGTCGCGGCATTGGCTGGCAATACAAAACCCAACCAAAAGTCAGGTTGACTAGGGCTGGAAGCCTTCGTCTATCGTCCTCCGTGAGAACGAAAACCATTACTACATACCCCAACCTTTTCGAACTTGTGACAAAGTGCTTTGATGTCAGAGGCGCAATCTACGAGCGACAGGGACGTGAACACTGCTGAATATCTCAGCAGCCAGAGTCGAGGTCAGTATGGAATGACATAACTGGTTCATTCCGGTACTGGCGCTGACGGGTGTACAGGTGCGTTCCTTGAGAAGGATTAAGAGGTCCGGTTACTGATGAAGAAGAACAATGTACTACTGCAAACGACATTCTGTGTGTGGCAGTCAATGATGAAGAAAGGTGCCCGAGCCTCGAACTTGGTTTTGAGCTAAGGTTGATGTGCGGGATGCTGCTTGAAGAGAGACACGCCATTGTGTCTCGACGCCTTTGCTGAATTTTCGACTGATTAGACTACTTTGAGCATACTATAGTGCCTCTTGATCTCTTCGTGGCTGGGCTGCTGGGAAACAAGGATGGAGTGGATGATGATGCTGACAAAAAATGTGCTGGGTCCAGGGGAAAGTACATGTAGATGTCACCAAAGATGAATACAAGTTCGTCTCACCCATATAAACATGATGGTACGTACTTTTTTCAATATCGATGATTTACTATAAGTGTTCTCGCCCTAGAATGCTCGTGGCGGCGGCTGCGGCATGCGCGGCGATAATGGCGGCACGAACATCTTTGACCCTTCATTATACGCGTAACTACTCTCTGCCACAGAAATGACCTTCTGTCGATCGAGAATGTACTCCGAATCCGGTTGTCGTACAACAGGACTGCCCCGTCTCGAGCCTCCAGAAATACTGCTCTCCGAGTCCCAGTCGACATGTGGCAAGATGCCCACGAGAGGAAGTTGCGGTGCTGCTGACAACGGGTCTGCGTTCGACGATGTTGGTGGTCGCGATTGAGGCACCTCGATCAGGCGATTGAAGAACGACTCCGGCGGTCGTGGTGTGAAGACGGGCTTTGCGGCTTTGGTTGGGAAATGAGTCGCTGAGCGCGAGTGGCGGTGGAGTGAGGAGTGGTCGAGGCCCCATGTGACGAGTGGTCGACAGTATGGCTCCGGCGTCAGCCTCGTCAGCGGAGCGAGCGACGCCCGCGAAGATTGTAAAGGCTCCGATTCAGAGCTTGACGTGTCTCTTCGAGGCGATTTGCTGTCGAAATGTACTATATCTGGCTTGAGATTGCCTACCAGAAGCCGTATTATGAGGGGATGGAGGACCGGCAGACATGCACAGATCACGGCAAGATTCTGCGCAATCTGCTGACAGAGCGCTGCGGCCCAAAAGCCATAAGTGAAGTCGCGAAAAGCCGCTTGGTTGAAGAAGTAGAGATGCGTGCCGAGTGCTCCGACGATGCTAATGGTAGTCAGTATCTGCGTCTGCCAGCTTATATTGTACTGACCTTAGACGCGCCATGAATACTAGAGACACCGTAGCAGTCTGCGACTTTGACATTCGCACGTTCCATATCGCCAGAGGGATCAAGACAAGCAGAGATTCGAGGACAATGTTGGAGATGCTGATATAGTTCACAAACGCTCTGGGATCAATGCAGTCTTCGGCGCGCAGAAAGTTCCAAGGATTTGGTAGCTTGCAGGCAAATGCTGTGACGATCACGCCGACGATTGTCCAAATAAATATAAAGCCGGCGAATATCAGTGTAGTGTATGTTGCGAGCGTGCCAGGAAGGATCTTCATGATCAAGAAGCAGACTGACATCCGCGCGCAGCCATTATTGGCAATGTGGAGTATGCATGCAACGTATTCAGTCTAGTCGCTCGTCAGCGTTGGTTGTTTGAAGAATTGTTTGAGTCTGACCTTCTGATATATGATGGTTTGGTGGCTATCCAAGCCGAGTGTATGCTGCCCTAAGACCTCCATTGCCTCAATCGAAACCGCTATCGTCTGGCCGACACTAAATAAGGCTGATAGCGCGATAAAAAGGTCGTCCAATCCAAACTTTCTCCGTTTGGTTTTGAGGCTCAATTTGACAGCGAAGCGTGCGATGAGAATGCACACCACTATGGCGAGCAACAACCATGATACTATGCTGATTATGGTTCCTTTATCGGCGATTGGAGCTGTCCGCCGCGGATGCAATGCTCGAACTGGGCGGCCAAGCCTGTCGTTCGGCATGGTTGTCGTACTTTGCGATTTTCCGATCTGTTTAAGAAGGGTTTAGGGAACGCGTCCCTCCCGGTAGGTCGTCTTCAACCGGCGAGCTAATTTGGAGAATTCGTCAGTTCGCAATCTCGGTATGTCATCGGTTGTGTGGTACCTTGCTATTCGACAAAAGGCTTTTGTGTTGTCGGCTCGATATAGCGACCACGAAAACAGCGTGTCGATAAACGTGGAGACGAAGGAGGAACACTAGAAGGGCATGCGAAAGAAAACTCTGGGGTATTGTACTATCTTGCGGTACACAGCCCACCACCAACATACGTACTGAAGGTCAATAAGATAAAAACAGGAACAGACCCGTTCAAGTGTAGATCAATAAACGCATGCGACGTGCGTGCAGGCATCTCTGAAACTCGTGGTGAAATGCTCTCATCCTGGACCAATGACGCATCGAGAACATTCGGGATTCACAGCGGATAGATGGCGAGGAGTGGCGCGGGCGATGCCTGACATGTGCAGTTGATGAAGGTCGGGATTGGAAGAGTGATGGTGGTTGGCTGAGAGACATTATTCCCCGATGTGCTTCCCGAAATAAGCCCCGGATCACCACACTTGGACTCGTGGTTTTCACCAAGATCAATAGAAATTGGCACGAATATCGCAAGATATATGGGCTCTGTTAAGAGTGATAGTAAAGAGCAGATATATAGTTGTTATCGAAGAATGTCATTGCGGGCACGTTTCCGTCCACTCCCATCTGATCAAAGTGATGCACGTGACTAAAACCGACCATCCATCTCAACAGAAACAGGCGCCATTACATTCACTGCAGCCATCAGGTACCGCAAGAATGTGTGATTGAAGAGACCAGCAATAATCACCGACAATGGACAAAGTCTGTAACCTAGACTAGTAGCCTGTCTATCTTTTTACGTAGAGTGAAAAAGCTATACATAGCACACTGAGGATAGCCTGGCTCTGATCTAAACGCACTTTTGCAGTGTTGGTGGTAGAGCTTCGTTGTGGTAATCGCAGGGCTTGGTGTAGCGGATTCATGGCGGGAAAATACGGTAGTCAGAGCCTTGAGAGTAATTGTAAACGCTGGTAATCTCTTCAAATTACCTTTGGGACGGCTGCCGATGGATGAATAAGCTGCATATTCACGATTAATGGACTGGAGCTCGCAAGTGGCACGAAGACAAATTGGGAGAACGCTTTGTTGTTATTCGACTGTTCGAGATATCTATGCAGCGTTATACTTGAGCGAGAAAATACCGCGCTCAATGCTGTTCAAGAGAAGGTGACCGCTGCGGAAGTATGGGTACACGCTCCACGCTCCGTCAAAAGTTGCCGCACCGCCGACCGCATCATCCTCGGGCCTGCAGTCAAAGTATCCGACCTCAGAGAATCCAGCCGCAGTGTCATCCTGAGCAACGGAGCTGACATCAACGATGCGGAGACCGCTGCCGTAGTTCGATTGGTAAGCGAGGCCGTTGATGACGTACTGGTTGTGGTCAATTGACTTCTGGGGGCTCTTGTAGACCGAGCGGAAGACAGGGTAGCGGAGGTCCTGAATGTCGACGATGTAGGTAGTAGTGCGCTGATCAGCGGCAGGTCCAGTCATCTCTTGCTCATCGAGCTCGTCATCGAGAAGGAGGTAGGTCATCTCCTTGTTTGCAAGCCATCCCTGGTGGGTGTAGGTGACACCGTTGTAGGTTGTGCGGGAAATGGTAACGGGCCTGGCGCGGCGAGAGACGTCGACAATGGTGAGCGAGTCCTCGTTGTAGTTGAAGCAAATCTCGCGTCCCTGTACGTACGTTAGTTGCTGTCTCACATGCAGTCCGAACATTCAGCACTTGCCTGGTACTGCTGCTGAGGACCAGTGTAAATGACACACTGAGCATCGTGAACGTAGCCATCGTCAGCCACACATCCTGCGTCCTGGGGACGTGCTGGGTTGGAGACATCGATCATCCACAATCCGGCCCGGCACTTCAGGCTTCGGGCAGTACCGACCGCAAAGATCGTGTTGGTCTCCTCGTTTGCGACAATGTTGTGGCTGCTGCCGAACCCGGCGAAGTGGGCTGTGAGCGAACTCAGCGAGAATGTCGTAGGGTTGGCGGGGTTCACAGTGAGGAGGTTCCTCCAGTCAAAGATTTGAAGCCCGTGGTTGGCGGCCTCAGAACCGACGTAGAGGAAGTTGCCAATGGTCTTCATGTCGCGCCATGAAGAAGCAACGGTCTGTGTTGGGAGACGTCCCACGTAGACGAGACTTCCGTCGGCCTTGACTTCGACGAAAGCTGTGCCGTCGGTCTGACCAACGGCTCCGAATTCACGGCCCGTCGAAGATGTCCAGCCCCATACATCGTTGCCAATCCTGGTTCTGTAGAGAAGTTAGTACTGTGGCGCGTATTGTTGTCACATAGAAACGTACCTGCTTCCCATGTCTTGATGGCGGAGGAAACCCAGCATGTCGACATTGTTGCACTTGTACTCGCCCGCCTGGCCGTTGACGCAAGCAGTTGAGTTCGCAGCGGCGTACGCGTTCATAGCGAACTGACCAGCCTGCTCTTTGGCATTCTGGTGCTCCATCTTCCTCGCCTTCAAGACTTCCATGCTGATGGCAGTTTGAGCACCAGCAGACTTGAGCTGAGCGGCACCAAAGTCAGAAGCCTCAATACGCTCTGCGCGCTTGTTGGGCGTAGGAGAGGCATTGATGGTCGCGGCCAAAGAGGCCAGGAGAGCGATTGAAGTCTTCATGATGTAGAAAAGGAGACTAGAGTGAACGGTAGGTGCAAACTTTGGATGAAAGTAGCAAATTTGAGTTGGCGCCGAACGAAAGCAACAGGCGATGGAGTTGTCGTCTTGGGCTTGACAAGTCTACTTATACATGCTAAAGTGCTAGGGTAGCACTTGATCCTCTGGCGATGTCCTCAATTCTATGAGTAATGCCGCTACCCGGATAGACAAGCTCTTGGCCGGTACCGTTCACCAGAATTATGAGGGTTTACCTGCCATTCTCGCAAGGGTGCGGTCTCCATAGCGTTCATGTCGAGCGATCACCTACTCCTTCTGGACTGGAACCCATATGACCTGGACAGCCGATCGACGTGGCGATTCCCCGGAGATGTAATCTGCAGCGACACCTTCCAGTCAAAGCATAGTTTGTAGGATGTACCAAGGTAGCGGAGCGGGGCAAACGGTTTGCTCATGGAAGATTCTTACACGACCTCTGGAGATTGGAAAGCTGGGCGCCATGCACTCCACAGGCTGTGTGATGTCGCTCGTTCGTGAAATCGGATCCGAGCTGGATAGGGTTCTTGTTACCTGCTCGTTTGAGGCTTCGTGCCAAGGACAGGCTTCGCGCCAAGGACAAACAGACCTCGCTCCTGCCTAAAACCTAATCGATCGGCAGCTGCCGAGGGACCAGGTCAGTATCGTCAGGTACAACATCGTCACGACGTCCTTGGCCTCCCCTTATCATTCTGCTAAGCATCGGATGCAGAACGTTCCCGGAGAGAGTCCGTGGTACAGCGCGTTGAGTGCGACGGCCGGATAGACGCATCTCTTCCTCCAATCGATCAATGCTGAGTGGCGATGTGACCGTCGAAGCGAAATTCCACTGCTGGCGCGGAGCAATCATGGACCAAGTGTTCCTCGAGAAACGATAGGCCAATCGCATGTCACTGCGCGGATTGCCTCCGCGTAGTGAGGCTTTGAAAGATGATGCTGCTTGGACAACGCTGAGGGTTGCGGGCAAGGAATGAACCTTTGAATCAAGGTGACTAGAAATTGAAGGGTACTCCGCAGTGAGGTTTCAACAATGTCAGCGAGCAGCGCTACCTTTGTAGCTTGATGTTCGATGAGCAGGTTTGAGAGCGTTTCTTCTTCTAACTTTGCCAAGCCAAAACGCCAGAACACCGGTACAGCACGAGTGCACAGCGTGTATTTCGTACGCCAACTATGGTTTTGATATTCAGCACTTTCTCTTGACTGTTTCTGGCTCAATCCGCATGGAACGTAGTTCTTGTGCTTTTGACAGAATCAGACTGCGAGCCTACCACTCATCCTCAGTGGACGCCCCAACACCGCAGCTTCATCGCCGTCAAGTACAACGTGCTACTTTATTTCTATTCGTGACTAGCTGACGTCGAACATCTTACAAGTATGATGTGCCAAGTCGCGGAAGGTGCAATTTGGTACGCTACAGTACTTCGTACAGATGAACTACCACGAGGTCGTTACGCTAGTATCGACGAAATGCTTGATTAATCGACTAAGAGTATACCCAGTACATGGCGATCGCGCGCATCGCTGCCTTCAAGCAGTGTGGGTCTAGTATGCAGGAGCCTAGGTTGCGACCCATGGTGGAACGCGGAAGCACACGCGTTCTGTGTAACCTGAGGCACGCATTGAAATGTGCGAGGTATCCTCGAGTATGAGACGTTCATCTTATCGTTCTTTCATGGTGTAAGTTGACAATTGTCCTCCGAGAGACATATTCTCATCTTCTGGAGATCGAAGTGTGGATGACCAGGATTGAGTTTACATTGAGGCAATTTCCAAGGCCCTGGGTTCCTTCATCGAAAGCAGATTCGGTACTCTGCGACGCCAGCAGTCTCCGCGGAATCGCTTAGAATTGAGGCGGGAGAGATGTGGATGTAACGTGGTTGAATGAAGGTGGACATAGCAGCATCGACATGTTGTATATGACTGTGTGTTCACTTCACCCTCGCTTGTTATGGTGGTGTTGGCATGGCTAGTGTGGCAATCAGGCGGGCAAAGGCGCGCTGTACTCTAGTGCTGCAATTATTGTCCAGGTACCGCCTGCAACGCAGCGAAGCAGCCATGGCACGTGGAATGAGCCGATTCGTGTCTACTGATATCTGGATCGGGGTGTGGTGAATTTCAGATTGACCGAATTGTCCGGAGAGAAACATGGTGTCGCTTTCGTGCCGTTCGTTCGTCCGGTTGGTGATCTAGGTACAGTAAGCACAACGTACTTCAAGTCAGTAACCACAGTATCGAGAAGTTGAAGACTTGTAATCCATGCTTTTGAAGTGCTCATTGGCTTCTGGTCCTCATCATAGAGAAAGCCATTGTTATACAAATTGTATCCGAGAGATACAAGTCTCGCGCCGAAGTTGAGAAGAGTGCCAACGCCACACGCCGCCGAAACCTGGCCAGCGGTATATGCAGTCCGAACAACCAAACACCCACCCTCTTGACATGTCCCTCATTATAATCGCTCGCTCGAAAGATTTTCTTGGTTAGAAACCGATTCTATGCCGCAACGGCCATGCCGCTGCCGCCGCCGCTTCCTGATAGTCCAGCGTCGGGTGGTGGTGGGGGAGCGTCCAGCCTCGTGTTGTCGGCCATCATGCGGCTGAAACCGATGGAGACACCCTCAATGACGGCCAACAGAATGGCGCATGATATCGCGCCGTTGCGCATCGACCTGTAGCCTCCTCGTACCGCAAGCGAACCGCCGGTGAAGAAGCCTGCGATAATGGCATTCCACGGGTCCTCCTTCTTCCGTATGCCCTTGACGGCGCAGTCGTATGTGTTGAAGAGACCGCCCCAGACTCCGAAGTTGCCGCCGAGCACGGGTGCTCGTGCCTTGATCGCTGTGATGGCGCCTATGCGTCGCTCGCCGTAGGGTGAATTGCGGAACTGGGAAGGCTATGTGAGAGGGGCCACATGAAGGATATTGCCAGTACATACACCTTTGACACCGTGCCATACTGCGCCGCCTACAGCCTGTGCGATTATTAGTATAAGGCTACAACAACAGGACCCTCTTCACGTACGCCCATGGCGAATGCACCACCAAAGTCATTGAGAATGACCCATGGACATGGATCGCGCGAGTGATCCATTGTGTATTTTGTAGAAGGGGTCGATTACGCTGTTGAAGCTAGGGCTTTGCTCGAATTCGTGGGAGGGCGTTGCTTCAGAAGGGTGTGACGACGATGATGCGCATCAACTTTTCGCGCGATCGGGGAAACTTCGGGCCGGTTGAAAGCTGAGAGTTCCAACCTCCACCCAACGTCTTCATCCCGTCTCCCCAGAGACCACAACTTCTCTCTTTCAAAACTTGTCCCAGTCGTCGTTCCACTTTTCAATCTAAGGGCATAGCGTCGAACTACAACTATGGTCCCGCCTTAGTCGTCTACTTGCTCTCAATGTCTTGACCAGAACCCAGATTTCACTCAAGGCTGGCTATAATCGCCCATGCAAGAGCAACTTTGGCAATGTCCTTGCCAATCGTCAGCGACAGTGGCTGCACCCCTACATACGAATGTTGGGCTGATTATGATCGGTACGAGTGCTCACCATAAGTACTGACAGATCTCTCATTTCATATCTAACGACTTGAGAGTAGTCATACTACATGTCTTCATCAAACATCATCTGCTCTTCTCCTTGTTCATTATTCTCTTCTTATATACTTTGTTCGTCTCAAGTGTCAAGTCATGTCACGCTCTTTAGGTTGCATGGGTGCAACTAGATTCGTATGGGCCATCGCTGCCACAATTGCTCATTCTTTAGTAACGGGTTGGGAAACGTCCTGCGGACAAACAAACTGCATCCGATACACTCTTAACCTTGAGTACATCTAGTTCTATGTCAACTGCGAAGAGCAGGGTGAACCCACGGTGACATCCACGCATGTGCGGCCATGAATCTCCTTTCCCACATCTCATACCCTTCCCCACTCGCATGCTGAGCAACAAACGCCTCGCTCAAATCCGTATGCCACTGCGAAACTTGGCTGCCATCTCCAACACCCCTAGCATACTCGCCGTAGACTTGTCGGCTCTAAGCAGCGCCACTCCGGCACGCGAGCTTCGCCATACCCTCCGCATTTCAGCACACAAGTCTGCCTTCAGACTCATCTTCACCGCAGCTTTGCTATTGTACCCCGCTTTCGAGTTCGCTGTCACCATAGCGATCGTGTGGTCTGTGCGCGGGGCGCGCTCCCAACTTTACTTGGGCCTCCACGCCCACGCCTTTTACTCTCTCACCTCACCTCCGCCACCAGTTTCGGCATCCTTCAAGATGACTGAAACTACCCGCAATCGCGCCAGCGTCCCCGTCCGTAGCAAGACGCCAGCTACTCAACAAGGCGGCGATGCGCCTAGCAGCCCACCCGCAGCGAGCAGCAGCGTCCGCCCCAAGAGCACCGCGCCTGCCCGCGAGCCTCTTCGCCAGCAAGATCATGATACACGCCTAGATCCCGGCCCTGAGCCTGCCCATGTGGATGGTCGTACTGGTGAGTTCTCTCAAAGTATTGCTTCACTCCTCGCCTACTCACCCACTACAGCCCAAGAGCACGACGTCCAAGATGGAGACAGCGAGGCAGATCGTCTTGGTGTGCATGTCAAAGACGCGATGACGACAATCCGACAGCTCGAAGCGCTCGGCATGCACAACCAAAATGTCCCGCTGCCCAAGATCATCGTGCTTGGTAGGTCGCCAACATGACACGATTAATGTTCGTACTAACTCACCTAGGTGAACAATCCACGGGCAAGTCATCCGTCATCGAATCCATCTCTGGCATAAAGACGCCGAGATCCACTGGCACTTGCACTAGGTGTCCGCTCTTCATTCAACTCGAACCGCTCACCGATCCTGCTGCGAGATGGACCGCCTGCGTCACGCTCCGTCGCAGCTACAGTTACGACGGTAAAGTTGGCAGGGGCTCGGAGCGACGCTACCCGGGATGGGTGCAGCAGACCAAGCCAGATACGTTCAACTTCGCGATGACCAACAACCCCAAGGATCTCGAGGAGCTCATTCGGCAAGCTCAAAAGGCCGTCATAAACCCGTGGGTCGATCCGAAGGAGTTCCTTGACACCTCAAATCACCATGTGGAGCGAGAGTACGAATGTATGTTTAGTCCAAACGTCGTCTGCATCTCGATCATGCAGCATAACGTTCCGCCGTTGAGCTTTTATGATTTACCCGGGATCGTCGGACAGGCAGAAGAACCTAAGGAAGTCAAGTTCGTCAAGGATCTCGTCTGTGAGTACGTGAGAGATGAGGAAGCGCTCATCCTCGTCACCTGTGCCATGGACAACGACATCGCGAATTCCACTGCCGGCGGGATCGCTCGATCATTGAAAGCTGCAGATCGGTGCATCGGTAATTATGTTTTCGATTCCAATTTGTGACTAGACTAACATTCCATCAGGTGTACTTACGAAGCCGGATCGGATCACCGTTGAAGCAAGCCAAGAAAAGATTCAGGAAGTCTTCGTCGACAAGCGATTTTCGTTTGGAAACGGCTATTTCGTTGTCCGCAATCTTGATCAAAAGCAATTGGACTCCGGGTACACCCATCAAGCGGCAAGGCTTCAAGAGGAGCAGTACTTCGGCGGTCAAGAGCCCTGGGCAAGCGCATCGCCCGACGTCAAGTCCCGTCTAGGTACCGTGAAGCTACAGAGCTATCTTTCATGCAAGCTCGCACAGCAGATCACGAACAGGCTGCCTACCATCCGCGAAAAGATCGATGACCGTCTTCGCAACATGGAAGTGCAGCTCAAGCAGTACCCGGAGCCCCCCAAGCACAATGCTCTGAGGATCATCTACGACGTGGTAACGGAATTCACCAACGAGGTGCGAAACGAAATCGCAGCCGAGTGGCCCTGCACCGACTGGCGAAACAGTTGGGAAACGCTCCAGAAAGAACTGTTCGATGGTCTCATGAGCCTCAAGCCAACGATGGCAACAGGCGCCGCTCAAGACAAAGGCATCTATGTCGCATCGCTGGCTGGAGCAGGAAGCCCACCGGGTAGTTCTTCGAAAGACGTCATCGTTCTGGGTGATTCAGAAGACGAAGATGACAGGGATGGAGATGTCAGCATGTCGAGCACACCCAATCCAGAGACTCCGACCAAGAAACGTAAACTGGAAGAGACTCCCGCACCATCTCCTTTCAAGAACCTGCGCTCGAAGGCTAGCCCCGACTACAGCGAGCGGAGGACTAAGTTCAAGCTGGACGAGGTGGAACAGTTCCTGAAAACAACTTCCAAGTCACGCATTCCAGGCCAGATTGAACCTCGTGTACTCAACGCTATGATGATCACTACTCTGGAGAATTGGGAACTTCCTCTGCAGGGATTCTTCGACAATTTTGAGAAGCGGCTGCGACACCAGATCAAAGGTTTGTTTGAAAGGTTCTTCAAAAAGTGGGAGGGCACGGCCTTGTACGCATCAGCATGGAAGATCATCATGGAGATGCTAGACCTCAATGTTCACCAGCAGCGCAATACCTTGGCGATTGAGAGTCTCGATGATGAGAAGGCAGGTCCTTACATTTTCCATTCGGACGTGTACAACCGCGACAAGGAGATCGTCTTGCAAGCTTACCGCCAGGCGCGCTTCAAGGCTCGCCTCCAGAGGTTCAAACAAGAGCGACAACACTACACGGGCAAGGAGATGTCTGCTGCCGAGGAAATCAAGATGCGCAAGGACGACAAAGTCATGGCAGTGCTTAACTCAGAGCCTTACGCTGTTCAGCTAGAAGTCATGGCGCAGGTGGTCACCTACTACATGTTGGCAGCACGTCGTTTCCACGACTCTGTTTGCATGCGTATCGAAAGCAAGTTCTTCAAGCAGCTTTGCACCCAGCTCCGCGACGAGCTCGAAAACGGTTTGGGCGTCAATGACGAAGACAAAGGTATGCTTCGTTCATCACAAAACCCGTCACTATCGCTAACATCTTCTAGGCCACCGCAACGCTGTCCTACTCCTCGCCGAGCAATCCGAGCGCGAGCGCAACCGCCAACTGCTTCTTGTTCAAGTCAAACAACTTCGCCAAGCTCAACAAATGCTCATCGACCTCGAGGAGAAGAAATACGGCGACGAGGAGCACGCATCTCACGCATTCGGTTTCGGTAACGCGAGCGACTCCAGCAAGTCCTTCGGCATCCCGACTCCGCAGCCAGATGAGATGGACGAGATGTAGAGGAGAAGTTTGCGCACAGCAAAATTGCACTTCAGGCTTGTACTGGAAGGAGAGCCCGCTTGCGGGGAGTCTTTCTTGGTCGCTCACCACGCTTTTGTACATGTGCAGAGTTTTCGTACGACGTTACGCGTTCATGGAAAAATTGAGAAGGATGGATTACGAGATTTCGACACCTTGGATCCGGTCTACAAGCTGGATCAAGGGCACTGGAGTTTTGTTTGGATACTGGAACTGAGATTGTGGGGCGAATGATGAGTTGCGCTTCGCTTTCCGGCTGAAGAACGTTGTCTTGGAAGTTTCTGACGCATCGGACATCTCGCATCGCTGCATCTCACACAGCATGTACCACTGCATCGTAGGTATCACTCAAGGGACCGTTTCATATGTATGTTTCCATGGTGATGTGTGGTCTATGTATTTCATTGCTGTCCAAATCTTGTTCAATCTTGGTTCGTACCTGCTTCCGTCGTCGCTCGGTCATCTCACAAATCACGCATTTCGACGTCATGCATGCCCCTTCCAGTCTCCGCCGCTGTAGTCCCTCCTTCAGTCGTGGCCACGTCCTTGGGTTCTTCCATGCGGGCATTCGGCTCTGCTTTCTTGCGTAACCAGTTCAAGACGTTCTGAATGTCTCTACCATCAAGCTCGGTGGACTCCCCTTCTTCCGCGGTCCTTTCGTGCCAGCCTTGGAGGATCTTATGCTTGACCTCTTTGACGCTGAAGCCGTATATATCCAAGAAGAAAGGAGCCTCGGCGAGTTTTTTGAGCACATCTGCGTTCCAGGTCGACATGTCGAGTGGGTGATCCATGGACAGCTTGATGTCCTTATGGATGATCTTCGACACGTCGATCTTGTAACGCTTCAACCGACGTCCAAGCGTATGGTCCAAATCTTGTTGGCTGGATGGTGATGGGTTGTCGGCACTGTGATCGCCAGTGCTCGTCTCCGCCTTCTCTCCCTCCAGGTTTTTTCCTAATTTGAACTTGGCAATCTGTTTCAGCTTGGGTTCCCACTCTTGCAATTTCGCGGCTTCCAACGCTTCGCCGATAACTCTGAAGTCCTTTCTCATTCTCTTTTCCCATACTTGTCAACGAGTGAGCGCGCTCGCTCATCTCGCTCGTCTTGGTGTTTTTGACCAAGACGAATGAGCTGAGCGGGCACTGCGCTCTTGCAAGACGAGCGAGCGCGAGGATAGGCGCTCGCTCAGTCCGCTCAGTCATCTCAGTAAGGTGGACTGTGAAGGATATTTAGGGGAGAGAGACACGTAGAGAGGCACGTGGGGAGCTACGTGATTAGGGTTAGCTATCGATAAGAGCTTATCGATAAGATCCAACGTCACAATCAGGGTTTTATACTCAGGGAGGCCGTTCACCCCTATAGTAATAGTGTAAGCCCAGGGCATCTTGCACGGTCACGTGGATTATCCACCAGCCAATCAGCCCACCACTTCATGTATAAACCTACGTCACAGATCTCTTGGGGATTAAGACAGAACACATATACAACTACACAACACAATACACCTTACATTATACATCAGCCGCTTTTTTGCTTACCGCTAAACTACGAACGCTTGAGTGAAGTAAGCATGGCAAAATGATATGAAAGAGTAGAAAAACCGCCGAAGTGTCCTCATACCATCACGTTTCTGTCTCTTCAACCACATCCCATTCCTTCCGAATGAACATTCCTCCATCTATCTCATCGTGTTTTTAAGTTGCCAGATCACCCTAGCATAAGACTCCACGCTGGTTTTTGCAATGGAAAGCCGTCGTCGGGCGTCTTGCAACGCATTGGTCGTGTCCGCGCTGACATTCGATGCTGAGGCAGCCGTCACCGCCGCCAGATCCACAGTCGCTCTTCGCTCTTCGTTTTCCGCGCTCTCAAAACTCTGTATAGCAGGGTACAGCGCGTCTCCCAGAGCTTGAACGTCTGGTGCAAGGGACGCGTTTTGGGTGGTGGCTGCGGACGTTGTGCTTTCCAGTTCTTCCTCTACTTCATCTTGCAGGGTGCCGTCCTCAGCTTGTGAAGGTTTCGTTCGGGACCTTTTGTTGGGACGTTGAGCACCGTCTTCCTGGATCGTGTCAGCGGGTCTACCTACCCCGCTGCGGCTTTCGTGCCTGAGCGAGGAGCGCAGAAGTTGCTCGTCGTTCCGTTTCCAAGTCTGCTCTTGAAGGAGAGATGCTTCTCGCTGCGCGCATCTCGGGCGATGCGCGTCTATCTTGAAGCAGCTGCTTGTCCTTTTCTTTCTCGACATTACCCTTTACGTTCTTTGCGGTCTTCGCTTTGTCCTTTTCCTCTTCGTCGGCTCTCTTCCACTGAGCGACCTTGTTTTTCCGGCATCCATCCTTGAGAAGATCAATGATCATTTTTATGTTTTCCCTCAAGTGCATCTCTCTCATTATCCAGTCTCTATTTTCGAGTTCGCCCCTGCTCTGTCGGCGCGTCCATCTATCCACACGCCAACGCATGATTTGCTCCCGCGACATTTTCTGGGATGCTTCCTGTGCAAGCTCCGCAAAACTCTGTAGCGTTGCAAGATCAAAGGTGTCCTGCCCTCGCGGAACCTTGAGCCAAGTTCCATCTTTGATCATCTCGAAGATGTGTTTGATCTTCCAGTGCTTCTTGATGATAGCCATAGCAGACGTTTCTGGGTCGGAAAGGCCGTCTCTGACTTTTTCGGGTGAGTGACGCTCATCAATGGCATTCTCATCAGTGGGGACATCTCCGCCGTTCATTTCGTGCTCTTGCTCTCCGACGGACGGGCCCTCTTCTTCCGTGTCTACACTGCTGGCGCAAGGGTGTAATTTCTGCATGGGCTCAATAGATCTACCCTTTTTCTTTCCTTTCTTCGGGCCAGGCGTCGAGCTTCTCGTGTTTACCATTGTGCGGGCTGGCGATAAGAGATTGCTCTGTTGACGATAATGTAAATGACAAGAGTGCTTGCAAGAAATATTGTATCGTCAGTCTTGTTTGGTGTGTCAAACATTCTGATCATTCTGTACCATTCTCCCGAAGGCAAGAGAAGTCACGCGATGGATCGAGAGCAAACATCGTTCAGGAAAGGCGGAACCGGCAAAGGATCGCAAAAATGGCTTGCACATACTGCAAGTATGGCGGTATCTCTGCATAAAAATGTTTTTAGTACACATGAAATACTATGTCACTCATTCCTCCTAATCATACCTCTCAGCTCTGTCCACCCCATCCTTTTGCGATCTACTCTGATCTCAGCCTCCAACAGACTCCCTGTAGCCTGTCCCTCTCACCAATTGCGCTTGCCAACCTGCGCTCCGCTTCTTGTGTTGCTACTTCTGCGACATTGATAGCGGCTTGCCGGAATGCGGTATCGTTAGGCCGTTGTGCACCCCACCCTGCTCGTCGATTTCGCGCAATTGATACGTTTGTCTCCACCTCACGAATAGCATTGATAGCGTTCCACAGATCGAAGTCCGCGCTTTCGTGAGCAAGGTTGGCTCTTCTTCGAGGAAATGGCTCAGCGGCTGCCCGTCTGGAGGTGGGAGGCACGCTTGGTGCAGTATTCGCACCTGTAACTCCGGCTGCCCTTGTTGAGTTGTTAACAATCTCCTTCACGAGTCTAGTGGCCGCGTTTAGTATGATCGGGTCTTTAGCAGGCGCGGGAGCTGGATTGAGTTTATCGAGCGACGATTCACGAGGTGGCGTGGCCGTCTCATCTATCAGCGAATTTGCTTCCACATCTAATGCCTCCAGAACCTGACGCGTATCGGCTCTCACGAGCCCTCCTAGCTGGCTGTCGTTGTCTTCCATTCTCTGCTGCCATACAGATTCCAATTGCATCGCGACTTCAGACGGTCTCAGTTGTAGCTTTTCCATCACGGGCAACCATGCGAGAAGGTCATCAAGAGCCTCTCGATCCCAGTTGTCTGTATTCTCCGGCTGTTCGGGTACCTTGAATCTTTCGATCATTGCGGCGGTGGCGAAGTCAGCGACGCCCGCATGGGATTTCCTCTTCGATCTCGTCGATGCGTTTCCTGCATTTTTCGGTTTCCGACAACATATTCATTGGCGTTCTCATTCCTCACATCCCCTTCAGCCGTTTCGTATTGATCAACTCCAACTCCGCTGCTTGCTGGTTGGCCATTCGGCACTCCGGCCATGTGCGCTTGCAAGTCGTTCCCACCAGCTCCTGAAGCACCACCCGCGCCACCATCGATCTGCGCCATCACGTTGTTAATAGAAGACGGCAACATCGACGTCCTAAACAGGCCCGGGCTGGGGAACTCGCCTTCCAACAACGCCCTCACTCCTTGACCACCGGACCAGTTTCCAGCCGTTTGCTTGGAGAAGTTGTAGTTATGGGTCAGCAGAGGCATCGGCCAGTCTGAATCCTTCCTGTATTCCTGCCGACGTGCACCTACGGGGATCTCGCGAGTGAGATCACTGATTCTCCAGTTCTGAAAAATGCCTTTCACCGTCAGTGCACGCTTCGTGACCGCGTCGGTTGCCGTGCTTGGTGAGGCGGGTGGGGTGTCGTCAGGTTCTGATAGGGAGCTGGATGTAGTTATCGGACGATTTTGAACGCTTTGCGTGTCGTTCAGTACCAGATGCGGTGAATTCAGCGCCTTCTTCAAGGCTGGATTCTCTGGCGTTGTTACTGGCGTCTCGAGATCGCTTCGGTGATCCGCTGCCGGGCAGAATTGTGGTCCTCAACGCCGGATCTGCAGAATATCTACCGGAAGCTGTGGGTGCGTCGGTACCATCACGACTGATGTCCGCTTTCGAAGTGGCTTGCGTGGGTGTAGCGTCGATGTGCGGCTGATCTGGCGTCGTTGGTGTATTGTTGCTGCTGGCTGGGTTGTCGATGCCATTTCGAGGCGGTTGGGGGTTACTCCGTGCCATCTCAAATGCTCTTGAACCAAGTGTGGTGAAGAACGCAATTCCGCCTGGAGAAGGTATAATATACCCTAATGACCGCCGCCCACGAGCCAAACATCATGTTCAGACCTACATGAAAGACCACAAAGAACAAGTTTGCCAATGAGCCATGAAGACGAAAGGAAGTACGTTTGGTGAGACTCACCGGAGACGCGCAGCACGGCGTCGTTTGGCAGAGACGCGGTGGTCTGCACTGGTAATCTCAAGCCCAGCACCACTTGTAAA
>Ga0265798_10001678_pt1 | contig 33941 bp, 34 predicted proteins | sample P3T30metagenome_FD_192430 | JGI IMG/M metagenome (GOLD analysis project Ga0265798, IMG submission 192430) | Plant litter microbial communities from East Loma Ridge, Irvine, California - P3 T30 | ecosystem: Environmental > Terrestrial > Plant litter > Unclassified | place: USA: California... | reverse complement strand
ACGTGCGCCCTGGCACTGCAGACGTGTGAGGGAAGCCGACACAGGGCGCATGGGAGCCGAACGACGACGACGCCGACGACAAGCTCCAATTCCACCCGACCATGCGTTTTAGTGCTGCTGTCGCCATTGCAGCATGTCTCGCGCCGGCTGCGGCCATCTTCGAGGACGATGCCTTCCACATTGATTTCCACTATGCCCTGCTAGGCCTGCCTGCCCCAGAGGCCACCTTCTTCCAGAAGCCCTATGCGGGCTCCAAGGCATCGCTCCTGTACTCGATATCGCAGAACCAGACCATCGGCGCCATCAACCCCAAGGATGGCGCGCTCGTATGGCGGCAACACCTGGCCTCGCAGCCCGGCCACCGCGGACATTTGCGTTCAGGCAACGAGCAGGACACGGTAATCAGCGCCGTTGGAGACCGCGTCACGTCGTGGAGCGCTTCCGACGGCCGTCTCGTGTGGGACACCAGCCTCGGCGGGGCTGCAGTCGAGGATCTGGAAATACTAGAGCAGGAAGATGGCATGACCATCAGCGCGGCCAAAGACGCCATTGTCCTTGCTACCGATAGCAGCAACAGTGTCAAGAGGCTTGACGGCAAGACTGGGCGCGTCAAGTGGACATACGAGGACACGAGGTGGCTATACCAATCAATGGCAATGTAACAGACACTGACAGCCCACAGCGGAGACACGCCTTTCCAGGTCTCGACCTCGCCGACAACCATCTACTACATCGCCCTCCACGCGCCCCTGCTTGGAGGCTCCAAGCTCCGAGTCACGTCGCTCAACCCCATCACAGGGAAGAAGCTCGACCAGTACACCCTCAACTCGGACACAGAGATCTCCTCGCGCGACCGAATCCTCTTCGCCGGAGCCAACACGGCTGCCCCACTATTGGCTTGGACCGACAAGGCGAACAAGGTGCTGAAGGTGAACATTATTGGCACCAAAGCTGTGTCGACCTTCAACACGCCGGGCGACGAAGTCATCGAGAACATCGTTCTCCATGCTCCCAACCACATCAATTCGCTCGCCCACTTCCTCGTCGAGTACCAGACTGCCATCGGCCATTCTGCTGAAGTCTACCACGTCGACCTCAACAAGCAAACCGTTTCCAAGGCCTACAGCCTCCCGGAGCTGAGGACAAAGGGAACTTTCACCACAAGCACATCTGATGCCAACGTTTACTTCACCAGGGTTACCGAAGACGAAGTTACCGTCTTCTCTTCAGTCTCGCACGGTGTCTTGGGTCGCTGGACTGCCAAAGGCTCTCCGGCACTTGCGGGCGCCTTCCCTGTACATGGCCAATCTGAAGTTGTTGTGAAGTCAGGAGCTGCTAGCGCTGTGCGATCGGCCGTTCTGTACTCCAACGGACAGTGGGCACTTCTGCGGAACGATGAAGTCGCTTGGACCCGGCCCGAATTCATGTCTGGCGCAGTCTCCGCAGTCTGGGCCGGTCTGCCCGAACAGGAGGCCCTGGCACAAGCACTTGCTGACGAAAGTCATCGCAACCCTGTCTCCGCTTACATCCACCGTGTGCAGAGGCACCTCCAGGATCTGCAATATTTCCCGGCGTGGGCGCAGAGCATTCCCCAGCGCCTCCTGAGTAGTGTGCTTGGCAAGACAAAGGAGACAACAGTCGACGATATTCAACAAGACACTTTCGGTTTCCACAAGCTTGTTGTCGTCGCCACTAAGGCGGGTCGCCTTGCTGCTCTCGATGTTGGTTCGCGAGGCAAAGTGATGTGGAACGTGAACCTTGGCCAGTTCGCGCCCGGCACGAGCTTCCAACACCCGACTCTCAAGGCGCACAGCGGCTATGTTGAAGTAAAAGACGCCAGCTTCCAGGGATCCATGTTCATCAATTCGACAACTGGTGGCCTCATCACTTCCGACAAAATCAAGCTGGAGCCTTCGCTAGTTGCTGAGGGGCAAAGCCTTATTTCATTCACCTTGGTTGACGGCACTCTGAAAGGATATCTGGAAAGCCAGCCTGGTTCCGAACCAGTGTGGAGCTTTACGCCACCTGTCGAGGAGAAGATTGCCAGCTATGTCGCTCGCCCGATCAAGGACCCTGTTGCCTCTATCGGCAAAGTACTAGGCGACAGGAGGGTGCTGTACAAGTATCTGAACCCCAACCTCGTCCTAGTTACAACAGTGGTGGAATCAGCGCGATCCGCGTCCGTCTATCTACTTGATTCTGCATCTGGACAAGTACTACATACTATGTCACACAACGATGTCGATACCACACGACCCATTCCAGCCACTATCTCAGAGAACTGGTTCGCGTATGCGCTAACTATCGATGCTGCATCTGGCGCTTCTTCCCGCGGCTACCAGCTTGTCGTCTCTGACCTTTACGAATCCCCCCTTCCAGACGACAGGGGTCCATTGGGCGATTCGTCGAACTCTTCTACCGTGAAACCTTCGGGTTCGCACGGTGACGCTGCGAAACCTTACGTACTGTCGCAGAGTTATCAGGTACCAGCAGAGATTACACACATGAGTGTCACACAGACCAGACAGGGCATCACCAGTCGCGAGCTCCTCGTCACTTTACCCGCACTCAACGCTATAGTTGGCATTCCACGCATGGTGATTGATCCTCGCCGACCCGTCGGTCGTGAGCCTACTGCGCAGGAAGCGTCTGAAGGTCTGGTCAAGTACACACCCCTCATCAACTTCGACCCGAAGTGGCACCTTACCCACAAGTACGAAGTCTTAGGTATCGAAGATATTATCACGAGTGAGAGCGGAATCGAGAGTACTTGCCTGGTCTTTGCCTATGGCTTGGATATCTTCGGAACACGGGTCGCACCCAGTTTCTCGTTCGATATCCTAGGCAAGGGTTTCAATAAGATCTCTATGCTTTTGACCGTTGTTGGACTGTTTGTCGGAGTCTTGTTCGTTGCGCCTTTGGTAAGTCTACCCTCTCTATACTTTTCTGTGCATTGTTGTGTTACATGGCATACTAACCAGCACTCCAGGTCAAGCGAAAGCAGATCAACACCATGTGGACAACACTATGATCGGCTATCAAACGATAGCTTCGTAAAAGAAGCAGGATCGAACATATTCAGGTCTCGGAGAGACTTGATAAACACACACGCACGCTTGGTGCTCACGCTACAGAGCTGCATTAGCCTAGTAGCTCCCACGATCAGCACAGCTTACTGAGCCCTCTTGATCGAGGTCACGATACCTCATACAGCGCATGTTGAAATGAACAATCAAGTCAATGCTCACTTTTGACACTCAACTGTGATGATGTAATGCATGACGGCTGTACCCGCATATACGTATGACCTTATCTCCGTTCATCTCCATGCAAGAAATTGACGGGCACGTTTGTACCTTTTTCCAATGACGTCGAGCAGAAGTAAAACGGGTGGAGAAACCACGCTATATGCTTAGGAGCTAGCAACGCGATTTGTTCATCACGGAGATAACAACGGCAACTACACGTCAGGCACAATGATGTAAATGCCGTTGTTGAGATCTGCGTATATATACCATTAACCATGCTGCTAATGTGGGGAACAGTGTAATACACAGCTCTCTATCTTCATCGACCTGTACTACCTCAATACTCATCGTACGAAAGACCGATCGTGCGATCAGTAACTAAACAACCCGTATACTACCTACAGTCTCCCCATCTACCAACACACACAGCCAACCGCCGAAACCATGACCGACCAAAAACGCTACACCAACAAACTGACCAACTCGCGCATCCTCGTGATCGGCGGTACATCCGGCCTCGGCTACAGTGTCGCAGAAGCCTGTCTCGAAAACGGCGCTCTAGTAACCATCAGCTCCTCCAACCCATCTCGCATCGATGCCGCTGTATCCAAACTCAAAACCGCGTACCCCTCTGCTGCTGACTCCTCAAACCCGCGCATCAGAGGCCTTGCCGTTGACCTAGGCAAGCCAGAGACGCTGGAAGAAGAGCTGAAGACGCTGTTGGAGAAGACGGTGGAGAGCATGCCGGAGAGCAAGTTGGATCATGTTGTTTTTACTGCGGGGGATAAGTTGGCGGATATCAAGTTGGGGGATATGGTGGGTTGATGTCTTTTTTTTAACCTCTTCTTACATCTCTGTATCGGTGTATATGGCATGACTAACGGGATCTCCAGACGATGCAAAACATCCTTGCAGCTGGCCAAATCCGTTTCTTCGCGCCCCTGCTCCTCGCAAAACACCTCCCGCGGTACCTCATCCAGAGCTACAAATCCTCATATACCATCACCACAGGCGCTGTGTCCGAAAAGCCAATTCCCAACTGGAGCGTTATTGGCGCGTATGCAGGAGGCCTGCACTCCATGGTGCGCAACCTGGCTCTCGATATGAAGCCCATTCGCGTTAATGGCGTGAGCCCGGGCGCGGTGGATACAGAGATGTGGGATCATCACGGCGAGGAGAAGAAGCAGGAGATTATGCGGGGTATGGAGAGTAGGATGGCGACGGGGAGGGTGGGGAGGCCGGAAGACGTGGCGGAGACGTTTTTGGGGTTGTTGAGGGATTATAATGTTGATGGGACGATGGTTAGGACGGATGGTGGGGGTATGCTTATGTGAGATTTTGGTTGGGTAGGTGGATGTATTTGCCTGGGGGCTGTATCTCTTGGATATCTCGCCTCAGATCAATGTCTCAAAGATGATATCTCAAGATGACCTCTCAGGATGGCCCGTCAAATGAGTCCGCAAGATAAACTCCACTGGTCGCAAGAAAGAAAACCCTTAATCCTCCGTCCTCGTAACCAAAACCCTCAACCCCTTGCTATCCAGCTTCGCAACCGGAATGAAGAAATCATGACCCAACTCCACATCGCTGACATCACTCTCGTGAAGCTCAAACTTGTACTTCCGGAACAACATACCCAGCGTGAGGTACAGCTCCACATATGCCAGATTGATACCGAGACAATTGCGCGTACCGCGACCGAAAGAAACCATGAAGCGCTCCAGCGGAATACCATCAGCGGTCTTGGGATCGTTGAGCCAGCGCTCCGGGATGAAGGTGCGGGAAGAAGGGAAGAGAGTTTCGTCGTGGGAGACTTCGGGGATGGTCATGGACTGTGAGGGTTGGGGGTTAGTTTAGATGCGATGGGAAGATGGATCATTTAGTGGGGTAATGACTTACAATGCAAGTGTCTGCGGGGATAACCCATTCCTTGTACTGCAGAGGCGTCTTGTGTGTTCTGGGGTTTCGAGCACTCAAGCCGTATGACATGCGCGCGGTTTCCATGATGATGGCTTTGAAATACGGCATCTTCTCCAGTGGGGCCAAATCTAAGTCATCTCTGTTGGGAAAAGCTTCTACGAGCTCTTTGTGGAGGCGCTCGTAGATGCGTGGGGTGCTGATGATGTGGAACGCGGCTGTGGAGAGGGAGAAGGCGGTTGTCTCTACGCCGCCCCCGATGATGATTTGCGCTTCATCCTCGAGACGCTTCTGTGTTTTGTCAGAGTCAGGTAGCTTAGAGCCGACAATTTCTTGGAAGATGGTCTTCTTCGCATCGTTGGATTTGATGTCTTCGCCCTTAAGGGTGCGCGCAATGTGATTCCGGTTATCCTGACTCGCATGTTAGACTTAACACGGTATAGATGCAATGCTGTGCCGCATACCTGCTTGAACTTGAGCACTGGCTTCACTGCTGGCTGCAGCCAGCCGCTGATACGGTCAGGGATACAATCGAGAATCTGCAAAAACCATGTCAGTTCCACGTGTGACTGGTGCACATCTTGAATGATCTAAATATAACCCACGGGAAGTATCATGGGGAACTGCGTGGCGATGTGACCCACACCGCCAACCCGAATAAACGCATCATGGAATGACTCGAATTCAGGATGCTTGAGCTGGTTGTAGTTGAAGCCGAAGAAGTAGTCCATGATGATGTCGCCTGTCAGGGCGGGGAAGGCATGGGATAGGTTAAGCGGCTCTGCATGAGCCTCAAACTCTTGCATGCGCACGGAGAGGGTGTTGACATGGCGGTGGATGATGTGTATGAAGTCGAGGATGGAGCGGCGTGAGAACCTGACAACAGGCGTTAATCGTGCCGAGGTGCCTTGCACTACATGTTGAAGCACCTACATGGGAGCCAACGCAGCACGGCGTCGCTTGTGCTGCTCCGCGTTAACGGTCGGCAGCAGGCCGCCTGCACACCCAAACCTCTTGTCCCAACCCTCCTTGTCGAGGTGGACGTTCTTGGCGTAGACTTGGTCGTAAAAGTATGGGTCTCGTATGTGCAGTTCATCAGGCGTCACTCTTACAATAGGGCCATAGAGATCGTGGAGCTTGGAGATTTGCTTCGAGTACTGCCCCTTGTGGACAATTTCGTAGTAGCCCTCGTACCAGCTTGTGGCTGCCGCAATCCTGGGGCCAGGAAAGCGGGATAGTGGATGGCAATATAGGCGGTAAAAGACACGTGCGAGGAGGTACACAAAGTACGCCAGCAGACACAGAGCGGGAAGAGACATGACGGCTGGCTGTCAGAGAGGCAGTAAGTCGATCAGGCGGCGAAGCGCTCTTTAGAGAGCAGAGTGCGCTCCTACATGTCGCTAAGGCATGTGGTGTTTGCAGACTGATTATGGAATGGGGTGCGTTTGACCCGGCATCCTGGATCCTACGGCATGGCCGACGAAAGTAGAGAGGTGGAAGATATAAGGCGAGGCCTGACCCCGCGAGTGCAAACGCTCTTGGAAAAGAACTGGAACACAGCATGTCAGCCCCGCAGGATCCAACAGCCGAGGGCAACCTGCAATCCGTCCTGCATCTCGACGTCGACACGGCCAACAACAGCGATAGCGATTCGGCATTCGGCGGCGAATCCACGGCATCCACGTCCATCGCATCGACTATCCTCAACTATGAATACTCCAATGGGCGGCGATACCACGGCTACCGGTCCGGATCGTACATTTTACCGAATGGTCAGTCCCAAGTGTACGAAGTGCATGTGAGACAAATGCTGACTTCGTACCTCCACCTCTGCAGACGAGCAGGAGCAAGACCGCCTCGATCTCCTCCATCACATCTTCCTGCTCATCCTAGGCGGCAAGCTCTACGATGCACCCATCCCGCCTGCGCCCCAGCGCGTGCTCGACATCGGCACCGGCACCGGCATCTGGGCCATAGACTTCGCCGACGAGCACCCAGGAGCACAGGTCATAGGCACTGATCTCAGTCCCATCCAGCCAACGTGGGTGCCGCCCAACGTCAAGTTCTACATTGACGATGCCGAGTCGGAATGGGTCTACAGTCCCGACGAGGCCTTTGACTTTATCCACTGCCGAACCATGTCTGGCAGCATCTCCGACTGGGACAAGCTGGTGCGACAGACATACACGCATACCAAGCCCGGCGGTTGGGTGGAATTCCAGGAGCCGCTTGCGTTGTGTGAGTGTGACGATGGGACCATGGAGCTGGCAACCGACATGCTCAAGGTAAGTTTTGACTGTACGAAGTGCATGTGGGACGTATGCTGACTTTGTACCTCTACCTCTAGTGGCAGGAGTTGTGCCACGCTGCCGCTAAAACGTGGGGAAGGGACATCACGGCCGGGGACAGCCTGAAGCAGCGGATGACGGATGCAGGGTTCATCGATGTTCACGAGAAGCTCATCAAGGTATGTCTACCCTTTTCCCCTACACTATGCCGTTTACGAGGCTAATGCGGTACCTGTAGATCCCTATCGGCCCTTGGGCCAAGGACGCGAAAATGAAGGAAATCGGCCGCTACCAGCGCGAGCACATGTCCATGGGCATCGAGCCTTACACTCTCGGTCTCTTGGGCAAGGTCATGGGCTGGAGTGAGTCTGAGTGCCGGGTCATGATCGCCAAGGTGGTTGCGGATATTAGGAGGAAGGATGTGCATATGTATATCCGCTTCTACTTTACTCATGGACGGAAGCCGACGTGAGAGCTATATAGCAAGTATATATGATACCAGTCAATTACATTCGTCGCTTAACTCGCGTGAGCGCCCTTTCAACAACGGTCCTCCCTAGTTGAGGTATACTCTGGCCACCGTATATTTCCTGGTCATTCTCGTCTTGCTCACCCTCTACACTAGCGGGTACAACTCTGACCTCGTACTGTCGCGGCGGATCCCTCAGACCCGGCCAGATATCCAAGGGCAGAAAGTCACCCTGAGCCACGGTAAACTGCTCCCTTGCACGTTCATCCTCGAGGCGTATCCTGTCTAGCTCCTTTTGCGCTTCCTCAGCCTTCCGTTTGGCCTTTTCGTGCCGCCTCCGTCGTGACGACACCTCAACGAGGAGCTCGGCGTAGGCAAGGTCGAAGCGTTCGAAGAAGTCGCGCTGGCTCTCCCACTCGTCGATGCCGCTGAGCAGGCTAGGCCGTGTGTCTTCCAGCCATGAGGCATAGAAGGAACGTGAGGTCACAATGTGCTCTTTGACTTGGCCAGTGATTTGCGACATCATCTCGAGTATCTTGGACAGGGCTGACGACTCGCTGCGGACGTGGCGGATGTGGTTCTCGATCTGGCCCAGAAGGAAGGTCATCTCAGAGCCCCGTTCCTGGATCTCGGTCACGACGTCTTCCACCTCTTGCGCGTCCTTTTGCAAGACGTTGAGCATGTCGCGGCGCTCGTCTTCGCTCATGGGCTCGGGAGGCGCGGCACCGTTATCCTCGGAGTGGACTGGCGCATCTCCTGTTGCTTGGGTGGCAGCAGCGGAACCTCCTTCTGTGTGGCGCAAGGCTGTTATGCATAGGTCATAGTGCTGAACAAGCGACTGGAATGCCTGCGCAGCCTCTTTTGCGTGGCCCTCAAGATTATGGTATAGGCTGGGTATGGGACTCGGAGTGGACGTGGACACGGGTGTCATGGGCACGTTCTCGATGGAGGAGTAGAGGTTATCCAGACACGTATCGAAGACATGGGAGCTCTCGTCGAGCGTGGCGTGGGCATCGTTGTAGCGGTCTATGCAGGCGCGCAGTGTGGACTGCAGGTTGGAGACGGTGGCGCTGTCGATGAAGTCGTAGAGATGCTTCTGGGGAGTGCCCGGAGGCTGCAGGGCGCCTTCAATGGGCGTGTCGCGCAGGACGGCGAGGGTAGAGTTGACACCGGCAAAGGAGGCGTCGACGTCGTGGAGCAGCTGCTTGAACTCGGCCTGGACTTCCGACTCGACCACGTCTACGCCGCGGCGGACGGCTTCCAGGGCATCCACCTGCTGCTCGACGAGGTTGCGGATGGACGTGTTCTTGGCGGAAACGACAGCGTTCTCTTCGAGCAGGTCACGTGCGGTGTTGACGATGTCGGTGGCGCGCCATAGGACCGTCTGGGTGTTGAGGGAGCGTTTGGCGGCGACAAAGTGCTTGACGAGATGCTCGAGCGTGAGCGACTGGGCGTGGTCCGGGTCCAGCGACGTCCTAGATGCAGCGCTGCTGGTGGGCGAGGCGGGCGAGGGTGGAGAGGCCATCGTGTCGGCGGCCACGGCAGCGGGTGTTGGGCATAGTGGCAGCGGTGCCGGTCGAGTGGTAGTTCGCGATGCGAGGCTCGTGATGGTGAATGATGGCATGCGCGACTAGAGATGGCCCGAGCGGCTGCATGGGGTGCAAGCGTGCCAGGGTCCACAGGGCTGCGGAGACATTGGCATTGCGTGCTGAAGATGCTATCCAAGCCTGCCATTGCGCCATTCCACCTCTTCGTGCGCCCAAACTCTGTCGCTCGCTAGCATTATTTATGCGCAACGTGCCATCGAGTCGCCGTTACATCCGCACTGCCTGCCGCCTGTTGGACCAGCGACCTGGGCTTCGCACGCGATATCGCCCCGGAATCTCGACAGCCCTCGCATCTTGCCGCAGCCCATGAATTGACCATGGCGTCGCAAACCACCCACGCCACCACCGCTCCTCCCCGACCCAGACGTCTTTCATGGCGCCCCCGAGACTCGTCGCCTGACGACTTCACCGCCGCCACCTCGACAGACCCGCACGCTGCCCTGATGCATGGCCACGACCACGAAGGCATGTCGGAGCGGACACGACACCAGCACGCAACCACAGACGAGGCCGAAGAGGCCCAGGCAAACAAGTCGAAGAAAATGGAGAAGATGATCACGCCATACCTTGCCCAGCACATTCCCCAACAATATAACCCCCTCGGCGCCAACAGCCCAGGGCAAGACGAGCGTCCACGCACTGCCAACACCAAGTTCTGCTATCGACACCGTCCCGACCTACTCTGTCGACGGCAAGCAGACGAGCCTTCCATGGAACAACTGCAAGAACAACTCGGCAGAGAGTCCCAGGCCGACCAGCAGAGCATTGCCAACGTCTGGTCGCTCTTCTCGGCGGCTCCCTCCCGCCATCGCAACCTCATGCTGCAGGGCATTCTCGCCCAGTGCTGCTTTCCTCAACTCTCCTTCATATCCTCCTCCGTCCGAAACCTCATTAAGATCGACTTTCTCGGCGCACTGCCCACCGAATTGGGCTTCAAGATCCTCTGCTATCTCGACACCACCTCGCTCTGCAAGGCCTCGCAGGTCAATCGGCGGTGGAGACAACTGGCTGACGACGATGTCGTCTGGCACAAGATGTGTGAGCAGCACATTGACAGAAAATGCACAAAATGTGGCTGGGGACTCCCGCTGCTCGACCAACGTCGCTTGCGCCATGAGAAGCGACGGATACAATTGCGCGCATCGGGGCGGGGCCTCAACGAATGGTCACCAAACATCACCCCACAGCCCGAGACCTCACCAGATACACTCGCTCATCGATTATCCCAAGGCCCCGACCCCGCTGCCAGCACCAAGCGCTCTGTGCCAGACGACGATTCTTCCCCAGAAGCTTCGAATAAACGACCATGCACCAGCCTCCAAGCAGGTCAAGACCAAGTCACATCATACTTCGATCATCCTAAGAAGCGACCATGGAAGGATGTATACAAGGATCGCTACAAGGTTGGGAGCAATTGGAAGTATGGGCGCTATTCGACACGCATATTCAAGGGCCACACCAACGGCGTCATGTGCCTGCAATTCGACGATCAAGTCCTCATTACCGGCTCCTACGATGCCACGATCAAAGTCTGGGACATCAAAACGGGCCAAGAAATCCGCACCCTCACAGGCCACACACAAGGCATCCGGTGCCTGCAGTTCGAAGACAGCAAGTTGATCACTGGAAGCTTGGATAACACGATCAAGATCTGGAACTGGCGGACAGGCCAGCTTGTAAAATCCATGAACGGGCACAGCGATGGTGTAATCGGCCTACACATGGCAGACAAACTCCTCGCATCCGGATCTTCAGACAACACCATCATGGTGCACGACTTCAGCCACATGAAGCGCACCACCCTAATAGGCCACACAGACTGGGTCAACGCCGTCAAGATTGACCTCCCCTCGCGCACCCTCTTCTCCGCCTCCGACGACATGACCGTCAAGCTATGGGATCTCGACACCCACCGCTGCATCAAGACGTACGAAGGCCACGTCGGCCAAGTCCAACAAGTGCTGCCCCTCCCGCAAGCCTTTGAAATCGACGAAGACGACTTTGTCGCAAACGCAAACAACGATACATCCGATACCGCTTCCCTAGCCTCGGATACCGCCCCGCCTCTCGCCCATACCTCGTCTTCTTCTTCTCACCACCACAGTCACCCCGAAGAACCAAGTTTCTTCCCCGACGACCCCTCCCGTCCGTCTCCGCCCTCATACATGCTCACCGGCTCTCTCGACGGCACCATTCGTCTTTGGCACGTCCCCTCCGGTCGCTGCGTCCACCGCTTCTTCGGCCATGTCGAAGGTATCTGGTCGCTTGCCGCCGATTCACTTAGACTGGTCAGTGGAGCAGAGGATAAGACGATCAAGATCTGGGATCCCCGGACGGGGAAACACGAGAGGACGCTTACGGGTCATACGGGTCCTATTACCTGTGTGGGGCTGAGTGACGAGAGGGTCGTCAGCGGGAGTGAAGACGGTACCGTTCGTGTGCATTGTTTTACCCCCGAGGGCGCGTAAGTGTTGGCGTGGTGGATTGCATGAATGATTGATGATTGAATGAACAAACACTGTCGGTGTGTTCTCGTTACGCCATTATAGCGCTTTTATTCTTCTTCTTCTGGCGAGGGACAGGTTTGGAGTCCCCGCCATCTACGATAGGATCTCATGGGCATTGGCGTTATATAGATACCCTCCTTCCCTCTTTAGCGACAATGTAAATATCTGGATTAAATGTGCTTGTTACCTCGAAACCCATCGATCTGTTTTCGTTCCCTTGAGACCCTTCCTTCTATAGTGTCCATACATTATACCCCCTCATAACCAAAATATAATAACACAAACCGAAAAAGCTTTTCCTACCATTAATAAAACATACTCAAACGCCCAAACCCCTCTGAAGCCAACACACCGGCCCCTCCTTCACATTCTTCGTATACGACCCATCCAGCAATAACCCCCTCTCCTTATCCATCCAATCCACAATCTTCTCCGCAGACTTGAAGTCCAAATCCCCTAATTTCGATTCTATCCCCGTAACACCAGCCTTATCGTACGCAACCTTGATGAACATCGAACAGTCCCTCAGCGTCATGGCCAGCCTAAGATTGTGATCAAATGCCTCCGCACTACTCTTAGGTCGACAAAGCACACCCCGCGGATCAAGCGAACTCTGCAGATTGAGGAGGTGTTGCAGGAGCGCGAGGCCGTCGCCGATGGCAAGGTAATCCACAAGAGCTTTTACAAGCGCGGAGATGACGACGGGGGATGGTCGGGTTTCTTTACCAGTATTGCTGTCGAATTGCTGGGAAACTGTTGCTTGGGACCATGGTAGTAGGGACGAGGAGTTTCCATGCAGTAACTGCAGGGGACAGATATAGTTATCCCGTTTCTTGGGTACGGAAACGTGCATGGCGCAGGTGCGGCAGCGGATTGCTCCAGCGGGTGCGTTGGGGGATTGCGCGAGCCATTTCGGTTTTACTTCGAGGGTAATGGATGTACCGGGTGTGGGCGACATGTCTGGGAGGAGGATGCCCCAGCACTTTCGTCGCGACTGGGGGGTTGCGAAGGTGTGCTTTTCGACGCGCGTGTAGAGGTGGCTCATGACGTCTGGCAGGAGTAGTACGCCTTCGTGGTCCATGAGGTGCTTTGTGAGATCGCGAGCGGGCTGTTGGGTTTTGTTCCGCGGACCTGGTAGGAAGAGTGGCCGGATTGCATGCTCGAAGCCGTCCAGGATTTCTAGGGACGAAAGATGTTTCTGGCCGCCTCTGGGTACGCGGAGAACTCTTCCCATCAGGCTTCGGTAGGGTACTGATGTTGCTACGCCAGTTTTTTTGTCTTTGGAAAGTACATCGACGAACTGGAAACGTGTCGCGACAGTATTGGTCTCGGGTCTTATCTTGAATATGACATTTGCAGCTCCTTTGTTCAGATAACCAAAAGTCACTTGCGACCCAGCTGGTGTCGCATTCGTCGCCTGTACACAGCAGCGCGTCTGGCCATTTCCCTGCTCTTCCAAAAGGTGGTGCATTTCATCCTGGGTGAGTCGTATGGAAACCATGTTGGTCGGGCTCGTGGGCGTTTAAAACTGTCGTTGCCGGTCGGAGCATCCTACCAAGCCGCGCGCACACCCAGCCTGGCGACTATCGTGGGTGCATATGAGTGGTAGTGAGTCTTGAGTTTCTCGTGGTTGTGGGTGCAAAACAGGATGGTCTCGTCAGGCGCGTCCAATCGTGTGTCTGGGTCTCACGAGTAGGTGTTCTTGGTCGCCAACGTGTTCTGCGGTGGCCCTCTGGCACCCAAAGCTCGTGCGGTTGTGCGAAGCCCGAAATATGACGTAAATGTACCGCACAACGGGGCGCGCAGGGAAACCCTACTGTTATGTTGCGGATGGGTCGAGGTACGGTGCGCAGACGGACGCGACATGGTTGCCTATGAATCTCGTCCAGGCTGACTTTTGTGGCGCTCAAGAGGCATGTTGGTTCCGTGGTTGGGGTGGATAATCGCCCTGTCTCACGTAATCTCGCGTCGGCCAATCATGAGCATAACGTGCATTTCTCGCGACTTGTGACGCTCTCTAGTTTGTGCCCGAACTACCATCTTTTCTCACACGCCTGTCACGAGCTGTTCTCACCGCACTTTGAATACCGGGATCTGTCCACTCATCGCAATCCGTGCTACGCGCCACAATGCCGGCTCCCTCGCCCCTTCCAACCTACCTCTACAAGATCCTCCCTGCTGCCCCGCCATCCCCTCTCCCCGCGCGTCTCCCGCTCTCAGACCTCGACCGCAATGACGGATACATCCACCTATCAACGTCGGAGCAAGTACCTGGCACTGCCGACAAGTTCTTCAGCGACGTCTCGGAGCTGTGGCTGCTGAAGATCAAGTACGACGTGCTAGTCGCGGGCACCGATGGCGACGGGCAGGTTCATGCGGATAAGAAGGGTGAGCTCAAGTGGGAAGAGGTCGGAAGAGGTTGCTTTGCGCATTTCTACGGCGCAGATCTGGGTAACGGAAATGTCGAGAGTGCGTACAAGGTTGAGAAGAAGGGCAGCTGGGCTGACAGTTTGAGCCTGGAGTGGTGAGCGAGGCTAGCATATATCGCGAAGGGCAAGACCTAAGATTACGCACCGCTCGAGAGCACGAAATAAACTCGTGAAATATTGATGAGTGCTCGGGAATACACTTTCTGGACCGCTCGCCATCTTAAGGGTTCCTTGGAACCAAAGTTGTCGAAACTCGTCATTCGACATCGACATCTCTGGAATTCACACACTTCATACAAGGGAAGAACCAAACACTCTAGAATCCACCTAGATGAAAACATGCAAATTAGATGATCTCCTGTCAACGCAGGCTCCAGGGTGTTCAGTAGTTTCCTAGGTTGTATGCTCAGCATGTTCAACCCTCTTCTTTTGTAAGTAGGGCGCACTTATCCACGCCAAAGAGCACGAATAGAAGAGCACCATACTATCCAGCATTGGGCATTCGCCGACACCTTTGATCCGTACGAGGGAAGGCAAGAGAAGAATCGCATCTATGATTCCAGCGAGGAGGTTGCACTACATTCTGAAGTGATGGGACAGACAACATCAATCCTCCGCTTCCTCGTCCGGGGCCGTAAGGACATCAAACTCAAAGCCATTGTGGAAGTGGTTAGTAGATTACCATCACTGTCTCTCGATTACCACAATGTAGATGGGCATTCAACCTGCAATCAGATAGAACTAGCAAACTTCACATGTCGCATGAAAACGAATGCGAAAATATGTGGATTCCAGTTAGCGAGGCACTCAAGATCGTCCTGAAGTGGGGAAGTACCAAACTGGATGCCGATGCATTGGCGAGGATAATGTACAGAGAAGACGATATTCTTATCGCCCGCGAGAACCAAGTCCAGGCAGTCTACAATCTATTGGATATAGTGGGAAGATGTGTACCAAACGGTATTTTCTCGAAACCGAGCAAACTCTGGAACAGCTTGAACTCAGATGCTACTACCGAAAAGAATTCACATACCGCGTTGGTGGACGCACATGGGGCAGCAGATGTTTGAGAAGCTAAGGAGCGATCTCGAAGGACAGCTCTGATCAAATGTAGCGATATCAGATAACGTTGACCCTTCAGCCAATAGGGAAGATAGCTAGGTAATGATACCAATCTACATTTACAAGCAGACGTGCCTAGGTAGTCACGCAAGGAATATCGTTGCAACCAAAGTCTACTAGCCGTTCGTAGACGACACTTTCAACTTCAATAAGACAAAGTCAAAACATGTACAAATCATTTATTCCTCTCTATTTCCCAACACTCCCCCACTCCTCCTCACTATACACCCTCTTAACCTCATACAACCCAACCTCCTCCTTGACCAAACTCCCCATAACCTTCTTCGCCCACTCCGTCTGCCCACTCGCCTCCAATTCCTTCCAAGGCAGTACCTCCCCACTAAACTCATGCAACGCCAAATACCTCGGCGCCGTATCCATGGCATCTCCAAACTGGAAGTCCTCCAGCGTAGATGCAGCGGCTAGTTTAAACCGGCGCGAGCGCACAAAGCCCGGTGCGCGGGAAAGAACCGGAAGGTGTTCTTCGCGGTACCACGCATCGAAGTCTGCATCTGAAGAAGCGTCTTTGGGTGGTTGGAGAGCGGCCGAGATGACGAATTTAGTCCGGGATGAAGTGGCTCCTTTGACGGCCTGGATCTCTTCGTAGAAACGGATGGCGAAGGCGGAGTTTTTGTAGATTGTGTTGATAAGTTCTTGGCTGGGAGGGTTCTTGCCGGCTATGTTTTTGAAGTCTTCGCTTTCTCTGTAGGCGAGGTCGGGGAATTCGTAGGTTACCTATTGGGGTTTGGGGGTTAGATAGGGGTCATTGTGGTTATGAAGTTGGGGACGTACTAGCCATGGGAATTCGTTGCTGTAGACCGATGGTGGTTGGGGTTGGATGGCTTGGTAGCGTACACCGGAAGGTACGCCGCCAAGGCTGATGACTTCTTGGATGTGTTCCTTTCATTTCTTGTCAGCTTCTTCGTGGTTCCATGGCAAACTGCTCGTGAAGAAGGATCGAAGTACATACATTCTCGTACCAATCGCAGAACTTCTCAGTAGAAAGTTTATCAGGATTCACAACGCGTGAAGCAACCCACAGTACACCGGGAGCCATGATTCTAGCAACGATGCTTTCGAATCAAATAGTTGTTTGGCCGTGTGATCGGTGAAGAAGCAGTGGATAGATGCCGGTAGGAGAATAATAATGTTCCGGCAGTATAGTGACAAGGAACGACATCGGAGGTACTACTACACTGAGCTGAACCCCGTCATGTGATGGTTTGAGAAATAGGACCGACCATGAAGCTAGCCATAGACTAAGGAACACGTTATCCGACTAGACCTCCCATAGTGTTAGTGACGGTGGAGATACCCACTTCCAGCGTCGGTAATGGCGGTTAATCCGCATCTCGGGTATGGTGTCGGGATGCGAGCAAGTGAAGCGAACTAAAAGGCTCCGCCATAATACCAAAACATAACTCTTCAGGATTGAGGTAGAGAGATGACAAATAGGAAAGAGAACGTAATCAAACTCGCTAAATCGCATCTTCAGATTATGTCTTCAACAATCGCACTACTACCTGGTATGCCTCCAACACATTTTGAGCCTAGTTGCCTTTGGAAACCCCAACGAGATCAATCACCGTGCGAGTCTATTATGATACAAATGTATTATCCCCTCTTGACCTCAGAGAAGGAGAGTAATAATCAACGTGATCAACCATCGCCACCGCCCGCGGCTCGGTCGAGGCACTTCCTGAGCTGTCCCTGACCACAATGTCGCATGCCTCCGCTGACAAGTAGGATGACATAGAGAACCGCAAAGCAGTCGTCAGCAGAAAAGATGGTGCATATGTGGCTGTGATTATGCGTTTGCCACTGGTTTCGTGCTCGTATGTTCGAGGGTAGAGGCTCGACGTTAAGGTTTTGTTGCGGGCTACTGTCGAGTCTAGCTCTTCTCGTATGAGCGCTGGACATCAAGCGACTGCTTTCCACCGTTTGCAGTTTGCCAGAAATCAAGACTGGCAATGACATCGGTGCCGAGTTCATCTTCATAGGAGTACAGGATCTGGATTTTGTTAGCTTTTGTACGAATATGATCTTATGTGATTGACTTACTTCTCGTGTCGAAGTGTGTAACCATCTAATGTTCTTGGCTGTAATGATGTGCACCAGACCGCCGCTCTCCATATGGCGTATTTCGATGAAGCTAGGTTCAAAGGCAAGGATGTAGGGGTTAAAGATGGCGAAAGCTTGTGGTGTGCCCTCCCAAGTGATCTTCCAGTCGGGCCTCGCCCGCCAGCCGTTACGGTTGACGAAGAAGGAGTAATCTGTGTAGCATAGCAGGAACTCGCTTGCCATACGCTCAATATGAATTGGCTTGATGTTCTCTTTCCGTACGACGAAGTCAAGCGAGGTATCTGCCTGGTCGAGCAGCGATTGCGTTTCAAGCGTCTCCAGACTGACAACTTCGAAACCGCGTGCACAGCCAACACATAGCTTGGATCGCAGGAAATGTATCGATGTCGATTCGGTGGGAATGTAGAACTCCTTGTAGGGCTTGAGCTGGTCTGCTCCGCTCGTGGAGAGCATCATCTTCGCGAAACCTGACTTCTTGTTCTTGTTGCCCATCTGCTCCTTTGGCTCGTACACCTTGATAGTCGTCGAGAGCGCGGATGTCTTGACTGCAGCCACCAGTTGTTGCCCTAAGCAGATTCCGGCCTTGAAGAAGTTGGCGTGGCAAATCTTGCGTGGTCGCTTGACCATGGACTGGGTCTCGTCGGATTCCAGAGCCTCTGTCGAGTATGAATACAACGTCTTGTCGGCCAACACAAGCACGATTGCGTGTTGTTCGAGAACTTCGATCTGGGTTACACCCTTGCAATCCAAAACACGACGAGGTCGCATGGAGGCATCCTTTGGCTTCCGCTCCACGACATAAACACCAGCATCCGTACCAAGAGCCAGTTTGCGACCACCGTCTGTCAAAAGTTAGTATCGAGATTATTAGTAGAATGATGAGATACATACCCAGCGGAACAGCGCAGGTGACTCTGATGGTCGGAGAGAAAAAGCCTTCGTTGACGATCGTCTTAGTGAAGATATTACTTCGCTCCCTCAGACTTCGCTGCTGTGTGTCGATGTGCTCCATCCATTTCTGCTGAGATATGGGGGTGCTGGCAAATAGTGTCAACTCGTAACCGCCCTTTCCAAGATGCTTGAAGGTGATAGGGTATCCTTGCTGCTTGGGGTCATTGTTTTTTGGAGTAGCAGCGGCAATGGCCTTGCCAGCGATCAAGTTGGCTGATGGTCTCTTGGATATGCCCAACTTGGGATTGACCTCCTCCATCTGGGTGATGACCAACAGCTCCAGAGGTATAGGCTTCTTGTAGACTTTCTGCTCCTCGCGCTTGTTGACAGTCTTCGCCCGGACCAACAAAACTGCATGATCGAACAAGTAACAGGTAATGTCACCAGTGGTCTCAGTGGGAGTCTTCTTCAGAGTACCCTTGAACACCAATTGCCGGTTCTCGTCGGTCAGCTTCAGATCCACAAACTCTCCAGGCCTAAACTTGAGGTCCTTGTTGAGCTGCATTAGATTGAAATGGTTTTCTGCCTTTCCAGATTCCACGTTGACCTTTGACAGAGTCTCCTTGATAATCTTGATGACCTTGGGAATGTCTTCCTTGTCGGGGTTGTCATCGGCTGTGTACTTTGCGATATTCTCCAAGAGCAGCGGGTACCTGGCCAGTCTTGTTGTTGGTTTGGTAAGATAACCGTTGAGCTCGAGCTTCCGCGATTCCTTCATTCTCTCTACCTCATCGACAAACTTGGCGAATCCGGTATTTGTGCGTTTCTCATGCTCAAACTCGTACTTACCGAAGAGCTGGTTCGCACCGTACTTTATGAAGGGCGCAAAATGTGGCACGTACTCGAGGAAGATGTCTCCAACATTTCGAACCACGGGTTCCTTTTGCTGGCGCCTCGTAAGCTGTTCGGCCATGCGCGAGTTGACCATGTAGACTTCCTGGCAGTTCGAAAAGACGGTGCGGACAAACTTCTCCCGGCGGTGCTCAGGGATTGGTGAAGTCGCAGGGTTGCGGAGAGGCTTCATCCAGAAGTCTCGGAGATACTCCAGATCCTTCACGAAATCGCGCTCAGTATACATGAGCTCAGAGATGACTTCTTGTCGCTTCTGCTCCTTTTCAGACACACTCTCAGAAACTTCCTTGGGCACAGTGTTGATCCAGAGTTTCTGCTCTTCATTGTCCTTGTCCTCATGCAAACTCGCCCTGGACTCCTCACGCTTGAGACCTGGCTGAATGCGCATGTTCAGACGAGCCTGCTGCTCGAGGCGGCGGGGGCAAGCAATGGAGTAGCACAGCCGGTCGCGGGTGCACGTGGGAGAGTAGCATTCGGTGAGAAGCGTGAATACGCCGTTGATCTCGGACTTATCCTCTACCATGGTCTCGCGGAATTGGTAGATCTCGTTGGTCGAATCTCGCAACCGGTGAGCGTAAGTCACATCGTGGAAGAACTTTTGGGCGTCCAAAGAGCGGCCGAGAAGCAGTGCTAGATTACGATCCGTCGTCTTGATGATGAACGAAATAAGGTCAACCGCGTCTGCGCCGGTAAAGGCACTCTTGTACACCAGACCATCCTTCTCTTTCTCTGTTAGTCCAACTCGATCCTGGAAGGTTTCGGCAACTCGTGATAGCAAGGCGGGGTACACGAGCGGCGCGCGTCGCTGGGCGGCAGGAACCTGTTGCCCTTGTGATAGCGAGGTCATGGACTGGTTAGAGGTCCTGTTGTTGCTGGCGTTGCTACCCATAGTCTGGGTGGAATCAGGACGCGATGTCATCGAAGACATGGTGTTGGTTCGTTCGGACGGAGGCACAACGGTCGATGCCATGGACATGGTGCGGGACTGGGTTGGCACGCTGCCTTGGCTGATGCTCCTGGGATTTGGCGGGAGTCCAGTGTTCATATGCTGGGGCTGGCCGGGCGCTCCAGGTGCCATTTCTGATCCGCCAGACTCTCGTCTTCGGTTTGGTATGATCCTGCCGCTCATTGTCTGAGTGTGCTCGGGGTCTCTGGTGTAAGAGGTCATAGACATTGTCCGTTCGTCGGGTCGTTCTGGAACAACACGCCCCTGGGCGGTAGTCCGTGCCATGTGGTTCATATATGGTTGTTGGCGGAAGGTGTTTGCTTGCGAGGGGTGAGAAGGTCCTCCAGGGGTGAATTGCGGGCGCGGGTTCAGAGCTAGTGATTGCGAGCGATACGGGTCAGCGTTCATTGCAGGGCCCGGTGGGCCGGGAAAGCGGTTTGGTATGGGCTTGGTGAAGGGGGGCTGCCCTGGAGGGGAGGTTCGCGGGTCAAAGCGCTGGGGCTGTCCGTATGGCTGACGCTCCGGGCGAAGCGGCTGGGGGAGATACTGCGGCTGCGGCTGGCGTTGAGGCTGCGGAGGGCCCTGGTGGTATCGTGGGTCTTGGCCGTAGCCGTTTGGCATGGGGCGATTGTAGGCATTTTGGGGGTCCATGGGCCGCTGCTCTCCGGGATTGCTGCCCGGGCGCGCGTCGTATTGGGGATGAGGGCGACGATCATAGCCATTGACCGGCTGGCGCATGGGCGGGGCGCGCTGCATCATATCGGCAGTCTGGCTGGACATGGTGGCAGCTCTGTCGGGCATGCGCATGTGAGACTGCGAGGTCATGGTCTGCGAGCGGCCGGCCATTTGGGGGCTGGCGCCGAAGATGTTGGTGAAGGCGGTTTCCCGTGCGCCGGAGGGCTGGCCATGGTTGGGGCCGCGCGCATACTCTGGACGTTGGTGGTTCCCGTAGTCGGCCATGTCTCTGCGCAGTCTTGCCTGGTCGGGGTGCAGTGCCGCGGGGTGTGGCCGAGGGGAGGAGGGCGACTGGGGCAAGAAGGGTTGAAGCCGCCCAGCGAGGACCCAGGGCCGTCCTGAATGAAGATACGTGAAGATGCGAGGTGGTGTAGGTGCGAAATGGGCGGGTATGGTGTAGGCGTATCCACGATCGTGTGTATTAGAAGCGCTGGGGCGTGCTGCCCCCCGAAGCAGCCTAGTGCCATTCTCCTACGAACGCCCAGCGCAACGACTATCAATCACTCAACGCCTCACCCATCACGCGTCGACTCCCTCGCTACTACACCACCCGCCCGACCTGCGCACCACCCGAGCAGGCATCATGTCGTCAAATGAGCTCGCGCCGAGCTTCGCGCCGTTCTTTGGCATGGTGAGTGCCACGCCGTGTTGATGACTTCATAGCTAACCTACGACGCAGAGCGGAATCGCGTTTGCTGTGAGTAGCACCTCTCCCACGTAGTTGTCGAACTAATATACCAACCGCGGCCAGATGATCTTTGGATGTACGAGACCCGACCCAACCGCTTGGACGTGCAGGAGCTAACGGCAGCAGGTGCTGGAGCTGCCTATGGCACAGCCAAAGCAGGTATCGGCATCGCTGGTATCGGAACATACAGGCCAGATCTGATTATGAAGGTGAGGAGCTGTCTATGGTGTCTGGAAGCTCCGGCTAACAAGGGCAGTCGCTCATCCCCATCGTCATGTCCGGTATCTTGGCCGTCTACGCCCTCGTCATATCCGTCCTCATCGCTAGCGACATCAAGCCGCCGCCGGACAACACATACTCGCTGTATGCTGGATTCATGCACATGGCTGCCGGTCTGTCAGTCGGGTTATCCGGCCTGGCTGCGGGTTACGCGATTGGAATCGTTGGAGACGCCGTAGGTAGCATTGGTCCTACAATAGCGGCACACACTGACATATGTAGGGTGTGCGCTCTTTCATGCGCCAGTCGAGGATCTTCGTCGGCATGGTCCTCATCCTTATTTTCGCCGAAGTCCTGGGTCTTTACGGGTACGTCCACCGGAGCGATGCGACCAGCCAACAACTAACATATTCAGACTCATTGTCGCCCTCATTCTCAACACCCGAGCAAGTGGCTGAGCTGCAAATCACGCAAGACTTGTCTCTTCTAAACGTCTACACTCAACTCCCACGTTGTAGACGCACTTGGCGGTGGGCATTTGTACGACTACATGGTGTAGATATAGTTGACGACCATGCAATACTTGGAGTTACAGTTTTCGGAGTTTGGGCATATCTAGTACAGTCGAATAGCATGTTATATCCTCGTATGGCAATTCGTATCGAAATGAGATGAACAGGCAGAATGGCAGAACGTCGGCCGATAGCGTGCAATTACGTCTGGTGCGGCCGAGTACGGGAAGTCTGTTTAAGCAGTAGCTAACAGGAACCTAAAAAGGCACTATGTTTGCTCACATCGGAAAGTTAAAAACACATCAGGTTCGTACTCGACAAGTGGAGCGGCGTGCCGTCTCATCAGGCTTAAGTCGGCTTTGTTGCAAGCCCAGTCCCCACGCCCTGCGTCATTGAGTGAGTGATCAAAAGCCCCCGCCATGCATGCACCTGGTCGCGCCCGCTTTATAGTCCAACGTGCCCCTTGGCCGCGGTCGTCGAGTGCTACACGCCCGGCCGACCCGCCTAACCACAGGCTGCCCTTCACGATACGTTTGCTTACTACGCACCTACAAACCCGACGATTGACCCCGCCGCTGCCTGTGCCTGCTGCCATGAGTTGCTTCCGTTACTGATTCCGGACAAGACAGCACCTGAGCAACCCACCCGACCCCTCGATCGCGCCTACTACTCGCACCCCTACCCCGTTGTCGCAGGCGCATAACCGGCCACCATGGCGACTACCTTCAAGAACATGCTGCACCCCATGCAACACCACCGGGACAAGAAGGAGGCCTCTTCACCGTCGCATTCTGGTCCGCTACACGACCGCACCGATTCGGCCATGGACCGGCCGCGCGAGGAAGAGAAGCAGCACCTGGCGCAATGGGAGGCGCAAAAGCACACGCTCAGCCACGACGAGATTGACATTGACCCGGAGAAGAAGCCCGTCGGCCACTCGTCCAAGGTCCTGCGCGAGGAAGACTTTGAGCTGATCAAGACCCTCGGCACCGGTGCGCATACTTGTCCACGCCGCTAGACGAGGACAGGACGCTGACTCTACGTCAGGTACATTTGCGCGCGTGTGGCTGGTGCGATTGAAGGACGCAAAGGCGGGCGACGAGAACAAAGTCTTCGCATTGAAGATTCTGCGCAAAGTCGATGGTACGTCTGCGCCCTCGACATGCGCCCTCTGCATCTACTGACGCCCGTCGCCCAGTCATTCGGCTCAAGCAAGTCGAGCACGTCCGGAATGAGCGCAATGTTCTGGCTAAAGTGGCTGGCCACCCGTTCATAACCACCATGGTTGCCAGCTTCCAATCCCTGGATTCCCTCTACATGGTGGTACGTAGCGGCGCCTATCGCCAGCGCTCGTCAATGACTGACATGGTGAACAGCTCGACTACTGCCCCGGCGGCGAAGTCTTCAGCTACCTGCGGAGAGCACGGCGCTTCAACGAGCCCACCTCACAGTTCTATGCTGCCGAGATTGTCCTTATCCTAGAGTTCCTCCACGAGAGGGAAGGCGTCGCATATCGCGACCTAAAACCCGAAAACATACTCATAGACGCCGAAGGCCACCTCAAGCTGGTGGACTTTGGGTTTGCTAAGAAGGTAGAGAATAGAGAGACCTACACACTCTGTGGTACACCCGAGTATCTGGCACCCGAGGTCATCCGGAACACAGGCCACGGCACAGCAGTCGATTGGTGGGCATTTGGTATCCTGGTGTACGAGTTCCTCGTGGGACAACCACCGTTCTGGGACCAGAACCCAATGAAGATTTACGAGCAGTACGCAAGCATCCATGATACTTGAGAGAAGAGAGCTAACATCCCGTAGAATCGTAGAGGGACGCGTGCGCTTCCCTTCTGCCATGTCCCCCACTGCACGCGACCTCATCTCCGGCCTCTGCACCGTCGACACATCCAAGCGACTGGGTAACGTCGCAGGCGGCGCTCAACGTGTGAAACAACATGAGTGGTTTAAGAACATTGACTGGCAGAAGCTGTACAACCGCGAAGTCCAGGGACCCATTGTACCACATCTAAGGGGGCCCGCTGACACACGCAACTTTGATGAATACGAACCGGAGTCGGAGAAGAGAGACCCATATACCAAGGAACTGAGCGACAAGTGGGAAGAGAGCTTCAAGGACTTTTAGGTCTAAGTCTTTGGGCTTCACAAGGGGAAGCCCGAGAACGGGTCGTCGCCTTGGATATGATGTGTCGAGCCTGAGAATCGAGAATCGAACAGAGGGCTAGAGGGATGGCATTGGATATGCAACCCGGGTCCATCACGAAGCATTGTAAATGGAAGGCGAAGGGGGCTTTGTGCTTGGTGGGGTATTTTGTTGTTATGACGAGTTTCCCCGTTGCCCGCACGCTATACGTGCTGAAAGCGATACCGGTACGCTTTGGTATGAAGCGCATACCAGCTCTATGAAATGTGAACGTATCTTATGTATGAGGTACAAGCATTGCTAACGTTCACTACTAAATCACCCTTGTTGGTTTTCGTGCTCCTGTCTTCACTTCTTCTCTGCCGTCATTCAAGGAGGCAAGTGTATGGCACCTCATACACGGAAAAAAAAGAGCAGGTCTGCAGCCTACATCAACATGAAATCATGCAAAGTGGGTTCACCGCCACTAACGTAGGCTCCAGAGTGCTCGATTTTCTTCTTGAATGAAGTGATGGAAGTGTGAACGCACGCATCTACGTGTTCAAAAAATGGCAAAAAAGATGGCAAAAACATACAACAGCGGGGATTCCCCGGTGGTCACCCACCCGAGTACTAATCTGCCGGTATCATGCTTAAGTACCGCTGAGCGAACGGGAAGCGCTGATTTCATGATCCTGTGGTCGTATGTGGAAGGATGGGACAAAAGTGTGATATATCATGCCGTGGTGAATGAGTTGGCGACAATAAGCTGACGTAGCTACGGAACATAACTGTGACATCAATCTCTACTATAAACTTTGATGGTGTTTGACCGCCGCAACAAGTCGAGTAGGTCCGTCAAGTCTGAATATAATAGTCGCATCTCGTGATAAGCGTTGCAGTTGGCGACTACTTATGTATGGTAGCGACGTATTAGGAAGTGCGGTTGCACATGTCAGCCAATGGGCTGTGGTGGTGCCCTCACCAGCCACACCACATCTGGCATAGACCGTACCGTATATCAGGTTATCGCAACGAGGTGCATACATGTGGCGAAGGCTGCATCGCGAGATCCGGAGGAATCGACGATGGGTGTGCGGGTGCAGAGGGGCTACGCCTTGGAGTACAGGCGGCCCAGAGGAGATAGGAGGTGAGGTGGAGATGAGCTGGCGATGAACGCGCTGGGGTAGCCTGTGAAGCAGAGTTCAGGCGCTCAGCTGTGATGCACGACGCTGCTGCCATTGGGTTCAAACACGTCTTGGACACTTCAGGGCCTTGATGGCATGATAACTACGTAGGCAGACTGGGCAGACAGTCCGGTGGCAGGCCTGGAAGTTGGGCGGCATAAGTGAGAGGGGGCATGGGGAATGCGCTCCTCTTTCCAAGGCCCAAGCGCGCTTTGAGATTAACATGGTAATACTTGCTTGCAAGAAGCACAACACGACGCATTTCCTTTTCGTGTCTTGTAGTAATCGATCCATGCCCCTTTCCTTCTTGTTCTAATCGTAGTTGTCTATTCTTTCTGGTGTGCCCGCCGCATCACGACCCTCTTGGATTACCGGCGAGTGATGGATAGCCAGGCCAAGCGCACCCCATAGCTTCGTTAGCAGCCAGGCCGCCATTTATTTACCCAACGCCCGCACCACGACGGCCTCGCAGCGCATCTCCAAACTGCATGCTGGGCGCCTCCGGCTGGTTGCTGGCATGAGCAGTATCAAGACGCGGCTGCAGAATGCGCGGTCCAAGTTGTTGAGACGCAGCAGCGCGACGTCGAGCAGTGCACGCTCACTCACTTCCTCGCATGGCAGCGAGAGGCATGCGCGCCTGCCGCCGACCAGCTCCCTCCGCAAGAGCATCTCGCTGCAGCAGCTGCCCGAGGTGTCTGGCGCGGAGACTCCCGACGACAAGACAGCTGATCCGCGCATGGTCAGGTCGGATGTGCTTGGAGTGGCCGCCGACAGTCAGGCCGACGGCAACGGCAGCACTGGCAGCCTGAACACCTCGCGAGATCGACACTCGACCTGCACGAGCATCGCGAGCACCGCAAGCCACCACCACCACCAGCGCCAGCCCTCTGCCGACGTGCCTGTCGTCCTGCCAGAGGTGACTCTCGAGGCGCCCACGCCTCTCCACCCCGTAGTGCAGCAGCCTGCCGAGCTCAACCGCGCCGAGCCATCGTCGCTTTCTTCCGCCCCGAGCGACCACACCACCACCGAGCCTGTCCCCGCCAGCAGCAACGACACCTCGCACAACCCATCGCCCGCGCTCGTCCGCCGCCAGTCCGTCGTCAACAAGACCGATGCCCAGATAATCAAGAAGCTGCTCGTCCCCGACATCCCCCAGGCTGCCATCCAGACCGGCCCGCCCACCGTCGCCGACTACTTTGGCGGAGCACCCGCCAACTTCAGCGCTGGCATGCTGCACCGCAAGATCTGGGTCAAGCGGCCCAGCGCCTCGGCCACGCTGGTGCAGATCCGCGAGGACGACCTGGTCGACGACGTCCGCGAGATGATTCTCAAAAAGTACGCCAATTCGCTGGGAAGGAGCTTCGACTCGCCCGACGTCACGCTGCGCATCATCCCGCGCGACAACCAGCGGGGAGGAGACCGCACACTGGGCCCCGAGGAGGACATGTGTCGCACCCTGGATGCGTACTTCCCCGGCGGCCAGAACGTGACCGAGGCCCTCATCATCGACGTGCCCCAACGGAGGACCCCCAAGCCCTCACCACGCGTGCCCTTCTACTACCACCACGAAGATGGCGTCCACCCACAGACCGAGTACTTTCCGCCCATGCCCGTCGTCGCTCCTTCTCCCGCTGCCTCGGGCCAGCCGCATGAGGCCCGCATGCCCCTGCCTCATGCGCCCCACTCGATAGCTGTGCTCAACACCGGACAGTTGCCTGCACTGCCCTCACCCGGCGGTACCAGACGAGGGCCGCTGCATGCCCATCGACCGAAATACCCTAGAACACACACAGCCTCGCCAACCACCCTCGGCGGCGGCATCCCCTCCTCTGCCACGTCTGTCCGCCCTCCAAACCGGCCGCGCCATGACTCCTCCGCCTCCGAAGCAAAGAACTCTGCCGCCTCGAACAACGCGATACCCACCCCGCCCGCTTCAGCCGACCCCATCTCTCACTCACAAACCCTCCATGAGTCGACTCCGCCCACCCCACGCATATCATCGCCCCAACCGAACAATAAGAAAAAGCGGAGACCAAAGCCGCCGGTGGAAGCACCGAGTTTGCCAGCCGGTCTTTTGGATGGCTCAGTGCCGCCCATCAATGTGTTGATTGTAGAAGACAACATCATTAACTTGCGAGTTTTGGGTGCTTTCATGCAGCGTCTGAAGGTCAGATGGCAGCGTGCAATGAACGGAAAAGAGGCAGTCACCAAGTGGAAGGCCGGCGGGTTCCATCTGGTACTCATGGATATTCAGCTGCCAGTCATGAACGGTCTGGAGGCAACCAAGGAGATTCGACGGTTGGAGCGTGTCAACAGTATCGGCGTCTTCAGCAGTGGCAGTAGTGAGGCCCCTAACAATAGACTTGGATCAGAGGGCAACGGCAAAGACGAGCTGAGTGAGGATGACCGCCTCGGTGACAAGGGCATGTTCAAGAGCCCCGTCATTATCGTCGCGCTTACAGCCAGTTCGCTGCAGAGCGACAGACACGAGGCTCTGGCGGCTGGCTGCAACGACTTTTTGACCAAGGTAAGGACTCATGTCCTGTATCAATAGATTCATACTAACACATGTCATAGCCCGTCAACTTTGTCTGGCTTGAACGCAAAGTCAAGGAGTGGGGCTGCATGCAAGCGCTCATCGACTTTGACGGTTGGCGCAAGTGGAAAGACTTTGCCGACAAGTCCGAGAACAACGACAGCACATCCAAACTCACCGTAGGCTACTCGAGCATGGCCCCGAACAAGAAATCGAGCAGCACTCTGAGCCCTACTTCTGCGTCCTCCGAGACAAATGGCATAAAGAAAGACGGAGACTCAGAGAGAAAGAGTAAACGCAAGAGTCTCGGTGTCATACCGCAACCCATACTGCAAGAGGAAGCTGAGACACCGCCAGCTGAAGTTGACAGTGGCGACAACTGAGCTCCGTCGTTCCTCGATCCCCGAAACCACTCACCTATCAATCACCAAAATTCACTTGGCTGCAAATTGTTTCAACATCACATCCTCAGGCCCTTCCAACGCTTTTCAAGGACCATATTTCTTTTTTTGTCCGATTGCCTAGTACCCTCGCCTTGTTGTCTCCAGCGTTTAGTCCCATTACCCAGTTTCTGCCCGTCTGCCGGTCACTTGGGCAACTTCTTCGTGCAATCTGCTTCTGGGTTTAGAAGGGAGATTGGACTCTCACTTTACATGTACACGATTTAGACGCTCAATTGGAAGAGCGTTCATTTGATATCGCATTGGGAGGTGCTAGGAGGCCTCTGTAACATCACAGAGTACCTGTTGATTTTAATTTTAATCCTGCGGAATCGTTTGCGGGGTTCTCTAAACTGTCGCTGCCGTGCTATTACTACTGGTCTTGATCCGAGTGAAACGCTTGATTTGACGAACTACGTCATCCTTCGAGCGCATGATGACCCCTGACATGTCGTGATTCAGGAAGTCTCGCCCACGCGTTGGGTTGTTGCCGTGGAAACGCCTCGCTTAAACTTTCCGTCGTGGAGACCCCTCCAAACCCTGGCACCTCCATCGAGCCTCAACGAATCGACAACCGACTACACCATTCGCTCAGGCCCTCGAAGATGCCCGCAAAAGTTGTATACGGAAAGAAGAGGAATGGAGGGCGGACTGCATTCACAACGTTCTTGTCACCAGAGAAAGGAGTTGCGCACAGAGAGAACGAGGAGGAAATTGCGGTTAGCGGCCCGACACGTGACCTCCGGCGACAAACAGAACCAGAAAGAGACGATGTGTCAGTATTGGAGCAAGGATTGAGCAAACTACGGATAGAGAAAACATCACCTGTGGAAGATGAGGGTACGTTAAGGAAACGATCGCGGTCACGCAAAACGAAGCCTGGGCGCAACGAGGATACCACAAAGGAGAATGTCGTCCCATTCGACGATGCACTGGACGAGAGCATGCAGGCTCTATCTATCAAGGGCCCCAAGGAGGATGGAGTCAATATGCTCAAAGAGCCACGTCGACCGCGAAAGGTGCTGAGCGATCGCAACATCAACGCCTTAGACAATGCCTCACACAACGTTGACGAACTGGCTCGATCGATCCCGAAACCGAAGAAAGAGAAGAAACGCGTGGTTCCTACTATCGTCGCCCAGGATATAGTAGCTACACCTGCAAAGCCTCCAGTGCCCACGGATTCAGCTCGTTCAAAACCAGCCTCGACGCAACAGGCAGCATGCCTTCCTACGCCCGAGCCGACACCTGAACCTGAAGACATATACACCGCCTATGCTTCGCCACTACTGGCGCTCAGCGATAGAAAGAAGCTTATAGGGTTCCAGGAGTGGTCAGACGAGCTGGAGCCGCACTTCCAAGTTACCAAGATTGCAGAGGCCTCGTTCTCAGAGGTATATCGGTTATCTGCGATATCACCTGCGAATGGTCTCAAGGAGGAGTCGGTGCTCAAACTCGTAGCGCTCAAGACACCACCAGCTGTTCCCCTACCAAGCCAGCTACACACTCGTGCGGTTCGAGATCGCGAAGCGCAGTTAGAAAAAGAGATGGAGCAGCGTGAACAGGACGACGCGTACAAGTCACAGGTTGATGATGTTGCTTCTGAGGTTAAGCTCCTTCAAAATCTCACCCACATACCTGGATTCACCGTCTTCCGCGACCTCACGATTGTGCAGGGGAGACCTTCAGCGTCTTTCAACGATGCGTGGAAGGAATGGAACAAGGCGCGGCCACGCGGAAAGAAGAGTGAATTCCCCGATCCCAGCAAGAAGACCAGTTACGACGAGTACCAGCTCTGGGCTGTAGTAGAGATGCAAGACGCTGGTACGGACGTCGAGAAGATCATGGAAACAGGTGGCATGTCGTCAATATGGGAAGCTTGGGACGTCTTCTGGGGGGTAGCAATCAGCGTAGGCAAGGCAGAAGAGGCGTGCCAATTCGAGCACCGCGACTTGCATCTGGGCAACATCTGCGTTCGGTCTTCACGTTCAGGTGGAGACGTGCTGCAGCCCTCGATCAAAGACCCTTTGCGACGCAAACTCCGCTTTACCGGCCTCGATACGACTGTCATCGATTACACCTTGTCACGTGCAGATATCCTCGCCTCCTTATCCCGATCCCGCAGGACGTCTGTTATGTCTCATGTTTCCAGTTCCACAGCCGCATCTGCGAGTGAGGAGATGGTCGACGTTGCTTATCTGGATCTCAACAAAGACCCCGCGCTCTTCGAAGGCGATGCAAGTGAAGAGTACCAATATGAGATCTACCGCTATATGCGTGGCGCAGCACTCTTCGACAATCCGTTGCAATACGAGCCGTTGGATATACCGCAAGAGGAACATGTGGAAGAGGAAGAGCCAGAGCAAGCCCCAGTCACACCCCGCCGCTCACCTAGGAAGAACACCCACATTCGCTTCGACTCGGGCGATGACGAACCACAAATGCCTCGGCGATCGCCCAGGAAACACAGTGAGGAAACGGTACCAGACGTTGCACCGATACCAACGACAGAGGAGTCCGAAGAAGACGTCTGGCGCGATTTCCACCCCAAGACAAACCTCGTATGGATGCATTTCCTCCTGCATAAATTGCTCAACCACCTCGCTGCTCTCTCTTCCGCACCACACCACGTTTCTTCTCGTCCTGTCCTTTCTAAACATGGCGAGGTGGATAAGAAGAAAGTGGAGAAGAAGGCTATGAGAATGTATAAGGTGTTGCAGAATGTCAGCGAACTACTGTGTCCTGTCGCGCTGGGCAGAGAGGAGAGTCTGGGTAGTGTAAAGGAGTTGGTGGTTCTTGCTTTGGAGGAGCGGTGGGTTAGGGTTGAGGATGTGGCAGGCTGAAGATATTGACTTCTGGCATTATTGGGAGTTTGGGTGCTTTACTGAAAGCGGGTTTGCATTGGGCGGAGTTTGAAGGCGTAGTATTGATATGAATCACGAATTCGATCGGTAACATCCATCGTATATGTTGCATTGAAGACTAGCGGAAGCCATAAGCCCCGCGAATCCGACCAAGAATAATGATTGGTGAGGAAGAAAGCGACCGTTGAGTACGCATGTGGAAGCAACGGTCATGAAAGCCAAGTCGGCTAGCGCAATCTACCAGTAAGCAACTACATGTCATCTGTCACGCAACCACTCATCATAGAGACCACCTACACACTGTAAGCATACGCCCGTCATGCGCGTGCGCGTGCAAAAAAGTCTCGCCCCAAGAACCAAACAGCATCGAGTATTCGCCTCCAAAACACTAGAGACGGAAGCCTCGCCAGCCGAAACGAAAAACAGATGATAGACGAATAAACCACCGGGAAGACGGCAGCCCGACAACCAAAGCCGAACGACGCCACACCCCCAAAGCCACTAGCCCCCCATCATCCACAGGCCTTCCTTCCATGTGATAGAGAATGAAGGCAGCAGCGAAAGCCTCGCACCCCGCCACCGCAAACGGAAGGCAGAGCCCCCATCCTTATCGCACCACGTGCGGTCGAAAACGGTGAAACGGCGTCCGCGGGTACAAGACGTCGCAACACGACCCATCCGCCGGGTCGCGACACGCCCTCGCTTAGATGCATCGGACGAGGCCAAGGCGTGAGCGTCAATGACTTTGGGTGGAGCCGCGGCCTTGAGCCAATGGCGCGCGGTCAAGCACGGCAAGACTTGCGTCGCTTAGAGCCTTCTCCGTTCTAGCGAGGCAAAAGAGATTAGAGGCGCCGTCTGGCAGCACAAACACGGTGTATACGGTCGGTGGGTATACTACGTGCATGATAAAGGGCTAGGCTGTTGCGAGTGCGAGGGCGCTGGCTGCTGGGATTAATTAGTCCACCTACCCACGTTGTTCGCCCGCGTTTCCGTTCGTGTTGGATCTTTGCTCTTCTTTTGTAGAGTGACGTTCTGGTAATCCCACATCTTCGTTCGTCGTCTATCGTTGTCTGCATTCTCCGTCCCTGCACATTCGCCCCCCATGCGTTCCCACGCACGAACCGGCCTCATCGCCGCCCTGGCCCTAGCAACGCAACTCCTCGTCGTCGTATCCGCACAAGAAGACCGGCCCAAAGGAAACTTCCGTCAATGTCTCGAAGTCAGCCCCGAATGCCCCGTCTTCGCAACGCTCTACGGGTATCGCCCTAATCTAGGCGCCAACGCCTTCCTCTGCGCCCTCTTCGGTATCCTCTGCATCGGCACGCTCGTCGTGGGTGTTCTGAGCCGCACATGGACCTACACTGCCGCACTGGCCGTCGGAACCTTCCTCGAAGCAGCGGGATATGCGGGCCGTGTCATCATGAATGACAACCCATGGAGCGAGTCTGGATTCAAATTGCAGATTTGCTGCTTGGTTCTGGGCCCGAGTTTCGTTGCTGCTGCGATTTACCTCACGCTCAAGCACTTTGTCTTGTACTGTGGACCTCAGCATTCGCTGCTCAAGCCGCGTCTTTACCCTTGGATCTTCATTGGCTGCGATTTCGGTTCTATCGTTCTCCAAGCTTGCGGTGGTGGTATGGCGGCTGCTGGTGGCACAACGAACAAGGCGCTCATCGATGCGGGTAACAACCTGATTGTCGCCGGTATTGCGTTCCAGGTCGTCACCATGGCAGTGTGTGGTGGTCTTGTCCTCGTCTACGTATTCCGGTACCGCAAGGCGAGGAACCAGCAGGCTATGGGCGAGAAGAGCTCGTATGAGATGGACAAGGAGACGGGAACTGTACGGTTGGCTAAGATCAAGTTGTTTGGCTGGATGATTGTCCTCGCGTACACGACTGTGCTTATCAGGTGTATCTACCGCTTGCCCGAGATGGCTGGTGGATGGGGAAACTCGCTCATGAGGAACGAGAAGGAGTTCTTGCTCCTCGATGGAATGTAAGTTTCACTGATCCAAATCCTCTGCCGCAAAGACAGAATACTAATACATTATTCAGGATGTTGGCTATTGCTTGCACAGTGCTGACGTGCTTCCACCCCGCATACTTCTTCCCTCCCTTCGCTGCTTTCCGCAGCCGCAAGTAGCTTTTTTCTTCTTCGTCGACAGTCTTAGATGTATAGATGTTTGCGTCTGTTGCAACGGTCA
>Ga0265798_10001676_pt1 | contig 33978 bp, 36 predicted proteins | sample P3T30metagenome_FD_192430 | JGI IMG/M metagenome (GOLD analysis project Ga0265798, IMG submission 192430) | Plant litter microbial communities from East Loma Ridge, Irvine, California - P3 T30 | ecosystem: Environmental > Terrestrial > Plant litter > Unclassified | place: USA: California... | reverse complement strand
GACCAATGCTTTATCCTGACAGAGGGCAATGGCGCGCACGATGCACTCCTCATCCTGGGATGCAAGGATAGTGTAGACTTGGAGCGCCTGGCAGGGCCGCAACGAAGTTTGCGTCATCCGTGGACGACCCGCGTTTTCACAATAGTGCTTGCTATTCTCTGGATCGCCCTGCTACTCAGCGTTGGAGGCTGGTCTGAGCATACCTGGTTCATCGTAGGCGTCGGCATGGTCGGCATGTTGCACAACTTTGCAATTGCTGGGGCGAGCCGCAAACCAGGGACTTTTGGCATCGATCTTGAGTACAGGTCCACGTTTGTGGACCGTAAGGTGATGGAAGTCTTGCGAGCCGTGGAAGAGTCGTACCCGAGAGCTGGCGCGGCCATGGTGCCAATCTTCTTTCCGGGCAGACTTTACCCACGAGAGCGATTACTATGGGAGTATGCAGAGCGGCGCGCCATGGCCTTTGAAACTGATCAGGCGAGGACCGGTCCCAACATAGGTCTCTGGCGCATGCCTCCGCTGCAATCACCACTAGGAAAGGGTGACGACAGCGACATCGTACAAGCTGGCTTTCATAATCAGACTCACATCGATACCAGGCCTCCACCCACGCAAGTGCCAGTTGCCAGTGTAGGAGCCAGAGCAGGCCAGACCTACAATCCGGCTTGATTCGTTCAGCTCGTAATAGCAAATAAACCAAACTCCCAAAGCTTTCTAAGTGACACAGATCTTTTGCACGCACCATGTCCCATTTGCATCCACGACGACCATGGAGCTCCCTTCAAACATGACAGTCTTCTTTGTCTTGCTCCATTCGCCCACTTGCAATCTTTCAACCAGTACTCTCCCGACGTACTGAGCCTTTGTGACATTGCCATCTCCATCTTGCGATATCTCCTGGCCGGCTGCTGAATCTTTCTCGCGTAAGAGTGCAACCCCAGTCAATTTCTGGCCCTGTTCCGGAAATGTGTTGTGTTCACTGTGGAGCAGGACTGTGTCGAACCTCCGGGGCTCCAGTGCAGTCGCCCACGATTCGAAGCAGAAAATCCTCACAAGTGCACTTGAAGTCAAGTCGTTGGCCTGATCTCTGCTGCCTCCTCTGCCACCTCCCACCCACACATTCGAGACTGCGCCCCTGCCGCTCGCACTTCCCTTGACAGAGTCGCTTAGTGATATCATGGAGTACTCGGCAACGAGCCCGGATGCTGTACATTCGCACTTTGCGCCCGCGACCTCTGTATCTAGTCTTGTTTGAGAGGGCCACATCATCGTCCGCGGAGCCCACCGGAACCCGGGCGTGTGGAGTTTGGGGCCGTCCAGGAATGGGATGTTGAACGGTAGCCACCGTAGGCTCAGCCAGAATTGCCTAGTCCGGTCGTCGCCCTCTGCGCGTAGTATGAGCTCTGTGTCGAGGTTCAAGATGCCGGAGACGCTTAGGAATTCCCCTTGAGAGGCATTAGTCAGCCTATAACGAAATGCGTGGTAGACGTGCCCGATGTTGACAAAGTCTGGCGGAGTGCGTAGCCGGAACAACTCGGACGCAAGGCTCTGCCAGACCAAGCTAACAGTGCGCCGCGCTGTGGGCTGGGTGGTCGTGAGGTAATGATGGAAACCGTCTTGAAGCCTGAAGACCAACTTCTTCGCAAGGACAGCCTCTTCGTACGTCCACATCCTCTGCATCCATGCTGACAGATAGATGTGAGCGTACAAGACCTCGGTGGAAGCGAATGTGGTGCACTGTGCGATTGTGGCGTCGAGCACGAGCACCGCCGATGCGTTGCGATAGACGTGCTTGATGCCAACCAAAGCCTTCATGTAAGCATGCTCGTCGACCTCCGGCCCTGGGATGCAAAGGGAATCGATCCAGAATCGCACCCTGCTGACAGACGGCAGCAGCTCTTGACAAAGCCGTTGCAGGCGAGTCACTTGGCATTCGTTCAGCCCACGCTCTGCCTTCCCTCCAAGCCCGTCGGCCCAGACGTGAGAGATGGCGACGTAGACCTCCGAATCTTCCTTTGGTGTTGTACTGATGGCCAAGCGCGCCTCGGAACCCTCTGCGTGCGATTCCAATAGCGGAATGTGGTCTGCCTTGAGTGCGTCGACAACGTACGCTATGTCCGGCATGACTTTAGAGCAGTCTCCATCTCGACAGACGTGTGCTTGTTGGTAGGCGTCTTCGTCGACATTGTTCCTTGCACAGGCTTTACGTGTGCACGTCTGATGACCCGTGGGATCTTGCCTCATTTGTACAGTAATGATCCAGTCTACTGTGGATTGGTTCAGGGTATCTTCGAGCATTCGGATCTGGAAAGGACACCATCCGAGACTGCCGAGAAAAAGCCTCCTCGCTTCCACCAACTTGAAAGGGTAGAGGTAGCTCAACGTCCCATTTGTCGGCGCGTTGGGAAGAGCGAACAGTCTCGCCTGCTCAACAGCCTCCGCGAGTCGTACGATCGCAGGAATCGTCGCTTCGAGCTTGCCCATGAATCCAGGATATCGAATCTCCAGCTGGGGTCGGAAGCTAGGGTGGCTCCAATCTACAAACCTAGCCAGCCAGGTTTGTAGATGTTTCAGTTCCGTTTGGATCCTTGCACTTGCCGAGAGCTTCTCTTCTGCGGAAGCCAAGCGGAGAGAAAAGACCAGTGCCTGCAGACACAAGTGCAGATTTCTCGTGTACAAACACTGTTTGCCATCTTCGGCTTGACGGACCAGATATGACACTCTGACTTTTTTGTGCAGAATGCTAGCCAACAGCCCGTGGAAACACCACGCTTGGACCAATGCAGCGACTTGTTCTCCAATCTCCGAGCCTGTGGCAGTCTTCCCTTCTTTATACGACTCTTCTAGAGTGGCGTTCCAGAGGTGCTCTTGATCGAAGTCTGCAGCGGTAGGATACTCCAGGAACGAACAAAGCGGCATTACATCGTGGTCGAAATTCATCCATACTGTCCGTGGTTCGACGAAGCTCGGAGGTTGGTGGCCGCATTCCCAGTCGGTCCACAGCACGTCGGTGCCGAATGCGAATTTGACTTCGTCAGGTGCTTCTACTTCGTGCAACAAGTGCTCCATCTCTGCATTGTGGCGGCGTACGGCGTACGAACGGCTGTAGTGGTGCTATCTGGACGGTGACGGGAGCGATGGTCTGGGGCCTGCCCGCTGACACTTCGTGTAGTATCAGGTACACATCATATGTCCAGATGCTTCCTATCGCGATTGGGCTGCTAAGCGAGCACGCACGACGATTCGTTTCAGTCGTGTCGCCTCTACCGATGTGAAAGGATTTGGCGATGACTTACAACCGATCTTCATGAAGCGACAGGGGATGAGGGCGAGTGAAACGCTCCTGAGATTCTCATTCCAGCTCAATCGTCTGCAACACGAATCCCGCTAGCAGACTGCTGTACTCGTGATGGCGAAACTCAAAAAACCCAATGCGAGTATACTTATCATCCTTGACTAGAGAAATGACAATGCCACGGAGTGAAAACTGCAGGCCTCTCAGTACATCATCCTTGTCTGGTCTACCATCGGCTCTCGTGTCTTCTGCGGCGCCAGTCAAAACGAGCAAAGAAAATCCCCTGTCACCAGTCAGTGAATCCACAATGCTGTCGGGCCAGAAGTCGACAAAGGATCTGGAAATATGCTGCTCAGCCACCGTGGGAAAACAATCCATTTCCAATCGCAGCATCTGGCCGAACTCCTCGTGGAATGTCGTCACCCATGTCCCTTGCACAAATTTGATCATCGCGCGGAGCCTGATAGAACCTCCAACAACCCCCCCGAAAGGTTTCCCATAAGACTTGAGTGTGACTGTTCGTTTGTGGATCACGGGCTTGACCATTGTGGCTATGCTGTCTTGAAGGCCAAGCCTGGCGACTTCCAAGCTGCCCTCCTCTCTCTCAGGAACGTCGTATTCCACTTTTCCATCGATCGCAGCCCAACTCCAACTTGGTGCCCTGTATTCACGAGGACGTGGTCGTAGAGGGTCACTCGTCAATCCGACGAGTCTTCGCCAAAGAAGACCGAAGACAATGTACCCGTCCCAGAGGCCGGCAAGATACTCGGCCTCGAGGATCTGCTGGTATTTTTTGGCAATGCCTCCGATCGCCCGTAGCTTGTCGAAAGGCTTGGTCAGTTCACGGCAGGTGTACCATTCAATGTTCTTGGTCCATTCTGTGTGGACACACCACGCGAGTACGTCTCTAGAACGCTTGCTGTGGTTTGGGCGGAGAATGTCAACCGGAAGTCGCATGTCGGCTCCCATGTTTGTAATCTCGCCCGAATCGGCGAGCGATACTCTATCACACTCCCAAGAGATGCGATCGGCGAAATATATGAGCTTTCTGGGCGAGAGTAATCGCTCTTCCAGTGTCCAGGCACGTAAGTTTATTGCCTGATCTTCCATTCGGATAATGCCGTCGCCGTCGCCCTGTAAGGCATACAACGTGCCAGTTGTCCCGTCGTCCATATCGTAGGGCAATTTGAAAGCTATATCCCCATCAGGTGGGGGCATGGAGAGAAATCCATGAGACGCATCCTTGCCAGAGGCTGCAACAAGTGTGACGGATGCGTTCTCGAATGTGGACATCAGGTTGGAGATTTGGAGGTCCTTGTCGTCGTCCGAGTCCTGTATGATGCACAGGGCATCGACCCAAAGATATCGGAAACCTAGTGCTGCAGTGCTGGTGATGGCATCTTGTATAGTTTGCGCACATCTTTCAACGGGGAGCGCGTCACAGTGTTGTTCGTAGTTGCTTTGTTTGGTTGTAAGCGGATTCCTGGACTCTGGACCCCAGCAGTAGCTAAGAGCTACATATCGAGACTGTTGCTTTCGCGGTTCGACTAGCCTTGCCTCCAAAACACCACTAGATGGGCGAGAAATCTCTAACACGCGTGAAGGCAACTCAGTGTCTGCGGAGGGCCCACACCTGTTTCTCGCGCTCTTGTGATGTGAGTCGCAGGTTTTGATCCACTCTTGGGCTTGTAAATGCATTGCCTTGCCAGACTTCTCGGGCCTTGATCTTCGATTTGTGGTGAGTTTCGCAGCCGGATCATCTACAAGGTGGTCAGCTTTCACGATGACCAGCGATGGTGGACTGGAGGGGCCTATGGCTCTGTTTTCCATTGCAAGATCTTACCGGCATAAGTGAAAATCCTGAACCATTGGCCACTAACCATCAGTCTGGTGAGATCACTGCAACCCTCCATACTACCATCTTTCCCGATCCAATTGTGGGAAATCACAGCGGCATTCGAGCTTTCTGTAGAGCCGACTGTCATCGTGCCTAAATGTAACTTACAAAGCGCGCAACCTCTCATGGCTGAACTCTGCAGGTCTCTGAGCAACACTTCCCACTCATCGGGTTCTACTCTTTGGTCGTCTTCATGATGAGACTCGGTTCCCCTAAGTCGCGACAGGCAGTCATCACAAGCTGAGGGTATCTCCATGCTCTCAAGTGGGATGAGTTGAGATCAAAGGGATAGTGAGGCTGATGTAGGCATGTCTCCAGGCAGGCAGAGATTCACATGGTGATTGGCGAACGTACTGCGCTGATTCGGATGGCCAGCACAGATGTTCACATAGGTGATGTTACGGTTGACAAGACCAGGAGACGACGAAGGGATGTGATGGCTTCAATCTTGCACTCGCATCGTCTTGGCGCGACCCCGCGTAACCCAAAGGCGGCGGTGTTTGCCTGGCGATGACGAACTAGGATGTTTCGTCTTCTCAACTGTGAAGCTCCAGTCTTCAATCCAAGTAATACACGACCTTCAACATCAAAGTACTTCCCATGGGACTCAGGATGGACGATATTCACGCGCCTACAATCGCCTCCGGGCCGACCTCACAGCCAACCACCAACGGCACATCCAAGAAGCAGACGCTACAAGAGCTGAGCGCTCAGAAAGAGAACCTAGAAGCAGAGCTCTCAGCCTTGAGCTCAGTCCTCGACTCTGTAAGTTCCTGCTGCAACAAAGAATACTTCGTTCGTACCTCGCTAACGCGGTCCCCCAGCATGGCGTGAACATGAACACTGGCCTCACCACGTTCGACGGCTTCCCTCGCGCAGACATCGATGTCGCACAGATCCGCACAACAAGAGCAAGGATAATACGGCTGAAGAATGATCACAAGGCGTTGATGGCAAAGTTGGAGGAGGCGGTCCATGAGCATTTTGCGGCTGGGAAGAGCGCCGAGTCGTTGCCTGCAGCAAACACTACACGCAGTGTCGCGGGGCCGTCATCTGAACCTGCTGCAGGGAATGCGCAGTCTTTCACATCAGCGATTGAGCCGCCTTTCGCCAAAGTCAACACCGTGGTCGCAAATAGTCCCGCAGACACCGCGGGCATGAAGGCTGGCGACAGAGTGACAAGGTTCGGCTACGTTGACTGGACGAATCATGAGCGGCTGGGAAAAGTTGCGCAAGTAGTGCAGAACAACGAGAATCAGACGATACTGGTGAAGGTGCTGCGAGAAGGGCAGATGGTCCAACTGGAATTGACACCTCGGCGTGATTGGGGCGGCAGAGGCTTGCTTGGGTGTCATCTGGTGCCTGTTTGAACAGCCGTCAAGCAGGAAGCTGGCTTTGATGCAGCAGCTCCGGACAAGAAGAGAATGAAGAACGTGCCAAAGTGCAGAGCAAGGAAAAGCGATCACGGATCGAGAAGACAGTCATCATGATTGCGTCGTTTTGCTCTCAAAAAGCTGTAAGATCGCAAAAACGCAACAAGGCTGCAATCTGATGATCTGATCCGCTCACTCAAACGCCGCGATCGCGAGCAACAGCCGCGGAAAGAAGCGCGTTATGGGCGTGTCTCGCTCGGATCTTTAGATAGAACCGGCAGATAGGCACGAAGAAAGACCGTTGCGCCGTGGGCAGCAAGGAGGCCCAGCTCAGTTCAGCTTCGTGTTCGGCTCAACTACAGAAAACCACTAGAAACCAAGGAACCTTGGGATTGCCCTGCAGCTTCCCCACAGTGTGGAGAGTCTCGGAATCGAAAGAGATACAGGGGAAAAAAAGTGTAATTGACCGATATCTTATATCGCGAACGATGAATGATTGAGACGTCTGTCGATCGGTAGTTGTTGCTGTTGTGTTCGTGGCACATGCTTAACTTGTGACCGGAACCTTTACAAGTTGAACTGCTGTCACGAAGTTCAACATGGATATCTCCAGTAAATCAACTCACAGTTCGGTGCGCGTATAAAAGTTCTGCCGCTGGACGTGGAGATGAGAAGTGGAATGAGACATATGTACGCCCCGTAGACCGGTTCGGTTCGGTAGGAAGGAGTCTTTGTCTTTGCTGCGATGTCGGTAATTTCGGTCGGTGAAGGACTGGATAGACGGTGTATGGGCGTGCTGGATACCTCGTGATCTACCTGGTCGATCGACGGCAAGGGTAAAGGATACACCGTGGATGATAGAAGGACTGCGTTGTTCTTTTCTGTATGGTCTTCATGGTGGTGGTAGGGTAGGACTGGCAGAACAGCAGGTTGCGAGACTCACCGACTACTCGAGACCCTGCATGGTATCGTACGTCGCCTCTTCGATTTGCTATGAAGTAGTGCCAGCTCACACTCACGTGGACTCGTCGTGGGTAGTACAGCATGTGTGAGGTCGTTCATATACATGTATACTTTCATGGAAGTCGAGCTGAGGCAGAGGAAGCGTATGATCGGATACCTGTCACTTTCGGAGGCGGGACAAGAAGGGTCTCTCTATCGGCGGCAACCCTAATTTTCCATGCAGAGAGCCGATAGAGTCCTGTAGTGCGATAATCCGAGACGAACTACATGCAGGACAATCAGTGGTAAGACTCGACTGATATTACTGATGCTGCTGCTGCTGCTGCCTACCACAGCTCGCGAGAGGCTGCCTCTCTTCTCCCGTCCAAGCAACGTATTCATGGCACAGTAATCGCGTGGTCGGCACGCAGCTGTGTCGCCACTACTCGGAACAGCTCGGCGCGGTAAAGACAGACCACGGCGAGTCGCGAGTCACGAGGACTGCGGTCTGCATGTAAGTGAACTCGCTAGTGGGCACGGCCAATTACAGGGTCCCGCTGTGCCGTGCACTTCCCTCCAAGGCTCTCTTCTGTGCTGGTGGTGGTGTTTTACAGGGCTTCCAACTGTGGACTAGCAACTGTTAGCAACCTTCCGCGCGCGCTGCCCTCTCCCTTGAATGCATGCTTTGACGCCTGCCACGACCAACCTACTGTGCTGTAAACCTCTACTGCCTACTGTACTGTACCTACCACCAACACTCGCCCACTGATCGACTTACTACTGCACTACTCCTTCTCTTCCCCTCTCACGTTCGCGTCCACCCTCTCGCGCTCGCCACTCTCCCTTTGTCCCACACCTACTAGGTACACACCGCCCGTCGTATCGCCTCAGCCCGCCCACCTACGCTCTGCTCCCTGCACATCCCATCCGTGTATGCGACCCGCGCTCCCAGCGCATCCTCTGGCCGAGCAGTAGCTCACGGCCAATCTACGACCCTGGCCAAACGTCCTGCCCCTGCTGCGTGGACCGGCAGCGCAGTCAACCACGTCGTCAAGCGCAGATGCACCTCTGAAGACCTCACCTCATCTTTCCTGCGCCTTCCTGCAATGCCAAACGAAGAGACGTCGGCTGCGGTCGCTCGGATCCTATCGCACTTTGCAAAGCAATACAACCCGCTGAGCGATGGCTCCTTCCCCGCCTCCGCCATCGCAAATGGCCTGCAGTCCACCAGGATCACTCTGCCCGGCGACGAGACCGTGGAGAAGAAGACGCTAGAACGCGAGTTGACGAGTCTCGCGACGAGGATACAACTGCTGGAAGCAAAGGCCAGCAACGGCACCGCCTCGCTTCCCATGACGCCTAACGAGCCCATGTCCTCGGCCTTTGGAGGTGACATTTCCGCGTCGCCGCGCTACACAGGAGTACAGAACCGACAGCGCTCGCAGTCGTGGGTTAACAGCCTGCTTGCTAAGAGCGATGGAGAGCAGCACCAACCGCGCCAGCTCACCGAGGAACAACTCACCTTTTTGCGAGAGCACGTCGAGAGGCAGTCGGAAGAGATCAAGAGTCAAAAGGACTTTATCGACGGCATCAAATCACAACTGAATCACCAGCAAGCGGCTACGAAAGCCGTGCTCGACGGCTACGGTAGTTCCATTTCAATCGAGCAACTGAAGCGGGAGATCGAGAAGAACGCGCAAATCAACGCCACGTACCAAAAAGTCTTGAAGGAGATTGGAACAATCATCACAGCCGTCGCGAATGGTGATCTCAGCAAAAAGGTGCTCATCCACGCCATGGAAAAGGATCCTGAGATTGCTAAGTTCAAGCACACGATCAACACGATGGTGGACCAGCTGCAGGAGTTTGCCGGGCAAGTCACCCACTTGGCGAAAGAGGTCGGTACTGAAGGCAGGCTTGGAGGCCAGGCGATTGTGCCTGGTGTTGATGGTATCTGGGCCGAGCTTACGCGGAATGGTGAGTTTAAAATGCACTACATGTTGCAGTATCGTCCTGTCAGCTAACAAATCCAAGTCAATGTCATGGCAGGGAATCTCACCGATCAAGTACGAGAAATCGCAGTCGTAACGACGGCAGTCGCTCAGGGTGATCTCAGTCGCAAGATTGAGCGCCCAGCAAGGGGTGAAATTCTGCAGCTTCAGCAAACGATCAACACAATGGTGGACCAACTCCGAACCTTCGCCACCGAAGTCACCCGTGTTTCTCGAGATGTCGGCACCGAGGGAGTGCTTGGTGGTCAAGCACAGATCGAAGGCGTAAGAGGAATGTGGAAAGATTTGACCGAGAACGTAAACGCCATGGCCAACAATTTGACTGCTCAAGTGCGAGACATCGCCGATGTCACCACGGCAGTGGCCAAGGGCGATCTCACACAAAAGGTCAAGGCACAGTGCAGAGGTGAAATTCTGGAATTGAAGAGCACAATCAACGGCATGGTGGATCAACTACGACAATTCGCCCAAGAAGTCACGAAAATCGCGCGCGAAGTCGGAACCGAGGGACGACTGGGTGGTCAGGCTACGATACATGGCGTGGAGGGAACATGGAAAGATCTTACCGAAAACGTCAACGGCATGGCCATGAACCTTACGACCCAGGTTCGCGAAATTGCCGAAGTCACCACAGCTGTCGCCAATGGTGATCTGAGCAAGAAGGTGCAGGCTGAAGTGAAGGGAGAAATTCTGGCACTCAAGATCACCATCAACACCATGGTTGACCGCTTGAGCACCTTCGCGTTCGAGGTCAGCAAGGTCGCCAGAGAGGTCGGAACCGAAGGTACACTCGGAGGTCAGGCCCAGGTCGAGAACGTCGAGGGCAAGTGGAAAGACTTGACCGACAACGTCAACACCATGGCTGGCAATCTTACAAACCAGGTCCGCAGCATTTCAGACGTCACGCAAGCCATTGCACGAGGCGACATGACTCAACGTATCGATGTACATGCTCAGGGTGAAATACAGACGTTGAAGGATACGATGAACGACATGGTGACGCGACTCGATGCTTGGTCTCTGGCCGTGAAACGTGTCGCCCGCGATGTCGGGGTGGACGGCAAGATGGGAGGTCAAGCTGAGGTCGAGGGAATCACTGGACGCTGGAAGGAAATTACAGCTGACGTCAACACCATGGCTCAGAACTTGACCTCTCAAGTGCGTGCATTCGGCGACATTTCGAACGCGGCCATGAAAGGAAATTTCTCGAAGACCATCACCGTCGAAGCATCTGGCGAAATGAACGAGCTGAAGAACAAGATCAACGAGATGGTTTCCAGTCTGCGCGAATCTATCCAAAGGAACAACCAGCAGCGTGAGGCAGCCGAACTTGCGAACAAGACGAAGTCTGAGTTCTTAGCCAACATGTCCCACGAGATCCGAACCCCGATGAACGGCATTATCGGCATGACCCAACTCACTTTGGACACCGAGCTCGAGCAGAATCAGCGTGACATGCTGAACATCGTGTTCTCTCTGGCCAACAGTCTTCTGACAATCATCGACGATATCCTGGATATCTCGAAGATTGAGGCGAACCGCATGATTCTGGAAGAAGAACCTTTCTCTCTAAGAGGCCAAGTTTTCAACAGTCTGAAGTCTCTGGCAGTTCGAGCAAACGAGAAGGACATTAGCCTCGTCTACGACGTTGACGCATCTGTTCCGGACTATATCGTTGGCGACTCCTTCCGCTTGCGACAGATCATTCTGAACCTGGCTGGAAACGCGATCAAATTCACCGAGCACGGCGAGGTACGAGTGAAGATTGGTGCAGACCACAGTGTGGCTTGCGCGGAGGATGAGGTCGTTGTGAAATTCGCCGTATCCGACACTGGCATTGGTATTCACAACAACAAGCTCGATCTCATTTTCGACACATTCCAACAAGCTGACGGATCAACAACCCGTAAATTCGGAGGTACTGGCCTTGGACTTTCCATCTCGAGACGTCTGGTCACTCTCATGAGGGGCAAGATGTGGGTAGAGTCCAACTATGGATCTGGCAGCACTTTCTTCTTCACGACAGTCGTGAAGCTTGGGCCCACAGATCTTACCCGTATCAAGCCGCAGTTGCAGCAGTACCGTCAGCACCAGGTACTGTTCATCGACAGCGGCGTGACCGGCTGCGTCGAGCTGGTCAAGGCCGCCATCATCGAGCTCAACCTTGTGCCCACGGTAGTCAGCGATACTACCGCTGGCTGGCAATCTTTACTCGACAAAGCTAGAGCAGACACCTACGACTGTATCCTTGTCGACGATAGTGAGACGGCCCAGAAGCTTCGTAACACCGAGCGCTTCAAGTACATTCCGATCGTCATGGTAGCGCCATCGATATCTATCAGCTTCAAGAACGCCTTGGAGAACGGGATTGCTAGCTACATGACCACCCCCTGCATGCCAGTCGATCTTGGAAACGCCCTCATCCCGGCGCTCGAAGGCAGAGCGGCTCCAAGCTCGCTAGACCACTCCAGGTCCTTTGACATTCTCCTGGCAGAGGACAACGCTGTCAATCAAAAACTTGCTGTGAAGATATTGACCAAACACAACCACAAAGTCACAGTTGCAAACAACGGTCTGGAAGCCCTTGAGGCCATCAAGAAGAAGCGATTCGACGTGGTTCTCATGGACGTTCAGATGCCCATCATGGGCGGCTTCGAAGCCACCGCTAAGATCAGAGAGTACGAGGCATCGAACGCCTTGACCCGTTCTCCCATCATCGCGCTGACGGCGCACGCCATGTTGGGAGACCGAGAAAAGTGCATCCAAGCGCAGATGGACGAATACCTGAGCAAGCCGCTGAAACCAAACCAGCTGATTCAGACACTACTGAAATGTGCTACGTTAGGCGGTGCGTTGCTTGAAAGAAAAGATGATGGCCGAGGCCGAATTAAAGAGGAAGGGGCTGATCTGAGCCCAGATGCTAGCAGGGACTCGCCACGCCGCCCGGGTCTAGTCGACCGCGGCTTCACTGACGCAGGGCCGCCGGGCATGGCTTCACCGAACGTCGAGGATGAAGATCCGATGCAGAGGGTGAGTCTTGTTATCCCCCAAAAAACTTGTTAGTACTTACACAAACTAGGAAATGTTGATGCGAGCGAACAGCAGCTAAACACTGCTGTGACCCTCAAAGCCTGACATCCCGATGCCCGGCCGAAGACTCTTTTTTCCCTCTTTTCTCTCGAAACATCATCATCATCATCACCTAGCGCATCATCATCATATTCCCTTGGATCAGTTCAGCAGGCGAGCGTTGCAGTTTTGCTACAGCAACTTGTGGTATTCCCTTCTCCGACCCCTTTGGATCATCAAGCCGAGGGCTCTGGAGCTCTTTTTGGCGTTCTACGTGCGTTCTACATCTGGCATTCGACGCATATCTGACGGTCTACCCATCCCCATGCATTCATAACACTACCCTTTGTTTTTCTTCTTCTTCTTCTTCTTCTCCTCCTTCTTGAAGGATCAATTACCACTCGTTGTGTGGAGAGCTGATGTCGGCACTTGCCACTTTCTTCCCATGTCTTTTGTTTTCTCTCTTGTTGTTGTTTCTTTGATTCTGGCGCGCAGGGATTGGCTACAGGAAGGGTCGGGAGGGAGGAAGGAAAGAGGAAGGAAGGAAGGAAAGGAAGGATGAAGCAGACGGAGAGAGGGACATGGAGTGGATGCAATAGCGATGGTCGCTGGAGGAGACGTTCCATCAGTATCATCATCATCATCATGATTAACAAATTGGCCCCGGATTTCGCGGCTTACAAGGCATGCATGACATTGTTTCTGGCTTGATTTACGATACCTGAGAAACGAGCTCGTGCTCTCATTTTGTTGATTTGTGAACATGGACTTCTGTGATACTTAATTTGCGAGGCCACCACGAACACTCTGCTCAAGAACCATATCAACTCGCTGACCAACGACGAACCTCGGTCTTGTCTTGACGTAGCACAGAAGTCACTCCGGCCGTACTAATCGTCGCATACAGTAATATACATGCACATCTTATCCATGCAAGCTGCTTACGTACGATACCTTACAAGTAAGTTAGGGTTTGCCAAGCTCTCCTCATCTCCTCAGCCCGGCTCTACTCGATCACTAATCATCAATGGACGTCCGGCCGCAGACGACATCGACCTGCATCGGGGCTCGACTCGCATGCCATTCTTCTACAGCCACTTACATGCACCTCAATCAATCAATTGCAAGATCTGTACCGTCTTCTTCATCATTGTTGCTTACCAGGCCCACCATACCTCACGTGGCGTGTCGCTTGATGCCGCAGCTACTTTGAGCTGATATCTATTTCACAGTATAAACAAAACTACAACGAGTGGACATCAGAAGACCCTGTAAGCTCTACCGGGACACAACTGCTGCTTAGTAAACCTCAGGTGTTGGACGTAGTACATCAGTTTGCACCAGTACTTCACTGAGCACTCCGACCTCGACGAGGGATCAGTCAACAAGTTGTGTTTTATTCTCTATCTAGCCTCCTCACCTATTGACAATGAATGCCACCCAGACATCTACGAGGGCCTCACGCAAACGAAAGCGTAGTGGCGAGTCTTTGTCCGAGGACAGCGAGGATGGCTCGAAGAGAAGAGGACGGCCTAGGACGGAGAAGCCGGATGAGTCCACTGCAGACGTGAGTCTCCTTACGATGTTCTCTTATAATCGCTCTCTACAGTACACGATACAGAACGGCAAGACTAACCTCAACTCCAGCGTCGAAGAACACAGATTCGCTTGGCTCAAAGAGCCTATCGACAGAGAAAGGAAACGACTTTGGACGACTTACGAAAGCGTGTCTCAGATCTCACTTCCACTATAGAGTGCATGAACAAGACTTTCGAGGACTGCAGGGATCGCATGATCTCGGCCGGCTTGACCGACGGTCAACTACACGATCTGTCAGAGACTACAGTACGCCTCGCAGGTTTCATGAAGACTGTGCGGATACCTAGTGATTCGCCGGAAGAGGCAGCACCAGAGGCCGAAGGTACACTTATGCCTCCACCTGCGGACGAGACCAACATCGTGGCGAAACAGCCTGAACAGATCGCACTGCCCAGCGTCAAGAACGTACCATCATGGATCGACCAAGCGGCTCTCGCGCACACGGAGAAGTCAAGCCAAGGCCCTGACATTGGCATGGGCTACACAATGTACATGCCGAACTCATTCGACCAACTGCTAGACAACTGCAGCGTACCATCGCAGGCACAGGGCTTCCGTATCCCATCGCAAACCTTACCATTCGACTTCAACGCCCCAAACCTCCTCCACCAAGAACCACCAACCCTCTCTCTCTCCCCAAGCGCCGAACTCCCTCCTCCGAAAACGTACAGTTTCCAGGAGCGAACGTTGGCCCGCCGCCTCCACAGAGCCTGCCTAGAAGCCGCCTACCACCTCCTCCTCGACCCAAGCCGCCGCCCGCAGACTTTCGAGCGGGTCTTCAAACTCTCGCTGCTCAGCCGCGACAGAGTCCGCATGGCCTCGTCGCTGAAGCAAATCCTGAACCGCGGCCTCGACGAGCCCCTGGACTTCTGGGACGCCCCGACTCTGCACATCGGCGGCGCCGGAACCCACTATCCTGATCGCCAACGCCAGCGTACCGGTGGCCACCCACAGCGAGACAGAGCCAAGTTCCACCTCGGTGTCGTCGGACCGCAGATGCTCAATCTCTTGGAGAATGTGGTGCAATCGCGCCCAGCGGCCGAAGTCAGCGTTGAGATTGAAGGCTTCGAGGGCGAGTGGTTCGACCCGTACGACATCGAAGGCTACCTGGAATCGCGCGGCATCCACATCGACCCGATGGTGTCTTTCGTCGAGGCGGTGATTGATGATCCTGCCGATACGGATACAGCTGTTGCCGGGGTCCACCAACAGCAATACTCCCCTTCCACTACTCTCTCGTCGTCTTCGGGGGGTACGAACAACAGCTCTTCCACTCTCAACCCGGCAAGCAACAGTGGATGCAATAAGAGCAGCAGCAGCAACAACGACAACAACCCGACCCCACCCTATCCTGCTGGGCAAGACCCAGAACAGTGGTCTGCTCTCCAACTCCTCGAACCCGACTTGGAGCGCTGGCGCGAAGTGGAAAACACCCCTCCCATGCAGCAACAGCAGCAGCAGCATCAGCACAACTTTGGTGGATTAGGGAATGTAGGGTTCTCGGACGCGGACACGGGATCCTGGATGAACTTCTTCGACTCTTCTTCATCTTCCTCCTCCGATCAGTTCCAAAACAACACCAGCGAAACGGCGGCGGTGGGCATGAGGAACTCCAATGGAGCTTTCCTACCAGATTTATACGGCGCAGCAGGAGGCTCATACGACGATCAAGCCAACGCCACCATTCCCTCACCACCACTACCACCACCACCACCCCCGTCAAGCAAGAAGAAAGTGGTGATAATCGACGTGGCGAAATTCGTCAAAGGTAAACACCCCATCTCTACCCCACCTCTACCCCATCTCTACCCCATCTCTACCGCTCCCCCCTTCCTTCCTTCCTTCCTTCCTTCCTTCCCTCTCCCCTTTCGAATATCCAGAACCAGGAAGCAAGAAAAGAAATACATACAACTCAAAAAGCTAACCTCTTCCCTCTTTCCCAAAAATAATAGTCCTAACCATCACCGGCGTCTGTCTAGGCCGCACGCCCGGTTTCAAGCGGCAAGACGTCGATCGCGCGCTGGCCGTTTCTTCGTTTGAGGCGTTTTGAAGAATGGACGGCGAAGGAGGGATACGAAGACATGGCTATCTGGCTGGTCGATATTGAGCGAGCGAAACATGCAGGGCGGTTCTTTTTTTCCCCCGCGACGAACACCCAAGTGTTAACTGGATTAGATGTGTGAGAGACTACCTGCGAGGATTTTATGGAAGAAAATTTCAAAGTGAGATATATATACCCCCTCAGTAAAGAATGGTGTTTGAGTTCGGGAAAGAGCGATCGTTTTCTGGGTATCTACATTGGAAATAGGATAGCCAAAGGGACGAAATGATGCCTATATATAGAAAAATGAAGAAAGGAAACTTCGAACCAAATTCGATTCCGAACGAAAGATAACAAAATAAAAAAATAAAAAAGATCCGTAGACGCCATCGCTAAATATGTGGTTCTGGGCCCTCCCTTTCCCTTTCAAGAAAAAAAAACATCAAGTATCATAATGCGTGATTGTTTTTGTACATTCGACAAAAAAATGTGTGGAGTACAAATGGGCGACATCTTACCTCCCTCCAATGCCAGGGAAGATTGTGCCGATGACTTTCCTCCACCTCGGCGTGCGCGCTGCCTCCTCGGCATCGGGGTCTAGAGGTGGAGCGCGGCGGCCGAGCATTGCCACGGCTCGCTGTCGTGCCCACTCGCGCCTTCGCGTAGTGTCTGCGGGAGGGATCTGGGATGGCGGAGATGGGGTTGCGGCAGTTGTGACTGAGCGCTGTGGCGTGGCGGACAAGTCCGTCATTTGCTGACTGTTGCCTGCCATGGTGGAAGATGTGGCAGGGGCAGATGTGATCCTTCGGGCGATGCGCTGGCCGAGCGAAGTCGGAGGGTGGGATGTTCGTTGCGGTGGCGGGATGTCTATGTCGTTCATGTCCGTGGTGGGTTGGTTTTCGTCGACGAGGCCGCCGCGTTCGCGGTTCCGACGCATGATGCGCTCGCGGCGGACCATGGCGTTTGTGACGTTCTTGGGGCAGTATCCTTTCGGCAGGCACGTGTTCTTGCACATTGGACAGAGGCTGGAGTTGTCGCGGAGGAAGGTGTCGACACATTCAGGGTGGAAGATGTGATGGCAAGGCAGTTCGCGGACGGTGTTACCGGCTTCGTTGGTGGCAGGATCGGCAGGAACGAAATCGTCCAAGCAAATCGGACAAGTAGGTTGATCAAGTGCTGAAGGCCGGTAAGAGCGTGCGCGGATTGCTGGGGTGGGACGGGTGTCCGGAGAGGGAGACGATGACCGGCTGGGAGTGTGGGCAATGTCCTTTTCAATTCTTGCGGCTGCTACACTCTTGGTCACAGCTGGCTCCGGGCGTATTGTGCCGTAGGTGTAGAGTGGGAACTTGTTCAGAAGCTCTTGCGGCACGGTCAAGCGTTTGATCCCGAGAACTTCCAAGTCGACTTCACCAGTCATGACACGTTGTCGTAGTTGTCGACGGCGTCTACGTTGTATCCAATGCATCAATATGGACGTGGCGCCGATTATGATGAGCAAGATTGCCAAAACCACTAAGAGAAACACCCACAAGCTTGGTAAATGAGTTCCAGCGCCTGTTCAAAACAATTAGCCAATCACTCGACGATGTTGAAGTTCCGGAATTCTAGTGAGACAACCTACCAGCATTCCACGTACCAGTGTTGATATCAGCATATAACCGTACATAGTCGCTAGTATCGTGGTTCTTCAAGAGTTCATCGGCGTGTGGCGCGGTCGAGATATTTCCGCTATATTGAGCTGATGCCCCAATGAGTTCGTATCCCATATCGCCGGGTAACATATAGACAGGGTATTGGTTGGCGTTCTTCCAGTCCCCGCCGTCGCCCAGATCAAGGTCGTGATTATTCGTGCTATTGTTTGGCATAAAGAATAGGAAGGCCTGGGTCGGGACCTCGCGGGCGGAGGCCAAGTAGGCGAGTGTACATTGCGGGCTGAGCCAGGGCGCGAGGGCTACCAGTACCAATCGTTCAGGGTGAGGGAAAGAGTCTAGCCTGGTGACGTTGGCAGGGACGTAAGGTTGGCTGGCGTTGATGCATGGACTGTCCTCTGGGAGGTCGGGAGTGTAGATAAGACCAGTGATATCGTTCCCAGTAGAGGCGCCATTCTCACTCAATGTCCGGATGTCGTCGGTGCTGGAATAGGTGTAGGAAAGGTTCGAGCTGACGCGGTAGGGGTCGTCGTTGAGACCGAAGGAGGTGGACGGGTCATGGAAGGCGAGGGTAATGATATTGATGCCTTGGGCGGCTGAGCAAGGGGATATATATCAGCGTCGGTTCGGCGTGCACGTCTGGTAGAGTGAGAAGTTGACATACACATGGCGTCGGATGCGCCGGCGAGCAGATTAGCTCTCACGTGTCAGCGTCGCACACATGGATGGGTACAAGTCGGAGGCAAGTGAGGTCTGGGTGATTCGGCGACAAAGAAGGCTAGCGAGGTAAGTGAGGTAGTCTTGCAAGGGAGAGAGGGAGAGAGACTGGATGTAAGACGGGCGTGTATGAGAGAGGCACTGGGAGGAGGATGAGGCGAGGGATCAAGGACAGCGATAGAGTGGATCATACTTCATCGACGCTGCCATCCAAGCATCCGGCCTCTTGAACTTCCGAGGGGCGAGGCTGGGCCAAGGGCTCTCTTTCAGCCACACATTCCACATGAATTATAAATCCTTGCAGGGAAGTACTGTGTACTTAATTTAATCGATGAATATGGTGTGCCCGTTCGGCATGTCATCTATACATGTTCGATATCGATCATATCATATCTGTAAATATACTGCCTCGAGACTGCCCAAAGGTATACTTTGGTTAGGTACATTCAATATTGACCTGGATAAAGCCATGGATACGTCAGCAATCACATCCAATAAACGCCTCTTGTGGAGAACCTCCGCTAGCCATACTAGTCTCTGGCCCATGCGAGCATGCCGTGAATGGTATTCTTGAAGCGTCCTGTACTATGTTCAAAGGTAAGCAACACCATCACCTCATAAATGCTGTCTCATTAATCGGCACCGCCAAGGATCAGACTCGGAATATCCTCTCACTCTCTCGAGGATTTTCACGATCGGATGACAGGGTCCAGAATTCAACAGTTCAGACACCGACGCGACACGACACTGCCACGACTGGGATGCTGCTTGCGACTGGATAGACCCTTGCATACCACACCTTGATCCCACTTCCAAGTCCAATCATGGCGCCAGCATCCAAGAAAGGCACAGGCAAGGCTGGCGCGCGCGATCGCCGCTCGTCCAGCAGACACAGCACGCCCATGTCCGCTCTGACAGACACCGCACCCGACACTCCTTCCAACGCGACTCCATCCAGTACCCTCCAGGCTGCGCCCGCTCTGCCCAGAGACACACCTTACCTGCACACGCCAACCGCATACCTCATCTCCGCCGACTTGGAGCTGAATGCGCTCATAGACAAATCGCATCCACCCTCACTCAAACCCCACGACCCGCCCACAGCCCGCGAACTGCACACATTGCACGACAAGATCAGGGACAATGTCTTGAAGTCGCTACAGAAGAGGGGTGAGACATGCGAGCGCAATCTCAGGGCCGTCGTGCAGAAGCGCAAGGAGAGCGCACAGCAGGAGCGCGATCGTGAGGCCGCCGAGCAGCAGCAGGCAGCCGACAGAATCAAGAAAGAGCGCGATGATGGTGCAAAAGCCAAGAAGATCGGACAGAAGAGGAGCCACGCAGAGTCCGAAGATACCGAGGAAAAGAAGCAGAGCGTGCCTAGTGTTGGCGAGCACATGTTGGCCAGACAGGATGGAGTGGGCGTTCATGAAGGTATGTCGACTTTTCTTGTTGCTTCCAGTCGCAAAGTGCTTTCCGTCGGATGTTGCTCGAGAGTGCATTTGACGAAGTCGCGATTCAGTCGTCAGTCGTCACTTACGCGCTCGACCTCACTTCAAATATACTTCTTCACTCGCAACCACCCTTCAATCTCATGCGCACTAGTTTTACTTGACAGCATGATCGTCTATCTGGCATTTCTTAGCGTCACCACTCGCGATCATGGCCCCTATCACACGGCAAAGAAAGTCATTGATTATCAAGCTAATCTTCCCTCGACGCAACGCAGGAGCTGCACCGCCTCCATCGCCTCCAGTAGAGCCTGGCGGATTACCTGCAGACCTCGTGGAAACGGGAGACTCCCCGTCGGAGTCTGGCGACTCACATGCGGACCAGCAGCCCGCGCTACCTCTGTACAAGCGCGCATTCGGCGACGATCCCTCAAAAACATACGACCCAACAGTATACGACATCCGCCCTATCATCGAAGGCATGACAGATGCCGAGCTACGAGACATCTACAGCGTCGCACAATGGCCAGAATCAGATCTGCACGACCTGACCGCAGGCGACCCTCCCGATATGGACTTTTCCAACGCCAAGCCTGCCAATCAAGTCAATTACTCCACATTCCAGACCTACCTCGAACCTTTTATCCGCCCTTTCACAGAAGAAGATGTCGCCTTCCTCAAGGAGCGTGGTGATAGGGTCACTCCATATGTCATCCCACAGCGTGGTCCTAGAACATACAAAGAAGTATGGGCTGCGGAAGACGGTCTCACAGGTACGGAAGCTCCGAGGAAGGAAGAAGTCGATCCCAATGTTGCGCGCGGTGGCATGGAGGACATGAACGACGAGGTTGCAGAGACGGATGAAGTCTCGCTGGGTCCAGTCATGACCCGCCTGCTCGCCCTTGCGAGACCCCAACCCAACGCCACCTCAAATAACCGCGCCTCAGACGACACTGGCCCAGACGCCAATGGCGACACAGCAATGACCAATGCCGACCCAGATTCGCAGCCACCCGACGCAATCCCTGGTGCCGCCGAAGAACACCGCCCTCTCACAGCCCTCCCTCCAGACGCCCCCCGAGTCGCAAACCTCCCTCCGCCAGACTACGACAACTTCGAAACCCGCGCCGTCCAAGAACTCACCTACATCGGCTTCCTCTCCCCCAGCGACAAGCCCGACTACTCGCAACAGCTCGACGACGAAGTCGCCGCCCGCCTCCGCACTCTCCAAGCCGAGCTCCGCCTCGTCGCCGCCCGCAACAACGCGCGCAAAGCCCGCATCCTCGAGCTGACGGAAGAGCGCATGGCCATGCAAGAGTACGCCAACATTGCCGACGACCTCGACAACCAGGTCAACGCCGCCTACCTCAAGCGCAACCGCAGCCTGGCCAAGCCGAGCAACAAAAAGGGCTCCGGCCACCAGCGGCCTGGTCAGAAGGGCGTTGCGGGCGCTGCGGGCGGCAGGGGGGTTAGCGAGGGTGTGAAGGCGTTGATGCAGAAGCGGAAGGATTGGATTGAGATGGTCGGGCCGGTTGTTGGGTTTGGGCGGCCGGCTATTCCTGGGGATGAGGAGACTGTGTTTGACGAGGAGAGTATGCGGCGGTTGGAGAGGGCGGAGAAGGAGGCTGAGGCGGGGGAGGTTGATGGGGAGTAGATGTGGTGGTGTTGAGTGAGAAATTGCCGGTCTGGCTGATGAGCTGAGGCACTCACTTGTTCTTGGCGGCTCTTTTGTTGTAGATGCTCTCGAATGATTAACGATTGGACTTCACCGCATAGGAGTATGAACGTGTTATGGGTGGTTGGACTTGGGTGTGGTGTCTTGATACATCTTAGCAAGTACCTCTCTGCCGTGCTGATGGATTTTAGACATACTACATGTACCTATGTGGTGCAGGTCGGCTTACGTTCTCAGGTCCCACAGGGATTGTACAGTTGATCGATTGTGTCGATCACATCATTCGTTTGTCGGAGCATAGGACTTCAATCGAATCAGAGTGTCGTCTGTTTTGGAACATTACCTTTTGCTACAATGAGCTCGAACCTGACCAACGCGTTCGTCAACGTCCTGTGGATACTCGAACACGGTTTGCGATTGATTACTTCAGGTCTGCCGAACGACATGGTATTCACAAAGAGAACAAGTAGCGTGTTAAGGGAAAGAGCCACGGTCGTGACAACACCAACCCTAACCCTCTTTAATCGATTTCAAATTTTAGGTGCGGCTCAAACTCCGAGGCTGGAACCTTGTTTTGCCACGAGGGAGGAACATCATCATCAAACGCGTGTTTAGACATCACTTCTTCAATCGCAAGACAAGCACGCGCGTAGCCTTCTCTACACCTCGCAACACACAATAATTGCCGCTTACCAGCACATCCTCGGCGAAGTCAGTCCTCGTTGTCAGACTTCCTCTTCCAGCGCGCCAGTGAGGTGCTCTTCCTTGCACCATGACACAAATCTGACGTTTCTTGACGTTCGTCTTTCATCAATATCGCCCTCGATCTACGATGCTCGTCACAACGCTTTCTCTTGCATGGGTGCAATACAAACCATCCCATTGGCCAGTTTCGCGTCGCTTGTCACAATCTCCATGGGCTTTGTGCTAGAGGCATGCACCATCGCTTCTCACGTGCGAGAGAAAGCCATGTCGGCAGTGCGTTTGTCCATGTCTTTCCGACCTAGCCGTCGTCACCTTGCGTGCCATTGGCTTGAGACCTCTGTCAGCATCGTGGTTGCGGAGCTCCTTCCTTTCCTTCCAGGTCCCGGCCATTGTCAGTGGCGAGCTCGACCGAGCTTGGACGCCGCGTGTTGATTGTATATATTCCATCGAGGTGGTAGCCTTTTCCTTGCTTGCCCCTCCACTCCCCCTCCCCATCCTCTCCTCCACCTCCATACCAATGATGTCGACAATCAACAACGGACTAGAGAAACTCGGCCTCAACGGCGCCGCTGCCGACAAGAAGGCCGCCGACCTTCAAAAAGACACCGTCGACTACCATGCGCCTGGCAACGTGATCACCACCGACTTCGGTGTCAAGCAGGCCAACACCGATGACTGGCTGAAGGTCGCCACCGAGGACCACACCGGTCCTCAGCTTCTGGAAGACCACATGGGCCGCGAGAAGATCCACCGCTTCGACCACGAGCGTATTCCCGAGCGTGTCGTTCACGCCCGTGGCGCCGGTGCCTTTGGCACCTTCAGAATGCATAAGAGTTTGGAGAAATACACCTGCGCAAAAGTCCTCACAGACACCACTCGCGCCACTCCCATGTTCCAACGCTTCTCTACGGTCCTTGGTAGCCGTGGTAGCGCGGACACTGTTCGTGATACTCGTGGCTTTGCCTTGAAGTTCTACACCGAGGAGGGCAACTGGGATATTGTTGGGTAAGATTTGGGCACCTGATGATCGGGAACATACAACTTACTAACGCATCATAGCAATAACATTCCCGTTTTCTTCATCCAGGATGCGATCAAGTTCCCCGATGTCATCCACGCGGGCAAGCCGGAGCCACACAACGAGGTCCCCCAAGCACAGACTGGTATGTCTCATTGTTGAGAGAGTCTCCCTCAGAACAATCACTAATCGACATCTCACAGCTCACAACAACTTCTGGGACTTTCAATACCTTCACACCGAGGCCACCCACATGTTCATGTGGACCAACTCTGACCGCGGCATTCCTCGCTCGTACCGTATGATGCAGGGTTTCGGTGTCAACACCTTCACCCTCTACAACGCCCAAGGCGAGCGCTTCCTCGTCAAGTTCCACTTCAAGCCCCGTCTTGGTGTTCACAGCTTCGTATGGGACGAGGCTCTCAAGCTTGCTGGGCAAGATCCCGACTTCCACAGGAAGGACCTCTACGAGGCCATTGACAACGGCGCGTACCCCAAGTGGGACTTTGGTGTCCAAATCCTCCCCGAGGCAGACCAGGACAAGTTCGAGTTCGATCCCCTCGATGCCACCAAGGTTTGGCCGGAGGAGCTTGTCCCCATCGACTACGTGGGTGAGTACGAACTGAACCGCAACGTCGACGAGTACTTCACCGAGACCGAGCAGGTCGCCTTCTGCACTGGCCACGTCGTCCCCGGTATTGGGTTCTCCGACGACCCTCTGCTGCAGGGCCGTAACTTCTCTTACTCCGACACTCAGCTCAGCCGTCTCGGTGTTAACTGGCAGGAGTTGCCTATCAACAAGCCCGTCTGTCCGGTCATGAACCAGAACCGTGACGGTGCTATGCGCCACAGAATCACCAAGGGAACTGTCAACTACTGGCCCAACCGCTTTGAGGCCACCCCGCCTGCAAAGGTCGAGGATGGCGCTTACGAGGACATCCCAACCAAGGTCGAAGGCATGAAGACCCGTCTGCGCTCGAAGAAGTTCCGCGAGCACTACAACCAGGCCCAGCTCTTCTACAACTCTCTTGCAGAGCACGAGAAGTCCCACTTGGCAGCATCGCTCGCCTTCGAGCTTGACCACTGCGACGACCCCTGGGTCTACAACAAGATGTCCGAGCGCCTGTGCGACATCGACCTCGGCCTTGCCCAGCAGGTCGCCGAGCTCGTCGGTGCCGATGAGATCCCCCAGAAGGAAGGCCGCCCCAACCACGGCAAGAAGTCCAAGGGTCTCAGCCAGGCCGACTTCATGCCCGAGGTGCCCACCATCGAGACCCGCCGCGTCGCCATTATGATCGCCGACGGCTACGACGCGGTCGCTTACAACGCCATGGTCGGAGCTCTCAAGGGCGCCGGAGCCCTGCCCTACACCATTGGCCCCCGCCGCACGGCCATCTACGCCGCGGGCGAGGACAAGAGCAGCTCCAAGGGCGTCAAGCCCGACCACCACCTCGAGGGCATGCGCAGCACCATGTTCGACTCGGTCTTCATCCCCGGCGGCGCACAGTCGATTGAGACGCTCAAGAAGCAGGGCCGCGCCGTGCACTGGGTCCGCGAGGCCTACGGCCACCTCAAAGCCATCGGCGCGACCGGCGAGGCCGTCGAGCTCGTCAAGATGGCCTGCGAGGTCCCCGGCATGGAGTTCTCGGTCTCCGGCGAGGTCACCAACAGCTACGGCGTCGTCACCGTCGCCAAGGTGGCGCCGGAGAGCTTCAAGGAGGGTCTGCAGATGGTCAAGGGCGCCAAGGACTTCCTTGACAACTACACTTTCGAGATCTCGCAGCACAAGAACTGGCAGCGTGAGCTTGACGGCTTGTCGATCCAAGTCGCTTACTAGGTTTGCGGTTGAAGGGGTTTTCTTTTTTACCTTTTTTTCACTGCGCTTCCTGCAGTTTTAATTCTCGAGTCGTTATGATACCATTAAGAAAAAATATGACCGTTACGAACTTCACTCTATGCATGCGATCTGGTTTTCCTCTTTCCAGAAATCAGTCCAGATCAAATCCTTCTTGTCGTTTTTCTTCTCTCTCATTGATCGTTTCGTGCACCTCTTTGTTTCTCGTGACATCTCTCGTCCCCTTGTCAATTGCTTCCTTCCTTCCTTCCCCCCCATCGACCATAACCAACTCCCATATCGGCATATCGGCATATCGGCATACAGTCATCAACCATGATAAACAACATCCCAGCCACGCAACACACCCGACCCCCTCACAAAATCTCCCCAATACAGTCCAGTTCTTCTAATCCTAATCCTGCCTCCCAGCGCTAAGCCACAGATACGAGTTTGTCGACGCGGACGACGATACGCTGTCGGTCCTCTCTCGGATCCCGTCGAGGGTTTCTGTCGCTGCTTCGGGTGAGCTTGCTACTAAGATGGCTTCTGCCACTGGGGGAGAGGTCGAGAGGGTTGGTGGGGTTTTGGTGGGTGGTGGTGGTGGTGATGAGGATGATGGTGAGAGTGGCGTTGGGGATGTTGGAGATGATGTTGTTGTTGTGATTGGGTTGGTGGGTGGGGAGAGGGGGAGGAATGTGTTTGTCGTGGTGGTGTTGTTGGTGGGTTTCGTCGTCGAGGCCATTGCTGTGTTTTCGGGGGTTTATAGCTCGATGTTTGGTGTTGGTTTGGGGTGTAGTTTGGGTGGATGGATGGGATGGGATGAGGTGTGATGAGATGAGATGTTGTCGGACGACTTGGCTCTTATTTATGTGACTTGGGTGATATGTTTTCTCAGTTCTCGTTTATTCCCGGTTCTTGTTTGTTAGCATCTGCAGTGGCACCAAGAAACAGGAGTTGCGAGCACGTTGCTGTTACCTAAATATCGTTTTTGTCAACCCCTCCTGGAAGCTATCACCATGTACCAAGTATCCATCACCCATCATCACCACCACCATCATCATCATCATCATCATCACAATCCTCATCCATCCCCGGTCCTCGCCGGCGTCCACGATTCTCACTCGCTCATCCCCAGCTTTTTCACGATCACGCGCTCCATGTCGTGGTTTCAAAAGGAGGAGGTGAGTGGTTGGCCGGCCCAAAGGAGCTTGAGGTCCTGCAGCGCATGTAAGCTTAGCTGTGGGAAAGTGCTTGTGACGATAAAACTGCGGACTCCTGTCCGTTCCCTTTCGTCAATGGCCAATCAATGGGATCAGAAGAGGGGGGTGTAATCAGGTACTCGAGGTATACTGTTAAGTTGTTATATACCCGTGACTTGCACGTTGTCCAATCTTAAAATCTATTCCCTCCTCTCCGCTTTGAGGATGCGAAACGAAGGAACGTCCCGCGTGTTTCCGAGCCGTGTTCTGTTTTTATGATAAGGTGACTACTGTACCTATCATGATTGGATCCATCTTACATACTATGTCTTCTCACAACAATGATCCCAGCCTCAGAGTCTCAAAATGCTTACTCGGAAGTGAACCTCGATTTGATACTCGGACGCGAAGAAATATTCGTATTTCCTCGTATCTTTTGCATCGCGAACCCCAACAGACTACTAACCGGTCTTGACACTGCAACTGTCCGATGCCAAAGACAGTGGATTTTCCTTTGCGTGGTTGTGGTGGAGACCGGCAGTTGTGTAGCGAGAAGGTTGCTGCTAACAAATGTGGACTGGCCAGTCTTCATCGACGTCCTGACCGCTTTCCACACGCGATTGCTTCTACGGGCGTAGTCTGAACACATGGTCGTGTCAATTTACCAGTCTGTCGGGGAGAAAGCTGAGGATGCCCCATTTATATTGATTGAGTTGACACGTCGTGCTTGGAGGGCACAGCCTCAACGACGACCGACTAAATTTGTAGCCTTAGGTAGGTTGGAGCTTTGATTGATCATCGATGTTGAAGTTTCTGGTACTACCATTTTAGCTGGAAATGTACGAGATAGGAGCTGTATCTATCCTTAGCTGCCTGTCTGTTGATCAACATTCGAGAGTGTCGTGATGTTTTTCGATCCGCGGAGCTTTTCGGATCGCGAAGAATTGCACAACAGAAAAGTCCTTGTTGCTCGCACAATGGTCCAAAGTACAGACTACAGTCCAGTGCAGTACATACATGTATACCACGGTTCGAATTTGGGTATGTCGAAGGTCAATGGCCGGCTTGCCGCGTATCCCATCTCATCCGTGATCGAATTGAAGAAGCAGAGGGCACCGTGTAGACTTGCCCAAAGACTCGTCTTGGGGTGCACGTCCGGACGCAGACCTTCGGTAGGCTACATAGACTACATGGTTTACTAGTCGTAGCGCCTCGTGAACATCCATCAAAACCCGCAGTAGATCTTCATCATCAACCTACGGGGCGTCTTCAAGGAGCCATTGCCCACGACTCATGGCCCACACACGCGTGCAAACGCCGACTCCACGCTGCCAGCGATTGACTTCACGCACACAGACAGACGCTGTGCTACCGCCCACAGAGCTGTCAAGACCTTGCGGTGAACGCATGTACATCTGCAGATATAGCTTCGAGCATCAGACCGCCTGAAGAGAAGAGAGGAGCGTTATCGGCGTGCCCTCGAGGCTCGCATCAGGTCAGGCATCCCTGCGCGCGGAACACAGCATAGCGGTATTCTGTGCATTGAGCCACAAGGGCTTGAAGACACGGCGTTTTCTTGACAGCTCGGTTGCATGAGGGACGGAAGAACGAAGCACATGGATGGCAGGGATGATGGCGTTGATGGGCTATGATTTGCCGCCAGGAGCATGACCCACCTTCACTCCGCCCACCACAGGTTTATTGTTTGCGTCGTGACAATCTACTGGAACACCTCCTGACAGTCCAGCGAAGTCGCAATCACGCGACGTGATAGGCCGTTCAAGAGGTGCCGGACCGGATATAGCACACGCCGGCTCCACGCATAGCTGTCAATCCTAAAGGAGCCAGAGAAGAAAGGGTGTCCAACGCAAGGTCTCGGCTTCACAAGTTCACACACGCTTTCTCCAGCATGGCACGGACTTCCCTGGACTCAATCAAACCGACTCGCGAATCATCCTCTGCATCCTGCACATCACGAATGATTGCCATGCTCCATGGCCTCCGCAGCCTCTGCCGCTAAGAGGTTTGGTTGCCGCCTCGCCCAGTAGACAGCCGAAGAGCAAACACCACCCGCGTCGGAAGCTCCTCCCCGGCTCCAGTGGCATGTAGCCTTATTGCCCTTGGATCCACCAGGCTTCGTGACTCCATGTCGAATGTGAGGGCTTTATACTTCTACCGGTCTCGCGTAAATGATTGCCGGTCCGGCATGTGTGGTAGAAGGTAGATCCCTTGCAGGCAGCCCTGTTCCTACCCTTCCGTGCTCGTCTTCGAACAGAAGAATGTGAGGATCAGAGGCTATCCACGTCAGTCGGCTGGAAACACAGCAGAAGGGCCATATCCGTGTCCAGTCGTGCAACATAACTTTTACGCGGCCTCTGCGGACAGCGACTAGCAGACATCGCATATAAACCCTTCTCCCACCTGATCGTCTCTTGTTATCCTCATCGCAGCGACTACAGAGACAACTTCCCGACACCTCCATTGATTCATTACAACACCGACGATCTGGCCAAACTTCGCCAACGCACTCAGTCTCACGTCTATCTCCGAGATCGACCACTTTCATCCACCATCATGGTTCGAATGCCCACAACAACTCGTCCACTCTTCGATCTTTACTAACAACCGCTCAAGGCCAACGGAATCGCTCCCGAACCCGTCATCCACTGCACCATGGTCATCCACAAGTACACTTGCGGACACACGAAACAAGAAATCGCAGCCTGCGCCGTCTCGAAGCGAAGCAAATGCGGCGTCATGACTCCGAGGAACGTCTCCCACAACACCATTTGTCTTCAATGCGGTGGCTGCTGAATCTGGTACGAATCGTGATCCATTGCAAGTACTTGATGACATCTTCTGACCGGATCCTCAGACAGCGCATCGATGACTCGAGCTCGAATGACTTGGACTCGTCGGTCCAGGCCGATTATATCGTTTCCTTTACCTTTTACGCAGACTTACCGAATATGACTTGACGGCAGTACGACGAAGCAAAAGGTGGCAGACCGTCTCACGACACTTTAATGGAAGGCGTCGGAGAAGGAGCCGGTGTTGGCCAGGATGGTGGGAGTGGGCATGAAACACGGCCAGGCCTTGCGCAAAATGTTGATGAACGAATGGAACGGACAGGAGTGAAGAAAGTAAGGGCTCGGTCATGGCAAGGAGTATCGCTTATCGTCACACCTTGTCAGTCTCTTGTAATCATAGTATCATAATAATTTCTTCCTTTCGGCGTCGATTGTGCGTTTGTCAAGGATCCAGGAATGCTTCCGGGGTGTCGAGGTAGCGCTTGTGCCACTGCAGGTATCCGTTGCATGGGCATGGTAGCTTGATTTGACAGCGTTTAAGTGCATGTCTGAAGGTTACACCGCAGCATGCGTTGTAAAGTACCTTGTTCATTGTTCCTCAGCACGCGTTTGAAAGTGGCTGGCTTGCCGGGTTACGTGGCTTGCAGTGTATTGTAGCACGCATGCCAAAACTGTATTCGAACAACACGCATGTGATTATTGAGTGAGTGATGTGATGATTATATTCTTCGATGAAACATAGATGTCATGAAAGAAGAATGGACAGAGCGGCGGCGCGAAAGTCCCAAAGTCTTTCAACGCGCGCTAGACCCCGCCAAGGCACGTCTTCCATCTCGACCACAGACCTTGATCGAACATCACTCGTCAACTCCTACAATGTCGGTCGATATCAACTGGGACACACTGACTTCGGGCCCCGATGGTGATGCTCTCGCTGAAAAGATTCGCGCGTTCGTGCACGAGCGCTTCCAGCACATCAACCTGCCTAAGTTGATCCGCTCGGTCAAAGTGCATGGCTTCGACTTTGGCAAAACCGCACCAGAGATCACGCTCAAGGACATCTGCGAGCCGCTGCCGGACTTTTATGACAACGATGCTGAAAGCACAGAAGATGGCTCGCGCGAGGGAGGCGATCAGGCGCCGAAACCTACTTTGGACAGGCCTGCAGATCGCTTGCAGGTGGCTCGAGACAGAATGATGCGATCAGAAACCCACAGCCGCAATACATCTGATCTATCTGCTCTGGAGCGTGCTTCCAATCCCCAGCTGTCTCGCGGTACTACTCCTGGCTTCCTCCACCATGGCACTTCGAATCTTGGCTACTTCAACCTCCCTCTGGGAGGAGTGAACGGCACCAGTACGCCACTGGCCGCCGTGGCAGGAGCACATTTCGGACCAAGCAGCCAACATCCGTCCGAGCCTGCACACCAACCGGCTGATTCTTTCAGCTCAATTTCGCCACCTCCATCAATAACGCCACCTTCACGGCCGATCTCAAGAGACGACGGTCTCTTCGAGCACAGGTCTAACTCGGTTCTTATTGATGACGACGACGAGGCAGCAGAAACCCAGACTTTCACTCCGGAGCCACCAGAGCGAAGTCCCGAAGACATGCAGGTCGTCTTCCACGTGACCTACTCTGGAGATGTGAAGCTCGCGATGACCGCCGAAGTCTTCCTCGACTACCCCATGCCCAGCTTCGTTGGAATCCCTCTGAAACTCAACATCACGGGTATGACGTTCGACGGTGTCGGAGTTTTAGCCTATATCAAGAGAAAAGCACATCTCTGCTTCCTCGCACCCGAAGACGCAGAGGCTCTTGTCGCTACTGGAACAGACTTGGGCTCGCCTGAAGAACATCCATCGGCGACTAAAGTCCCCAACCCACATGGCGCTCTTCCTACAAATCACAAGGTCGGCGGCTTGATCGAAGACATCAGGATTGAAAGTGAGATGGGCGGCGCCGAGAGCGGCAGGCAAGTGCTCAAGAACGTGGACAAGATCGAAAAGTTCATTCTCGAGCAGGTGCAGCGCATCTTCGAGGATGAGTGCGTGTACCCGAGTTTCTGGACCTTCTTGGTCTGATGTGATTCTGATGAGAGTATTGCATCATCTCAGCATAGTCAAATGCACCTTTGAGGCCTTTCACAAAACGCCACCCAGCCACCCAACTTCCACTCGCGAACAAGTCACTCCCAGTGATGGAACTACAGTCAATACTCGCAAAGAACCCGTGTCCAATCCACCTGCACTCCCCCGACGCGTGCGACATGCGGCCAACAAAACGCATCGCACCCACCCGCGTGCGTGCAACACAATACACCACGGATCACTCTGTACTCCAGTAACACCACAGCTGTCAAAAAAAAACAAAGCCGTGCGACCTCGCAACTATCCGCAACTCCGCAAATGACAGCGGCTACTCTTGGTGTATCCCGTGTTCTTGTGATGCGGAAGGAATATTGCTTTTTCCTTTTCCGTGCAGCACAGCAGATGTCACGGGTCTTTGCAGCGTGTGACTGCGGGGCGCGGCAGAATGAACAGTTGTCACGGGAGCTTTTTGTTATGTTGAGAACGCCATGATGCAGGATGCCGCTGTCATTAATTTGCTGATGTTGTGGTTGTGTGGCCAAGTTTTCTGGCATGGCGGATGATGCTACCAGCCGATGTTGGTGAGTGGAGCCATCACCTGAAGGCTCGACGTCGTGACTTTGGCGGCGATTATTTATAGAGGCGAGTTGGTCCTTGATGGTAGCGTATGGGAGCTTTGTCGCTCTCCATGTGTTAGCCGTAAGCAGTAGCATGCATCATTTTACAGTATCTACACCAATGCAAACGATACAGGGTTGATGAAAGACTACAAGATAATAATTCTTCTGGTTGGAGCGAAAACGTGGCTCGCATTTTTTTTGATTGTATGTACTGTTCGAAGGGGTGATGATTGAAGCTAAACGCCTTGAACACTGTCCAATGCTAACCCTCGTGGTACCTTGATCCATTCGAATGTTCCGTGGTACTCAAGCGATGGTCTCACGTAGTCTATCGTGTTGCAAGACAATAGAGACCATCTGCTTTCTCGTCATAACTCGTCGTTGTTGTCCGTTGCTAAGAGTCCAATACTCATCACACGTTCAACTTGCCGAACTTCTTGACGAGCTCTTCCTTCATCACGCTGACCGGGCGGAAGCCGACGTGCTCTCCTTTCTCGTCGAGCAGGATCACCGGGTTGTTGGTGTCCTCGATCACCTCCGCCACGGCCTTGGTCTTCTCCAGGTTTGGAACGCCCTCGAGATCCTTCTGAGCCACCGACTTGACACCAGAGAAGTCTCCCTTGATGCCCGACGACGGCTTCTCGTTGAAGAACTTGTAGTACGGGAAGCCGTACTCGGCGTAGGTCTTGGCGGTGATGGGGGTCTCCGGCGGGTCCTCGCCAGTGACGGACTTGAAGATTGCGGAGTTCAGGATCTGGACAATGAAGATGATTGCGCTGCTAGAGTCCCAGATGTCTGGGTGGTTGCAGTCCTCTTCGATGTCCTGCTGAATCAGGCCACCAGCTCCGATACCTATTTCGGCTTCAGGTTGGGGATATCCACCGGCACGAAGACGGAGGACCATGTGCAGCGTGGACTCCTTCTGGATGTTGTAATCGCTCAGCGTGCGACCATTCTTGAGTTGCTTGCCTGCAAAGATGAGGGGCTGCCCACGTGGCGGTATTCCTGCTTTTTGTTCAATGAGCACCTTGATCTCATCAATAGTATGCTCATGGAGAGCTTCCAGTGTGAGAGTCCTGCCGGTCAAGACTTTGATGAAGATTTGCATGTCGTGGGCTCCGCCGTATTTGGCCATAACTTGAGCATAGGTCGGGTATCTGAACGCCATGGCGTATTTCTCTTTGACAGGAACGACCTCGACCTGAATACCGCCAATGAGATCGGCGCCAGTAATCTGAGCTTCCACCGTGTATCTAGAGCCAAGCGGCATTGCAACGAATTGACGTACGGCGCGATCCGCAGAGGCGATGCCGTCGAGCCAGAGCTGACTCGGGGTGACGACGTAGTCTTGAATGGACTTTTCCTCAGAGAGAAGCTTGTAACGTCTGGCGTGTGTCTGCTCGGTCTCGTAAGCCGGCTCGCCGGAGACTGAATTCACGCCACCGACATGAATCTTCGCAAAACATACGATAAATCGGCAAGAAGTGTCCGCCTTTGGCAGCCATCGGCGGGGATAGGGTCTTTTTGTAGTCGGAGGTCTTGTAGAGCGGGAAAGATCCCAGGCTCGTCGGCAAGTCGTTCTCACTGTCGTTGTCACTGACGCGGACAGTGCGCTCGAAGGAGACCGAGAGTGTGGTCGGGCACTTTGAATCCTCTGACGGTGTGGTCGCGCAGTCTGGATCTTGCCATTCACGACGAATGTTGATTGACATCTCCCAGTCCGGGTTCGAGATCAAATCATGGACGAGCGGTTGGATGGACATATTGGCTCGACTGCAGAGAAGGCCTTGCGATGATGGCCAGAGGGTGGCCATGATTGTTGGAGCGAGGATGTTGTAGGAAGCGCGAAAAGATGTCGAGGGCGGAAGCACAGAGACGTCGAGGATGTGTCGTGTTTGCTCTGCAAACGAAAACAGCGCACGTGCAGCGCTAACGTTGATGCGGAAGGAGCGATCGTCTTCACTTCACTTCACTTCACTTC